>Ga0209988_10003379_pt1 | contig 10578 bp, 9 predicted proteins | sample N075metaG_FD_183115 | JGI IMG/M metagenome (GOLD analysis project Ga0209988, IMG submission 183115) | Deep subsurface microbial communities from Kermadec Trench to uncover new lineages of life (NeLLi) - N075 metaG (SPAdes) (version 2) | ecosystem: Environmental > Aquatic > Marine > Ocean trench... | reverse complement strand
GGAGCAGACCTGGGTGTTTGTTGCTGACGGAGCCAACATGAAGATCTGGATCCTCCGTAGAGACGGCCTGGAAGTCGTCGGCTCGTTCGGGCGCGGCGGGCGACAAGCGGGGCAATTCAACTGGGTGCATAATCTGACGGCAGACAGCGACGGCAACCTCTACACCGCCGAGGTCAATACGGGTAAACGGATTCAGCGGTTCAGGTTGATCGCCGCGAACTAGGAACAGTGCCCACGGCCGTGCCGCCATCGAGTTCCGTACTAAGTACATGACATGTCAGGACCTGAGTTTGTTGGGAGACCAGTGATGAAAACCGCTTCTTATCTGTGCCTGCTGCTCAATGTTGTTTTTCTCGGCACGGCGTCGGCAGCGGATGACTCCGAAGCCCGTACCTATGGCAGCACTGACTTTGACGCATCCGGCAGCCCGGAGGCTCACGAGGTATTTATCCGCGGGCTGTTGCAACTTCACAATTTCGAGTACGACGACGCGCGCGCAAGCTTTCTCGCCACCCAGAAGCTCGACCAGGATTTTGCGATGGCTTACTGGGGCGAGGCGCTGACCCACGAACATCCGCTGTGGAACCAACACGACCCGGAGGCCTCCAGAGCCGTACTGGCGAAGCTCGGCCAGACGGCCGAAGAGCGTGCCGAAAAATTTCCTACTGTTCGTGAGAAAGCCTATCTGCAATCCATCGAACGCCTTTTTGGCAACGGCAACCAGGAAGAACGAGAGCTGCGTTACTCAGCTGCACTCGGAGAGATCCACGAAACCTACCCCGATGATCTGGATGCCGCAGCGTTTTACGCGCTGTCCTTGCTTACGATCAGTCATGGCGGCCGTGACTTCGCGCTCTATATGCGGGCGGGGGCGATTGCGGAGGAAATCCTGGATATTAATCCCAGGCATCCCGGCGCCTTGCACTACTCGATCCACAGCTACGACGATCCGATTCACGCGCCGTTGGGACTGCGCGCCGCGAATCTTTACGCGCAGGTCGCACCGTCTGCCGTCCATGCGCTGCATATGGGTTCTCATATCTACTTCGCTCTGGGCATGTGGGAGCTCGGTACCGAACGAAACACGCGTGCTTTCGAAGCAGCGGTCGCGCGCCAATCCAACCCGGATGACTCGTACGGGAGTCAGGCTAATCACGCGCTGGCCTGGCTGATCTACGCGCTAAACCAGCAAGGCATGCACGAACAGGCGGCCGAAAAGCTCGCGCTGTTCGAGGACCAACTGTCACGCTACGGCGGCAACACGCAACGGCAGAACTTCATCGCCGCGCGCGCCTCGTACCTTGTCGATAGCCAGGACTGGGACAGTCATTTCGCAACCGTACCGGTCGACTATGACGGCCTGAGCCACTATTTCGTGGCGACGGACCAGTACATCCAGGGCGTGCTTGCGCTGGAGAGTGCCGACGTCGAGGGCGCAAAGACGGCGCTCGACGCGATCGACGGAGCCGAGCCGATCCAGACTCGGAGCCGTCGTGCGATGGTGCCGCGATTGTTACACCTGGCCCTGGCGGGCCAGATGGCTCTAGCCGCCGGCAATACACGCGAAGCCCTGGCGCTGATGGAGGAAGCGGCGGAGCTCGAGGCCAGCGTACCGCCGGAGTACGGCCCGGCCGTCCCGGTCCAGCCGACCGCAGAGCTACTCGCAGATACCTATATGTCGCTGGGCGAGTACGAGCTAGCGCGGCAGAACTACGAATTGGCCCTGCAGAGCTCGGTCGGACGCCAGAGATCGCTGACCGGCCTCAACGGGGCCGCCCACTGAACTCGGGAGTCTGCCGGGCGCAGAGGGGGGCGCCCTACCAGGCGGTCCAGCCACCGTCGATGACGAGCGCGGCACCCGTAATCAGCGCAGCTGCCGGAGAGGCCAGGAAAACCACCGCGCCCATGATGTCCTGAAGCTCACCAACCTGGCCGCGCGGAATACGCCGCAGCGTATCTTCTCTAAACGCCCGATCCTCGAAGAACGGGCGCGTCAATGGTGTCAGAATAAATGTCGGCCCGATCGAATTCACACGGATCTTCTGCGGCGCTAGCTCCACCGCCATGGCTTTGGTCATGCCCTCCACCGCATGTTTCGAGGCACAGTAGACGGTCCGATTCGGTGCGCCGACATGACCCATCTGTGAGGATACATTGATGATCGCTCCTCCCCGCCCACCAGCCTGCATGCTGCGGACGGCCGCTTGCGACACCATAAAAGTGCCCTTGACGTTGAGCGTCATGATCCGATCGAAATGATCTTCGGTCACATCTGCAAGCGGCTCGGGAATATTTCCTCCGGCGGCATTCACGAGAATATCTATCCGCTCGAGCCCGCCGATCGCCGCGTCGACCTGTCGGCAATCGGTCACGTCGCAGACCAACGTTGAAGCGGTGCCGCCGTCCGCTGCGATCGTTGCGGCAACGGCTTGCAGTTCACTCTCTGTGCGGCTGACCAGCACCGGACTCGCACCCGCCTCTGCGAGCGCGAGAGCACAGGCGCGACCGAGGCCACGCCCTGCACCCGTCACGACGGCGACGAGGCCATCCAAGCGCATGGATGGAGTCTTCAGTAACTCCTCGCCGGCAGCACCCATCAGCCTGGCCTCCGTGCTGGCAAAGCTTCTGAGCCGCAGTTGACATCTAATGAAGCTCCGACCGTAATGCTCACAAACATTATTTGAATTTCGAACACAGATCTAACGGGGAGCACTATGCCGCGACACTACAGCGAGGGCAAACTCGACATGGCCATTCTCCGCGACACCGCAGAGAAGTGTAAGAACTGGGGCCGTTGGGGTCCCGATGACGAGGCCGGCACTCTGAATTTCATTACGCCGCAAGATATCGTCGCTGCCGCCGCGCTGATTCGTAAAGGCAAAGTCTTCTCCCTGGGCCTCAACTTCGATAAAGATGGCCCGCAGCGTTCTCTCTGGGGTAACCGATTCAATCCGATCCACACGATGCTTGCGACCGGAACCGACGCGGTCGCCGGCAAACAAGACGAAGGCCGCTTTCGCTATGCCGACGACATGGTGTCGTTACCGCTGCAGTGCGGCACGCAATGGGACGCGTTGGGGCATATCTTCTTCGATGACAAGATGTGGAACGGTTACGACGCGCGCCTCGTAGATTCCAACGGTGCGCAGAAAAACGGTATCGAGAAGGTCAAAGACAGGATGACAGGGCGAGGCATCCTACTCGACGTCGCCAAGTACGCCAAAGTCGAGGCGCTGGACGAGGGGATAGCGATCACCAAGGCCGACCTGGATGAGACCGCCGCGGCTCAGGGTGTAGAAGTCCGCCGCGGCGATTTTGTCATCGTGCGCACGGGCATGCTTGGGCAACGCCAACGCGACAAGGACTGGGGCGACTATGCCGGTGGTGATGCGCCGGGGCTCGCCTTCGAGACCGCCGAATGGATCTATGCGAAAGAAATCGCCGCGATCTGTTGCGATACCTGGGGCTGCGAAGTTCGCCCCAATGAGACGACCGAGGCCCAGCAGCCCTGGCATTGGGTCGTGATTCCGATGATCGGAATTACGATGGGTGAGATTTTCGTCGTCGATCAACTAGCCGATGACTGCGCGGCTGACGGCGTCTACGAGTTCTTTTTCTGCGCGCCGCCGCTGCCGGTAACTGGCGGCGTGGGCTCGCCCTTGAATCCGATCGCGATCAAGTAGGATCGGCCGCTTCTAAAGCGGCTACTCGGAGTGGGCCTCGTGGCCGATCTCGGACACACAGTCGTATCGCCCCATGGTCAGGTCCGTTCTGGTCATGATTCGCGAGCCGACTAACGGCTCCGAGTAATAACGCGGGTCCGTGGCGATCCACGTCAACACGAGATCAGCATTGTCCGAATCGATCGTGAGCCGCTCCGAGAAGTGAAAGTCTTCGGTGTGCAGATTGCCGGCCCGAATCGATGCTGCAGAGAATCGTCCAGTCTCGATCAACAGATCACCGCCCTCGAATCGGCCGATCGAATACCCGATTTCGGTCCGCGGAGCATCCTCCGGAAACTCGTCTGTATTCATATGAATGACACGCACCACATCCATGAACTCATGATGAATGATGACGTTATCGCCTTCACGGCGGATCTCGGTCGGGGTGCCGGGTTGCGACCAGGCGCGCACCGGGCTGACGGGACTACAGGTCAGAATGGGATTCTCGGTCAGCACATCGTAATTCTCGTGCGCAGCCGCTCCTGCGGCGGTTAAAACGTCCCTGGGATCGGTTTCGCTGCCGGCGCCCGGGAACGACTTGCGATACCACATTCCGAATACGCCCGAGTCGGCGGCTACCACCGGCGCGGAGTATTGACTCTGGCCCGCGCGACTGCGTAGCGTGAGGATAGTGCCGTCGGCCAACTCGCCTACGGCGAATTCACACCCAAGCGCGTCGCGTCTCGCTTGAAAGCCACCGACTTTGATCCGGTCGCCGACGGTGAATGATTGAGCGGTGATGCCTTTACGTTGCATGTGAGTACGCGCCTGCATCTCGCACCAGCGTACGACAGTATCTCCGGCATCGTCGATCGTCTCTATATAGACGAACGAGTGCGGGTTGACGAATTCGAAATCGGTGACGACGCCTTCGATCGTGATGTACTGGTCAGCATCATAGTGGGCGCCGAAACCATGATGAGCCGCGACTTTTGCGCCACTCAAGACGAACGCAATGAGAATTATCGGCGTTATCGTCTGACTTATAAGGTGTGAGTATCCTCTCAATGCGGTTCTCGATTTTTACGGAGTTCGCGCTACAAAAGATTTTTAGCCAGTGGCATTCTTACAAGCATGCCTCGGGGGCGCAAGTGAGTTTGAGTGTCGGGATGATTCGGATCAGGCTCCTGGCATGGCGCAGCTATTCCCATCGCCACCGCGCCTGACGTAGAATGACCGCGGTCTTGAGTGTGTCCCAGGCGGACTAATTCCAATCAACTGCCGCAGCGCACCACATTACAGACATCGAAATTCAAGCTGCGAGGGTTAAACCCCTCGCCGCTTAGTATTCGTATGACTCTGACAGCTACTTAGACGAGGGAGATCGGGCATGGCAAATTTCGGCATGGTGGGAGTGGACTGGCAGGAGCGCATCAACTGGGACCGGCTGCGGACATACCGCCTCGATAGAGCCCGGGAGCGTATGAAGGCTGCGGGCCTCAGCGCATTGGTTTTGATGTACGACGAGAATATTCGCTATGTCACGAGCACACTGACTCCTGGATGGTGTCGCCTCAAGCCCGGGCTTCGCTACGCCATGCTGTGCGGCGATGATCCACCGGTACTGTTCGAACAGGGCGACATCGGCGCGCAGATCCAGCGGCATTCGCCTTGGCTTCCGCCCGAAAATGTTCGTTACTCCTATGCTTGGATCAAGGGCGCGGCAGGCCCGGCATCGGCCCAGCAAGTCGGTAAGTTCACCAAGGCTTTGCTGCAGGAAATGAAAAAGAGCAATGTCGCAGGCGGGAAAGTCGGCATCGACTTCGTCGATATTAATATCATCAAGGCCTTCGACGAAGCAGGTGTCGACTGGACCGACGGTATGTCGCCGATGATGGACGCGCGCGCCGTCAAAAATGTTGACGAGCAAGAATGCTTCCGTATCGTCGGCGCGATTGGCGACGCCGCCCATTGGGAAACGATGAAATTCCTTAGACCCGGCGTGACGGAGAATCAGGTCACGGCTCATATCATGAAATTTCTTTACGACATCCCGGGCGTTGAAGATGTCGAAGATGTAATTGTTTCCTCGGGCCCGAATACCTGGCCCAACTGGCGCAACTTCTCCGACCGTATCATCAAGCCCGGCGATATTGTCTTCATGGACCTCGCGGCACTCACCTGGAACGGTTACAAGTCCTGTTACTACAGAACCTACTGCGTCGGCGCAGAACCTTCCGAGAAACAGAAAGAAATCTATGCGACGGCGCTGGAGTGGCTCTATAAGGCGATCAATGAAGTCAAACCCGGCGCGACGACGCGTGATATTGCCGCCGTATGGCCGTCTGCCAAGGAAATGTGGGGCTACGAAGAAGAAGATCAGGCTGCGGCCAACCTGTGGGGACACGGTCTGGGCCTTGCGCAGTACGATCCGCCGGTCATCTCGCGTATCTGGTCGCTCGACCACCCGATCGAGATTCTAGAGGGTATGACATTCGCGCTCGAGACACAGCACGGGCTACCGTTCAAGTGGGGTGTACGGATCGAGGAAATGCTGATCGTTCACTCGGACCATACCGAGATCGTCTCGAATTTCCCGGTGGAGCAGATCACCGTCGTCGATCCGATCCCGGGCTATGCTGCGCCCGACTCAAGAGAACGAAAGCTCGTCTAACTTCGGAAACAGACTGGAAATGCGCGAGCTAATCATTCCGCTGAGCGCCCCTGAGGCAACGGACGCGAACCGCTTTGGGCCTAAGGCCGCTAACCTGGCGGCCCTTGGGCAAGCCGGCCTACCCGTACCCGGCGGTTACTGTCTCGACGCGGAAGCCTACCGGCTGCAATTAAAATCCCTCGGCCTTGAGGATTCCGCACGTGCGGTCTTTTCCGCAGAAGATTTCGAGGCGCGACGCCATGCGCTGGACGTCAGGCTAGGCCTGTTCGACGAACCCATCGATGAGTCGCTGCGCGCACCACTGCTCGCCGCGTGGCGAGAGTTGATGGCGGCGCCAGACACGCTCGGTGTCGTGCGCTCTTCCGCACTCGTCGAAGATCGCTTTGGATCAAGCTTTGCCGGTCAGTTCGAGAGTTTTCTCGGACTAGAAAACGAGACCGAATTTCTTACCGCAGTACGCTCTTGCTGGTGCGCGCTTTGGTCCACTCGAGCGTTACGATACATGGCGACGCATGACGCCGATCCCGCGGACACCGCCATGGCCCTCATCGTCCAGCCGCTCGTACACGCGCAAGCTTCGGGAGGCGGGTTGAGTCAGACGGCCGAGGGCGAGATGCTGCTCAGTGCGACTTGGGGGCTCGGCTCCGCTATCGCCCAAGGTGAAGTCGTTCCAGATCGTTACGTCCTGAGTCGAGACGGCGAAGTCCTCGACATGACGACCGGCCGAAAAACCCACAGTGTGAGTTGTGTCCACGGTACTCAGAGCGTCGATCGAGAACTCGCCGAAGAACCCTGCTTGAACCACGCGCAACTGTCCGAGCTGGGTACCTTGCTGCGGAAGACCGAAGACGTCATTGGCGGACCAACCGAGATCGAGTGGACGTTGGACAGCGACGGCATCAAACTCGTCCAGGCACGACCGTTACACGTCGAAAAACCGCACGTACCCGATGAGATCTGGGACCAGCGTCCGCTTCTGCGTGGACATCCTGCGGGTATCGGCTGGGGCACCGGACGTGCGCGCGTGGTGAATTGCGAGTGCGAGCTGTCTACGGTCGGCCCCGGCGATGTGCTGATCACGAAGGTCGCAGGGCCCGCACTTAGCCAGATTCTGCCGCACGTCTCTGCCGTGGTCGCAGAACTCGGCGGCAGCACTTCGCATTTGGCGTCTTTGGCGAGAGAGCGTGGCATACCGATGGTCCTGGGCGTACTCGACGCGACTCGAGCCATCCCCGATGGTTCGACGGTAGCCGTTGACGGCGTCGCAGGTATCGTCCGTTGGATAGCGTAATGGAGCTGACAACAGTATGAGTGAGAAAGCCAAAGTCGTTCTTACCGACTACGTCTGGGAAGCTCTGGACGTCGAACATGAGATCCTCGGTGACCTGGCCGACATCGTCCCTATTCAGGTAACCGACCCGGAACAGTTCTTCCCGGAAGCTGCGGATTGCGATGCCCTCCTTAATACCTACGCCGGACCGATCACCGCGAAGGTCATGGCGCAGATGCCGAACTGTCGTGTGATTGCCCGCTACGGCATCGGTGTGGACACGATCGATCTGGACGCCGCCACCGCAGCCGGAATTATCGTCACGAATAATCCGACGTACTGCATTGAAGAAGTCGCCGAACACACGATCGCGATGTTGCTAACCGCAGCACGGAAAGTTGCCTTCTACGACCGGCTCGTGCGCCAAGGCCACTGGGAAGTGCCCCCTGGAAAACCGATAATCCGGTTGGCGGGAAGCACCGTCGGACTCGTCGGCTACGGCAATATTGCCCGTCGCGTCGCAATAGCTGCGGCCGGACTGCAGATGCGCGTGCTGTTTTTCGATCCCTTTGTCGATAGCGGTCAGTTCGATACGCCTGGCGATAAGGTCGATCTGCCGAAGCTCTTGCAGGAGTCGGATTTCGTCTGCGTTCATGCGCCGTTGCTGCCGCAGACTCGTCACATGATAGCCGCAGACCAATTCGCGCAGATGAAAGAGACCGCTGTGCTCATCAACTGTTCGCGCGGCCCGATTGTCGATACCGATGCGCTCGTCAAGGCGCTCGACGAGAAGTCCATCGCAGGCTGCGCGCTGGATACGACGGATCCGGAACCGCTCACCGAGGATCATCCACTGCGGCAGCGAGACAACGTCATCATCAACCCCCACGTGGCCTGGTACAGCGAACAAGCGATGGCCGGCCTACAGGCGGGCGCACCAAATGAGGTTCGCCGCGTACTGCAGGGAGAATGGCCTAAGAACGTCGTGAACAAGGCCGTCAAAGACAACAACCGCGCGGGCATCTAAGCGAAACAGTGCCGCAGGGGGCGCACCAAGACAGCTCCCCGGCCGCGGGATTTGCCCCACCCATCAGGACGCCGGACTTAAGGAACCGCCGCCATGCTGCCGCTTCTACTTCGAGCAGTTTTGCAGGACAGCGTAAACGGCTGCAGTATCCTGCTGGTTGCGGCCTGCCTCTAGAGCGGCCTCATAGATCGGCTCGGTCGCGGAAAAAGTGGGGGTGGACACGCCGCAGTCAGCCACGAACTCGCGGATCAACGCCATGTCCTTTTGCCAGACTTCGAGCTTCATGGTTGCAGGCTCGTAGCTTTCGTCCACCATCATCGGTGCGCGCATTTCGAAGATACGCGAAGTCCCTGCGCCGGAGGCCAGGATCTCACACAACGTGCTAGGGTCCAGCCCGCCTTTGACGCCGAGCAGGATGGCCTCGGCGGCAGCAACATTGTGTATCGCAACGAGCAAGTTCGCGACGAGCTTCATTTTAGTGCCGTTACCAAACTCACCGAGATAGTGATTGACACGCGAGAAGCCGGAAAACACACCCGCAAACCGTTTACAGGCTTCGGCATCTCCGCTCGCGTACACGGCTAAATCGCGTGTCAATGCCTGCGCACCCGTGCCGCTCAGCGGACAATCGAGCAGCACGACACCAGCACCGTCCAAGCGTTCACGGTTAGCCTGTTTGCAGCTCAGCGGCAGCGTGCTCAGTTCGGCGACGACGAGGCCCCGCCGTTCCGACTCGGACACGCCGCCGATAGCGGCGACGGTCTGATCCAGGGCTTCTGAACTCGGCAGGCTCGTCAGTATCTGCCGGGCTTCGGCGATCAGCATTCGAGCAGCGTCGACGATCTCTACGCCGGCCGCCCGCGCCTCGTCACAACGCGCCGCATCCGGATCGAAGCCGATGACGCGATGTCCGGCCGCTACCAGATTGCGCGCTATCGTTCCACCCATAATGCCGAGGCCGATTACGCCGACTGACTCTGATTGTTTCTCTAACATCTGCCCACTCTTTCTCTACTGCCCAGCGATGGCTCGCACCAGCTCACCGTACTCCCGCGACTGCTCGATGCGCACGGCTTCGTAATCGACGCCGTCCATGTACTCGGTATTCTCACCCAGTCGCCGCATTGCCGCGAGGTAAGCCTCGTCACTCTGTAGCGCCGCGAACGCCCGCCGCAGTCTCATCAGCCTGTCCTCCGGAACACCGCTAGGGGCCATCACGATGCGGTGTATATATCCGGTATTTGGCGACAAGCCAATCTCTACGAAAGACGGTACCCCTTCCACCGTCCTCTCAGGCCCCGCGGTCGCGAGAATTCGAACCTTCCCGGCCTCGACGTCCACGGCCACGGTAGCCGGAAACGCCATAGAGAAATCGACATCTCCCGCCATCAGCGCTGCTTTCGCCGGCCCGCCACCACGATACGGAACCATGCGAAAACGCAATTCCAAATTTTGCATGATCCGACGCGCGGGAACGAACAACGCGGCCCAGAGACCGCTGTGGGACATCCTGATCTGGCCGGGCCTCGCTCTCGCATCCGCCTCAAGCTGCGCCCAGGTTTCGTATGGCCCGTCCGCTCGCACGATGATGGCGATCTGGCCATAGTTGACACGGGCGACCGTCACGAGGTCTTCATTGGTATCGTAGTAATCGTTGCGAAACGTGTACTGATGCAGTTGGTCCCGGTAATTGTCTATGAAGACTAGCGTATAACCATCCGGAGCTGCCTTAGTTGCCTCCAGCGTCCCTTTCTGCCCTGCCTGCCCTGGCACCAGCTTGATGAGCATGGGCCGGCCGATGGACGAAAAGTGATTCAAATCAATGTTTTACAACATCATCTCCGGCAGCCAGCTTGCCAGTCCGGGAATCAACAGGAGCAGCGCCGCGACTCCCAGCATCATGATCCAGTAAGGTATTGAACCGCGGAAGATATCGCCCAAT
>Ga0209988_10003378_pt1 | contig 10578 bp, 9 predicted proteins | sample N075metaG_FD_183115 | JGI IMG/M metagenome (GOLD analysis project Ga0209988, IMG submission 183115) | Deep subsurface microbial communities from Kermadec Trench to uncover new lineages of life (NeLLi) - N075 metaG (SPAdes) (version 2) | ecosystem: Environmental > Aquatic > Marine > Ocean trench... | reverse complement strand
CGCCTTCTCGGCGTCACCGTCCGAAGACAAATCACCGAAGGCTTCAACGTCGAGTACGAACTCTCCCGGCTATGGCTCGACCCCGATCCTGAGAACGCGTCCACCTATATCCACGTGCTTCGCGCCGTGCAGAACTTCACTCCAGATCTGTTCGTCAAGGTCTTCTTCCAGACGAACTCCGCCATTAGCCGGGAGAACGTGCAAGCTGTTTTCGTGTGGCGCTACAAACCGCCTTTCGGCACGATCCAGTTCGCCTTCGAGCGCGGCACTGCCGCGTTTGGCGAGCGTTCGGAGCAAGGGAATACGTTCTTCGTAAAGTTCTCCTACGTGATTTGACCAACTCTGCCGGGACACGATTGCGAAGCGTTGGCTAGACGAAGCCTACTCGAAAAGCGCGTCCGGCACGAAGTGGATGCTCGCGGAGAATCCCACACCGATCCCCGCCGGGCCTTTGAAGGGCAAGTCCAGGTAACCGCCGTTCAACGCTAATGCCGAAGCATTTTATCTAAGTTTTGGCTTTGCGAAATTAGGCAGGGACACAAAGCGTCTGTTCCTGCCCCTAAAATCTATCTAATGCTTTTCTCTTGTTGGCTGCTACTTGCGTGTGGCGCACACAACGCCGAACAAGCGACAACTATCCTGACACAGGGGGCCGTCACCGATGCGGAACTTGTCGTGGAAAGAGAGACCACAGTGAATCCCATACTGCTGTATATTTGCGCTTCGTGACTTTGAAATTCCTCGTCTTCCTCGCGCTTCTGACAGAGCCCCAAGCGGAGCGCGCGTTTCTGCGCGACAAGATCCTCGGGATGCTCGTCGGCTCCGCGATCGGCGATGCCATGGGCGCGCCGAGCGAGATGTGGACGCGCGAGCAGATCCAGGCTGAGTATGGCTTCGTGAGGGATCTTCATCCCCGAATGACGAAGCCCTCACCCGAGGGAACGTGGGAGCTCAACGTTCGGGCCGGCACCACCACCGACGACACGCGCTGGAAGGCCCTCGTTATCGATTACTTGGCTGGAGCGCGCACCGGCGAGCTCCAAGCGAAAGACTTTGCTGCCTATTTGTCCACACGCTTCGAGGCCGAGCGCGAAGAGCTGCGCCGAGTCACCATGTCGGATTCCACCTCGGCGCTCGTCAGAGGCGTTATGCGCTTGCAGTGGCTCGAAGAGTGGGTGAAGGTCGCGCGCGCCTACATGGGCGGCGATCTCGACGAATATTCGAGCGCGCTCAACCGATTCTACGGTGGTGAGATGGTGTGCGCCGGACTCCTGTTCGCGCCCGCGCTCGGCGCTTACTATCCCGGAGAGCCCGAAGCTGCCTATCGCAACACCTTCGCCGTCGACATCTACGACCTCGGCTACGCGAAAGATGTAAGCGCCATCACCGCGGCGATGGTCGCGGCCGCGATTCCGGAAGACTCGACGCCCGAGTCCATCCTCGCCGTGCTATCGGACGTCGACCCAGAGGGTTTTTTCGAGAGCCGCCTCATCGGGAGGCAGGCATTCAACATGCTCCGCGACGCACGTGCCATCGTATACAAGGCGCGCGAGGCCCGGCTGAGCGCCCCGCTGAGCGAAGCCGCGCCGGCGCACGACCCGTGGGTCAAAAGCGGGCTCGAGCCTATCGAGCGAGCGCAGCTGCAAGAAGCCTATCGCTTGCTCGACGGGCGACAACAGCGCATGCCGTTTCATGCGGGTGAGATCCATCTGGTGAACTTGACCGCGCTCCTATATAGCGATTTCGATTTTCGCGGCGCACTGGAGTTCGTCGTCAACTATGGGCGCGACAACGACACCACGGCCGCCGTAACCGGTGCCGTGCTGGGTGCGTTTCTGGGTGCCGAGCGGCTCCCGGAAAAGTGGGTGGCGACCGCCCTCGAGAGAAATCGCGCCATCGGGATCGACCTCGACGAACTGACTGATCGCCTGTTGGCCGCGATCGAGGGCCACCGATAATCGCCGTCGGGCGGGCGTCAATTGGCGGTCGTGAGCTCCGTGCGCGCGGTGAACAACCATAGGTTCAACGCTGCGAGCGCGGCTGCGACGACGTGAAACCATAAAGCGGCGACGCTGTAGGGAATACGTACCGGCGAGCCGAGCTCTGGCGCGAGCCAGGGCGACAACGCCAATGCGGAAGCGCCGAGAGCTATGAGAACGGAGACCGCCGACAGCAAAAAGGCCATCCACGGCGAACGCGCCCACAGCCGATCGGCTTCGGGTGCGAGATGTGCCCATCCGAGAAGAAAGACGAGACCGGCACCGTTCAACGAACAGAGAGCCCACCAGATCTCGATAACCTCGGCTCGATCCGGTGCCGCGCCGGTGAGGATGACGCCGGCCCAGACCGTGAGTGCGAGAGCGAAGCCGAACGTTTGTTGCGCGAGCGGCCGTACCATGCGGATAGCACCCATCGCGACGCGCGAGAGAGGGAGGCTAGCGAGAAGCGACAGACGGTTTTCGGTGTCGGCATCCCACAAAGTCATGACGTGCAAGAGCAGACCTGAGAAGAGGAAAAGCGACGCGAACATGAAATAGCTCTTCGGCGACTCCATCGGGACGAAAACATTAGAGAGCGTTGCCACGAGAGCTGCTCCCGCATAGAGCATCCACGTCCGGCGCCTCTGATAGGCAAGTTCAGCCGAGATTAGCTGCCACATCTGTGCCTCCTTGTTTGAGGATTGCGACGACGATTTCTTCGACGCTCATCGTAGAAACCTCCACGTTTTGCGCGCGGTACACCTCGTCCCGTCATAGCTGGTATAGACGCATTGGTAACGGTCCCGTTCGTGAACGCGCTCAGAAACCTCGGAGGAAATGTAACGAGACTTGGCTGGCGTGTCTTTCTTCGCCATCTCGTCCGGACGAGATGGTGCGGCGCCCGGCTTCTGCCTTTTTCCTCCGCCGCTCGAGCTTCTTCTTCGGGTCCTTCTTCTCGAGTGCGATGTCGATCGCCTTTTCCAGAATATCGGCCATGTGCGCCTGAGCGTTGTCGACCCCCAACACCTCTGCCAGGCGTTCGAACTTGTTACTGAAATCTCGATTGGCGGAGAAGCGGAAATTGAAAATCGACGGCTGGGCCGGCTGCAGAATGGTCGGGGAGTTCTTCGGCTTCTCCACGGGCGGAGTTGGAGGTGATGATGATGATGATGATGATGATGATGATGATGGCGGTGCTGGTGAGGATGATGCCTCCACTTGTGTCTCTCTCATCGGGGGTTCGGGGCGCCTACGGATGGATGGCTCGAAAACGGGTTTTGGCCTGAAAGCCACGACGTACTCCTCGGTTTCCCTGCGCGTCTTCCCAGCGCAATCGGAAATGAGCTCGTCGACATTCTCCTCTGTTAGGTGGGGCGCGAGAAGGGCCGCGATCGTAAGACTGACACGACTCTCTGCCAGCGCGGCCAGTAGTTGAGGGAAGCGTCGCGAAACGTTTGCCACATGAACCCGTGCCGGTACGGCGCCTTCGCTCAAGTTTAAGCGGCGGATACAGTATTCATAGAGGCTCTTGTAACCAAGCTCGAGCGCGGTCTTGCGAGCCGACATCTCGGCGAGATGGGCAATGAGCTTGGCGATGTTCCCGTTCTCCGCAACAACCAGCTTGGCCGCCGAGTGAACAAGCTCATCACGAGACAGCTCTTCGAGTTTCTTGAAGTAGCTCTTGAATTTTTCGATCATGACCTCTCCCTGAGTAATGAATTATACTTCACGGTTTTCATAGGCCCTCAGAGGACGCTCGACGACCGAAAACGGGTTGGTTCGAAACGGAAGTCAGAATGGACGATTCGAGCGCATGGGAGACCTATGGCGCGCCCGTCAAAGGGATTCTAGACCGTAACGGCGACGGGAGAGGTTTTGCCGCGCGAAACCTGCCAAGCCTTTTTTGGGTCTTTTTTTAACGGGTCCGGATTCATAGCGCGCCGACTGCCCCCGGTTCGGGCCGGCTCACTACAGTCATCGGAGCTGGATTCGCAAACTGCGCTACTCCGCGTGTTCCGAGCTTCCGCACACTGGTGACATGCGCCCGTCGCCGATGTGCCGCTTTCTAGAAAAGTGACAGGGCGATAAGCTAGGCAATATGGTGACCGCCGACAGCGTTATCTCCGCAGAGGAAAGAGCCCGCCGCATTCGGCGCTGGATCCGGCGAGGTGAGGAGCGGCTCGTCGCGCGATGTGCGCTCTTGCGCCATCAAAACGCGATGGGGGCCGCGCTTCTCGTACTGGCCGGTTCGGGAATGGTCGTGTCGGGCTGGCTCTATTGGACGGGACGGATCCCCGGCTATGTCTGCATATTGCTCAACGCGTTCTCAGCCTCGATTCTTCACGAGATCGAGCACGACCTGATTCACCGCCTCTACTACCGAAAACGCCCGATCGTCCAAAACGCGATGATGTTTCTCGTTTGGGCTTTCCGCGGAAACGTGCCGCACGGCTGGTACCGTCGTGCGATCCACCTGCATCACCACCGGGCGTCAGGAACGCCCACGGATGTCGAAGAGAGACTAGTGGGGCTCGGCATTCCGTGGGGCTTCCGCCGCTTCGTCGTTTCCGTTGACGGCTTGATGTCGGTCCTTTTGAACGGCCGTCAGCTGAAGCGTGAGATCCCCGCCTTTCGACGCGGAGCTCTGGCTCTCGCTTGTCTTCCGTTCTACCCCATCTTCCTGCTCGTGCTGTTCAGCTTCATCCTTTACCACGCTTCAATCTCACTGGGCATCACCCCCTCAGCGACGATGTTGCACGTCTATCCGTGGCTGGACTTGCTCGCCATCGCATGGGTCTTCCCGAACTACTTGCGCCAGGCCGCACTCCAAATCGTCTCCTCCAACTGTCACTACTATGACGACGTCGGAAACATCACCGAAGAGACCCAAATCCTGCACCCAATCTACCTGTGGCCGCTCCAGTTGTTCTGTTTCAACTTCGGCACAACCCATTGCTTCCACCACTACGTCGTCGAGCAGCCTTTCTACATTCGCCAGCTGATCACGCCCTGGGTCCTCCCCGCCCTGAGAAAATACGGAATCCGCGAGAACGACACCGGAACCTTCTGGCGCGCCAATCGTTTCCGCACTTCCTAACCCCCCTCCTCTCTCGAGGTGACATAATCGGGGTCTATTCATGAGCGAAGCCATCGTTCTCGAGAACGTGACCAAGTCCTTCGGTTCGAAGGTCGCGGTCGCTTCGATGGGGCTCGTCATCCCGCGCGGCGGCCTCTACGGATTTATTGGCCCGAACGGCGCCGGGAAGACCACGACGATCCGCCTCGTGATGTCCATTCTCTTTCCCGATGACGGGCGCGTTTCAGTGCTCGGTGGCTCGGCGCTCGAAGTCAAAGATCGTATCGGCTACCTTCCCGAGGAGCGCGGTCTCTACCGCAAGATGAAGGTCGGTGCCTTTCTTGCCTACTTGGCTCGGTTGAAAGAAGTCGACGAAGCCGACGTGATGAAGCGGGTGCGTTATTGGCTCGAGCGCGTCGGCCTCGCGGAAGTCGAGCGCAAGCGCTGCGAGGAGCTCTCGAAAGGGATGCAGCAGAAGGTGCAATTCGTTGCGGCGGTTCTGCACGAGCCGGAGCTTCTCATCTTGGACGAGCCTTTCAGTGGCCTCGACCCGGTCAACATGCGTCTTCTGCGCGAGCTCGTTCTCGAGCAGCACGCGCGCGGCGCGACCATCCTGTTCTCGACGCATGTGATGCCTCAGGCCGAGCAGATCTGTGAGCACATCGTGATGATCCATGACGGCGTAGTCGTTCTGGATGACAGCCTCGACGCGGTCCGTTCGCGTTTCGATCCGAGAACCATCGAGCTCGATCCGCTCGCGGAGATGCGGGAAGCGGACGAGGTCGCGCTTTTGGCCCTCCCCGGTGTTGCGGCCGTCGAGCGGGAGGAACGTGGCTACGTGATACGTCTCGATGAGGGCGCCGAGATTTCGCACCTCATGGGTCGGATTGCCGCGCGCGTGGCTCCGCGGCGGCTAGAGCTCACCCGGCCGACCCTCGAGGACGTTTTCTTCGAGCTCGTGGGGGCCGAGCGTTGAGAAAGCTGTTCCACGTCGCGTGGCGCGAGTTCGTCGCGACCGTTGCCACCAAAGGTTTCATCATCGGCGTTCTTATGACGCCGGCCTTGATGGCCTTTTTCATCCTAGTGATGCCTGCGCTCATGAATGAGGCGGCCCCGCCGATCGCGGGTGAGATCCTCGTTCGCGACCCTACGGGAGTTGTCTTCCCGGCGCTCGTGGACTATCTCGCGCCTGAAGCGATGGCCGAAAGGCGTCGAGACCTTCTCGATGCAGCGAGCGAAGTCGTGCCCGACGCGGTTTCGAAGACGGCGATGAAAGGTTTGATGGGCGAGGTGCCGCAGCTCGATATTCGGCCCCTCGAAGGCGGGCTCGAAGATGCAAAGGCTTCTCTTCTCACGAACCCGAATCTGTTGGCGGTGGCGATCGTCGAGCCGAACGCGATCGACGACGTGGAAGGAAGTTACGAGCTCTTCATCCGCGAGAAGCTCGACGACCGTGTGGAGGACGAGCTCCATGAGGCTCTACGGGAGGCCATCATCGACGCACGGATCCGCGCGCGCGGCCTCGATCCCGGCGAGATCGACGCGATTACGTGGGTCCCGTATCGCCGCTCGACGACCGTGACGGAAGAAGGGGAGCGCCAGACGCTCGGGGTCCTGAACATGATGATGCCCCTCGCGTTCATGGGCCTTGTGTTGAGTTCGGTGATGGTGAGCGGCCAATACCTTCTGACCACGACGATCGAAGAAAAACAGAGCCGTGTCGTCGAAATGCTGCTCTCCGCCGTCTCTCCGATGGAGCTCATGACGGGCAAGATTATCGGCCAGTTCTGCGTCGGCCTCGTCATTCTCGTGCTGTATTCCGGGATCGGCCTCGTGGCGCTCGTCTCCTTCGCGATGTCCGGCGTCATCGACCCTTCTCTCGTTCTGTATCTTTTTATCTCCTATGTCATCGCCTATTTCGTCATCGCGTCGTTGATGGCGGCGGTCGGCGCGGCAGTGAACGAGCTTAGGGAAGCCCAAACCTTGATGATGCCTTTGATGGTGATCCTCATGGTGCCCTGGCTTCTTTGGCTTCCCATCAGCCGCAACCCGGATTCGACGCTCTCGCTCGTCACGAGCTTCTTACCGCCTGTGAACACCTTCGCGATGCTGCTCCGTATCACGAGCTCGTCGCCGCCGCCGACGTGGCAAATCCTGCTCTCGCTCGCCATCGGCGTCGCCTCGGTATTCGCGGCGCTCTGGTTCGCGGGCAAGGTCTTTCGCGTCGGGCTTCTGATGCACGGGAAGCCGCCAAACTTGCGTACTCTCCTGCGCTGGTCGCGCATGCGCTAAAATCATTTGTCCCTGGTTCCTTATTATGCTAGATTTTTAGCACCTGTACGAGTCGGGAGGATCAAGGTGGAGACGCTCATCAAAGACCTGAAGTGGAGCCTCCGCATGCTGCGGCGCCAGCCGGGCTTTGCGGCGATGGTCATCATCACGCTTGCACTCGGCATCGGCGCGAATACGGCGCTCTTCTCCGTTGTGAACGCGGTTTTGCTGCAGCCCCTTCCCTATCACGAGCCCGAGCGATTGGTTCGTGTCTGGAGCGCGCGACCGGAAGACGGTGTGACACACGGGACGACGTCACCTCTGGACTTGAAGGATTGGTTCGAACAGAACCAATCCTTCGAAGATATCGGTGGCTACCCGGCGCTGCACATGCGCGGCTTCGTTCTCACGGGGCAGGACAGGCCGGAAGAGATCGCGACCTCCTACGTCGCCGAAGGCTTCTTCGAAACCCTCGCCACGGCAGCCCTCCACGGCCGCACGATCGAGCGCCGCGACCATGTCGATGGGAGCAATACCGTTGTCGTGCTGAGCCACGGCGCGTGGCGGCGTCGCTACGGCGCCGATCCTACAATCGTTGGCCAGACGATTTCGCTCTCGGGACGCGCTTTCACGATTCTCGGCGTCATGGGACCGGAGTTCGAATATCCAAACGCCGCGACCAGCTATCTCGGTGCGACCGTGGTCCTCGTGCTCGTGGCTTTCGCCGCCACACTGTTGCCGGCCTTGCGTGCGGCCCGCATCGACCCAGTGACCGCGCTCCGTTCGTGAGGTACACTCGCCCTCCTATGACGGAGCGAGACCACTACACCATTCTCATCGCGAGCTATTTGGAGCCGGAGCACGTCGAGCGCATCCGGCAAGTCGATGCGAGGCTGCACGTTCTCTACGCGCCGGACTTGCTGAGGCCGCCTCGCTACCCGGCCGATCACAATGGAAAGGACGTCGAGCGCAGCGAAGAGCAAGAGCAACGCTGGCGGAGCTTGCTCGAGAGCGCGGAGATCCTCTTCGACTTCGACGCGACCCATCTAGAAGATTTGCCCGATCTCGTGCCCAAGCTGCGATGGATCCAGGCGACGAGCTCGGGCATCGGCCAGTTCGTGAAACGTCGAGGCTACGACCGGCGCCTTCCGGAGGTCGTCTTCACGACGGCAAGAGGTGTCCATGTACAGCCTCTCGCCGAGTTCTGTCTCCTTTCTATGTTGATGTTCAACAAGAAGCTCGTGCGGCTGCAGCGCGACCAGGAGCGCAAACATTGGGAGCGTCACGCGGGCACGGATCTCGACGGACGCACTTTGGGCATTGTCGGTGTCGGTGCCGTAGGCGCCGAGATCGGCCGCATGGCGCGGGCGATGCGGATGCACGTTCTCGGCATCAAACGACATATCGAAGGCATCGAGCCGGCGTCACTTCACCTCGACGAGCTGCACACGCTCGCGAATCTCCGCGACGTGTTGCCACGCTCGGAGTTTCTCGTCCTTACCACGCCGCACACCCCGGAAACGGAGGGGATGCTCGGCCGCGACGAGCTCGAGCTCCTACCGAAAGGCGCCGTCCTCATCAATCTGGGTCGAGGCGTTCTGGTGGACGAGTCCGCCCTAGTGGATGTACTGCGCTCCGGCCATCTCGGCGGCGCCTGTTTGGATGTGTTCGAGAAAGAGCCCCTCCCGCCCGAAAGCCCGTTATGGGAGATGCCCAATGTTCTCGTGAGCCCGCACTCGGCGAGCACGAGCAACCGGGAGAACGAGCGCCTCACCGACTTGTTCTGTGATAACCTGCGCCGCTTTCTGAACGACGAGCCTCTCTTGAACGTGCTCGACACGGAAAGGCTGTACTGACCAAATGGGTTACGGCAGGGAAGTGACCCACAACCCGTCGGGACCCTCTCCCGCATTATGGGTAGAGAGGACCTTCAACGTCTCGAGGTCGACGACCGATACCGTCCCCGCGCTCGTGTTCGCGACGAAGAGCCGGCTGCCGGCGCCGTCGAACGCCATGCCTCCGGGTCCTTCGCCCACGGCCATCTTGGCGGTCACCTTGCGAGTGGCGAGGTCGATGACGTAAACCTGGGCCGAAGCGCGATGGGTGACGAACGCACGACGATCGTCGGGTGATATGGCCACGCGCACGGGACCCTCGCCCACCGCGATCTCGGCCTCGAGTCTCAAATCCGGCGCAGTAGAAAATAGATGCAGGTTGTTATCGTTTCGATTCGCAACCAGCAGCCAGCGTTCGTCGTGCGAGAGCGCAATGCCTTCCGCTCCGCTCCCGGCCTCGGCGTGGGCGATGGATTTCTGGCTCGCCGTCTTCCAGAGACTCACGGTGCCGGACTCGCGGTTCGCAATATACGCCCGCGCACCGTCGGCGGTGAGAACGACCATGTGCGAGCCGCCCATCCCGGTCGAGAGCTCGTCGACGATCTGCCGTTTTTCCAAGTCGATGGTGAAAACATGACGGGTCTGTTCGTTCGTCAGATAGAGCCACACCCCATTCGGATGCAAGGCCATTCCGTGCGGATATTGGAATCGAGGTGAGGCGAGCCGGTCAACCTCTTCGCCTTTTGAGAGGTCGACGATCGAAACGGTGTTGCTGCGAGAGTTGGAAGTGATCGCGTAGCGGCCGTCGCGCGTGACGACGACTTCGTGCGGGTTCCCGCCGACAGGCACAGCGCGTGTGACTTCTAACGACGCCGTGTCGAAATAGAGAAGAGCGTCCGCGGTCTTGTCCGCGATCAAGAGCGTTTCAGAAAAAACCCCGTGCGAGCAAACGAGGGATAGCGCGATGGCGAGAACGGTTCGTGGCATAGCAGAGCGATTCTAGCCCACAGGAAGCGCGGACTCCACCACGCGAGCTTTGCCCGAGTTAGCGGCGCCGCACGGGTGGCGTTTCGCCCTTGGCGCGCCGCTCGTTGAGACGCGCCACAGCTTTTTTCGCCTCCTCGAAATCGGGCTTCAGCGCGAGTGCTCGGGCCCACTCGATCTCCGCCTCGTCCCAGGAACCGCTCTGATAGAACGCGACGCCCAGGTTGTAATGAGTCATCTCGAACTCTGGCCAATGTCTTTGAGCTTTCCGATAGCTTGCGATAGCCCGATCGAGCAGCCCAGCTCGTAGATAGATATTCGCGGCATTCATGTGCGCGGAAGCGAAAGACGGATGGATCTCGACCGCGCGCTCGAACTCGTAGAGCGCTTCCTCGAGCAAGCCGGCGGCCTCGTAGGTCGCTCCAACATTATT
>Ga0209988_10003377_pt1 | contig 10579 bp, 7 predicted proteins | sample N075metaG_FD_183115 | JGI IMG/M metagenome (GOLD analysis project Ga0209988, IMG submission 183115) | Deep subsurface microbial communities from Kermadec Trench to uncover new lineages of life (NeLLi) - N075 metaG (SPAdes) (version 2) | ecosystem: Environmental > Aquatic > Marine > Ocean trench... | reverse complement strand
GAGCGGCAAAACCAGGAACAAGACCGCCAGGATAACTTGGCGTGGAATTCTGCCCGGGCAGCAAGGACAATCGGGGCTATGGATAAGTACCTGTCTAACTGGCCTGGAGGGCTGCATGTCGAAGAGGGCCACGTCCTCCGCCGGCGCCTGAGTGACGAGATTAACGATGTCCTCGCCTTTGAGTCAGCCACCAAGCTGAACTCCATCGAAGCCTACCAAACATACATCAAGGCCTTCCCGAGCGGCAGCAAAGTCGCCACGGCATTGGAGGTCATAGACCGACTCACGCTGCGGCCCGGCACAACGTTCCGGGACTGTGCGGACTGCCCGGCCATGGTGGTGGTACCCGCAGGTACCTTCTGGCAAGGATCGGAAGAATCCGAACCGCTGGCGCTGAACAAAGAAAAACCCCGGAGAATGGTTACCATCGCTGAACCGTTCGCAGTCGGTGTCTTTGAAGTTACGATGCAGCAATGGGATTTTTGTGTGGCCGATGGAGAGTGCACCACCAGCCCGCGGGATAATGGCTGGGGGAGAGGCTCCCGGCCAGTGATCATGGTGTCCTGGAACGATGCCCAGGAGTATGTTTCCTGGCTCAGCAAAAAGACCGGGCAATCCTATTCCCTGCCGAGTGAAAGCGAATGGGAGTATTTCGCGCGGGCCGGCGAAGAAAGTGACTGGACGGGTGGAGATCCTGAGCGCGCCTGCGAATTCGGCAACATTGCCGGCTTTGAGACTGGTTTCCGCTGGCAACACGCGTCCTGCGAAGACGGTGCGGTCATGGAAACCCTGCCCGTGGGCTCATTCAAAAGCAATGATTTTGGTGTTTATGACGTCGTCGGCAACGTGGCCGAATGGACACTGGATTGCATGAATCTTTCTTACCTGGACGGACCCGCGGACGGCAGCGCCTGGGGCCGGGGAATTTGCAGTTCACGGATGACCCGCGGTGGTTCCTGGTTCACCGGGACCAAAGAAATCAGACTGCCGGCGCGATTCAACCTGAAGACCGGCGACCGCAATGACTTCACCGGTTTCCGGGTAGTGCGAAAGGTGGATGGCTAGCTGTGAATTCCGGCAACCCATGCACTATGCGGGCTGGCTGGTTTCAGCAACGATTCAGCTTGAGCTGTCATAATAATCTCATGATTCACATGATGAACAGCATTATCCTGCTTGTGACTGGTGCAACCCTTTACATCGGAGTGGTCCAGGCTCAGGACAACGCGATACCGGATGATCAGGGCAGCACCAGCGAACGCACCGAGGCCAGTGAAGACGCCCATCGCAGACGCATGGAACTGGAAGGTACGCGTGACCGGGTTACCTTTTCCAACACCACCTACACCTCGCAGGCCGGGCAGGAAAAAATAGATAAACTACCGAAAGAGTCACGGGACAACATCAGGGACCAGCTAATGGACATCATTATCGAAAGTGGGCAATGGGAACCCTTTGACGCATTGAGAGAATATCCCTATGAGCCCAGTGACGCGGCACAAGAGGATCCCGGTTTGCGTGAGCGCGAACAAGAGGCCTGGGCCGAGCAGATGGAGAAATACCATCAACGGGAGGCAAGAGCTTTCGAGGCCAACCGGCCCTCAATGCCCGGCAGTGACTCCCAGCAGGCTGCCAGCCCCAGCGGCCAACCGGGCCAGGAGCAAGGTGGTCAGGGCCAGTCACAAGGTGAATCTGAAGGTGAAGGGGAGCAGCAGGGGGAAAGTCAAGGTGGCGAGGGCGAATCTCAAGGTAAAGAGGGACAACAAGGTTCCCAGGGCAGAAGCTCCAGCTCAGCGAGCTCCTATGAGCCCTACCAGTCCCAGCAGAACGATGATGCTGATGAAATCAGCACCGCAGGCGTATCCGAGAGCGCACTGGACTTCCTGAGGGCGAAACAAGGACAGGATTCCAGCAGCGCCGAAGACGGGGCCACGACATCGCAGCAAAGCAGTCAGGATTCCCAACAGCCGTCAGAATCTGCATTCATCATCCCCGGCACCATTGCAATCAAGGACCTGGACAAGCTGGAAGGTATGGCAGAGCCGGAAGACGATTCCGACCCACTGTAGCAACAAACGGCCAAAATCGTGCCTATCGCTTGTCACGGATTACTGAACCTCAAATATCTTTGTGCCAACGTGCGCCTGGCCGTACTCATCCGTCGCCCGTACAGTCAAAACGTGAGTCCCCGGAGTCAAATTATCTGGAAGGCGCGCAGTCCAAAGGTGATTCGATAGGGTTTCGAACATGGGTGGGTATTCATTTTTGTCGTAACTGTTTTGAGCAAACGGCTCTCTCCTTACTGTCCGTTCGGTACCAACGTACTTTTCATCGTCCACCTGAAACTCAACGATGGTGTTCGGGCCGCCGTCGAATACGTTTATCAGCACGTGGCTGGACTCCAGCTGCGACGACTGAACTTCGGATACGAAGTGATTCCCCGGCGCAGTTTGTATCATGATCCGCATCTGATAATCGTCGGGAAAGCTTGCCGCTTTATAACGCATCGAAAAGTCGGTGCCATCTACGGTCATGACGTGGTAGCCGTTCGGCGTGCCATCCATTTGCACGGTATACGGTATTCCCCGGTCATCCTTAGGCCCCATCCACCAACTTCCGGACACGGTCGCAATCGTATGTTGATGGAATGTCCCTTTGCCGTGCCAACCGTCCTTTGGAGTGAAATAGTAATGCTCGGTTGTGTGCAGATGCCCTGCCACAGCGACAACGTTTTCAAATCGCATTAGCAGATCCAAAACGTCAGGCAGGTTTTGAAGATTGGATTTGACGCGATCCGGACTGTTGACGTCTAGGAATGGGCTATGCATGCCTAATACGATCAGAGTGTCAGTCGGGACCACAGCTAGATCATTCGCAAGCCATGCCAACTGTCGGTCGTCAAGGCGCGCCTCGTAGCCTGCATATCCAACCGGCCTCTCAGGATTCGGCCATGTGTAATAGATATTGTCCAACATGACGAAATGCGCCTTGCCCCAATTGAACGAATAATACGGAGGACCAAAGTGTCGGGTGAATGTGTCCAAGGTACGATTGTCTGTCGGAGCCTGATAGTCGACGTCGTGATTGCCAGGCAGGTTGAACCATGGCACGCCTATCTGGCCGAAGATCGAAGCATAACGCGAGTACAGTGAGAGATCGTCGTACATGATGTCGCCGGTTGTCACACCGAACGCCGCTTCCACACCAACCAATTCAGCGACTACGTCGTCACGTACGAAATCCAGTTCCTCATGACTGCTTACCTGTGGATCAGACGTCCAAATGACTTTGAAGGCCTCCGATTCGGAGGTCTGGTATAGAGGGAAGTCGATCTGCCCCGGCAGCACCCCAGTGGGCTCCATTCCGCCGTATTCGTATTCGAGGTCCGATGTGGTTCCGTCAGGAAAATGCGAGTAATAAAAGCGCGGGATGTTGTCTTTGCTCAGCGGGAGTTCAAATCCGCGAGGTTTCGAGAAAAAGAGGACCTCACCGGATTCGATCTCAAGCTCATAACTCCCGGAATCATCAGTTAGCACAACCGCCTCTCCGTTGGAAACAGCCACTCCGGAAACTCCGGTCTCGCCCTTATCATAGAAACCATTGCGATTGCGGTCGTCAAATACTCTGCCTTTGGCCGTCTCGGCGGCAGTATGATCGATCCACAGGAGCAGGAAGACCCAAAGAGTCATTCTTATGGGCAGCTTGATTCCCACTATATTTTTTTCGCTGCAGAAGCAACGACACCGATAATTGCGCGGAGCATCAACCACTGATTTGTTTTATCGAAGTCCACAGCCGGCCCTCAAACCCCGAAATTGTGCCAATTCGCGGATTATATGGATGTCCGGTTTGGGTCGCAAGCGCCTTTACGCATAAACAAAAGGCGCCGTTCCGCTTCTGCCCACATTCTGTTGAAAAACTCCAAATCCGGGAAACTTTATGATCCTTGTAACCAAGGCATTGCCGAAAGCGTCTGAACAACCCGAAGAAGATCATAGCGGGTGATGGCTCCGACGATTTTGCCATCTTCGACCACGGGGAGGCGCCTGAAATTGTTATTGAGAAATATGCCTGCAACGTAGTAGATATCTGCTGTTTGAGGTACGGTCACCACATCGGTGCTCATGTAATCTGCCACCGTTGCCTCATTAGGAGAATGGCCCTGGATGCCTTGGGTCAGGAGCTTGAGCAGGTCCGTTTCAGTGATGATCCCCAGCAGCCTCCCATTTGAGTCGACCACGGGAGCTCCAGTCACCTTATGACGCAGCAGGTAATCGACTGCTTTCATAATCTGCATATCAGGTCCGAGGGTGGGTACCACTTGATCCATAAATTCACTAATTTTTGGCAGGCTGTTCATGGGTTACTCCTCTAATCACCGTTGATTGGGCATGAGAACCGATATCCAAATAGTTAGATGCAAATTTTCAGTTGAAGCTGTTGATTCCTAACAGAACGCTATTGGTCACAAAGCAGCTATAGGATTTAATGAAATCTGACATTGTCTGTCAGGCCGGATGTCGACTATTACACCTCATTGAACCTGGCTTTCCAACAGGATCAGCATCATCAGGATTTCATTGTTGCGCAATCTGGCCTCATCATCAAAGCCCGTACCCGTTTGGGCATTCATGATTTGCGCTGCATCAATCCGCCGCTGGACCAGTTCCGTATCAATTTCGTCATCGAACATGCGTTGGTAGGCATCCAGCCGGCCACCCAGATCGATGATGGCCTGGTCGGTAATCCTGGCCAGCTTCTCCTGGAATATATTGAATTCCATCATGTTTCTCAGATGGACTGTCTGGTTTCGAAATACCTGCAGTTGCACCAAAGCCTGCGCTTGTTGCGCCACCTGCGCATACTCGATGGCGTCCGCTATGGCGTTGCGAATGATGATTGCGTCCTCAGCGATTTCGTTCACATCCTCCATGCTGATAAGAATGGGATTGGCCTGGGTTATTGTCGCCAGTTCGAGCTGGATTTCCTGACTGTTATCACGGGCATAAACAAACATCTGCGCAGCGCTGGCCAGCATGGCTTCGGGGTCTACAATCCGTGCCAATGGTGTCTGGAAATCATCCAAGCGCAAAGTGAAACCGCCTGATCCGGAATCAAACTCATTATTGCTATTTTTATCCGCAACATGAATCAACTCCAGTAAACCGGGCTCTACTCCACCGGATACCAGCAGCAGCAAGCTCAATTGGCGAAATTTTTCACCCGGGGGCAACTCGGCAATGGATTCTGGATCGACGCTCACCGTGGCCACTGATGGCCAGGCGACCAACAGGCCGACTACCATGAACCCGGTTGTAAAAGTGTTTTTCATTCGTCTGCTCGCAGAATTCTCAGAACACCAGTGCTTGCAATTCGCTGGTATTCCCTTTTCCGACATCGAGACCGGCTCTGAATTCCCTGACTCTTGACTTGCGGCCAGGCTCCTCTACCTTCACGGTCCCATCGGGCAAACCGCTGCTGAAGTTTCCCTCGTAATAGGTGGCGCCAATTCTGCTTGCTGCCCGGACGATCATCCCACCCGTCCCCGAAGCCATACCCTCTTGTGCTGTTCCGAGATACTCCACGTAGCTGCCCGAACCGTCCTTTACCACTCCGTAACCACGCTCTGCGGCCAGCCCGCCTTTACAGCTTCCATACCATCGTCCGGTCTCGCTGAAGGACGGGTGTTTGAAAACGCAACGGTCAGTGACATCGGTTTGCAGGGCCCTGACTCTCGCTTGGTAGAGTGACAGGGTCTTGTTCCTGAACTCCGCAAAACCGATGGCGGTAATCTTCTCTTTGGATTCCAGCCACTCCATCTGCACTGAAATTTGCCGCTCCAGTGCCGGTGCGATCAAGGTCAGGAAATGCTCCGACATCTCGGCAGATTTCGCTTGCGTCTTGAAGGTCGAACTCATGGCCCACAGGGAACCCAGCATGAATACACCGGCAAAATTCTGCATGAATGCGGCACCCGCCGCACCGGAAGCCGTTGCACCGTAAACCGAGCCTATCAGGGCCAGCGCAGCCACAGCCGCAGTGACATTTTGCTTCCGGGCTTCGGATCGCCGCTTTTCAAGCAGTTTGTATTCACCCTCGATCATCTGGCGCATCTTGGTGCCGTAGTCGCCCGCATAAGTGCCCTCATAAAGACCGAGAGATTGGGACGCCAGGAATTTCCTCTCGGCTTCGATCAGTGCTTCGGCCAGTTGAAGACGTGTACGCACACTTTCCCCGCCGGATTGCGTGAAGAAAGCGATGGCCAGTTCAGGGTCAAATCTTGCCAGTGCATTCTGTCGGGCAAAAAAGGTTGCCCGGTCATGATTCACCCAATTGAGCGTTTGCTTGACCCGGTTCGCAGCGCCTTTCACAAAACTTTCTGCAAACGGGTCCTGCGTCCAGTCATCGCTCAGGTTTTCGAGCAGCACACCGTCCATCTTGATTTTCTCAACGGGATAATCTTCCACCGCGATGACGTCACGATGGGCGCCTCCCACGCTTTTGAGCGGAAGGTTCTGCCGGTTCCTGGATCGGGTATTAAGAAAGGCAATGAAATCCAGTGGCCGTTGATAAACGATCCCGGTTTGATCCACTTTGTTTTCGACCTCTTTAAGGGCCTGCGTGGAAGATTGCTGCCAGGCGGCCTGTACCAGGGGATTGCTGGAGAGCCACAGCCCATGGGTCGGAGGCCTCACCCAACGATTGCTGTGCACCACGAACAAGGGCGTCACCAGGTCACCGAATGTTACCGGCGGTGATTCCATCATCTCTTCCGTATCCGGATAGGAATAAACATTAAAATCAACGGTAACAACACTGGGAATCTGCTCTGTCGCCAGTATGGGCCGGCTGTAGATACCCTTTTCCCGATCCCACATGATGATGTGCGGCGACAGCAGAACCGTATCCGGCGGCAGTTCCTTCTGTAATTCGCGATACAAAGTCATCACGTAATAATTGGACTTGGCGATGACTGATTGCGCTATTCGGGTGGTTGCCTTTTTGGTGCGATTGGCAGGCGGTACCTCACCCCCGATGGCGTTGATCGAAAAAGCATGGAAATAGGATTGCTCGGCATCGGCATGAATGATGGCCGGGTAACGAATCACGACCATCGCGTCCGCCTTGGACAGACTGTAGTCAACCACCGAAATATTTCCCTCGTTCTGGTAGACGGAAGTCTTCAGCCCGCGTGCCGTACCTGCACACGCCGCAAGCAGAACGGTCGCAAACAAGAGAACGATCCATGGTTTGAAACGCAACGGTGAGTCCACCATCACTCCCGGCTTAGGCCCAAAGGTTGTGAATTATTCCGCATTGGAGAGAGATTTGGCAATATAATTCCTTTTCCGGGCTTAGCAACGGTCTTATTTCGGGTATACACGGGGCAGTCGCCCGGTCAATCCGGCGAGTAATTCGTAGCCAATCGTACCCGCGCTGGATGCCACTTCGTTGACACTCAGATTCTGCCCCCAAAGTTCGACGGTGTCGCCGATCCGGGCCCCGTGATGATCCGTCAGATCCACCGAAATCATGTCCATGGAAACCCGTCCCACCAGTGGCACACGCGCGCCGTTCACCAGCACCGGTGTGCCGCCGGGTGCGTGTCTCGGATATCCGTCACCATAACCGATTGCAATAATGCCGACTCTGGACTGCCTTTGGGCTACCCAATCGAGGCCATACCCCAGCCCTACTCCGGGCGCCACATTCCGGACGGCGATGATTTCTGAAGCCAAGGTCATGGCTGGAAGCAGTCCTTCATCGTTTCTCTCAGCCGTCGCAAACGGGCTGTTGCCATAGAGCATGTAGCCGGGCCGGTTCCAGTCGGCGTGGGATTCCGGCCACGCCATGATCGCTGCTGAATTCGCGATGCTCACGGGAAACTTGTGTTGTGCGGCAAAAGAGCTGAGTTTGCTCACCTGCTGTTTTGTCACCGGGCTGGCAAGATCATCGGCACAGGCCAGTTGGGTGCACAGGACGAGATCCGGCTGAATATTGTTGGACGAAACCAGTGCCTCACAGGCGCTTTGTGCTTCTTCGAGATTCATTCCCAGGCGGTACATGCCCGTTTCCACCTTGAGCCATACCCTGACTGGCCGGGTGGATTTTGCAGACAGCACTTGCTCAATCTGTTGTTGGTTGTGCAACAACAGCCAGAAGTCCATGGCGGCTGCTTCGGCGACAACTTCATCGCCCAGGGTACCCTGCAGGAGCAGGATCGGCTTGGTGATGCCCGCATCCCGTAACTGCACCGCTTCTTCGAAAAAAGCGACAGCGAATGCCGGGACTTCATCATGCAGCGCGCGGGCAACCTCTATCGCCCCGTGGCCATAGGCATTGGCCTTGATCACGGCAACATTCTTTGAACCTGGTGCGAGCCGGCAGACGATTTTGAAGTTTTCCACGATGGCATTCAGCCGGACAATCGCTGACGTGGGGCGCATACATTCTCCTGGGTTTGGATCTCGAGATAATAAAAATCAGACCGGTATTTCGGCCACTCATAATACATCTTCATCGCACCGTCCGGCGAGTGAAAACCACACTGATTATTGTATGCGGTATTGTCATTTGTATCATATTGCTCCCCGCATATAATGGTTTCCGGCGAATAATGGAAAGTTTGATGAATATTGAGAGTTATGTGAACGGCGCCTGGACACCGGGCCAGGGCGAAGGAGTAGAGGTCCGCAACGCGATCACCGGAGAACCGGTCGGCGTGGTCGACAGCAGCGGAATTGATTTTGCTGAAGTTCTCCACCACGGCCGGAACGCCGGCGGCAGGGCCCTGCGCGCCATGACCATTCACGACCGGGCGAATATGCTCAAGGCCCTGGCCAAATACCTGCTGGAAAAGAAAGAAAAGTTTTATCAAATCTCGGCAATGACCGGCGCCACCCGTGGCGACAGCTGGGTCGACATCGAGGGCGGAATCGGCACCGTATTCAGTTACTCCGGCATCGCGCGGCGTGAACTTCCCAATGAATCCTTCTGCGTCGAAGGAGAGGTGGAACGGCTGTCGGCAAAAGGCACATTCGTGGGCCGCCATATCCTGGTGCCCAAAGAAGGTGTATCGGTCCATATAAACGCCTTCAACTTTCCCTGCTGGGGCATGCTTGAGAAAATTGCGCCCAGCCTGATTGCCGGCGTGCCAGTGGTGGTAAAACCGGCAACCGTTTCTTCCTACCTGACCGAAGCCATGGTGCGGGAAATCATTGCTTCAGGCATCTTGCCCGAAGGTGCGATCCAGCTGATCTGTGGTGGCGTAGGCGATCTTTTTGAGCATCTTACCGAACAGGACGCGGTGACCTTCACCGGCTCTGCAGCAACCGGGAGGATGCTCAAGTCACATCCCAATATCCTGGAAAACAGCATCCCTTTCAACCTGGAAGCGGACTCCCTCAACTACTCGATTCTGGGTGCGGACGTAACGCCAGACAGCCCCGAATTCAGTCTGTTTATCAAGAGCGTAGCGCAAGAAATGACCGCCAAGGCCGGCCAGAAGTGCACTGCCATCCGGCGAGCCATCGTACCAAGGAACCAAGTTGACGCGGTGGCCGCAGCGCTGAAATCCCGGCTGGACAAGGCCATCATGGGTGATCCCGCGGTCGAGGGCGTGCGCATGGGCTCACTGGTCGGTACGGACCAATGCGAAGACGTGTGGCAAAGCGTGGAAAAACTGGCGCAAGCCTGCGAAATTCTACACGGCGGCAGCCGGGATTTCGAAGTCGTCGGGGCTGACCCGGAAAAAGGCGCCTTCTTCCCGGTCACCCTGCTCTACTGTGACCAACCTTTCGAGAACGAGGCGCCCCACAGCGTGGAGGCCTTCGGCCCGGTCAGCACCCTGATGCCCTATGGCGATACCGAAGAGGCCATCGAACTGGCCAAACTCGGCCGTGGCAGCCTGGTCGGATCGCTGGTCACCGCCGATGACGAAGAGGCGACCCGTATCGTACTGGGCACTGCCGCCTACCACGGCCGCATCCTGGTGCTGAACAGCGACTGCGCGGCCGAATCCACCGGTCACGGCTCACCGCTGGCGCCGCTGGTGCACGGCGGCCCCGGTCGAGCGGGCGGTGGTGAAGAACTGGGCGGCAGCCGAGCGATCAAGCACTACATGCAGCGCACCGCCATACAGGGCTCACCCACCACTCTGACGGCCATCACCCGCCAGTACACCCTCGGGTCGAAGCCGATCATCGAGCTGGTTCACCCGTTCCGCAAGTACTTCGATGATCTGCAGATCGGCGAGACACTGATTACCCACCGGCGCACGGTCACCGAGACTGACATCGTCAACTTCGGCTGCATTTCCGGAGACCATTTCTACGCACACTTTGATGAAATTGCTGCAAAAGACTCCCTGTTTGGCAAGCGCGTGGCTCACGGCTATTTCGTGATCTCAGCCGCCGCCGGCCTGTTCGTCGATCCGGCGCCCGGCCCGGTATTGGCCAACTACGGCCTGGAAAACCTGCGTTTCATCGAGCCGGTGGGCATCGGCGACACCATCCGGGTGCGTCTAACCGTCAAACAAAAGATCCGCAAAGAGAAACGTCCCGATGAGGACAAGGCCACC
>Ga0209988_10003376_pt1 | contig 10583 bp, 8 predicted proteins | sample N075metaG_FD_183115 | JGI IMG/M metagenome (GOLD analysis project Ga0209988, IMG submission 183115) | Deep subsurface microbial communities from Kermadec Trench to uncover new lineages of life (NeLLi) - N075 metaG (SPAdes) (version 2) | ecosystem: Environmental > Aquatic > Marine > Ocean trench... | reverse complement strand
GCATCGGTCGGTCCTTGGGATGTGCAGTCAACGAGACAGGAGAGAGACATGGCCCTCGACCCCAATAGTGTTGGCCTCAAAGGTGAACCCACGAAAAGATCATGGACCTCGAAGGATTCGTTGCTCTACGCAGTCGGCGTGGGCGCGGGAACTTCGGAGCTTCCTTTTACCACCGAGAACACCAAGGATACGCCCCAGCGCGTGTTGCCGACGATGGCCGTCATCCTCGGCGGAGGCGGCGTTCCGATGGACAAGGCCGGGACCTTCAATCCGGCCTTGATGGTGCATGGCACCGAGGGCATCGAACTCTTCGACGAGATTCCCGCAGAGGGCGAAATCGAGAGTGTCGGTGAAATAACAGGGGTGTGGGACAAGGGGAAGGCCGGCGTCCTCGAATTCGAATCGACGTCGACGCTCGTCGCAACGGGGCGACCTCTGCTGAAGGTCAAGATGTCGCTCTATTGCCGAGGCGCAGGCGATTTTGGCGGCGATCGGGGGCCGAAATCGACTTTCGAACTTCCCAACCGAAAGGCGGATCACGAGGTCGTCTACACCACGCGTGAAGATCAGGCCTTGACCTATCGTCTCTCAGGAGATCGCAACCCGCTTCATTCGGATCCGTCCTTCGCGGCGATGGGCGGCTTCGATCGACCGATCCTGCACGGACTCTGCACCTACGGGTTCACCGGTCGCGCGCTGCTCCATGCCCTGTGTGACAGCGACCCGAGTCGATTCAAGTCCATGGACGGCCGCTTTTCGAAGCCGGTGATGCCGGGCGATACGCTGACGATTTCGATGTGGGTCGACGGCCAGGAAGCCCTCTTCCAGACCAAGAATCAGGATGGCGACGTCGTTTTCGACCAGGGCAGGTTCAAATTCGCATAGAAACGATCCGCCTCGATCGCGGAATTAGTCGGAAAGATCGTGCATTTGAAGCCCTCGTGAAGCCCAGCTTTCGCGGGGGCTTTGTGTGAACTCGGGCCCGATGGGGTTTTGAGTGGGGTTGACTCGACCCATCGAGGCGATATCAATCGGATGCATCTTGATTGTGGGCCGGGTCTTGTCGAAGACGAGAAGAGGTTCGCAGTCGAGTCAGGGGGCAGGTAGAGCCGGTCGGCTTCGAGCGGGCGCGGCGCCGCGGATGAACGGGAGCATGAATGCGACACGACGTTGAATCGGAAGGCCGTTGGTGGACGCTCAGCGGCACGGAAGTTTTGGACGTGATGAGTGCCGTTCTCAATCTCGTTCGACAAGGACAGATCGTCCATATCGGAACCGATGCCCAGAAATCCTCGAAACGCATGGAGTTCGTGACCGTCGCCTGCGTGCTCAATCCGGGCAAGGGGGGCCGCGTGTTCTATACGCGTCGCTTCGACCGCAAGAACATTTCACTCTTCGAGAAACTCTCGACCGAAACCTGGCTCTCCCTCGATCTCGCCATTCGGATGCACGAGAATTTTCAACTCGAGGAGGGCGGGGAGCAGATCTGGGTGCATGTCGATGCGAATCCCGACAAGCGATATGACTCGAGCAGCTATGTGAAACAGCTGGCGGGCATGGTGGCGGGTTCCGGATTTCCGGTGCTGGTGAAACCGAATGCGTGGTGTGCTTCTCACGTGGCGGACTACGCGGTCAAGAAGAAACACTTTCGCGCGAGAGTACGCGCCGCGTGAGCGTCAGCCGCTGCGGAGTTCGCCGCCCGCTTCGGAAACCAGCTTTTCGAATCGTTGCAAGAATTTCCGTTCGTCCTTGTCCGTGAGGGTTTTCTTGTCCGACTGCAGCAGGACATGGAAGGCCAGGGATTTGCGATCGGGACCGACCGATCGGCCGCGGTAGAGATCGAAGAGTTCCGTCGCCACGACCTGCTTCTTGCCCGCCTGCTCGATCAGCTCGATCAGCGATGCGGCCGGCGTCGATTCCGGTACGGAGACCGCGACGTCGATCTTGATCCCCGGGAATCGGGGTAGGGGTTTGTAGCCTTCCCCCTCGAGCTTGGCTTCGAGCAGCGCGTCGAGGCAGAGTTCGGCCATCGCGACTTCACTCTCGAGATCGCCGGTCAATCCGATTTTCGGAGCCAGGCCCGGCTCGAGTTCTGCGACGACGGCGATCGGCGTTTCGACGCCGGCGAGTTCGAGGAAAAGACATCGCGCTGGATGGGCCCAGCTCGGGCGTTTCCCCTCGCTCGTCCAACGCGGAGACCCGCATCCCCTCGATAGGACGAGATCCTGGACGATCGCCTGCAAGCCGATCATGCGGTTCTCAGAGTAGGGCGCGTTCTTGCCAGGCGGCGTTCCGGCCCAGGCCAGGGCCAGCAGATGTCGTTCGCGCGGCTCGCCTCGATCGTTTTGATGTTCGGGTTCGTAGGATTTGCCGATCTCGAAGAGTCGCACGTCGCTGCGATTTCGTCGGTTGGCTTCGAGGGCGGGGAGCAGGCTCGGCGCGATGCTGCGGCGGATCCTCGACTGGCTCTGCACGACGGGATTGATCACAGAGACGTGGGGTCGATCGAGGTCGCCCAGCTTTTCGAGCAATCGATCGTCGATGAACGAGTAGGAGAGACATTCGTGAAAGCGCGCGCCGCCCGCGAGCCGATCCTGCAGGTGTCGCACCAATCGCCGGCGTTCGTCGCGCGGGGGCGGCGTGATCTCGAAATGGAGCGCTTTCTCCTCGATGTTGCCATAGCGATGGATCCGCCCGATCTCCTCGATCAGATCCTGTTCGATCGTAATATCCTTGCTCGCCCGAAAACTCGGGATCGCCACCCGCAATCGATCGCTTCCTGAATTTTCGCTGTCTTCGACTCGGAACTCGAGGCGTTCGAGGATGGCGCGGATCTCCTCATTCGAGAGGGCCTTTCCGAGCAGCGTCCGAACCCGCTCGCAACGCAATTCGATTTCGCTCGCCGGATTTGTCCATGAGCCCACGTCGGTGACCGGAGCCGGAAAGCTTGCCTTGGGCGCGATCTCTTTGAGTAGTCGAGCGAAATGGCCCGCCGCCGCGAGTGGCAGCGTCGGGTCGAGGGTCTTCTCGAATCGGGCCGACGAGTCGGTGCGCAGGCCGACCCGCGTCGAGGTGCGGCGAATCGTCGTGGCCTCGAAGGTCGCGACTTCGAGTAGCAATGAATCGGTTTCCGCGGCGACCTTGGATCCCTCGCCACCCATGATGCCGGCGAGGGCGATCGGTTCGTCACCGGCGCAGATGAGTAGATCGCTCGTCTGGAGTTTTCGCTGCTCCGCGTCGAGGGTTTCGATCGTTTCGCCGTCGCGTGCATTGCGCACGATGATTTCGCGTTCGGCCAGCCGGCTTCGGTCGAAGATGTGATTGGGCTGGCCGAGGTCCAACATTACGAAATTGGATAGATCCACCAGGAGTTCGATCGGACGTTGTCCGACGGCGAGCAGCAGCCAGCGAAGCCAATCGGGGCTCGGGCCTTGTCGGACGCCTTCGATCGCTAGGCCTATGTATCGGCGACAGGCGTTCGACTCGATCTTGACAGGGTAGGGCGCGGCCTGGCCCGTCTCGGGAAGAGAGGTGTCGAGTGGCAGCAGCGGGCGTTCGTAGATCGCCGCGATCTCGCGCGCGATTCCGCGATGGCCCCATAGATCGGGTCTGTGGGTGAGCGACTTGTTGTCGATTTCGAGCGTCCAATCGTCGATCCCGAGTGCCTCGGCGACCGATGCACCGATCGTCGCCTGCTCCGGAAGCAGCCAGATTCCGTCGTGCTCCTCTCCGAGATCCAATTCGCGAATCGAGCAGATCATGCCGAGGGATTCGGCGCCGCGGATCTTCGACTTCTTGATCTTGAATTCGCCCGGAAGAGTGGTTCCGACGCGGGCCACCGCGACCTTCTGTCCGACGCGGACGTTGGCTGCGCCGCAGACGATCGGAAGCGATTCGCCGTCGCCGACATCGACGCGACACAGCGAAAGTCTCTCGGCGTCCGGATGTTTGTCCTGCTTCTCGACGAGGCCGACAACGACGTCGTGGAGCTGCGGCGCGAAACGTTCGAGCCCTTCTACTTCGGCCGTCGAGAGCGTCAGATCGTCGCAGAGCTGCTCTGGCGTGATGCCGTCGAGCGAGACGTGGCGTGCCAACCAGCGCATCGAAACGAACATCAGAATTGCTCCAGGAAGCGGAGGTCGCCATCCAGAAGATGACGAACATCGTCGATTCCGTGGCGCAGCATGACGAGGCGAGACAGGCCGAGGCCGAAGGCGAAGCCACTCCACTCTTCCGGGTCGACGCCGCCCGCGCGCAGGACGTTCGGATGAACCAGGCCACAGGGAAGGAGTTCGATCCAGGTCGTCTTCTTGCAGACGCTGCAGCCCGATTGACAGAAGGGACAGCGCGCATCGAGTTCGAAACCGGGTTCCACGAAGGGGAAATGGCCGGGGCGGAGCCGGACTTCGAGATCCCGCCCAAAGATCCCACGCAACAAGGTCTTCATGGCCCCGATGAGATGGGCGACCGAGATGTCGTGGCCGACAACGAGACCCTCCATCTGATAGAAGGTGTGATCGTGGCTCGCATCGGTGGTCTCTTGTCGAAATACGCGACCCGGGGCGATCACCCGGAAGGGCGGCTGGCGTTTTTCCATCGCTCGAATCTGGACGGGAGAGGTGTGGGTCCGAAGAACCAGTCGGCCCTCCTTGTCACAGTAGAAGGTGTCCTGTGAATCGCGCGCCGGATGGTCCTTCGTGATGTTCAGCGCTTCGAAATTGTAGTGATCGAGTTCGATTTCCGGTCCATCGAGGACTTCGTAGCCCATCGAAACGAAGAGGTCCTCGAGTTCCCGGGTGACCTGCGTGATCGGATGCAGACTGCCGCGACGAATCAACGGCGGAGGCAACGTCGGATCGAATCCCTCGGCGCTTCTTGCCGCATCGAGTTTTCCGCTGTCGAAGGTCCGCTGGCGGGTGGCGATGAGTTCGAGGATCGACTTCTTCAGGGCATTGGCCCTTTGACCCTGTGCTTTGCGGTCGCCCGGGGCGAGCTTCGGGATCTCGGCCAGCATCGCCGCCAGGATGCCCTTCTTGCCGAGGTATTCGCGCTCGATTTCCTTGAGAGCGGTCGGGTCCGCGCACGCTCCGATGCGCTCTTGCGCTTCCTGGAGGGTGTCTTCGGGATTCATCTTCGATTCCTTGGCCTCTTTGCGATGAACGGCCCTCTATTCGTTTCGCGAAGTCGGCGGAGACTACCGAATCCACGCCGGGAAGCCCATTCTGTTCAGGCCGCGGACACTTTCGGTGGGTCCTGGATCTTGATGGCTGTTAGGGCGGCGGCGATGAGCAGGAGTGCGGCGAGCCAATACGGGAACGCTTGCCCCTGGTCGTAGAGGGCGCCGGCCACCAGGGGGCCGACCACGCGGGCCGCGGAGGCGCAGGATTGAAAGACGCCCATCACGATCCCCGTGGATCCCGCGTCGCCGCTTTGGGAGACCAGACTCAGCATTGGGGGTTGTGAAATCCCGCGTCCGACCGCGGCCAAGAAGAGCGGCAGCATCAGGAAAGCGACGGAGGGAGCGAGCGGCAGGCCGAAGAAAGCGATGGCCATCACGGAGAGTCCGACGAGGATGAGTCGACGTTCGCGAAAGCGCTCGGCGAGTCGCTTCATGGCGCCGCCCTGAATACCGCCCATCACGACCGCCATCGAGAGCATGACCAGGCCGACGCCGAGTTCGTCGTAGCCGAAGCGGTGGGACATCAGAAACGCGAAGGTCGTCTCGAGTTGGGTCACCGCCAGGCTGAACAGGAAGTAGACCAGACAGATTCGTCCGAGAACCGGGTTGCGAAGCACATCGAGTCGCCCCGTCAGGTTGGCGACCGGGCGTTCCGCGTGTCGTTCGGGTTCGCGAAGTTGAATCGCGGCCCAGATGAAATTCAGCGCGGCCATGCCCGCGGCGACGAGCATCGGGACGCCGTGGCCCGCGCGTGCGAGCAAGCCGCCCAGCGGCGGGCCGAGCGTGAAGCCGACGGCGAAGGAGGCGCCGATCATGCCCATCCAGCGTGTGCGGTCCGCCTCCTCGGTGACATCGGTCAGATAGGCGGTGGCGACGCTGATATTCGCGCCGAAGATTCCCGAGAGCAGGCGCGCAACGAAGATCTGCTCGAGGGAATCGGCGAGGCCCAGGAAGAGCAGGGAAAGCGCGGTGCCGCCGATCGTGATCAACATGACGGGCCGACGGCCGATTCGATCCGAGAGTCGCCCCCAGCTGGGCGAGAAGATGAATTGCATCGCGGCGTGGCTGGCGACGAGAACGCCGAGGAGCAGCCCGTTGGCGCCGAAGCGCTCCGACCAGAAGGGCAGGATCGGGACCACGATCCCGAAGCCGATCAGATCGACCACGATCACGCTAAAGAGCACAGTCAGCTTCGGGGGCTTCGGCTGCGCGTCGTTTTGTGTCAAAGATCGTCACCCCCGGTGGCGAAGGGGCCACTGACCGAGGTCGCAGGCTAGCAGCGTCGATGCGCAGTGGAGGAGTTCCGCGGGGAGGGCGGTGGCCGCAGCGCGATGGCGATCAGGGGTCATCAGGGGTCGATGAGAGTCCCCGCAACGATGGGTTTCGTTGCTGCAATCCCTTGGATTCTCTAGCTTGAGGATCTTCGGCGACAGGCTCCGCGGCGTGACAGAGTGTGACAGGGAGAGGTTATCGTGAAGGATCAAGCCATCGAAAAGTCCGAGCAGACGCTCCAACTATGGTCGCGACAGCAGCGAAACGCCGAGGCCATGGTGCCGATCATCGGCGGCCTCTACCGAGAGCATGGCGTCATCGTCACCGTCTTCGGCAATTCCCTGGTGAATAAATCGCCGCTCGAGATTCTCGAAGTCCACCGGATCGCGCGCGTCAATGTCGACAACGAGATCTGTGTCTCGAATACCTATCCGATTCTCGCGGCGATGGCCGAACTCGATCTGGGTCCCGCTCGGATCGATATCGGAAATCTGGCGAGCCATTGGCGTGTCCGGTCCGACGAGATCACGGTGGGCGACTTCGTCCGCGATGAGCTCGCCGGAATCGCGACGGGCAAGGCCTCGATTCGGCCGAGCCCCCAGGACGTCGTGCTCTACGGCTTCGGCCGCATCGGTCGGCTCGTCGCTCGGATTCTTGCTGGGAAGACCGGGGGCGGGGACAACCTTCGCTTGCGCGCGATCGTGGTGCGACCCGGCGGTCCTGACGATCTGGCGAAACGCGCCAGTCTATTGCGACGCGATTCGATTCACGGTCCCTTCTCCGGCGAGGTCCAGATCGACGAAGCCAATCACGCCCTGATCATCAACGGAAACGTCGTCCATTTGATCTATGCCAGCGGTCCCGAGGATTGTGATTACACGAAATATGGGATTCGCGATGCGATCGTTGTCGACAATACCGGGAAGTGGCGCACGCGCGAGGAATTGTCGAAGCATGTCGCGGTCCCGGGTGCGTCGAAGGTCATCCTGACCGCGCCGGCCAAAGGGGATGTTCCGAATATCGTCTACGGCGTGAACCACCACGGAATGATCGAGTCGGGGAATGTGCTGTCTGCGGCGAGTTGTACCACGAACGCGATTGCGCCCGTACTGAAGGCCGTCAATGACGAGTTCACTATCGAGAGCGGACATATCGAATCGATCCATGCGTTCACCAGCGATCAGAATCTGATCGACAACTACCACAAAAAGGCCCGCCGCGGCCGTGCTGCGACACTCAATATGGTCGTGACCGAAACGGGTGCGGTGAAGGCCGTGGCGAAATGTCTCCCCGAACTCGCGGGTAAATTGACGGGCAACGCGATCCGAGTGCCGACGCCGAACGTTTCACTCGCCGTGATGAGTCTGAATCTCGGGACCTCCGTCGACAGGGACACACTCAACGGTTATTTGCGGAAGGTTTCGCTCGAGGGGGATCTGCAGAATCAGATCGACTTCGCGAATTCGCCCGAGGTCGTTTCGAGCGACTTCGTCGGGAATCGCTTCGCGGGGATCGTCGACGCTCAGGCGACGATCGTGCATGACAATCACTGCGTCCTCTACGTCTGGTACGACAATGAATTCGGGTACAGCCGGCAGGTGGTTCGATGTCTCGAAGAGCTGGCCGGCATCGTGATGCCCAACTTCCCGAAACGCGCCATTCCAGCCTGAGCCTCGCGCATTTCACGCCTCCGATTGTTGCGATGTTGCGAATGAGGCCGTTGAGTTTCGCGCTCGGTGTCGTGGGTCGTGAAGCCTGCTGCTCGCGGATTCCTCGCGGTCGGCGGGACAGACGGCATGATGCCTCGTCTATCGAGCAGCCGACCACGGCGCTTTACGCTCCCAGCAGGCTTCCCAACCCACGACACTCGGGACGTTTTCGCGGGTCGCTCTTCAGAGCTTGGCCGATCGGGGGCACGGAATGCGCACTTCCGAAATTCGTCCGAACCGCAAGACGGGCCGCGTTGTGGGAACCTCGAAGCTGATTCGTTCCGAGTGGGCCGGGCGGGGAAGCCTGCTGGGCGCGTCAAGCGCCGTGGTCGGCAGCTACACAATCGAGGCATCATGCGGGTCGTCCCGCCGACCGCGAGGAATCCGCGCCCAGCAGGCTTCCCCACCCGGCCCACCTGGCACAAAACCCAACACCCGCCTGTTCCCGCAACCGGCTAAGGCAAACTTAGGGGCAGCGTGAGCGCCAGACTCAAGCGGGGCGCCGGATCGTAGTCCTCTTCGTAGAGCTTTCGGCCGTGGTCGTTCTCGACGCGGAGTTGGCCGGCGACGGCGAGACCCAATCGGAAATCGAAAAACGCGTCCTCGAAGAGTTCGAATCGGACCCCGATCTCGAGTGGGACGGCGGTGACCTCACCGATGCCGTTCTTGTCGGGCGCGGATCCGTTGTCGTCCAGTCGGAAACGATTTCGTTCGTAGCCGGCCGAGAGTGTGACCCGAATCGCCTTGTTGGGGCCCCAGACCAACATCGCATTGCCGCCTTGAATCCAACCGCCTTCGGTGACGAACTCGAGGGACTCGGAGATCTGCCAGTCGAGGCTCACGAGCGGAAAGGTTTCGGCATCGTCCTCGAGCTGGCTGGTGACGCCGATGCCGACGCCGATGCGGAAGCGATCGGTGACCTGCCAGCGACCGAGGGCAGAGATTCCGGCCGCAAAGCCGTTTCGGTCGGATCCGGTTTCGCTTGACCATCGGATCGGCACGGCCGCCACCACCGAGAAATGGTCTCCCACCAGAATCGTCGCATTCGGTGTGAGGTCGATGGTGTTGATTGCGCCCCAGGGCGCCCGGGGCAGCTCGCTCGATCCGTAGACCGAGGGCACGCCCGGGGCGTTGTCCAGATGGAATTCGTAGTTCGCATAGCGATAGCCCGCGGCGAAGCCGATCAGGATGGACTCGTTGATCGGGCCGCCGAATTCCCCGGCGATTCCGAGCCGCCACGACTCGAAGCGATCCCCGCCCTTGGTCTTGGTCTTGAATTCGCTTCGAAAATCGCTCGAGAGCTTTCCGCTCCATTCGAAACGCGGCGATGAATCGTCGACCATCGAGAATTGAGCCGAAGCCGATCCCGGAAGCCACAGCCCCAAAAGCATGCAGAGGCCAATCAAAGGTCGTGTCGGCATGGGATCCCCCTGGTTGCAGGCGCGCAGGTCGCGAATTCAGTCCTCTTCGGGCGGCAGGTGGTCCGTCCGGTTGAAGCTGACGAGCTCGGGTCGGGGGTCGAGGACGAGTTCGGTGATCGCACAATTCTTCATCATCCGATTCCAACTACTGTAGTCATTGTCGAGCAGCAGTCCGAATGCGATCGACAGCGCGCCGCCGTGGCTCACGACGACCACGCGTTCACCGCGATGGCGATCCGCGATGCGACGCAGGGAGCCCACCAGACGGTCGCCGACCTGCTTCGGCGATTCGCCGCCGTGCGGGCAATAATCTGGATCGGATTTCATGTTGTGGAAGAGTTTCTTCTCGTGGTAGAGCGTGTCGAACGACATGCCCTCCCAATCCCCGAGATCGTATTCGCGCAGGCCGGAATCGATTTCGGGAACGAGTCCGAGTCGGCCCGCGATCTGCTCGGCCGTCTGCTGGGCGCGATCGAGTGGACTCGCGTAGACCGCGCCGATCGGCTTGTAATTCGCCGCGATGAAGTCGGCGGCGGCAACGGCCTGGCCGCGACCATGCGGGGTCAGTGGGGTGTTCGTCGAGCCGTGCCAGACGCCGTCGATGTTGGCCGAAGTCTGTCCGTGTCGGACGAGCGTGATCAGCGTGCGAGAAGTGTCCATTTGCGCGGGATCATACACGCAACCACGGGCCGACGTGCGCTATCGGCGAGGGTCGATCGAGACGTGACCAAATTGCGAGAGCCACAGGGTCGGCGACATCTCGTCGATGTGGCGTTGCGCCGCCGCGCGGGTCAACGCCGGAGTGGCGACCGCGAGCGCGTCGTGGGGAGCTGCGTCGGCCGATGCGGTGTCGGCCGCGTCGATCGGGCGAGTCGAGACGGCCTCGTCCGAAAGCGTTTCGGATGGATCGGCCAGACTGTCTGTCGCGCCGATCAGCACGATCCACGCGAGAGGAGTCAGGACGACAGCCATCCGTGTCGGCCGGAGGCACCGTCGAATCTC
>Ga0209988_10003375_pt1 | contig 10585 bp, 10 predicted proteins | sample N075metaG_FD_183115 | JGI IMG/M metagenome (GOLD analysis project Ga0209988, IMG submission 183115) | Deep subsurface microbial communities from Kermadec Trench to uncover new lineages of life (NeLLi) - N075 metaG (SPAdes) (version 2) | ecosystem: Environmental > Aquatic > Marine > Ocean trench... | reverse complement strand
CCTCACGGGCCATTCGTTCATCCCTCACCACCACAAACTTATCGCCGGCTGCGGGTAATCCCAGCAACCCGATGACTTCCACTGGCGTGGAAGGCCTGGCTTCCTTCATTTTTTTCCCGTCATGGGACAACATCGCCCGAACCCGGCCACTGGTAGTACCCACGACATAGGGAGTCCCAACTTTCAAGATGCCACTCTGGATCAACACCGTCGCGACGGGGCCACGCCCCCGATCTAATCTAGATTCAAGCACAATACCCTTTGGCAATTGGGCAATATCAGCCTTCAATTCCATGACCTCGGCTTGCAACAGAATCATCTCGAGTAGCGTGTCGAGGCCCTGCTTTTCTTTGGCTGACACGTCAACAAAGATCGTCTGCCCGCCCCACGCTTCGGGAATGAGTCCATGATCAGACAGACCCTGCTTGGCTCGGTCGGGATTGGCTCCCGGTTTGTCTATTTTATTGATGGCCACAATGATCGGAACATTGGCAGCTTGAGCGTGATGAGCGGCTTCCACCGTTTGCGGCATCACCCCGTCATCCGCAGCCACTACCAACACGACAATATCCGTGGCCTGAGCCCCTCGTGCCCTCATAGCCGTAAACGCTTCATGCCCGGGAGTATCAAGAAACGTGACCTGCTTCTCACCCACCAGAACCGTGTAGGCGCCAATATGCTGAGTGATGCCCCCGGCCTCTTGGGCGGCTACGTTGGTCTGCCGGATCGCATCCAAGAGGGACGTTTTCCCATGATCAACATGCCCCATAATGGTGACCACTGGAGGACGCCCCACAAGTTCCATGTCCTCAGTTGATTCAAGTGCTTCTTCAAGAAGGGCCTCACCTTCTTTCTCCACCGCCACTTCGACTTGAATACCCAAGCCTTCAGCAATCAACAAGCCGGCATCAAGATCCATGGGTTGGTTGATCGTCAACATCACGCCCATCTCCATCAACCTTTTCATGATGTCCCCGGATCGCTGGCCAAGGTGTTCGGCAAATTCCTTCACGGTCAGACCGGAATTCAACTTCACCGTTTTTCTCCGTGGCTTGGTGACCTCGGTAGACGTGGCAGACGGGACATGTCGTGTTCGTTCTTCCCGCCTCAGGGTGGGGAGAGGACGAAGGTCTTGCCACCGAGCCGCATCTTCATACTTTTGCGCAAACAGGGCTTCATCACGATGTTTTCCTGTTTTTTTGGTCTTCTTGGGCTTTTCCTCCGAGGCGACCTGCTCTTTTTCGGGCTCTTCTTGTTTCTGAGGAACCATGCCCTCCACTGAAGGAGGAGCCACGGTATCTTTGGCTTCTGCTAGAGCTTCCTCGGGAGTTGGATGGGGCGATTGTAAAGCTTCTGCGACCGCGGCTACTTCAGGAGAGAGCGGAATGTCCTTTTCCGTTTCAGTCCCCACCACAACAGGTGGCACATTTTCCTGAGTGATACTTTCGAGAGTTTCAATTTCCGGCGAAGGCGTTTCGATTTCCTCGCGCTTCCGTTTAATGAGAATATGTTTTTTCTCTGGCTTGGGTGGAGGTTCTAGCTCCACCGTCTCCCGCCCTTTTCCTGCGCGAGCATGCGACTTTTTCAGGAGTTTGGTCCCACTTCCGGACTTTCCCTTTGCCGTGATCGAACTGCTCACTTGCGCGCTACCGAATGCCGCTAAGGCTTTCTTCACGTCCTCTTCCGTCAGAGTATTACTATGGGAAGTCACAGGGATTTCTAACCGACTGAGCTCCGGAATCAGAACCTTACTTTCCATTCCCAATTGTTTGGCTAATTCATAAACTCTCATAGCACCCACGATCTTTAGGGTAAGGTTTCCTTCGATTCTGCAGATTCCTCAATGGAATCTGGAGTCGAGACCGCCTCCGAAGCTTCGGCAGTAACCTGAGCGACTTCGGGTTCTACTGCAGAATCAGGTTCCTCTGAAGGAGTTGAGCTTTCTCCTCCGGCTTGCTCTCGCAGAGCTTCAGCTTCTTCAGCCAAAGCCGCCTTGATCTCCTTTTCCCGTTCACCCTTTTCCTTTTCATATTCACTGCCACTAATAATATCAATTTTCCACCCAGTGAGTTTCGCGGCAAGGCGAACATTTTGTCCGTTTTTCCCAATGGCCAATGAAAGCTGGGAGTCCGCGACAACAACCAGCGCCGCTTTTTTCTGTTCGTCAATCCCAACTTTTTCAATAGAGGCAGGGTTCAAGGCTTCGCCAATGAACACACGTGGATCGGTGGTCCAAGGAATGATATCGATTTTCTCCCCTTTGAGTTCCCGCACAATAGCCTGCACCCGGGACCCTTTAATGCCGACACAGGCACCCACCGGGTCTACCGCCTTATCCCGTGAACACACGGCAATCTTTGTCCGATCACCAGGCTCACGGACTATGCCCTTAATCTCCACGATTTTTTCCATGACTTCCGGCACTTCCAATTGGAATAGCTTGACCACGAATTGCGGATGCGCTCGCGACAAGATCACTTGGACATCCTTGGGGGTACGTCGAACTTCCAAGAGGATGGCGCGCACGCGATCTCCTCGTCGATGGGCCTCACGAGGAATTTGTTCATTGACTGGCAGAAGTGCTTCCGTTTTGCCAATTTCAACCAAATAGTTTCGACGCTCCTGCCCCAGGATTACCCCATGGACCAGATCGCCTTCCTTTTTCGAATATTCTCGTTCAACAGCTTCCCATTCGGCTTCTCGGACTTTCTGGCAGATCACCTGTTTGGCAGCCTGGGCCGCAATACGCCCAAATTCTGCCATTTCCAAAAGAGACCCGATTTCATCCCCTACCTCCGCTTCCGAATCAATTTCCCGCGCTTCTTCCAGGGAAATTTGAGATTTGACATCGGTCACGGGGTCCGAAATCGTTTTCAAAGACACAATCGAGATTTCCCCGGTTTCATGGTCAATTTGCACTTGTATATGTTCGTTACTTCCATATCGCTTTTTTGCTGCGGTCAGAAGGGCAGATTCAACGGCAGCCAGGACTCGCTCCTTATCAATTCCTTTTTCACGGCCAACCTGCTCAATCACGGACATAATTTCACGCTTCATAACGATTCCCCTTCTTCGGGCTCGCGCAAGAATACCTTCCCAAGTTTGGGCGTCAATCCATCCCGTCTAGCGGCGTTGCTCGTCCTTCCCATACGAGGAGTATGCGCAGTCCTCGCGCCTTGCCAGACAGGCGTCTCAGCACCCAAACTTGGGAAGGTATTCTTGCGCGAACCCTTACTCACAGCCCGGTCTCTCTGACGAACCCCTAATATACGCACGCTAAAACTCCACCAGTTGTTTGGCCTCTGTGATGGAATCCCAAAGGAGTTCAACTTCATGTGTTTTTTGCTGCTTACCCGTTCGCACCGACAATGTAACACCTGTTTCCGTGAGAATCGATAACCGCCCGATCACCTGTTGTTGCCCACCATCCGGGTCCTGAATCTTCACTTGGAGGACTTTCCCCACCACCCGCTGGTAATCCTTAAGATTCTTTAGTGGGCGATCAACACCCGGGGATGAAACCTCTAGCCTATAGGCAAAAGACACGGGGTCAGCCACCTCAAGTGCTCGGCGCAGGGACTGATGAAATTGCTCACAATCCCGAAGGCCCACGCCTCCATTCTTATCAAGGGTGATACGAACGACCGAACCAGCTCCCTTGCCTTGACAAGTGATTTCAAGCAAGTCAAGGTCCAGAGCCCGTGCAATGGGCTCAGCAATGAGCTGAACCTGTTTCCCCAAATATTTGGTATCCAATCCTAGACCTAACGAATGGAGCCGCGGTGGGGCGACAAAGCAAAAAAAAGTGGGCTCTCGCCCACTTCCTAGAAGTCGAACAGTACCATTTCCCCCATCCAAAGGCAAGTGTTTCGCCTCATCGAGATACTCCAGAAACTGTTTACCCAACTATTTGGTTCTCGTTGACACTTGCACCAAGACCGACAACCATACATTTGACGTTTTTACCAATAGGCCCACCCTCAAGGATGTGCTAAACTTTGCCTTTCGGGAATGTTGAAAAATGGCGTCAACAGCGTGGCTGAGCGCGCGCGCAACCTTCACGAGAGCATGCTTTTTGAACATTCCCTTTCCTTACATAACTTAGGCAAGCAATGAACGTGATTCACGTGACCAACCGACCTACACATCGATATCCACAATCCTATTAGTAGCCTCCGAAAAAGGGGGAGCCGGAAAAAGCATGGTCGCCAGCCATCTAGGGCTCATACTGGCCAAACGCGGATTTCGGACCACCTTAGTTGATTTAGACACAGGGGGAGCTAATCTCCATGTGCTATTCGGACACTTTCACCCCACAGTAACCCTCACTGACTTTCTCGATCGAAAAATCAAAACCCTGCAAGGTGTGGTTCAACCCTTATCCCTTCACCCGAATTTGTCCCTCATTTCGAGGTACTGGAGAAACCCTCCTCACGTCAAACCTTCCCCACCAGAAAAAAACAGCGCCTCAATCATATAGGGAAATTGGAAGGGGATATCGTCTTGGTCGATGTCGGGGCCGGCACCCATTTTCATACCTTGGATTTCTTTTTATTTGTGAATGGTCACCTCACCGTTGCCACACCCGATCCGACTTCCGTCCTGGATCTGTATCGATTTATTAAATTGGCCGCGATTCGGAGAGTCTTATCAGCATTTTTGGCCCGTGACCCGATTGCCACCGCACTCTCTAATCGAGAGTTTCAAAGCATTCAGGAAGTGTTGACTGCCGTCGGTCGTACAAATGAAGCAGGTACGGCGATCGCGCAGGCCGCCTTGAAATCCTTTAAGGGTTCGCGCAAGAATCACTTCCCCTATTTGGGTGCTGAGACACCTGTCTGGCAAGGCGCGAGGACTGCGCATACTCCTCGTATGGAAAGGACGAGCAACGCCGCCAGACGGGATGGATCGACGCCCAAATAGGGGAAGTTATTCTTGCGCGAACCCTAAGCCTTGCCTGATTCTCAATCGCATGGGAAGGGCTTCAAAGGTCAACACCCTCCATGTACAACAAATGGTCCAACAATATATTGGAACCGAGTTGCATGTGCTAGGAAGCTGTCCGACATTAGCGGATTTACTGCGATTGTGCTGGATTTGGCCAGCTTTTCCGATCCTTTTCGTTGAATAGTCCCACTATTCGCCTCAAACGATCGAAAAATCTGCCTCAAACCAGCACAATCTCGCGACGATCCCTAATGTCGGACAGCCTCCCAGGACAGATCCCTCAGGACGAAGCCGTGGAACGATCCATTCAACAATACCTTCCTGTCGTAGGTCACAGTCCTAATTCGGCAGCAGCCAAGGCGTTTGACTGTGTGGTTGATCGTCTCGAGCTGTGGATGGAATCGAATCTGTCTTCAGTGGAGGAATGGTAGACAATCTTGGGTCTACTTGCTCGCGCGGATTGTTCTGGAAAGTAGAAAATTCCCCTGACCTTCGTGAACGGGGAGGCGTGAGGCGGTGAGAAGAGGAGCTTCGCCTTGCGCTGGACTATAACCTATCGCGGCTGGGGAGTCGCGGCTTGCAAGGCACTTGAGACTTGCTTGAGAGAATCCGCCAAACTATCAAGCTCAGCCCCTCTCCGCAAAAGCTCGCCTCGCAACCCATTCATTTGATCGACGTACTTATCACGTTCTTTCAAAACTACCGCATGGTTTTCAAGCATTTCTTGACAACGGTCTAACTCATTTCGCATTTCGGCGTACTTCACTTTATAATTTTTGGCTTCGCTCGTGGATTTGTCCAAATCCTGTGTGAGGGTAGCGATCCGATTCTGACAATCGCGTAATTCTGTCTGGGCTTGGGTTCGTTCTTCTTCACTGGCCTGGTATCGGACACGCAGGTCCTGAATCGCCTCGGTCCAACTCCGAACTGCTCCTGGTGGTAAATCTGGAAGATTTGGAAGAGGCTTATCCTTGGCCAACGCCTCCATGGCCCCGTGTATCCAATCAACAAACGCTCCAATTTCATGAAATTTGAAATCCACATGGCTCGACCCGGCCTGAGGCTCGCTTGCTGACTGATCGCTGGCTATTTCTTTTGCGGACTCTTTTGCAGGTTTCTTAGAAGGTTCTTTTACAGGTTCTTTTGCAGGTTCTTGCACAGGTTCCACCACAACTTCCTCCAGAGATCGGGAATGGAAATAGTGCAACAACACGGCAACACAATGTCGGCAAAACGGTTGTTCACTAGCCGGACACGAACACTTGGTGGTGAGAGTGCCACTCTTTAACCGGATCGTTTGCGAATACACACCATAGGTTCCATCCACCTCGGAATTAATCTGTCCTTCATGCGCATCAATAATTCGTACACGACTCTCGGAAAGATATTGACTCCCTAGCTTATACACATGACCACCAACCACCGATTTCACCATATCCGGTTCAAGTTGACTTAACTGTTGAGCAGAACAAGAAATCCGGTTTCGCATAAGCCCCTCTATGGCAAAAAGTGGGTAACGACGAGATGAACCTCTGTACCTCCGCCTGACCTAAACCTCATGGCATGACTCAGGTTTTCTTACAGCCTGAAAAGGCCAAGACCTTCCCTCTGTTCGGCAAAAATTTATGGAAACTTGACCCCCAAGATTAAGGATCCCTGGCCGACTTCAAGGACGAGAGTCGCCAAATTCTTAAGAGAAACAACTGGCTTTCCGTTTTGTGTCCTCCTTTCTTTGTGGTACACTCCCTCCCTTCATCCCAGGAGACTGTCCAAGATTAGACGGATCTACTGCGGATGTGCTGGATTTGGCCAGATATTCCGATCCTTTTCGTTGAATAGCCCAACTATTCGCCTCACACGATCGAAATATCTGACTCAAACCAGCACATCCTCGTGACAATCGCTAATCTCGGATAGGCTGCGAAACAGCAGCTGAGCGCAAAACAGACCTGTAAGATATTGGTGTGCATGGTGAAATAAAAAAATTCGTGGTCACTTCGTTGTGATGTATTTTACCAGGTGGCCAAGAGCTTGCCCGAACTTTTGTGATCCACACTGCTGCTTTTAGGTTCATGAGAGACATTCGTCACAGTCAAGGAAAAACAGGTTTTTAGAGATGAAATTCTTCCGTCTTATTCTTCTTCTTGGTATATTCTGGGGAGTTACTCCCTCATCCGTCTCAGCCATTGACCCCCATTTTCATAATGTCACATTTCATCGGTGTTACCACGCCCACTCCTGTTTCGTCTCGATCCCCAATGTTCCCAATATTTTTGGCGACGTGATTTTAATTCGCATCGCCGGAATCGACACTCCCGAAATCCTCGGACAATGTGATAAGGAAAAACAGCTTGCCCTCAAAGCCAGGAATTTTGTGAATACCGTGTTGGAAAACGCCAGGGAGATTGAGTTATTCGACTTGGAGCGGGGTGAGCACTTCTACCTCACCGCCCGGATTATGGCGAATGGAAAAAATGTATCCAAACTGCTGCTGGACAAAAAATTTGCCTTGCCAGCAACCGATAAACCAGGGAAACCAAATTGGTGCAAGGAATAGTTGTCCTTTTGGGTCAGTCCCACATTGCTCTGAAACAAAACGGAAAGCACCTTCATGAGCGAAGAAGGGAACTTTCCGGGAATCGTTGAGTGTGTGGCCTGCAGCAAGGACTTGAGGGCACCTCTAAAAACCAGGCATTTTGGTGAGGGCAAGGAAGTCGCGCGCGGAAAACCGGAGTGTATGGGCGAATACATGAGGATGTGAGCACGCGGCTGACGCCGCCATCACAGAAAAGGACGGTTTTTAGAGGTGCCCTTGATTATGGAACGGTACATGAACATGTACCCTGATGAAGATACTCCCAAACGGTGGTATTCATACGATTCACATCCTCGACTTGCCGCCCTGTTCCGTCTACTTCCCCTGTGGGCATTTCATGAAGAACCCGCCCAAGACAGTCACCGCTACATTCGGTCGTCAACGTAATCTTCTCCTTGACTCCCGACAGCTCTTTCGGATTTCCTCCCGTTGCGCTTCCCTTCCCGGATCTCTAAGAACCAGATAGCAGATCACCACGGAACGAGAGAAGTAGCCCATTTTACACATCTAAGTTTTCCCTTGAAGGGCCTGCTGAATCCAAGAACATTTTTAAACCGCTGACTAGGGTAATTGACACCCTTCGACCCCTTTGCTACCTTCGTGCTGGTCAAAAAATGGAGTTTATTTTTCCTCTACCCCAATGAAAACCCACAGCCAAACAGGCTCACGGCCGGAGTGGGAAACACTAAAGGCCATCGTCTTCATCGGGAACTACCTTCCCAGGCAGTGTGGTATCGCTACGTTCACATCGCACCTTCTTGAATCAATCGCTCTGAATGCACCGGACAAAGCTTGTTGGGCGGTCGCGATGAACGACCGGCCCGAAGGCTACCCCTATCCGTCTCAGGTACGGTTCGAGATCAACCAGAACCTCCTGAACGAATATAGCCTAACCGCCGATCTCCTCAACCTCAACCAGGTGGACGTGATCTGTCTCCAGCATGAATACGGCATATTCGGTGGCCAGCGTGGCAGTTTCATCATTGAGCTGTTGCGCGACATCAAGATCCCGGTCGTGACGACTTTGCACACGATCCTGAAAGATCCAACCCTTCAGGACCGGCATATCATGTTGCAACTCTCTGAATTCTCCGACCGGCTGGTTGTGATGAGCGAACTGTCAATCGAATTTCTGCGCGATATCTACAAGGTGCCGGAAGAGAAAATTATCCTGATTCACCATGGCATTCCTGATGTCCCGTTCGTTGAATCCGACGCCTACAAGGAAAAGTTCAGTGTATTGGGAAGGAGTGTCATCCTGACCTCCGGCCTGCTTTCGCCGGGGAAGGGCATTGAGACGGTGATCGATGCCCTGCCGGAGATCCTGAAGGCCCACCCACAGGTCATTTACTTGGTCGTAGGTGCCACCCATCCACACCTGAAGGCAGAACAGGGGGAGGACTACCGAATCGGCCTTCACCTACGCGCGAAAAAGCTCGGTGTCGCGGACCACATTGTCTTCCACGACCGTTTCGTGGCCGATGAAGACCTCCGGGAATTTATTGGGGCTGCAGATATTTATGTCACCCCGTACCTGAACGAGGCGCAGATTATATCCGGTTCGCTCGCCTATGCGGTTGGGATGGGCAAAGCAGTGGTCTCCACACCTTACTGGCACGCTCAAGAGCTGCTCGCCGACAGTCGGGGCAGGTTGGTTCCGTTCCGAGATCACGTTCACATCGCACGGGAGATCATCGACCTTCTGAACCATCCTGACGAGCTCCGCGCCATACAGAAGAGAGCCTATGACTACGGGCGAAGAATGGTCTGGAGCAATGTAGGCCGACGCTATCTTGAGACCTTCGTGGAAGCCAAACACCAGCGATTGCGGAAGATCGTACCCGTGCGGAGACTGGAGACCCTCGGACTACGCCAGCAACGGCTACCTGAGATCAAGCTGGACCATGTACGCCGGATGACCGATGGAACAGGCATGCTTCAGCACTCCAGGTACACGGTTCCAGACCGGACACACGGCTATTGCGTGGACGACAATGCCCGTGCGTTGATTGTCGCCGTCACGGCGCAGGATCTCCAGCCTCTGGATTCCTCGCCGAGCGACCTTGCCACCGTGTACCTGAGTTTTCTGGGCCATGCCTTCAATGGTCAGACCAACCGGTTCCGCAACTTCATGTCCTATGATCACCACTGGCTCGAGGAAGCAGGCTCAGAGGATTCCCACGGCCGTGCGGTGGGGGGGTTGGGCGTCGCGGTGGCGTTGGGTCGGGATAAGGGACAGGTGGATTTTGCGGCAGACCTGTTCCATCGTGCGCTGGGAACCACCGAGCATTTCACATACCCACGGGCGATCGCCTTCGTCATCATCGGTATTCATGCATATCTGTCCCGATACAGTGGGGACAGTCGGGCGAGAAAGATGCGCAAGATACTTTCCAACAGGCTCATGAAACAATTCAGGGATTCCGCCACCCAAGACTGGCCCTGGTGTGAGGATATCCTGACCTACGACAACGCTAGGCTGCCACAGGCTTTATTGCTTTCCGGGCAATGGCTGCCAGACCACGAGATGCTAGAGATGGGTCTGCGTGCGCTCGATTGGCTGCGGAAGGTTCAGACCGATGAGATAGGCCGCCATTTCGCCGCTATCGGCAACCAGGGGTGGTTTGCCAGAGACGGCGTAAAGGCACGATTCGATCAACAGCCCCTCGAGGCAGCAGCGATGGTGGACGCCTGCATTGAGGCATTCAACTGCACGCGGGACGAGGAATGGATCGCTGAAGCGTACCGGTGTCTCAACTGGTACCAGGGGGAGAACGACCTGAGGATTCCGCTCTACGACCACTCCACCGGGGGTTGCCGGGATGGACTGGAAGCGCATGGAGCGAATGAAAATCAGGGCGCAGAATCCTCTCTTTCCTGGCTCATGGCGCTGCTCGCCGTCTACAACCACCGCGGTTTGGAACGTGTCACACAGGAAGGAGAGCTTACCCAATTGAAGGCCCGCGAGGCGTCGTAGGAAGCGATGTGACCCCAACTACCTCAAAACGGGGCTGGGCTATCGATTGGTGGAACTCTGGGCCA
>Ga0209988_10003373_pt1 | contig 10587 bp, 8 predicted proteins | sample N075metaG_FD_183115 | JGI IMG/M metagenome (GOLD analysis project Ga0209988, IMG submission 183115) | Deep subsurface microbial communities from Kermadec Trench to uncover new lineages of life (NeLLi) - N075 metaG (SPAdes) (version 2) | ecosystem: Environmental > Aquatic > Marine > Ocean trench... | reverse complement strand
GATCGGGCACCGGGCGCTCAAGGATCTCCGCGACACATTCGCCTCTCAGCTGCTCACGGCGGGGGTCCAGCTCGGCTACGTCTCCTCACAGCTGGGCCACGCGGACGTGGCCGTCACGGCTCGCCACTACGCTCGCTGGATCGAGGGAGATCGGTATCGACAGCCCATGGTCATGGAAGGCGACGAAGTGCCCGCGGACTTGCTCGCCCGCCTGGGTGACCCCACTAGTGACCCCAGCACACACTCTGGTGTTGCTCTTGAAGCAGAAGAGGCACCGCAAGTTCATGCAGTGCCTCGTGAAAACCTGGAGCGCGAGACGGGAGTCGAACCCGCGACCCTCAGCTTGGGAAGCTGATGCTCTACCAACTGAGCTACTCGCGCGCAAAACCCAGACTAGCAGACGCGCCCGCCGGGGCGCGCGCGCCCAGCAAGGCGCGGCGGAGGCCCCCCTTCCGGGAGGATTCCGGGATTGCGGGTGTTGCTGGGCGAACTACTCGTCGATCAGTTCGACGAGCAGATCGTCCTCGTCCTTGGGCGGTGCGCCCAGGCCGGCTTGTTCGGCTGCGGCGATGTCGGCCGGATTCTGGCTGCCCGTCGTCGAAAAGACGGCGTCCAGGTCGGCGTCGAGGTCACCCGCCCCGGTTTCGAGCACTTCCAGCGCGGCGCCATCCACGGTTCCGACCTCTCGGCCGAGGACGCCGATCGACCCCTGCTGGTCCCAACCGAGATCTGCGTGGGCCCGGATCACGTCCTCGCGGCTCACCCGCTCGCGGCCACAGAGGAAGGCCTCGAAGAGGGCGTTGTCGGCCAGGGCGTTCATGCGTCCCGGCAGTCCGTGACCCCGCTCGTGGAGGGCCAACACGGCAGCTTCGTCGAGGATGGCCGGCGCGCCGCCGGATTGTCGCACGCGGGTTCCCAGGTAGCGGGTCGCCATCTGGAGATCCATTCGGGTCATGTGGACCTTCACCTCGACTCGGTGGGCCAACGTCTGATCGGCGGCGATGGCTTCCTCCAGGCCGGGCCCACCGCACAAGACCAGCGAAAACAGTCGCCGCTCTTCGTACTCGAGCTTCAGCAGGCCGCAGACCTCCGACAGGGTTTCCCGGGATGCAAGGGCATCGGCGTCGTCGATGATGAGTACGGCGTGGCGGCCGTCTTCACGGATGATGGCGAGCTGTTCGTAGACCTGGGCGAGCAGCGCTTCGCGTTCCTCTTCGGGCTCCTCGATGCCGAGCTGGCGCGCAAAGTGCGTGAGCATCCAGTTCGCATCGGCGGCCCCGTTCAGCACGACCAGCATGCTGGCGTCGAAGATCTCCTCTTCCAGGTTCTCGAGCAATCGACGCACGACCATGGTCTTTCCCGAGCCGACCTCCCCAACCAACACCAGCAGCCCCCGCGACTGCCGCAGGCCGCGTTCGAGACGGGCCAGGGCCGCGCGACTGACGTCGGTGTCGAAGAAGTCGCGCATTCGCGGCTCGTTTCGAAACGGGTCGTCCGAAAGACCAAAATGATGGAGATGTTCCACGGGACTTCCTTATACGAATGAGATCTTCTTCTTCTTCCGGCTCCGCTGCTTCGGAGCCTTTTTCGGTTCCGGCTTCGGCTCGGAGACGACTTCGACCACGGGCTCGGGTTCCGACACGGTCAACCGCTCCGCGATGGGCGCTTCGACCGCGTCGCTGACGGCGCTCGCCTCGGCGATCAGGTCGTCAAAGCTTTCGTGCTCCACGGTGGCTTCGTCCATGACGGCCACGAGCACTTCGCCGCTGTTGCCATCTCCGACCTCGTCGTCGTCATCGAAGAGGTCACGAAACGACTCGAACCCCTCCTGTTGCGGCTTGGGCTGGCCGAGTGCGGCGAGCCGATCCTCGACTTCGCAGAACGAGGGATCCACTGCGGCCACCGCCTGCCAGGCATCACGTGCCTTGTCGAGTTCATTGATGGCCTCGTAGGCCCGGCCCTGCTCGAAGCGGAACGGAAGGGTCTGTTCATCGCTGAGCTGGCCCGAATCGAGTGCTTGCTGGAGATAGCCGAGGCCTTCCTGTGCGCGACCGCCATCGGTGCAACAGATGCCCATCATGTGAAGGCAATCGAGTCGCCGAGTCTCGCCCGCCATCGCCGCCTTGAACTCGGAGATGGCGTCGTCGATGAGGCCCATTTCCCGATAGGCAATACCGAGGTCGTAGTGGGCCTCGTAATCGCCTTCACCCAGCGCCTGACTGACGCCCTTCTTGAACTCCTGGAAGACGGCGGCAAAGCCATCGTCCTGGGCCGCGAGACCCACCCCGACCGTGGAGGCGGAAGGACTGGCGTCCAAGGCGCCGCTGAGCTCCGCAGCCAGGTCAAAGTCGCCGCTCTCGGCGACCGTCGCAGCCTCGACCGTGAGTGCAGGCGCGGCCGACGTGTCGAGTGCCGCGGGCTGGGCGGGCATCTCGTCGTCTTCGTCGTCGATCCCGATGACTTCGTCAACGGACTCGACCTGCTCGTCGCCAACTTCGACCTGCTGCGGGTCGGCTTCCGCCGAGGTCGGGACGGCAGTTTCGCTCGAGGGCAGCTCGACACCGGTGGCGTCGTCATCGGTTTCCGCTTCGACATCCACGCCTTCGGAATCGACGCCTTCCTCCGATGTCTCCGGGTCGAGGTCGATTTCGATGTCGCCCAAGTCTTCGTCGGTCCAGTCGTCGAGATCCTGTCCGGGCTCTCCCTCACCCGAGGTAGCGCTCGGATCCGCAACCGCTGGCGTGCTGCCGGCTGCGGAGGCAGCGGGATCGCTACCACGTGCGGCGGCGATCTCTCCCATTCGTACCCGGGCCTGGGGATGATTCGGAGCGATCTCGAGGATCTTTGCGTAGATCTTCTCGGCCTCATCCATCAGACCTTGCTGGTGGTAGAACTCGGCTTCTTCCAACTCCTCGATGACCTGCTGTGACACGGAGGTGCTGGCGCTCGGCTCCGGAGAAGGCGCCTGCTCGGACGGCTCCACGCTCGTCCGCGTGGCTTCGTCGGCGACTTCGACCGGGTCGGCGACTTCGACCGGGTCGCCGGAATCGATCTCGATATCGTCTTCCAGATCGATGAGATCGTCGTCGTCCTCAGCTGCGGCAGGAGCGCCGCCATCGAGCGTCGCAGCGGCGTCGGGATCCAATGCGGAAATCCGGTCGCGGAGAATATCGAGGGCCTCGCCGTCACCCTCGGCCTTGGCCTGCTGGGCGGCACGCAGCCAGCTGATGACCGCATCCGCCGACTCGCCGGCGTCGGCATGAGCCTCTCCGAGCTTCTCCAAGGCACCGCGATGATCGGGGTCCTTGCCCAGGATGGCGTTCAGGTTCTCGATGGCCTGGGGCCGCTTGCCATAGCGGAGATAGACACTGGCCTCGGCGAGGAGCTGCTCGGGATCGCCCGAAATCTCAGCAGCGGGTTTCGTTTTCTCGAACTCGTGGTCGAGATCTTGAGTCAGCGAGATTTCTTCTTCGTCGTCGGCTTCGAGGGACGGGCCGTCCGAGAACTGGACGATCGTCTCTTCGGCGAGATCGCGGCCGTCGGGCTCCTCGATCTGGATGTCGTCGTCATCCAGCAGATCATCGGCGCTGAGACCGTGTTCGCTCAGGAGGTGCGGCTCGTCAGCCCGTCGATCGTCGTCCCCGAGACCGATGTCGGCTTCGAGCACCGCCCTTCCATCGAGGCCCTCACCGTCCATCGGAACGTACCGCTGGATGATCTCGCGCGCCTTGTCTTCGTCCCCACGCTGCCTGTACATCTCGGCGAGGTTCTTGTACGTGGCTGTCAGATCGTCGTCACGGCCCAGGGACCGGTAGACGTCGACCAGCATCTCGACGTGGGCGATCTCGTCTGGTTGGCACTCGATCATCTTCTTGACGAGGGGCTCGGCACGATCGCCGTGCCCTCGTCCGAGCACCAGCTTCGCCAGCGTGATCATCGTCGAAACTCGCTGAGGCTCGACTTCGAGAATTCGCTCGAGCACGCCACAGGCCGGATCGACCTCACCCTGACGCATCAGTTCCGCCTGGGCTTCCTCGTACTCGGTGATGCCTTCGCTGACCCGCCCCTCCTGACACAGCAGGTCGCCGACCTTGATCCGACTGGTGGTATTGGTCGGGTCGAGCGTCGCCATCTTGCGCAGGAGGTCGAGCGCTTCGCGCTTCTTACCTTCCTTGTGGTAGCCGTCGGCCGCGGTCTGGAGCGCCTGGATCGCCTCGGAGTTGAGACCCATGCGCTGATAGAGGTCGGCGAGCGCAACGTAGGACGCGTATCGATCCGGATCGAGATTGAGGATCTGCTTGAAGACGGCGACGGCGCGGGCGTCGAAGCCTTCATTCATGTATTGGTCGGCGACCTTGGAGTAGCAGCCAATCGCCTGGTCGACCTGGCCCCAACGCCGATGCGCGTCACCGATCTCGAGACGTAATTTTGCGTCACGCGGATCCAGCTTCAGGAGCTTCTCGTACTCCTTGAGAGCCTTGTCCTTCGAGCCCTTCTGCGCGTACTTCCGCGCGTTCTCGAGGATCTTTCGCTTTTTGGGAGCCAACCTACGCCCCTACACCGACGCAATACGACCGCGGTGCGCAATTGGGTGGGGTATATCCCCCCCCGACATTACCTATCGGCCGTCGGTGGGGACCCTTGAGATGCCCCTCGGGGTTGACTCGGCAGGCGTGGAGAAGGCTCGTGCCCCCGGGTCTTCGCCAGCTCGGTCTCGAGCGGGGTGAGGGCCGAGGGCTCCAGCCGGACCTCCAGAACCCTGCTGAAAGCGGCGACCAGGGCTTCCCGGAGCTTCGCTGGCGTGGGCGGATGGCCCAGCTCGGCCAGGCTGGTGGCCCCCACAGCAGCGAGGCCGGTGGCCTGCCGGGCCAGGCCTGGATCGGGCAAACATCGCAGGGATCCGTGCTGCAGCACGGCACCCGAAACCCGGCGCTGGGCGCTTCCCACGAGCTTCTGATCGCCGACACAGAGCTCGTCGGTGGCCGCCTGGGCAAAGCAGTCGAAGCCGGCGGGGCCCGGCTGGCGCCGGCTCGGAGGCCGACCCCGACAGGTCGCCTCGATGCCGAGCCCTCGCAGCCCCGCGAGCAGGGCGCGGGCCAACAGCTCGTAGGTCGGACGCAGTCCTTCGGGCAACATCGACTCGGGTGCCGCCACGGAGTAGGTCAGGTCGGACCCGTGGAGCACGGCGCGACCGCCCGTACAGCGTCGCACCACGCCGACGTCGGCGGAAGCACAATGCTCGGCTTCTTCGTCGCTCCAGGACTGCGCATAGCCGAGCGAGAGCCACGGGCCCTCCCAGCCATACAAGCGGAACGTCGCGCGGCCGGATTCGATCGCAGAACACAACAGGGCTTCATCGACGCCCATGTTCCAGGGACCCGACCCATCGCCGTCGAGGATGAGACGCCAGGCGTCCAGCACGGAGCCTAGGACTCCAGGTGTGCCAGCAGACCCTGCAACGCCAGACGATACCCGAGTGGCCCGAGGCCCGAGATCACGCCGACGGCAACGCCGGAGACGAACGAGTGCTCCCGGAACTCCTCACGGGCGAAGATGTTCGACAGATGGACCTCGACCACGGGCAGCGAGGCTGCCGAGAGCGCATCGCGCAAAGCGACACTGGTGTGCGTCAGACCGCCAGGGTTGATCAGCAATCCGTCCGCCCAGGTGGCGGCCTCCTGGATGCGATCGATCAGGGCGCCTTCGTGGTTGGACTGAAAGAAATCCAGCTCGGCGCCCCACTCCTTCCCCGCCGTCGACAGATCGGCGTTGATCTCGTCGAGCGTGGTCTCGCCGTAGACCTCGGGCTCTCGGGTCCCGAGAAGATTCAGGTTGGGACCGTGGATGACGAGGATACGCTGGGACTCCGACATGGGATCTCCCGACCGCCCCCCGAATTCGCACGGGCCTCCTAACCCAGAAGCTCCTGTCGCAGGGCGATCAACTGCTTGCGGATGAGATAGCGCGCCTTGCCGAGGTTGCCATCCGGACGCAAGGCGACGGCCAGGAAGGTCTCATCGTCGATGGCACGGAAGACGAGCGTCACTTCCGAGAGCAGCACCGTCGTCTCGAGCACGCTGCCGCCCGAGATCGCGTCCGAGGCCTTCCGGATCTCTTGCAGAATCCGGCTGAACTCGGTTCCCACGGTAGAAAGGTCTTCGGCAAACGGGGTCCGGCCGGCCTTCTGGGCCGTCACCTGCTCGATCGGAATGCCGTCATTCCCCATCAGGGCGGCCCCGATGCCGCCACTGCAGCCATCGACGATTTGGCGGAGCAGTGCTGAAAAGCTCATGCTCTGGATCCTCGCAGATTTCCGAGCCAACGCTCCAGGGTGACCAGGGACTGCTGGCGGCTGGGACGTTCTTGATCCGAGGACCTCACCTCCGCCGGCGTCAGTACGTCGTCGTTCGCAGCGGCCGCCTGTGCAAGGCTCGCCCGGATTCGCCGGGCGCTCTCGAAATTCCCCTGCTGATCCAACAGCTCCGCCATCGACTCCGTCGCAAAGGAGCTTCCGAGCTCTTCCGGTCCCAGCTGACCGGCCAGTGAGCGGTCGGCCTGATCCATCGCGACCTTGGCCACCGTGTCCGCGCTCACCATCTCGTCGGTCTCGGACTCGGCCTCGGCGAACGCCCGGTCGAGCTCGTTGTCACTCATCGGATCGAAGAATTCTGTTCCTGTCGGAAGCGAGTCGGCGCCTTCCGCGCTCTGACACATGAGCGCCCGCAGTTCGCGGCGCACTTCGTCGATGGCCCCCGACTCGAGCAGCTCGAGGCAGCGCGAAACGGTCTTCTCGAGCCGAGCGACCCGCTGCTCTGCGTTCTCGTCCATCACGGCGCTCCCCTTCAGCGGCGTCCGGAGCCCTTCCCGGCCCTCGACCGACCCTTCTTCCCTCTGGAGCCCTTGCCAGAGGCTCCAGATCGGGTCGTGGGCAGGATCTCCGCCGGTGTGAGATCGACCGCCTCGGTCTGGCCGATGCGGCGCAGGACAATGTACCGGATTCGCGCGTTCCGACTCTTCTTATCGACCCGCAAGGCGTCGAGATAAGCCTTTCGCGAGAATTCCGGCAGCTCGGTGGGCAGCCCAAAGCGTTGCAGCAGCAACTCGAGTCGTCGGGCCGTTCCCGGCTCGGCCAGGCCGAGTTCCTCGGAGCGCTGGCCGGCATAGACCAACCCGATGGCCACCGCCTCACCGTGCAGGATGCCGCGATAGCGCGAGAGCTTCTCGACCGCGTGGCCCAGGGTATGCCCGAGGTTGAGGAGCATGCGGAGGCCGTCCTCGCGCTCGTCCCGGGACACGATTTCGGCCTTTACGGCGCAGGCTCGCTCGAGCGTGGGCAGCAGCAACCGGGGTTCGAGATCCATCAACGCCTCGGCATCCCGCTCGATCCGGTCGAAAAGGCTCGCGTCCCAAAGGGCTCCAGCCTTGACCACTTCGGCGAATCCGGCGGCCCGCTCGCGTCGCGGCAGCGAGCCAAGCGTCTCGACGTCGATCCACACCAGACGGGGCTGATGGAAGGCCCCGACCAGATTCTTCCCCTGCGGCAGGTTGACCGCCACCTTGCCACCGATGCTGGCGTCGACCATGGCGAGCACCGTCGTCGGAATCTGTACGATCGAGATCCCTCGCAGGAAGGTCGACGCGGCGAATCCCGCCAGGTCTCCGACCATGCCGCCTCCGAGCGCGACGACGGCCGAGCCCCGGTCCAAACCCGCATCGAGGAAGCCGTCATAGAGACGACCGAGCTGACGCAGGTTCTTGGTCGCATCTCCGTCGGGAACGTCGATGCGCAGCGCCTTCACGCCGGCTGCGGCGAGTGACCGCACCACCTTCCCCGCGTAGCGCCGCCCGACCGCGGGCACCGTCACCAGTGCCACACGCTTCGCCGCCGTTGCGCGGGCGATGGCCGCGCCCACGTCGGGCAGCGTTCCGCTCCCCAGACGGATCGGATAGCTTCGATCTCCCAGCTCGACGCGCACCGTGCGGGTCTTCGGGCTCATGACTGTGGGTCTCCGATCTGCAGGGCTCCGACGATCCAATCGACCACTCCAGCGAGATCCATGTCGTCTGTATCCACGCTGAAGATCGCCGTGGCATAGGCCGATTCGCGCTGCTTCAGGAGAGACGTCAAGCGCTCCAGCCGTTCTTCGGACCCAAGACCGGCCAGCAACGGCCTGCCGGTTTCGGTGCCGACCCGCTTCAGCAGCGTTTCCGGGGTTGCGCGGAGATACACGATCGGGCCACGTCCGGCGAGGACCACGCGCACGGCGGGCTGCGCGATCGCGCCACCACCCAGGGCCACGACGGCACCGCTTTCCCCAAGCCCCTCGATCACGGACAGCTCACGTTCGCGAAACGTGGGTTCGCCGTCGCTGGCGAAGAGGTCGCTGATGCTTCGTCCAGTTTGGCGTTCGATCTCGGAATCGCTGTCGATGAACCCGCGCCCAAGGCGCCGCGCCAGTGCCCGACCGACGGTAGACTTGCCCGCACCCATCATTCCGATGAGCCACACCGTCTCCGAAGCTTCCACAGCGGCCAGTATAGGCAAACGCGGGGGAGCCGAAGCTCCCCCGCGCCTGGGTGGGGTCCGGTGACGGTTGGATCAGCTGGCCGAAGGCTGCTCATCGGTGATGACGATCCGCGGCGTCACGAAGATCAGGAGCTCCTTGCGGGAGTCGCTGATCTCGTCGTTGCGGAAGGCGGCACCAATCAGCGGAATCCGGTGGAGATAGGGAACGCGCGACTGGCGCTGGCTCTTGTCGACCACGTAGATGCCGCCGATCACCAGCGTCTGTCCGTCCTTCACCAGGGTCTTGGTCTTCACCTGGTTCTTGGAGATCGCGGGTGAACCGGTGAGTGTGAACACCGAGTCGTCCGGCGCGTTGCGGCTCACCGCGATCTCCATGATGATGCTGCGATCGGCCGTGATGTGCGGCTTCACCTCGAGCTTGAGCACGGCGTCCACGAACTCGAGCTGGGCATCACCATTTTCGAAGGTCTGGAACGGAATCGACACACCCTGCTCGATGGTGGCCTTCTGATTGTCCAGCGTGACGATGCGCGGGCTGGAGATCACCTTGCCATCACCGTTGACCTCGGCCGCCTGGAGCTGAAGATCGAGGTTGAACTTTTCGTCCAACAGGAAGCCAGCGATGTTGAACAAGGCGGTCGGAGCGGCGGTCAGCGGGTTGTTGAAGAAGGCCGTATTGCCCGCGCCATTGGATCCCGGATAGAGGCGGAAGAAGTCGCTACCCAGATCCGATCGATTGCCACTGCCCGAGTCGAACGCATCGTTCAGCGGCTGGACGCCGAAGTTCCACACGCTGCCGAACTCTCTCGAGAAGTCGAGCGAGGCTTCGACGATCTTGGCCTCGATCAATACCTGGGGCGTCATGGTGTCGATCGCCTTGACCAGTGCCACTGCCTCGTCGATCACCGTGGGGATGTCCTTGATGATCAACGTGCTGGTGCGATCGTCGGCATCGACGGTTCCACGGTCGGTGAGAAGACGCTGGATCATGCCGCGCATCTTCCGAACGTCGGCGTAGTTCACCGGCTGGAGCTTGACGACCAGATCCTGCAGCTGCTCGAGCTGGCGCTTCTCTTGGAGGCGCATTTCCTCTTCCTGCCGGAGGACCGTCTTCGGGGCGATGCGCAGAACGTTACCGATCCGCACGAAGCCCAAGCCCTTCGTCATGAGAATCACGTCGAGTGCCTGATCCCAGGGGACGTCCACCAGGCGGATCGTCACCTTGCCCGCCACCTCGTCACCCGCGATCACGTTCAGGTCCGACACCTCGGCAACGAGGCGTAGAACGTCGGTCATGTCGATGTCCTTGAAGTCCAGCGAGATGCGACGTCCCACATACTGCTTGCCGGCAATCAGGCCACCTTCCTGCAGGATGTCGATGGCAGCTGGCGCCTCGAGCGATGCCGGAGAACCGGGAAGTCCGAGCCCTTCGGGCAAGATTTCGCTCTGCACGATGGCGGCCGGAGCCGGCTCCACGCCCGCTTCGGTGACCGCCACCATCGGCTCGAAACCCGCGAGAACGGGAAGCGTCTCCGCCACGCCATCACGCGGAAAGTCGATGACGATCATCGAGCCGCGGCGCGACACTTGGGGCTTCAACCCATCGGCACGCTTCACGACGATGCGAACCTCTGGAAATTCGGTGTCGGGCTGCGCAAAGGCGGTAATCAGCGAGACCGGTCCGCCGGAATCCGGCGTGATGCGCACCGCCACCTCGGGATCGATCACCGCGTTCTGGATACTCAGGATCACCGTGTCCGCCTCCGGCTCATAGAGCAGGTAGTCCACGGGCTGCTCAGCCAGAATCACGATGCGGTCCAGCAGGTCCTGGGGGTCGTACTCCACGCCGTAGATCGTCACGGGCTCCGGGTCCGGCGCAACCGTCGGCTCAGCGTCGGCCACTTCAGCCACGGGCTCAGCGTCGGCCACTTCGGCCACGGGCTCAGCGTCGGCCACTTCGACCACGGGTTCAGCGTCGGCCACTTCGGCCACGGACTCGGAGACCCAGTCCTCAGCGACGGCATCCGCCGCCTCCTCTTCCGGTTCCTCGGCTGCCACGA
>Ga0209988_10003370_pt1 | contig 10592 bp, 6 predicted proteins | sample N075metaG_FD_183115 | JGI IMG/M metagenome (GOLD analysis project Ga0209988, IMG submission 183115) | Deep subsurface microbial communities from Kermadec Trench to uncover new lineages of life (NeLLi) - N075 metaG (SPAdes) (version 2) | ecosystem: Environmental > Aquatic > Marine > Ocean trench... | reverse complement strand
GCCGCCACGGGTCCGATTTCATTGCGGACTGCCTCGATCACCTCCGCGACTATCTCGCTCGCATCCTGATCAACACCTGCACTAAGCACCAGCATGCCAAGCGGTAATTGCCCCTTGAGCTGATCCGCCACACCGAAAACAGCGCATTCTGCGACCTTGGGATGGTTTGTCAGTACTTCCTCCATTGCGCCTGTGGACAGGCGATGACCTGCGACATTTATCACGTCGTCCGTGCGTGACATCACGAACACGTAGCCGTTTTCATCGATGTAACCGGCGTCACCGGTTTCGTAGTAACCGGGAAAATTGCGGAAGTAGGTTTCTTCATAGCGCTCATCGGCGTTCCACAAGCTTGTAAACGTTCCGGGCGGCAATGGCGATTCGATAACCAACGCGCCAATGTCTCCTATGGGAACTGCGTTTCCCTTATCGTCAAGCGCTGCTACCGTGTAGCCGGGCACGGGCCGCCCCGGCGAGCCGGGAACAACAGGCAGCTGCTCGATTCCAAGACAGTTGGCGCAGATCGGCCAGCCGGTTTCGGTCTGCCACCAGTGATCGATGACTGGCACCCTCAGGGTGTCCTGGGCCCAGCGCAGTGTATCCGGATCACAACGCTCCCCAGCCAGAAACAACGCCTGCAGACTGGAAAGATCGTATTTGCGAACATATTCGGCGTCCGGGTCTTCTTTTCTAATGGCGCGAAAAGCCGTGGGTGCTGTAAACAGAACCTTGACCTTGTGTTCTTCCACCACGCGCCAGAACGCGCCCGGATCCGGCGTGCCGACGGGTTTTCCCTCGTAGATCACCGTTGTGTTGCCGTTGAATAACGGGCCGTAAACGATATAGGAGTGACCGACGATCCAGCCGATGTCGGATGCAGCCCAGTACACGTCTCCCGCCTGCACGTTATAAATCCTGGACATGGTCCATTTCAAAGCTGCGATGCTGCCGCCGGTATCGTGCACCACGCCTTTTGGCTGACCTGTCGTTCCCGACGTGTAAAGGATATACAGCGGGTGGTTAGCGTCGACGGGAACGCAAGCAACGGGTTTCGTGCTCGCCATGGCATCTCGCCAATCCAGATCGCGACCCTGGACCAGGTCCGCTTCCAGCATCGGGCGCTGCAGGATTACACAGAATTGCGGTTTCCACTCGGCCAGTTCGATCGCCTTGTCGAGCAAAGGTTTGTAGGCGATCAGCCTCGAGGGTTCAACGCCGCAAGAGGCGGAAACGATCGCCTTTGGAGTGGCGTCATCGATTCGAATTGCGAGCTCTTTGCTGGCAAATCCACCGAAGACGACGGAATGGATAGCGCCAATCCGGGCGCATGCGAGCATTGCGATCAGCGCTTCCGGTACCATCGGCATGTAGATTATTACGCGATCGCCTAACGACACTCCCCGTGCGCTTAGCACGCCTGCAAATCCGGCAACCTCATCCAGCAGTTCTTTGTAGCTTATGCTTCGTTGTGTCTGAGTAACGGGGCTGTCGACTATAACCGCCGCTTGATCGCCGCGGCCATCTTTCACATGCAGATCCAAAGCGTTGTAGCAGGCATTCGTTATGCCGCCGGGATACCAGCGATAAAACGGAGGATTGCGGTCGTCAAGGAGCTGCTTTGGTGCCTGATACCAGAAGATGTCATCCGCTGCTTGCTGCCATAATTTTTTATTTTTCACTGACGGATATCCTAACGGGCTGCTGAAACCAATCTAGCGCAACCGCGATAATTTTGCTGACAATCCGAAAATAAATCAGGCATCATCCTGCATCCTGACTGGGAAGCCTGCATGGTCATTGAACTAAATCAAAAAAACAAACAGCTTGTCTGGGACTTCTGGCAGCAGCTGGAAGCCGCCAGCCCCGATCAGCTGGTACAAATTGCAAATGAAAGTCTGGTTTCGAACATTAGCTGGCATGGTCCGGACCCGATAAATAATTTGCACGGCGTTCAATCCTTTGTCTCCAAATTCTGGATGCCGCTACAAAAATCCTTCCGCGATCTTAAACGACAGACGCATATTTTTTTTGGAGGCCCATCGAACGGCCGCATCGATGGCAAGAATGACGGGAATATGTGGGTGACCGGTACGGGTTACCTGACCGGAATTTTTGTCGAGGATTACCTGTCGATTCCAGCAAACAATAGCGAGGTTAACATTCGATGGGGGGAGTTTTGTCGCCTGGAGGAGGGCAGGATTACGGAGATCTTCTTCTTGCTGGATCTGGTTGATCTCATTCAGCAAGCTGGCTTTCAGGTGCTACCGCCAAGTCGCGGCGCAGATGGCGTTTATCCGCCGCCGCGCGCGAATGACGGAATATTGCTGGAAGCACAGAGTGAAAAAGAATCACAGTACAGTCTCGACCACATCCGGCGATTCATATTCGACGGGCTGAACCGCTTCGATCAGTCAGACCTGAAAAGCATGGGCATGGCCGATTTTTTTCATCCCGATGTGCAGTGGTACGGGCCGGGCGGCATCGGTGCCTGTTTGAGCTTCAGGGAATTCGAAAGCCTGCACCAGAAGCCATGGTTGTACGCATTCCCGGATCGCTCGGTGCAAAACCTCGACGCACTGTTTGCCGAGGGCAGTTACAGCGCGGCGCCGGGCTGGGCGGGAGTAACGGCGACTCATACCGGCGAATACCTGGACCACGCAGCAAGCGGCAATGCGATTGAGATCAATGGCATTGACTGGTGGAAGCGCGACGGCGAGGTGTATATCGAGAACTGGGTATTCGTGGACATGATTCACCTTTTTCGCCAACTGGGTGTGGACCTGTTCGAGCGTCTGGCGCAACAATCCGGGAGTACTTAGTCCGAAATGCGATAAAAGCGGCGAGCCGTGTCGGCCAGCAAATCTCGCTGCTCCGATTCTGAGAACTCGGCGGCAATATCCAGGTAGGTTGAATATAAAGTTTTGTAGCTGACATAGAGTTTTTCGACCGGAAAGTTGGAGCCAAACATACAACGATCTACGCCGAAGATATCGATGGCAGTACGCGCCGTCTTTCTCACGCGTTCCGCATCCCAGTTTTGTTCAAACATGCAAAAACCCGAAAGCTTGCAGTAAACATTGGGCAGTTCTGCAAGTTGCGCGAGACCATTTCGCCAGCTGGCCAGACCATCCGCGGACTGGTCATGCGGAGACCCGCAATGGCATAAAGCAACCCGAAGATCCGGAATCCTGGCAAGAATTTCGCTAACAGCAGGTAGCTGTGCCGGGATCAATTGCAGATCGAAAGACAAATGCCGCGATGGCAGGCGGGCGAGGTTGTCGATCCAGATGGGGTTATCGAGCAATGCGCCGCTGCCGCTATGCGCATCTTCGGCTGGCGATCGACCAACGATTTGTCGGATGCCTCGCAGATTTCCTGATTCGGCCTGCGCATCGAGAATATTTTCGGCATCTTTATCCGCCAAATCACAGAATGCGACAATCGCGTTCGGTATCCCGAGCGGTGTTCGTTGCGCTTCGGACTGCAGCCACCGCGTTTCCGCAATAGAGTCAGATGAGTCCGCCCCCACCTGGATGTGGACCGAACTCGTAACCGGCAGATCGCCGATGTCGTTGCGAAATTCGCTTACCCGGTAGTCGTGCTGAATCGGTGTCGGATCACCGAAGAAACGCACAACGCCGCGCTCCATCAACCATGGATAGTGAATCTTGTTCAGATTCCAGAGGTGATGGTGGGCATCGACGATCTGATCGATCATTAATTCAGTCCGAGCCAGGTGGCTGCGCGTAAATCTGTCGCATGATCGCCAGCTGGTCGTACAGGGTCCAGTCTTCCACGATGCCGTTTTTATTTATCCGCCAGTGACTTATGCCGAGAATAAGCAGTTCGGCGCCATCGCCCGGACAGTTAAATCCGCCATCGACATGCATGCCTCGGACCGTCCAGCGGAGGGCAAGATCAAGTTCGTCATTATCACCGCGGGACACGCAGTGATGATCCAGAGAAGCACGAGTATCACTCAGGCCGTCCAGCAATTGAGCGAAATAATCCTTTGCCTCGTTCCGACCTTCGATTTTCAGACCGGGCGGCACATTTACAACACACGATTTCGCATACGCGTCACTGACGTGCCTGGCGTTGCGATGATCCCAGAGATCACTGATAACGGCCGCCGCGAACAGGCCTGGTTCGGCGACTGGATTATCGGGATATTCCACCGCTGCCGTAGGCGGCAAGTTTCGCAGTCTTTCGAGTTGTTCATTTCGCCAGACCAGAGAAGGCGCGTCCGGCTCGATTGCGGCCTGCGCCTTGGCGATCGCGTGCGGATCCAGCCCAAGTTGTTCAACAAGATGAAGGTTGTCGCGAGCCAGCCACTCTTCGACAATGACAAGGTCCTTGACCACACAGTCTGCAATCGTCACAACATCCGCACTGTTGCCGGTTGCCGCGCCAAAATCGCCAGGTCCAAGATGAGTCATGTGACTGCCAATCCGGTGCGAGGAGTAATACCCGGTCTCTCTGTTCCCACCAATGACAAGCCCATCCGCGTGCATTTTCCTGTCGGGAAACGCGGCCAATGTCCTGACCGTGTTACGAACAACGGCTTCGGCCCCGATCACTTCGCCACCGAGTGTATGAATCGGGCCATTTTCTGAATAACAATCACGGATCAGGTCAACATTCTTGCGCTCCCAGATGTCTTCTGTGATCCGCAGGATAAAATCCGCGATAGCCGCGTAGTCTCCGGGTTCGGAACCCGGGATTCGCTTGTCAGCAATACCCAATGGATTCGCCAACATCGTTAGGGGTTCTTGAGTGAATTTTCGGCAATTCTAGTACTCCGAATGCAAACAGATCGAGACAGCTATTTTGCTAATAATCTTATATCTTTAGCAACTACTAGGAGACATTTTTTCCAAATTATTGGTAAATCAGCGGAATTCGACGTCTTCTTGCAATGATTTTGCATTCGAAGTACAGTTTGTGACCCGGAATTCCAGTGCACTGCCAACAACCAAATGGCCGCGACAAAGTGGACACAAGAAGAAATCGCCAGGCGCCTGGTCAAGTATCAGGACCTGCGACCGTGCACGACAGCGTTTATCGATACGCACACGCCGGGCAGTGAGCAAAAGGAAAACTTCACGATCATCGGACCGGGTGTCGCCGAAAATCCGGATCAGTATGTGCACATCGATACTCCGCATGGCTTCAATATCGGTGCGGCCAGACAACCGGCCGGTTGTGTCAATTCGCAGCACAGCCATGAAACCGCAGAAGTATTTGTGGTTCATACCGGGCGATGGAAGTTTTCCTTAGGCGAGACTGCGACCGATGGCGATATTGAGGTGGGTCCCGGCGACACGATATCTATTCCAATTCACGTATTTCGCGGCTTTACGAATGTAGGCGATGGCCCGGGATTTTTATTTGCGGTACTTGGGGAAGATGATCCGGGGCAGGTCACCTGGGCGCCCTACGTACTTGAAGAAGCAAAGAAACACGGGCTGATTCTGCTTGAGGACGGTCGCCTGATTGATACGACCAAGGGCGAAGCGGTACCGCCCGATGCGACTCCAATGCCTGCGACGACCGCGGAGGATGTCAGGCGATTGCGACGCATGACGGCCGACGAGATCAAAGAGTGCGTCGTTCGCGACGTGGAGCTTGATAAGACTTCGGCCAATGTATTCGGCGACGATGGGCTAAGTGAAAGCGCGATCGTCGGAGCGAAAAATGCCGATGAAGGTATGCCGGCCGGAAAAATGTCCTGGCCGCACGGATTTCATCTGCGCCGATGGAAGATTGATCCGGGTTATTCTACGCCCTGGCATCGGCGTGATGAGGCGGAAGTGATCATGATGCATCATGGGCGCCTGAAATTCGTCTGGGCGGGTGGCGAGCTCGAGATTCAGGCTGGCGACGTGCTGACCGCACCGATCGGATTGGCACGGCAATATGTGAGTGGGGACGATGAAGGTGCCATTGCCTATGTCGTGCGCGGTGGCGATTCCCCTGGTCAGTTTACAGAAGCCGCCAAATAGTCCGCTGTTCTTCGAACAGATAACCCAGCGAGGACACAATATGATCAGGGTGTTGAAACAAGGCATCAGCGCGGATGCGGCTGAAGAAATCGACATGGAAGTTCGCAGGACGGTTGAGGGAATCATCGACGACATCAAGTCTCGCGGGGATACGGCGGTTCGGGAGCTGTCCGAGCGATTCGATAGTTACTCGCCGCCGAGTTTTCGGCTTACTGATGCTGAGGTCGACGCTTGTGTTGGCCGAGTTCCCGAGCAAACCCTTGACGACATCAAGTTTGCTCAGGCGCAGGTCAGAAAATTTGCCCAAATACAGCGCGCTGCCTTGACGGACGTAGAAGAAGAGACTCTTCCCGGCGTCGTGCTTGGGCACAAGAATATCCCCGTGAACAGTGTTGGATGCTATGTCCCGGGCGGACGATATCCGATGGTTGCCTCTGCGCATATGAGTGTGGTGACGGCCAAAGTCGCCGGTGTCAAACGTATTATTGCGTGCGCGCCGCCGCACAATGGCAGGCCACATGATGCCATTGTCGCCGCAATGCATCTGGGAGGTGCCGACGAAATCTATTGCCTTGGCGGTGTCCAGGCGATTGGCGCAATGGCACTCGGCACGGAATCGATCGCTCCGGTGGTTTTTCTGGTTGGACCGGGAAACGCGTACGTGGCCGAGGCCAAGCGGCAACTGTTTGGCCGGGTCGGCATCGATTTGCTCGCGGGGCCAACCGAGACGCTGATCATTGCCGATGAAACCTGTGATGCTGAGATGGCGGCGACCGATCTACTCGGCCAGGCAGAACATGGGCCGAATTCACCGGCGATACTGCTGACGGATTCGGAGAAACTTGGACTTGCGACGCAAGTTGAAATCGAAAAGCAGCTGGAGACTCTGCCGACAGCCGATGTTGCTGGCCAGGCCTGGCGTGACTATGGCCAGGTGATCGTCTGCGACACGAGAGATGAATTGCTGTCCGAAGCGAACAGAATCGCCTCCGAACACGTGCAGGTAATCACAGAAGACCCGGACTATTTTCTCGAGAACATGACTAACTACGGTGCATTATTTCTTGGACCCGAAACCAATGTTGCCTATGGAGACAAAGTTATCGGCACGAATCACACGCTGCCTACCAAACTTGCGGCTCGTTACACGGGCGGCCTCTGGGTCGGGAAATTCATCAAGACTTGCACTTACCAACGCGTGACGCCGGAGGCAACCGCAACAATCGGAGAATACTGTTCGCGCTTATGTGAGCTCGAAGGATTCGCCGGTCATAAAGCGCAGGCTGACTTGCGAGTACGGCGCTACGGTCATGTCCGCAAAGCTAGCTGATTTCGAACAATTCTAATAGCGGACCCAGGTGTTTCTCATAGTGTTTCCAGCGTTGAATTGAGTTGTCATATATCGGCTGCCTGACCTGACCGGCACTCGGTGAGCGAATGGTTCTTTCGGTTTCGTGAAAATTGAGGCACGCTTTTTCGAACGGCAAATCGCAATAATTCAGAAGCGCTCGAATCTCCGTGTCACTGTCCCCAACCATTTTCTCATACGTCACATCGTGTATCCGGCCTGGAAGCATGCTGTGCCAGTGCGCCATCAGTCGCTGGTAGAGCATGTAGAACGCACCCAGATCGTCCAATTCGTGAGCGTAGGAATGGGGCGTCGATAACGGATGCATGAAGATAGACAGGCAGGTATCCATCGGATCACGCACGCAATGAATGATGCGCGCGTTCGGCAAAGCAATGGCTATCAGGCCAACATACAAAAAATTCATCGGCGTTGTGTCGGATATACGAGCCGCCTGTCCTGAATGACTCCGTAATTTCTTGACGTAGGCTGCGCCGAGATGCCGAAACTTCTTGTGCGGCAACGTGGCCGCACTCTTTGGATACGGGCTCGCAGCCGCAAGGGCTAATTCCTTGACGAGTTCAGGCAGGTAAATCTGCTCGCCAGCCCCAAACACTGTGCTTTGGCTGGCGAGAATCTGCTCCGTCAGACTGGTACCAGAGCGGGGCATGCCAAGTATGAATATCGGTGTTTTGTCCTCGTAACCGGATTTCCGATGTTCGTCGAAAAAGCCCTGGTTGAACACTTCGATCGACAATTCGATAAAACGGATTTGATCTGCCAAATTGAAAGAGGTCGTTTTCTTTTTCAGTCGATGGCCATTCGCAAATGATTCGAACGCTTTATCGTAATTTTCAAGTTTGTGATGGGCTTCTCCGATGCCAAAAGCGAGGAGTGTCTGCTCCGAGTCGCTAGTGCCCGGTTGGTCGAATAGCGATTGCATCCCGTCAATTTCCCCGGTGGTCGATCGATGGTTGCGCAGATGGGCGAGATGATAATGTGCCTGGGCAAATTCCGGCTTTGCTGAAATCGCGTTCTTGAATGACGATGCCGCCTGATCGAGTTTGCCCGTCTGTTCGAGCGTTATCCCGAGATTGATATGCGCTTCCGGATTGGCATCGGTGAGTTCCACTGCGCGCCTGAAGTGGCGGATAGCATCGTGAGAAAGCCCGAGCTTGTTCGCTGCTACACCAAGGTCATTCGAAACAAGACTGAAATTCCGCCGACTATCCGCGTGGGTGGGCTGTATGGCTAACGATTTCTCGAAGCAAGTGACGGCCCGATCATGCTGATCTTGAATGCGGAGGACATTGCCCAACGCGTTGTACGCCTCGACATTATTCGAGTCCAGGTCAACACATTGTTGAAAGTGGACCGCAGCATCGTCCAGGCAATCCACTTCTTTGAGCGCAATGCCAAGGTTGAAGTGCGCTTGAGGATCATCTGGTTGTTCCTGCAGGGCGCATTCGATCCATTTGATGGCCAGCGAAAATCGCTGCGTCTGAATGCACAAGAGGCCAAGTAAATTGTTGGCGTCTACGTGGCTGGGGTTCTTTGCGATAATGCTACGGTAGGCCGCCTCAGCATCTCGCAACTTACCGGATTGATGAAGTTGAAAAGCTTTGCGTAGCAGGGCGTCGGGTGAGTTCTGCATATCAGTTAATGAAATGTAATACTTTTCATAGCGAATTTTACCCAGATCTGTCGATACCAGATCTGTACTTCGAAGTCAGAGATTGATGCGCGAATTATGAGAAGCATGCACCTGCCAACCAAGGATAGCACCATTCACGGCCCGCCGAAATACGCGAACGCAACAAAATTCTCGATATCTGGATTCGGTGTAAGCCTATGAAAGTCTAATCATTGTGTACTTAATTGACGAAAGTGGGGCGATGAAGACGTGCAGACTTCGAATTGTGGTGCTGCTACAACACTTCAATTAATTATTGCATTCGAAGTACAGCTCACAGTATAGTCCTGTCGGTATATAGGCATCTCCCAGCGGCGTCTGGCGATGACAGATTAAATTTTCAGGGGGCAGTTCCATGTCAGATCAACGATCAATTAGGCGAAACGCGGTATCTGCTGCAGTTGCGATAGCGCTTACAGGCGGTTTCCAGGTGGCACAGGCACAGGACGACGGTGCGAGTGGAGCCCTTGATGAAATCATCGTCACAGCGACCAAACGCGAGGAAAGCATTCAGGACATTGCAATATCTGTAACCGCAATTGGTGAAAAGGCGCTGGCATTGGGGGGTATCAATGATATCTCTCGCGTGGCAGCTCTTGTACCCGGAATGACCTGGGGCCAATCCGGCAACGAAGTTAGAATCGCAATGCGCGGTACACGTCAAAACAATGTTGGCACCATAGCGGAGCAGGCGGTTGGCATATTCGAAGACGGTGTATATGTGGCGACATCGACACAAGCATTTGGTTCTTACCTCGACGTAAACCGGGTCGAAGTGCTGCGCGGGCCACAGGGTACGCTATACGGCCGGAATACATTCGGTGGCACGATCAACGTCGTCACGAATGTACCCGAGTTCGACAAGACCAGCGGTAACGTATCGGCCCTGTATGGTGACTACAATCGCATCAGAATCGAGGGCGTTGTCAACCTGCCGATGAGCGACACTTTTGCATTGCGATTCGCAGCCATGTCCGAGACTCATGATGGCTACGTCATCAACACCAACGATCCGGGTACAGGCGACGACCTGCACGACGAGGACATACAATTTATCCGCGCGACCGCAAGGTGGGCGCCGACAGAATCATTCGATGCGTCCCTGCGGATTACGTATGCTGACAGGACCTCGAATGGTTCGGCCATATGGGGATATCAGCAGATTGCTGGCTATGTTGGCGGCGTATTAATGCCCGGGCATCAGTTTTTGCCGGCAGACGCCACGGCCGATTCCGATCAGGGACCGTGGATGGTGAGTCGGAATCTTAGGTCGAACGCCGACACGACCAGTACGTCGACCACATTGACGTTGAACTGGGATTTGGAATCTGTAAGCGTGAGATTAATCGGTAACATGACGAATTTCGAAGGCCAGCAGAACTATGACGGCGATTACAGTGATGGTGGCGATCCTCTGAATAACGGATTTACCGGCTGGCAATCGGATCAGGACACCTGGTCGACCGAATTGCAGCTCTTATCCAACAATGACGGTGCGCTGGAGTGGATGCTCGGCATTTACGTCTTCGACCAGACGGCCAACTGG
>Ga0209988_10003367_pt1 | contig 10602 bp, 12 predicted proteins | sample N075metaG_FD_183115 | JGI IMG/M metagenome (GOLD analysis project Ga0209988, IMG submission 183115) | Deep subsurface microbial communities from Kermadec Trench to uncover new lineages of life (NeLLi) - N075 metaG (SPAdes) (version 2) | ecosystem: Environmental > Aquatic > Marine > Ocean trench... | reverse complement strand
GACCATCAATCAAACCGGGAATGATCGTCACACCACCTGCATCGATGGTCTGGGTATCCTCGCCCGCCATCGCCTGAATCTCATCGGTGCTACCAATGGCGGCGAATTTTCCACCAGAAACTGCGAACGCTTCTGCTCTGGGTGTGGTCGAATCAACCGTACGCACATCAGCATTGATGACAATCAAATCAGGCGCTGGCGAACTACCCTGCTTAGTGCTGCATGCGAGCAGGAAAAGAAAGGCCAGCAGAAGTCCAGAAATCAGCTTTCTCATTTTTTATTCGTCCTGTCTTGGGCTAATCGCAAGAGACATTATAGGCGATGTCCTTGGTGGGTTGAGCCTGTGCCGTTCAGATCCTGAGGCCAACGCGGAATCACAGGCGGTCAATTTTCTGATCGAGCAAGGCCCGAACATCCTCGGACGGCGCATCGGTCGACACGTCTCCGACATCGAAAACAACCTTCGGGCATAAGATAAATAAACGCCCTTTTGCATCAAGTCCGGCAGCTTTGGAACGCAGTTGAGTTCCTCTGTCACCCCGAGCACCCCGGAATCTTCTTCAAATGAGGGCGCACTGCCCTGAAGATCCGATTTCTTTTCCTGTTTTCTCGCCTATGCCCGTTATCAGACCCGCCGACGGCGCCAGGACCACGGATTTATCGTGCCGATATCGATGCCGAGGCGCGAGTGGTGTGCACGAATACCTCTATCGGTGCAGCTTCTGGCCCGCGATATTGACGGGTATGCGCCATATTTTGCCGCCACGGCCCTGGTTGGTCGTGGTTGAAACATAGATCGAACGCTGGTCAAACTTGCCAGCGCCAAAAGCAATACTGGCGGCTCCGTAAATCCGCTCAGCGATAAGCACAATTTCGCCATCTGCCGGATCATATCGCCATACTTGGCCAGCCGCCCCGTTCGCCGCGATGTATACGCGGCCCAGGGCATCGATTGCGAGGCCATCGTTGGCAGCCAGGGGCCCGGTGCGAACGACAAGCCTCGCGGCACCGACGGGCTTGCCGTCTTTCAGGTCAATTGCCCACAATGAATCGTCGCGCACCACGGGCCTGATACTCTTGAAGATCTGCGCCACATAAAGCGTCTTGCCGTCATCGGTCAATGCCAGTCCATTTGGATGGTTGACTGCGGTGGAAAACAAAATCGGCTGCATGTCCTCGCCCGCCACCCAGATATCGCTGGTAGCGTCGTCGGAAATCAGGATTGATCCATCTTCCCTGACCAGGACGAAATTCGGATCACCAATGCCGGTTATCAATTCCGACTTCTCTCCCTCGGGTGTAATCCGCCAAACAATACCGTCGTTATTGCGGTCGTGCCTGAAAGCATTGGTCGGGCCGAAGTCGGCAACGAGGAGATCGCGATCACCGATCGCTGCGAGCCCGAGGTTTGAGAAAAGGCCCACCACCTTGCGCACGCCGCCTTCGGTATCGATTTCCCACAGCGCCTGGTTGGCTGTTACAAAAAGTCTTCCTTCGCCGTTGAAGGCGATGCCTTCCGAACCCTGGAACTGATCGCCAACCAGAAGCTCCGCCTCGACCGGGAAAGTAGCTTCTTCTGTGGTTTGTTGAGCCACTGCGTTTGACTGCAGCGCCAGCGAAACGATCGTTATCGACATCAGGACCTTCATGTTGCTCTCCTAAGATTCGGAACCACGCACATCGGCTGAAATATCCGCTTAGTCCTTTCCCAGTAACTCCGGCAGGACCGATTCCTGTGCCGCACCCGGCGCCGTCATTCCAAGCAAAGCAGACAGGGTCGGCGCAACGTCTACCGGATGGACGAGCCGGTGCACTACACGATTGTCGATACCGGGCCCTGCGAAAATAACGGGGACATGGGTATCAAATCGCCACGGTGACCCGTGCATCGCCGCCACGGATCCTTTGTCGAAGTTGAACCAATACAGGTCATGGACCACGTAAATTTCGCCAGATCGATCAGGGTGAAAATTTCGCTGAACTCGCTGTCGTAATTCTGTCGAAAAACGTTGCTCGTAGCGATCAAGCATATCGCGTCGCAGTCCATCGACCGTGACCTGCAAGACCAGCCTGACGTTTTTTGCGTCCCGATCACCGGCCGATAAGACCAGCGTTGCAGGAATAATGCTGGCCAGTGAAACAACCAGAATCGGCAAAAGCTTGCCTCTATTGTTTATCATCAAAATTTATCGCCTGCTCGGATCGCGCCTGGATGGTTTTTGTAACCTCACATCTTTCCGCCTTTTAATCAAGCCGCGGACTGCGGCCGAAGGCTGTCTCAAGTTCCTGTTGGTGAGGATATGCCTGGGTGTCCAAAAATGGAATTGAGCATGAATTGGAATTGAGCACGGAATTGAGCGGAATTGAGGACATCCACGAATTACACATGTCATGTTCCGACTTTTTTTACAGAAACCAATTGGATTTTGTTGGGTGTCCCCAATTAATCCCCAATTAATCCCCCATTGGATGTTTCGGAACCTGGCCGATGTCTGGCATTATCAGGACACTTCAGGCCATCGGCCGTACTAAGAGAGTCAGATAATGCTGAAGCTCCACGGTATATCACTCAGTAATTACACGAACATGGTCAAACAGTGCCTGATTGAAAAGGGTATCGAGTTTGAACAAGTGGACGCTCGCCCAAGCCAGGATGATGACTTTCTAATCAAGAGTCCGATGGGCAAGATTCCGTGCCTGGAGACACCGGACGGTTTTCTCATCGAGACTGCTGCCATTCTCGACTACCTGGAAGATGTTTATCCGACGCCGGCCATGTATCCCACCGACGCATTTGCGAAAGCCAAGGCGCGTGAGATCATGCACGTCGCCGAACTGTACATCGAGGTCGCGGCAAGACGTCATCTCGGCGCCACCTTCTTCGGTGGCGAGCGCTCCGAAGACGCCATGACAGAGGTCAGGCCACAAGTCGAAAAAGGATTGCACGCTGTTACACAATTGGCCGACTTCGGCCCCTATGTCATGGGCAGCGATTTCGGCAATGTCGATATTTTTGTGTACCACTCGTTTCGCCTGGCCCGTATGATTCTTAAGCGGACCTATGACTGGGATATCACCTCGGCGGTCCCCGGGTTTGACACCTACCTCGCCGCCATGGATGAGCGTGACTCAACCAAAAGCGTCGTTGCCGAAAACGAGAAAGCCATGGCCGCGCTCATTAAGTAGATTGCGGCTGCCAAATTCAATAGTGTCGTGTTGTTTGGTTTTTTATTAGGCCCGACTTGCAGGAAGTATTTTCTTATCGTCGGCGTTCCGGTCGCTACACCAAGGAAGTTTTACCAATCGACTTATTTTTGTGTCGCATGATGACGCTATAATCGACAGCAGCTAATAAAGTTGCCAATTTGGTTTTCGTTGACGAAACGTCACAAGTTTTATAAATAAGTGGACGAAATTAAGCTGTTGCGTCGCGATATGGCACTGGCGGACGGTGAGACCGCAAGGATCGTTATGGTTGCGATCGTCCCAAATCGGATAGCCGGCGCGATCGCTATCATGGAAGCTAATCGCCATCATGAACCGTTCCGCAACAAAAAAGCCGGGTGTGGCGCAGGAGTCCGCGCGGCTCCGTCTCGGCGAACTAATACAACTTGCGGATGAGCTTTGCCATCGAGGCCACCGAATCCGCGGTGACGGCGGCAGAATTCTCGATGATGTTCTGGACAACCTGCAGACGCATTGCAATACTACACAAGCGTCAACAAATTCGGACATAGAGGCCAATCGTCGAGCGATTGGTGCCGTCCGGCGTGATTTGCAATCAAGTTGGTTACGCGTTGATGCGATCATCGATGATCTGATGAGTTCTGCCGCGGATGAACTTTACGGATTTGCAAATACTGCCGAATCGCGCATCGCTGCTTGCGAGCGCGCTGTTCATCATCGGCAAGTTGCCAAGAGCATCCAAGCAGAGTCCGATAACGGTCAACATTACTCAAAATCTAAACGCGATCGAGGGTGAGCAGAGAGTACCGCATCCTAGTCGAACTGTTATTCAAGGAATCCAGGGAGAACACTACCAATGAGAGAAAATAAATCTCGAGTGCCACGAACCATTCTGATTTTGTTGACGGTCGGTTTGTTGTCGTCAAACGCGTTTGCCCAGAGTTCCGGAGATAAATCGCGCGAGATTATCCTGTCGCCATATCTTTGGGGCACAGCGATCAGCGGCACGAGTACCGTCGGTGCCTTGCCGCCGCTGGATATAGACGCGAGTTTCGGAGATCTTCTCAGCAATCTTAACTTTGCGATGTCGTTGCATACGGAGTTCCGTTTCAGCGATTGGGTATTTGTCATTGACCCCACTACCTGGCACTCGAAATGGAAGCTGCACTGCCGGACACGATGCCGGTGACGACACAGCCGAAAGCGGAGATTGACATCTGGCTAGTAGAAGCCTGGGTCGGTTATCGCATGTCTGAAATGTGGGAGCTTATCGGCGGGTTACGTTATCAGAATCAGGACATAAGCTTGAGTGACCTGCCCAACCCGCCGTTTCTGGCGGCGAGTGCCGGCCTCGTTAGCGAAGAATGGACCGATTGGTTTCTTGGCACCGGCTGACTACAGACATGGGTAATAAGTGGTTCTTGGTCTGGCGCGCAGATGTTGTCGTTGCCGGAGACTCAGACACCAGCTGGAACACATCGATTTTCTTCAATCGGCGTGTGGGGGAAAAGGGAAACAAGGTGCTGAACCTCGGATACCGGTACTTGGTTGACGACTACAACAATGAGGGTACGTATCGGTGGGACGTTACCCAAGACGGTCCGGTAATCGGTTTTACGTGGGTGTTCTAGACGGAAACGTGGTGGCGTTACTTTTTACTATTGTGGAAGCATTTGGTACCGGCCAGTCTACGAAGGGATGACGGTTGTTTACATCGTGGAGGAGATAGAGCCCGGTGCTGAAACGGAGGTCGAGTTTGAGGAGTACGAGGATGAATAGGTCAACAAGTAAGACCGGTTTACTCCGTACACAACGCCTGGTTGCGGCTCGAGTAAGATTAATTCGGATGCGCTGCGTTTATGACGAAATGCACAGCCCTGAGTAATATTGCACCTCTTAGCTAAATGAGATATGAATGGCAGCATATATTTGTCGTTGCCGTGAACGACTATGCCCACCTGGTTCCAATTGTTGAAGACGAAAAGGATATTTGGCGAATCACTCAATTTTGTCATTAACGAGAAACGATGAAGAATCTAGCTGCAGTATGTCTGGCCATGTTGCTATGCGCCGGAGAGGCGATGGCCGATGCCATCGTGCGCAGTCAGGCGATGTTTGCCGACACGATCGCCGAATACTATGTCGAAGACAATCACCTTCGACTGGAACTGGAAATCGGGATCAATGATGTTGCCGCGTTTCGAAATTTGTTACCCGATGCTTTGTATCAGCGACTTGGTTATGACGAGACGCCACTAAAGGAAAGACTAAGCAAGTTCGCAACCGAAGACATGCCGGTGCTAGCGGATGGAAAGAAACTGGTCGGTCGGTTTACCAGCATTGGCCCGGCAACACGACCTCTGCGCGATCAGATCACCGGCGAGGTGCTACCAACACCCGAAGACGAAGAGACGGTAGTCATTCGCGCGACGATCGTTTTCCCATTCGATGAACGCCCCGAATCACTGACCCTGGTGGCTCCACGGGAGACCGGGATGGCCAATATAGGTTTCGTGCTGTATCACAAAGGCGTCGCCGTTAACGACTATCGCTACCTGAGTAGCGGCAATACCGTTAATCTCGACTGGCAGGACGCCTGGTACTCGTCGTTTCCAGAGCGCAGCATGCGGCGTCAGTACTATTCACCGATGACCGGCTTTATATACGTGGAGCCGTATGAAGTCCGTAAGGAGATCATCGTGCGTCCAGCCGACATACAGCGGTATGTCGATCTGGGGCTCGCTGGCGCGACGACGATTCCCGCAGAACGGCACGACGAGATAAAGGAAAAAATTGTCGAGTTCCTCAGTGATCACTTTCCGGTGAAGATCGATGGCGAGTCCGTGGAAGGGAGTGTTGCTCGGGTCAACTTCCTGAGAAGATCGTTACGCAGCAGTGTTGTCGTGGACAACCAGGACCTCGAGCTCCTGCCGGCGACCGTTGGCGTTATCTATGTTTTCCCTACGGACGGACTACCGCAAACTGTCGAGATGGAGTGGGATCTGTTCAACGACAAAACACCGACGATTCCCGCAGCTACGGTAGACCAGGCTGGCCCGTTGCCGGTCATTCTCGAGCCGGATTTCAGCACACTCCGATGGGAAAACTTCCTCAAGTTTCCGGAATTACCAACCCTTACCAACATTCAGAAACCGCCAACAGTTTTGCAGAGTGTCGCCGGCTGGGGACGCTGGTTGATGTTGGCGCTAAGCATCGTATTGCTCGCCGGTTTGCTGAGATCGTTGTTTACGAAGCGGACATTGTCTGTACCGCTGTTGTCATTTTCACTGTCGGCGCTGGCAATTACTGTCGTGTTTTTCCATCAGCACCGTCAAGTGGCAATGAATGACGAGCGCCTGACGCAGCTTGTTGGCGATCTTCTGCACAACGTCTATCGCGCCTTCGACTATCGTGGCGAGGAAGTAATTTACGATGTGCTTGAGAAAAGCGTTTCGGGCGAATTGCTCACTGAAATTTATCTCGAAACACAAAAAGGTCTGGAGTTGGCGAATCAGGGCGGCGCTCGGGTCAAGGTCAAGACGACTGAGGTAAACAACGCGGAATTGCGCAACCGCGACGGCAACCGCTTGACGATCGAAAGTGACTGGAAGGTATCTGGCTCAGTAGGCCATTGGGGTCACATCCATCAGCGCACCAACGGTTACCGGGCAAACCTCGAGATCAGCGTAATCGACGGCGTTTGGAAGTTAACGGGCCTCGAGATTCTCGAGGAGCAGAGGCTTTAGAATCGCGATGATCAACATCAGCGAGCTGGCATTTAGATACCGGGGACGTGGATCGAACCTGGAATCGTCTTTTAGCATGCAGGTCCAAGAGTTTGCAGTTCCGCTGGGTGCCAGCACGGCGCTTGTCGGGCCAAGCGGATCCGGTAAAACGACGCTGCTTGGACTGATCGCAGGCACGCTGCGAGCCACTTCGGGAAGCATCATTGTCAACGACCAGGCAATTACAGGTTTCAGTGACAATGAGCTCGGTCGATACCGTATCCGCAGTGTCGGGCAGGTGTTCCAGGCCTTCGAATTACTCGGTTATCTAACGGTCATCGAGAACGTCATGTTGCCCTGGTATATCTCAGGCAACGGGGTGAAAGCGGATATTCGAAAGCGTGCCGCAGACTTATTGCTCGACGTTGGTCTCGAGTCAAAACAAAGCGCAATGCCTGGCGAGTTGTCGCAAGGCGAACAGCAACGCGTCGCCGTGTGCCGCGCCATGCTCAATAATCCTCCGGTGCTGCTGGCGGACGAGCCCACCGGCAACCTCGACCAGGCCAACAAGCAAAACGTCGTCGATCTGCTGGTGGAGCAGGCGAAACGCAACAACAGCACATTGCTGATGGTTACGCACGACGAATCGCTGCTCAACAAATTCGATTCCGTGCTCGACATGCGTAACGTCGCACAACCGTTAGAAGTAAAGAGTCAGCGATGAGCGGCGCATTGTTCCTTGGTTGGCGTTATCTCGCGCGTCACCGTTTCAAGAGCGGCATCCTTATTGCGTCAATTACCTTGATGTTGTTTCTGCCTGCCGCGACCCGGTTACTGGTTCAAGATAGCGCGACTGCGCTGACTGCACGCGCGGATCAAACGCCATTAATACTCGGTGCGCGCGGCAGTGAACTCGAACTCGTTCTGAATACGCTTTATTTTCACGCTGAAACGCCGGCGGAAATCGAAAATCGGACCTTTGTCGAAGCGCAGTCCACAGGCCTTGCGGATTTCATTCCGATTCATTCGAGATTCCATGCCCAGGGTGCTCCTATCGTCGGTACGTCACTCGACTACTTTGATTTTCGTGGTTTGCACGTTGCCAGTGGCCGGCAAATGGGGTTGCTCGGCGAGTGCATCATTGGCGCCAACGTGGCGAGACGTCTTGGACTCGGCCCCGGTGATTCGATCATCTCGTCCCCGGAGACCGTCTTCGACATCGCGGGTGTCTATCCACTCAAGTTGACGATAGCAGGTGTGATGGAAGCCGCTGGTACTGCAGATGATGACGCTGTTTTTGTCGACGTAAGAACATCCTGGATTATCCAGGGTCTCGGCCATGGTCACGTCGACCTGGCAGAGCCGGAGGCCGGCGGTGCCGTACTCAGCCGCCGCGACGGTGTGGTCACTGCCAATGCCTCGCTCACTCAATATGCCGAGATAACGCGGGACAACATATCCGCGTTTCATTTCCACGGGTCGGCAGAGTCGTTTCCGCTGACCAGCGTCATTGCCGTGCCGCCCGATCAGAAAAACACTGCCCTGTTGCGTGGCAGGTACCAGGACAACGAGTTGCTGCAGCTTGTTGTGCCGGGAAATGTTCTCGATGACTTACTGGAGACCGTGTTCGCGGTTCAGAACTACGTGATCCTCGGGTTAGCTATCTTAAGTTTCGCCACGATCGCCGTTATCACACTGGTATTCCTGTTATCGCAGCAATTGCGGAGGGGCGAGTTTCATACGCTGTTAAGAATTGGAGCGTCCAAAGGCTACGTTGCTATTCTCGTCGCCTCGGAGATCGGTTTCGTGTTTTTACTTAGCGCGATACTCGCGGCAGGCCTTACGTTGGTCACGCGTTATTACGCAATGCAGATACTACAGACGTTCCTGACCTTATGATTATCTCTCGACCCCTATTAATATGTATGGTCTTACTCGTTGCCGCTTGTAGTAGCGAGGAGCATCAGGAAGACAGCAAAAGCGCCGCAGCCACGAAAGCCGAAAACGCGCTTGTTGTTACCAGCAACTACCCACTGTTTTTCTTTGCAAGCCGGATCGCGGAGGGCGTCGATGTCGCACCTGAGATCGTCCTGCCGGACATCGAAGGCGACCCGGCGCTTTGGATTCCGAGTGCGGAACAGATTCAACTCTTACAGTCGGCAGATGCGGTGATCCTCAATGGCGCCGGTGCGGAATCCTGGCTGAACCTGATAACGATCAATCGACGGCATCTCGTTGATACCTCGGTCAATATCACAGATCGATTGATTCCACTCGAGGATTCGGTCCAGCATCAGCACGGCCCGGAAGGCGAGCACTCTCACCAGGGCACGGCGTTTACGACCTGGCTGGATCCGCAGCTTGCCATCGAACAAGCTCAGTCAGTGACCGCCGTGCTGATCGGACTCGTCCCGTCGGGCGAAACAAATTTTCGGGAAAACATGGCGAAACTGGAACAAGAACTGACGCAGCTTGATTCACAGCTTGCCGAAGTGTTCGCGCAATTCGATGGTCGGCCCGTATTGTTCTCACACCCTGTCTATCAGTATTTGCAGCGTCGCTACGATATCAACGGACAAAGCGTGCATTGGGAACCCGAACAAGAGCCAACCACGTCAGCCTGGATCGCGATGCAACAGCTAACCGCCGCGCACCCGGCGATGATAATGATCTGGGAGGACAAACCGCTGGAGTCTACAGCTCAGCGCTTATCCGACGTCGGCATAACATCCATCCACTTCAATACGGTCGTGAACAGACTTGACCAAGGCGACTATTTCAGTGTGATGCGAGCAAACGTAGAGAGAGTTTCAGGCTTCTTGCTGACGTGTTGGGCAGTGGATTGATTGACGCTCCACTATTTGGGGGTTCGCTCTTTTGGTGGTAGACACAAAAGATCAATTCCCACCGGGTGGGAGTGGATTCTGTTGGGATAGTGGGGGAATTGGGGAGCGTTGATTACGAAGGTAACGTCCGGGGCGGGCGTCCGTAACAGACCCGCGATCATAAACCTGTTCACCGGCAACCCATACAGCGATTATTCCATCCGCCAATGAAAGTGGTGATTCTGGGGTGGCGTGGTCCACGACCGTCTCAGGATCAAACAATACGAGGTCCGCCGCCCAGCCTTCGCGCAAATACCCTCGGTGAGTGAACCCCATGTTATCTGCGGTCTGACCGGTCATTTTTCGCACCGCCGATTCGAGGCTCATCAGTGGCTGCTGCCGAACATAGCGCGCGAGGATTCGCGGAAAAGTCCCTCTGCCTCTTGGGTGAAGATCCATCAATCCACCATCCGTGCATATATTCGTATATTCCCACAACAATAGGTCTTGGATGTCCTCTTCGATCATGCTGGTGCCGATGATCGCGTCGGCACCTCGCCCAGTCTCCTCGGACATGCGCAAGGACTCCCCAGCCAATTGCATAAATGCGGTAACCGGATCGATTTCGCGAAGCGCCGCGATTTCGGTCATTGTCTTGCCGACATATTCTGGCTGTGGCTCAAATCGGGTCATCCAAAGTCCATCGGGAGGTGCCAGTTGATCGAGCGCAAATGCAACGGCCTCACGATCGGTCGGGTCGCGTTCGGGCAAGAGCACCATCATATTGGACTGCCAGTATTCGTACGGATATATATCAGCGGTGATATCAATGCCTTCTGCTCGGGCCGCATCAAGCTTCGTCAGCA
>Ga0209988_10003366_pt1 | contig 10603 bp, 4 predicted proteins | sample N075metaG_FD_183115 | JGI IMG/M metagenome (GOLD analysis project Ga0209988, IMG submission 183115) | Deep subsurface microbial communities from Kermadec Trench to uncover new lineages of life (NeLLi) - N075 metaG (SPAdes) (version 2) | ecosystem: Environmental > Aquatic > Marine > Ocean trench... | reverse complement strand
AACAGGAAGCCTTTCAGGTAACCAACGATATGACGTTCCTTGCCGTCGATGTTGATATAGGTACGTCCTTCGCCCACGTTGTAGGCGACAGACTTTTCCAGCTCCAGTGACTGGCGCAGTTGGTCGAAATAACCGATTTCGAGGTTGGTGCCGTGTTTTAATGTGCCGGTCTGTGGCTCGAGTTGACCGAGTAAAAGTCGCAACAACGTGGTCTTGCCGACACCGTTGTTGCCAATTAATCCGATACGGTCGCCGCGCATTATTTTTATCGAAAAATTCTTAATGACATCGTTGTTGTCGTAGCTGTAGCTAACATTGCGCGCGCGAATGACCTTGCGTCCCGATTGCTCGGCGTCTTCAATATGAATGCGGGCCGTGCCTTCCTGTTTGATGCGCCCTGCGTATTCTTCGCGCATTTTCTGCAGCGAGCGCACGCGGCCTTCATTGCGCGTACGTCGGGCCTTGATTCCCTGGCGAACCCACACCTCTTCCTGCCCCAGTTTCTTGTCGAAGCGGGCGTTGGAGGCACTTTCGTCCTGTAATGATTTCTCTTTTAAAATTAGATAGTTATGATAGTTTCCAGGCCAGCTCGTCAGCTTGCCGCGATCGATTTCAACGATGCGCGTGGCGAGGCGCTGCAGGAACGCTCTGTCGTGAGTGATGAACAGCACTGCACCCGGGTAATTGTAGACGCGATCCTCCAGCCACTTGATCGTCGCGATGTCGAGGTGGTTTGTCGGTTCGTCGAGCAACAACAGGTCGGGTTTTTGTACCAGCGCCGTGGCAAGTGCGACACGGCGCCGCCAACCACCGGACAATTCGTTTAAATTCTTGTCGCCTGGAAGGTTCAGTTCCGTCATTGTCGTCTCGACGCGTTGCTCAATGTGCCAGCCGTCAAGCGCATCGATTTTGGCGTGCAGGACATCGAGTTCACGCAAACCGTGTTTGTCGAGATCCAGTCTGGACTTTTGCTCATAGTCTTCAAGCAACTGTTCTATGTGCGTGAGTCCGGAGCGAATGGCATCTCGTACGGACGAGTTCATGGCCTCGGGAAGCGATTGGTGCAGCTGGCTGACGACCAAGTCTGATCTCGGCACGATTGTGCCATGGTCCGGTTCCATTTCACCCATGATCAACTTCAGGGTCGTCGACTTACCCGCGCCGTTGCGGCCGAGCAGGCAAATGCGTTCGCCAGGCTCAATGGAGAATACCGCGTCGCGCAGAATGACCTGCTCGCCAAACTCCAACCTGACTTTATCGAAACGCAGTAATGACATGACCTCACCTTAAGTCGCAGCGGTGTATTCTTGGCGTGAATGATTCACGAGTTGTGGTATGAATTGCAACCAGATTACAGGGGATGCACATGAGTGAGGAACGCTTTATTGAGCTGGAGACCCGGGCAGCACACCAGGATCAGCTTTTGAATGACCTCAATGACGTGGTGACGGCGCAACAGACTCAAATTATGCAGTTGGAAGAGCTCTGCAAGTCGTTACTGGGCAGGGTGCGTTCGTTAGGCGAAGCATTACCGGAAAGTGCCCCGGGCAATGAACGACCACCGCACTATTGAGTCGACATTGATGACCCTAAACTCATCGCTATTGCGTTGAAGTATAGTGTTATCCGAAGTCTTGCTGGAGAGAAGTAATGCCATCGAAGCTCAGGCTGATCGCCTTGTTGCTGTTTCTTCCATTCATGATTTCCGTTGCCTCGACGTCTGTGGCCCAGATTCACGTCCCCGAGGATCTGCAGGGTTGGCAGCAATGGGTCCTCAAAGACAAGGAATACCGGGACTGCCCCTTCTATTTCAATACTAATGCGTCGCAGCCGGGCGACTTTATCTGTGCATGGCCCGGTCGCATGCAATTGTCGGTCAATGCATCCGGTGCCGAGTTCTCTCAGCAGTGGACCGTGCATGCGGCACAGCAGTGGGTCGTCCTGCCAGGCGATTCGGCTTACTGGCCCGACCAGGTAACGGTCAACAACCGTCCTGTCGAAGTTATCGCGCACGATAACTACCCGAGCGTCAGGCTTGAGCCCGGATTGTGGCGCATTGCCGGACGCTTCGAATGGGATGAGCGGCCAGGTGTCTTGCGTGTGCCGCCGGCGAGTGGCCTGGTTTCTCTTTCTGTCGACGGCAAGCGCGTTGAGCGCCCGGCAATGACTCGTAGCGGTGTATTCCTCGGCGAGCGACAACGCGAGACGCGCGCCAAAGATTCGGTCCGTGCTGTCGTACACAGGCTTGTCGCGGACGAGGTGCCGACGCGCCTCACCACGCATTTACAGATTGACGTTTCGGGCAGCGTTCGCGAGGAGGTCTTCGGCCCGATTCTCCCCGATGGTTTTGTGCCGATCAGCATACAAAGCCAGTTGCCGGTCAAATTCGAGGCCGACGGCAAATTGCGGTTCCAGGTTCGTCCGGGCCGCTGGACAATCTACCTGATTGCTCGCGGCCCCGGCGTCACGGATTCGATTACGCGACCGCCCACGGGAACCAGTCTGCCGGATGAGGAAATCTGGAGTTACCAGTCTAACGATCGATTGCGCGTAACAGCAGCCGAGGGCTTGCCGCCGGTCGACCCGATACAGGTTGAAGTGCCGCATAACTGGCGGACGTATCCGGCCTTCCGCATGGATGCCGAGGCAACGTTTGCCGTGACCGAGCGCAGTCGTGGAGTGGTCTCAGCGTCGAATGAATTGACCCTGCAACGGACAATGTGGCTTGATTTCGATGGCGCTGGCTTCTTCGTCGAGGACAGCATTGGCGGCACAATGCGCACCGACTGGCGGCTGGACATGAAGTGGCCGTATGCGCTGCTGAGCGCGACTGAAAACGATGCGAGCCTGCTTATTACTCTCGGTCAGGAGGAGGGCCAGACCGGCATCGAAGTCAGGCAAACAGCGGTTGGAGTGAAGGCGCTCGGCAGGGTCGATACTCGCGCCGCGATGCCCGTTACCGGCTGGAATGCCCGTTTCGCTAGCGTTGGGGCGACGTTGAACCTGCCGCCAGGGCACAAGTTGCTGAGCGCCAGTGGTGTCGACCGCGCCACGGGTAGCTGGATGAGCCAGTGGCAGCTGCTCGATTTCTTCCTGGTCCTGATCATTACAATTGCCGTCTGGCGATTGTTCGGGCGTGGCGCCGGTATTATCGCGTTTGCTGCGCTGGTCCTGAGCTTCCATGAACTCAGTGCGCCCGCCTGGCTGTGGTTGAACCTGTTGATTGCAATTGCATTGATGCGCGTTGCGCCGCCCGGTTGGTTGCGCAAGACGGTGTCGAGCTACCAGGCGCTTAGCGCCATTGCCTTGCTGTTTGTACTCGTGCCATTTGTTGCCGGGCAACTGCGCCTGGCCATCTATCCGCAGCTCGAGCCGCAATACGCCCACTATGGCCTGGCCGGTGCCGTGGCAACGCCCGAATCGCTGTTGATGCAAAATAATGAGGTGGACGCCCTGAAATTTTCGGCGGCAATGAAAAGCATGTCGATTGATGCACCGCAGCGAGGTTTGGTGGCGCTCGACGAAATGGTTACGACTGAAATCCGGAGCAGGCTAGCCTTTGCCCGCTATGCGCCTAACGCAATCGTGCAGGCAGGCCCCGGCATACCGTCCTGGCAATGGAACTCTTACTCGTTAAGCTGGAGCGGCCCTGTCGATGCCGGGCAAACGATGCGACTCGTGGTCATGCCGCGCTGGCTCGTTAGCGGCTTGCGCGTCGCCGCAGTGTTGCTGCTGCTGCTGTTTGCAGGCGTGCTGGCGGCCGAGGTATTCAAGCGCAACTGGACCTTGCCCGGTGGGTTGAAAATGGGCGGCCAACATATGGCCGGGGTGCTTGCGGCCGGCATGCTGGCGGGACTCATGGGTGTTAGTTCTCCGGCTGAAGCGGACATACCCGACGCCAATATTTTGCAGCAACTCGAACAACGCCTGCTCGAACCGCCCGACTGCGTGCCGCGGTGCGCGGAGATCGTATCGGCCGAGGTCGATGTGGGTGCGAATGCCATCAGCATGACCCTGACCGTGCATGCGCTTGAGGACATCGCCATTCCACTGCCGGGCTCTGCAGAGGGCTGGCGGCCTGAGGCCGTGTTGCTTGATGGTGGCGGTGGGGCCCGCATCGTGAGGGCGCCGGACAATGCCCTGTGGTTGCGCGTTACGGCCGGCCGGCACACGGTTAACTTGCGCGGACCGGTTCCGGCGGTGGACAGTCTCGAAATTCCATTCCTGACGCCGCCGCGCGTTATTACGGTGACCAGTGGGGCATGGTTTGTGGCGGGTATCAAAGACCGGCGCCTGACGTCCGGTTCATTGCAACTGACGCGCCTGCAGTCGGATACTGAGGGCGATGGTACTGTGCGCTGGGAGAGCAGCCGATTCCCGGTGTTCGCCCGTGTCGAACGTGTCATTGAGCTGGATCTCGACTGGCGCGTCAGAACGACCGTGCATCGTGTTGCGCCGACGCAGGGCGCATTGACCCTGAACATCCCGTTGCTGGACGGCGAAAACATCATTAGTGGCAATTTTACGGTTGCAAACGAACGTGTCCTGGTCGCGATGAATCCGCAGCAACAGTCCGTGTCGTGGATATCCAATCTGCCACGGCAGTCGCCACTATTGCTGCAGTCACAACAAGCGGCGAGCTGGCAGGAGGTTTGGCATTTCGTTGTTGGCAATATCTGGAACGCTAAATTCGATGGTATCCCCGAGAGCAACATGAGCGAGAATGCCGACGGCGTCCGCGTTGCGGTATTTCATCCACGAGGCGGCGAACAACTTGAGATGACCGCTACGCGACCAGACGCCAGTGAAGGCTCAACGCTCGCATTCGACTCGGTGACGCTCAGCGTGCAACACGGCCAGCGCTCCAGCGTCGCTGGTTTGCAGTTGGGCTACCGCAGTACGCGAGGGGCGCAACACGTGATACAGCTACCTGCGGCCGCGGAAGTAACGTCTGTTGTGATAGATGGTCGCGCTCAGACCATGCGCGCGGACGCCGGGCAATTGACCGTGCCAATCTTGCCGGGTAGTCACACCATACATATTTCCTGGCGTGAAACTGGCGAGATGGGACTGTGGACCACAACGCCCGAAATCGATATTGGCGCACCGGCGAGCAATATTAATGTGCAGCTGACTACGCCTCATGATCGCTGGTTGCTCGCGACTAGCGGCCCGAAACTGGGGCCGGCGGTCTTGTATTGGTCTGAGCTGGCGGCCCTGATTGTCTTTGCGCTGATACTCGGGCGCACCGGGCTTTCACCGCTGACGACAAGGCATTGGCTGTTGCTCGGACTTGGCTTCAGCACATTCAGCTGGCCCGTGCTCATGTTGGTCGCGGCGTGGTTACTCGCCTGCGGTGCGCGCGAGAAATTACAGGTCGACCTCAACTGGTGGCGATTCAATCTGATTCAGATCGCGCTGGCAGGCATCACCATTATCGCGCTGTACAACGTCGTCATGGTGCTGCCGCAGGGCCTGCTGGGCACGCCGGATATGCACGTCACAGGACACAACTCGCATGCCAGCGTCCTGAGCTGGTTTGCCGATCGCAGCGAGTCGGTATTGCCGGTCGCGATGGTCGTTACGGTGCCAATGTGGATTTACAAGGTGCTGATACTGGTTTGGGCGCTCTGGTTGAGTTTCGCGCTGTTGCGCTGGTTGCCGTGGGTCTGGCGTTGTTTCAGTAGTCAGGGTTTTTGGCGGCCGCGAACCAAGGTACAGGCACAGGCTTGATGAGAACAACGTGGGTTGCAATTTTTCTGACCGTCCTGATCTGGTCAGGTGTTGCCCCGGCGGCTGAATGCGTGGTGTTATTGCACGGACTCGCGCGTACATCGTTATCGATGAGCCGCATGCAGCAAGCGTTGGTCGACGAAGATTTTCTCGTCGCAAATGTTGATTATCCGTCCCGCGATCACAGCATAGAGGATCTCGCCAGCATAGCTGTCGAAGAAGGAGTTGATAGCTGTCGCGCGCACGATGGTGTTGAGAAAATTCACTTCGTCACGCACTCGCTTGGCGGGATTCTTGTGCGCCAGTACCTGAGCGTAAACACAATCGATAAGCTGGGGCGTGTCGTAATGCTAGGCCCGCCGAATCAGGGCAGCAGGGCGGTCGACGAACTGGCCGATGTGCCTGGTTTCGACTGGATTAACGGCCCCGCCGGCCGTCAATTGGGAAAAGGCCGGGAGAGTGTGCCGCTGAAGCTGGGTCCCGCTGATTTTGAGCTTGGCATCATCGCCGGCACGCGCTCGATCGACCCCATCACGTCCGCGGTTCTCGAAGACCCTGATGACGGCCGTGTTTCCGTCATGGACACGCGGCTCGAAGGCATGGACGATTTTGTTGTCGTAGAGCACTCACATGCGTTCATGATGCGCATGCAAAGACCGATCGACCTGACGATAGAGTTTTTGCGCAATGGTAGTTTTGGGGTGGACAACGATTAACGATCGAGAATCGCGCAAGGGAGTTTCGCGCGCAAGGCGCGCTCCTACACCGCGGCGCCGCGCCGCGATTTACCCACGCGCTTAAGCAGCGGTCTCAGGTACTCGCCGGTAAATGATCCCTTGGTTTCCGCCACCTGCTCGGGTGTGCCGGTTGCCATGATTTGCCCGCCACCGTCTCCGCCCTCAGGTCCGAGATCGATAACCCAGTCCGCGGTCTTGATGACATCGAGGTTGTGTTCGATCACGACGATGGTATTGCCGCGATCCCGCAGGCGATGCAGTACGCCAAGCAGTTGCTCAATGTCATAGAAGTGCAGGCCAGTGGTTGGCTCATCGAGAATGTACAGCGTGCTGCCCGTATCGCGCTTGGACAGTTCTTTCGCAAGCTTGATGCGCTGTGCCTCGCCACCCGACAACGTCGTCGCGTTCTGACCGAGGCGAATGTAGGTCAGCCCGACATCCATCAAGGTATTTAATTTCCTGGCCACGACCGGTACGTTCTTGAAAAACTCGGCGGCATCCTCGACAGTCATGTCGAGCACCTCGTGAATATTCTTGCCCTTGTAGCGTATTTCCAGCGTCTCGCGGTTGTAGCGCTTGCTGCGGCATATATCACAGGGGACGTAGATGTCGGGCAGAAAATGCATTTCCACCTTGATGACGCCATCTCCCTGGCATGCTTCGCAGCGGCCGCCCTTGACGTTGAAGCTGAAACGCCCCGGCAGGTAGCCGCGCGATCTGGCCTCCTGGGTACCGGCGAACAATTCGCGAATCGGGGTGAACAAGCCGCTATAAGTGGCCGGGTTGGAGCGCGGCGTACGGCCAATTGGACTCTGGCTGATTTCGATGACGCGATCTATTTGCTCCAGTCCGAGAATTTTTTCGTGCGGTGCCGGGTTGCGGTTGGACCGGTTTAGCTCATCTGCGACGGCCTTATACAGGGTGTCATTCACGAGCGTCGACTTGCCGGAACCGGACACGCCCGTCACGCAGGTCATCAGACCGAGAGGTATTGATACCTCAATATTCTGCAGGTTATTGCCGCTGGCGCCGACGATAACGATCTGGCGGTCGGGATCGCCGACAACACGTTTGTCCGGAAGTGGTATGACGCGCTTACGTGACAGGTACTGGCCGGTCAGCGAGCGAGGTTCCTGCATGATTTCGGCCGGTGTGCCGGCGGCGACGATGTAGCCACCGTGTATACCGGCGCCAGGGCCGAGGTCGACGACATAGTCGGCAGCCAGTATCGCTTCTTCATCGTGCTCGACGACGATAACTGTGTTGCCAGTGTCGCGCAGGTGAATCAGTGTGTTGAGCAGCCGCTTATTGTCGCGCTGGTGCAAGCCGATAGAAGGCTCGTCGAGAATGTACATGACGCCGACGAGTCCCGAGCCGATCTGGCTGGCCAGGCGGATGCGTTGCGCCTCGCCACCTGACAGGGTATCGGCGCTGCGATCCAGCGACAGGTAGTCGAGGCCGACGTCGGACAGAAAGCCGATGCGATGGCCTAATTCCTGGACGATCTTGTCTGCGATCGTAGCCCGCCAGCCGTCGAGCTTCATGGTCGCGAAGAATTCGCGGGCATGACCGACCGAGAGACTGGTTATCTCAGGCAGCGAGGTACCGCAAATAAAAACGTGTCTTGCCGCACGGTTAAGACGTGTACCGCCGCAGTCGGGACAGACCTGGCTATTGAGGAACTTGGAGAGCTCCTCGCGGACCGCGCCCGATTCGGTTTCGCGGTAGCGACGCTCGAGATTCGGTATGACACCTTCAAATCGATGCCGCTTCTTGATTTGCATGCCGCGTGAGTTGGCGTAAAAAAACTCGATCTTTTCCTTGCCACTGCCATACAGGACTACGTCTTGCAGCTTCTTGCTCAAGCTACTGAACGGTACCTCAATATTGAAGTCGTAGTGTGCCGCGAGGCTGGAAATCATCTGGTAGTAATAGGTGGTTTTACGGTCCCAGCCGCGAATCGCGCCGCCAGCAAGCGACAGGCCGGGATTCACGATGACGCGTTCAGGATCGAAGAACTGTTTGATGCCGAGACCATCGCAGGTCGGGCAGGCACCCGTGGGATTGTTGAACGAAAACAGCCGCGGCTCCAGTTCGCTCAGGCTGTAGCCACAAATTTTGCAGGCGAAGCGGTCTGAGAAGACGATCTCTTCTGCATCGGCGTCGTTCATATAGGCGATTCGTGCGACGCCATCGGCGAGTCGCAGCGCGGTCTCGAACGATTCAGTGAGTCGCAGGCGTACCTCTTCGGTCACTTTGAAGCGGTCGACAATGACGTCGATGCTGTGTTTCTTGCGCAGATCCAGTGCCGGTGGCTGATCGAGTTCGTAGATTTCGCCATTGATACGGGCGCGAATGAATCCCTGCGCCTGCAGGTCCGCCATGAGCTGCACGTGTTCACCCTTGCGTTCGGAGACAATGGGTGCAAGCAGCATCAGGCGCGTGTCCTCGGGTAGTGCGAGCACCAAATCCACCATCTGGCCGACGGTTTGGGCTTCGAGCGTGGTGTCGTGATCGGGGCAGTGCGGCGTGCCGGCACGCGCAAACAGGAGGCGCAGGTAATCGTAGATCTCTGTGACCGTGCCGACGGTTGAACGCGGATTGTGCGATGTCGATTTCTGTTCGATGGAAATCGCCGGAGACAGGCCGTCGATGTGGTCGACGTCCGGCTTTTCCATCACTGACAGGAACTGACGTGCGTAAGCCGACAGCGACTCGACGTAGCGGCGTTGACCCTCGGCATAAATTGTATCGAAGGCGAGCGAAGACTTGCCCGATCCGGACAGGCCCGTGAAGACGATTAGTTTGTCTCGCGGCAGCTTTAAATTGAGGTTGCGCAGGTTGTGTGTTCTCGCGCCTCGAATGTCGATAAATTTCATATGCTAACGATTCAGTGATCAACGACCAACCTGCTAATATACGCCGCCCCGCGACTACTGCGCAAAGGAACATTGAGAATGAGCTCAGACAACAGTGACGCCGGCGTTACGATGATTGCGTCTGAGCGCCGTGCAGTCGGCGCAATTGCGCTCATCTCGATGATTCGGATGTTCGGGCTATTTGCCTTACTGCCTGTGCTGTCGCTGTACGCGGCGGAGCTCAGGGGTGCGACGCCATTGCTGATAGGCCTGGCGGTCGGGGCTTATGGCCTTACGCAGGCGGGCTTCCAGATACCACTGGGAGCATTATCCGACCGGGTGGGCCGGGTTCCCGTGATACTTCTTGGACTTGTCATATTCGCGATGGGTAGCGTGCTGGCCGCTCTCAGCGACTCCATACATGGCGTCATCGCCGGCCGCTTGTTGCAAGGTGCGGGAGCGATATCGGCAACGCTGACCGCCTTGATCACTGATGTGACACGTGAGGAAGTGCGCACGCGGTCGATGGCGATATTCGGTATCGGCATCGGCGTGTCCTTCATGCTGGCCATGATTGCGGGTCCGCTGGTTGCGGCAAAGTTCGGTGTGCGGTCGCTATTCTGGGTGGCAGCTGTTCTGGCCATCGTCGCGGGTCTGCTGTTGAAGCTGATTCCGGACGTGCCGCGCACGAGTAAGAGCTCCGGCTGGAATTTGTTGCCCGCGTTTCGGGCGGATCTGTTGCGCCTGGATTTTTACGTATTCCTGTTGCACACGATAATGACAGCAACCTTTGTGGCGTTGCCATTCCTGCTCAGCAGGCGTTTGGAGATGGCATTGATCGATCACTGGAAGATATATGTCGGCGCGCTGCTGTTGTCGCTGATCATTACGGTGCCGTTGATCATCAAAGACGATCACCGCGGCAGCGGCAGGCTGATCGGTATCGCGGTAAGCCTGATACTCACGGCACAATTGTTACTGACGTTTTTTGGGTTTTCCGTAATGATGGTGTTCTTCGCGCTGGCACTGTACTTCGGTGGCTTCAATTTTCTCGAGGCCGGTCTGCCGGCGCGTTTGTCCATGCTCGCTGACGACGAAATACGCGGCGCGTCGCTGGGAGTGTTTTCCAGCGCACAGTTTTTCGGTGCATTCGCCGGGGGTCTGCTGGGCGGCCGCTTCCTCAACCAGGGGCAAACTGGTGACGTCTTCTTTGTCTGTGCGCTGCTGGCAGGCATCTGGCTGGCCTTGCAGGGGTTTGGACGGCTGCGCACAGCG
>Ga0209988_10003365_pt1 | contig 10605 bp, 11 predicted proteins | sample N075metaG_FD_183115 | JGI IMG/M metagenome (GOLD analysis project Ga0209988, IMG submission 183115) | Deep subsurface microbial communities from Kermadec Trench to uncover new lineages of life (NeLLi) - N075 metaG (SPAdes) (version 2) | ecosystem: Environmental > Aquatic > Marine > Ocean trench... | reverse complement strand
TCCAGAAAGCACACAGAATTCAAAACCTAAAGAATCTTCAGGTACCAGAGATACTATATTCATTGGTAAGAAACCATTGATGGCATATGTAACATCCACGCTAATTCAATTGGCAAACTTACCCGCCGTCTACATCAAAGCTAGAGGCATGAGCATTGGTCGTGCTGTAGATGTAGCTCAAATCATTGCACGAAAAACAGAAAGTGCAGGCTACGTAATTGGTGAAATTAAAATTGGCTCAGAAGCATTAGAGTCACAAGACGGTAGAACCAGAAACGTTTCAACGATAGAAATTGAAGTAAAGAGAAACACAACATAACTGTGCTTTGCTTAAATTTTTTCTTTTACTCTCTTTTTGAAAATTTGAATTTCTTTTCCATTTTTTTGAACTTTGGAAGTTCAACTAAATCATTAAACTGATCAAAATTCACAACTTTATGTTTGTATTTTGTAGTGTTACCTGATTTTTTTAATTCTTTTAGAATATTCATTGTTGCAAATGTGTTAGCATACAAAACAGACAGTGGGTAAAGAATTATTTTAAATCCAATCTTGCTTAATGTTTCAGCTGAACTCAATGGTGTCGCTCCTCCTTCAATCATGTTTGCAACTAATGGTGCATTGATCTCTTTTCCAATCTTTTTCATCTCTTCTAATGTTCTTGGTGCTTCTACAAATATCGCGTTTGCTCCTGTTTTCTTATTTTGCTTTCCACGTTCAATAGCTGCATCTAATCCTTCAGTAGCTCTTGCATCTGTTCTTGCAACAATTATGAAATCTTTGCTTTCTCTTGCGTCAAGTGCAGCTGATAATTTTTCAGTATATTCCTCTTGTGGAATTACTTCTTTTCCTTGCATATGTCCACATCTTTTGGGCCATCTTTGATCCTCTAAAAAAATTCCTGCAGCTCCTGCTGATTCTAATTCCTTTACTATTTTCCATACACTCAAAGCATTTCCATATCCTGTATCTGAATCTACAATTACAGGTACTGAAACTGCTCTGCATATGCGTCTTGCATTATCTACTGTTTCAGCGGCTCCAATAAATCCATAATCTGGCATTCCAAATAGAGTTGCAGATGTTCCATAACCTGTTTGGAACATTGCCTCAAATCCAACTTTTTGGGCAATTTTTGCTCCTAATGCATCATAAACTCCTGGAATGACAAGTGGTTTTTTTGATTTTAACATATTTCTCAAATTTTTCATAATTGTGTTCTTTCTCTGAATTATTTATGATTTTAATCAAAAATTATCTAATATTATTTCATTGATATTCTTTCAATTTGATTCTTTGAAACTTGAAATAATTTTTCTATTATTGTTATTCGATCTTTATTTCTTTGCCTTTTTTCTTTACTTCTTTTTCTTGAATTTTCTTTAATTCTGATTCAAGAAAATGTTTGTATTTCTTGGTTTCTTCATCAGTCATATGGGTAAAATTTGAACTAAGGATAGTTCCCATTGCTGAAATCTTTTCTAATAGATCCATAACAACAAATTTTCCTACATTACTTAGTCTAAATAAAACCTCTAATTGCTTTCTAACAATGTCACTTATCTTATCTACATCATCTGCTGTATCATTTCCTTTCTTTGTTAATTGATATTTTCCATCTTTAGTCTCTTCAATTAATCCTTCATCTAGTAATCTACCTAACAATGGATAGATTAATCCTGGTGATGGTTTCCAAATTCCGTTACTTTGTTCAACTGCATAATCGATGATCTCTTTTCCAGTACGTGTTTTCTTTTTTAATAATTCCAAAACGAAATATCTTGAAAATCCTCTGGGAATTGAACTTCCTACTCTCTGAAACCATTCTGAAATCATCGCTAGTGATATCACTAGTGATATATTTTAATATTTTCGACCACGCCTATCAATTACTACATATTTATCCCACTCAAAGCAAGTTTGTCTGAAAAATGGTCGATTCTATCGAATTTGATTTGGTAATCTGTGGTTCTGGTCTTGCTGGCTTGAGAGCTGCAATAGCTGCTACAAAAAAGGGACCAAATCTCAAAATTGGAATTGTTTCAAAATTACAAGTAATGCGTTCCCATTCTGTATCTGCAGAAGGAGGAACTGCAGCAGTAATTTGTGAAGAAGCAGGTGATACTATTGAATCCCATATTTATGATACTGTAAAAGGAAGTGACTTTCTTGCAGACCAAGATGTTGCTGAAAAACTCTGTGTAGAAATGCCAAAAGAAATCTACCAATTAGAACATTGGGGAATGCCATGGTCTAGAAAAGATGATGGTAAAATTGATCAAAGAAATTTCGGTGGTTATAGTTATCCAAGAGCAACTTATGCATCAGATAAAGTTGGCTTCTATGAAATGCAAACCTTGTATGACACCTGTCAGAAATACGAAAATATTGAATATCTTAACGAATGGTTTGCAACATCAATAATTCATGATGGAAAAAGATTCATGGGACTAACTGTAATAGAACTATCTTCTGGTACTTTTTACATAATTAAAGGTAAAGCACTTATCATTGCAACTGGTGGTGCTGGACGATTGTATAGTTTTTCAACTTATTCATTGTCATCAACTCCAGATGGTTTGGATATGGGATTTCGTGCTGGTATGGCACTTAAAGACATGGAGTTTGTACAATTCCATCCAACAGGAATTTTACCATCTGGAATTTTGATCACAGAAGGAGCAAGAGGAGAAGGTGCTTATCTACTTAACAACAAAGGTGAACGATTTATGAAAAATTATGCTGCAAGTGCAATGGAATTAGCTCCACGTGATATTGTATCAAGATCAATAATGACAGAAATTCAAGAAGGTCGAGGATTCAAACACGAAACTGGAGTTGATTGTATGAAACTTGATTTAAGACATATTGGAGATGAAAAGATTAAAGAAAAATTAGGTGGAATTAGAGAAATCTCTATCAAATTTTCTGGTATTGATCCTGCTGAAGAATTACTTGACATTAGACCTGTATGTCATTATATGATGGGTGGACTTCATACTGATATTCAAGGTGCAACACAAATGCTAGGAGTTTGGGCTGCAGGTGAGGCTGCATGTAATAGTGTTCATGGTTCAAACCGATTAGGCGCAAATTCTACCTCTGAATGCATTGTTTGGGGTAAAATTACAGGAGAATTAGCAGTAGAGTATATCCAAAAGGGCATTCCATCAATTCCTTGGCCTCATCATTTGGTTACAGCCGAAGAGACACGAATCTATGATGGAATCTTTAGAGGAAGTGGTGATGCAAATCCGTATGAAATTCGACAACAACTTACTGACACTATGAATGAAAAGGCATATGTCTACAGAAATGAAACTGATCTAGTTGCAGGTCTTAAGAAGATTCGTGAACTTAAAGTGCAGACTTGGAAACATGTTGATGATAAAGCAAAAGAGTACAATACCAACTTTTCAAATGTAATGGAACTTGATTCTATGTTTAGAGTAGCAGAGATTATGTTGATTGGTGCAATTAATAGAAAAGAATCTCGCGGTGCACATGCTAGAACTGATTATCCTAAACGTGATGATGTAAACTTTTTACATCATACACTTGCTTACTATGATCCAAATGAGCCAATCATGAAAACATTTCCAGTCACAATTACTAAGTACAAGCCAGTGGAGAGAAAATATTAGATGACTCACGACGAACACAAAGAAGGTATTAGAGGAATGGCTAATCCTCGTCGCTATGGAATCGAACGAGTTGCATATTGGTTAATGCGATTAAGTGGATTAGGATTATTGGCATATTTTGTAGCTCATATTTATGAAACAAGTAATATTTTGAGAGGACAAGTTGGATGGGATGAGTTGATGGAAATGACATCAACTACAGAAGGACATATTATTCTAACACTTGTAATTGGAATGTGTGTATTTCATACTGTTAATGGAATTAGAGTAATGTTAGGTCACGGAGGAGTAGGTGTAGGAAAACCTGCTAGACCTGATTATCCATATGATCCTGCATCACAAAACTACCGACACAAGATAGGTATCTATTCTGCAATTGTTCTTGCAGCAGTTGCAATGATGTATGGAATGGCAGTAATGTTTGGTGAATAAAATGAGAGAAAGTACAATAATGCAAATTCACTATGGAACTGCCATTGCGGCAGTAGCACTAGTGGCCGTTCATGTTTTGATGCGTCTTACGCAGGGATTTGCAGATTCCTTAGAATATGAAAATGTTCTTGCAAACTACAAATTTATTCCATATGCTATAATGTTGGAATTAATACTTGTCTTGCTTTCAATTCATGGATTTAATGGACTCAGAGTAATTTTATTGGAATTAAAACAAGGAAGACTTTACGAAAAAGCTGTTTCTTATGGCTGTCTTGCTGCAATGATTGGATTAATAGCATACGGTTCAAGAACAATTATTATTACTAACATGGGGATGGTATAGAAATGGCACAGATATCTAGTATTGCAAACGAACAAACATCGACACCAGCATCTTCTTCAAAATCAATTACACTTAGAATTTCAAGATACAATCCTGAATATGATAGTTCAAGTAAATTTATGGAGTTTACTGTTTCATATCAGAAATGGACAACTGTCCTAGATACAATTCTTGAGGTAAAACAATACTTTGATCATTCAATAGCAGTTCGTTACTCTTGTAGACAAGCTTCATGTGGTTCATGTGGAATGATGATTAATGGAAAACCAAGGCTAGCATGTTTTACAAAAATTACTGAACTAAACTCTAATGTTATTACCGTAGAACCAATGAGTAACTTTCCAATTATTCGTGATTTGGCAGTAAAGTTTGAAAGAATGTTTGAATCTCATCATAAAATCAAACCATATCTAATACGAGATGATTCAGAAATAGAATCTGATACAAAAGAATTCTTACAATCTCCTAAAGAAGTAGAACAATACATACAATTTGCTAATTGTATCAAATGTGGTTTATGTAATTCTGCATGTCCTACAATGGCAACAGATTCTTCATTTGTTGGACCACAAGCATTAGCTCAAGCATATCGATATGTTGCTGATAGTAGAGATAAGGGAAAAGATACAAGACTTAAGATAATTGATGAATCTCATGGTATATGGAGATGTCACTTTGCTGGTTCTTGTAGCCAGGTATGTCCAAAGGGAGTTGATCCTGCAATGGGAATACAACTGCTTCGAGGTTATCTATTAGGATTTAGAAGTTAACCCAGGTTTTTTTGGATTTGGGCTGTTATTTACCTGATTGTTAATCTGTTCTGCCATAAAGTGATTTGAAACATTTACTTTGACATCATCTACCCCATCAACTTTCAATAGATAATCATGTACATCTTGGCAAATCTTAAAACCAAAAACTGCAGGACAGAATGGACTAGTAAGATGCAAATCAACTTTAACATTAGTATTATTGATATCCACTTCATCAATCAACTCTAATTCAACAATTGATGTGTTAATTTCTGGATCTACAATCTTTGATAACTCATCGAAGATTTTTACTCGTAGCAGTTTGACATCTTGACTCATGTGGGCAAAAGCATCGATGCTATATATAACTATTCTAGAACATTAGTTAATGTATCGTTCTCGTTTAGGCAATGATTTGAGCGGCATTACTTTGGATTATGTTTCATCAATAGATGATGATTCTGAAATTGTACTCTATGATATTATTGGAAGTCAAGCTCATACTTTGATGTTATATCAAAAAAACATCATAACAAAAAATGATGCAAAAAAGATCTTGTCAGCTTTAGAGTATTTGAAAAATGAAAAATTTGATTCGTCATCTGGAGCAGAAGATATTCATGAATTAATTGAATCACTTGTTATCAAAAAGGCTGGAATGGCAAGTGGAGGAAAGATGCATACTGCAAGGTCGCGTAACGATCAAGTTGCTTTAGATATTAGAATGAAAATTCGGGACGATATCAACATTATTTGCAATTGTCTTTTAGATACCATCGAAGCACTAGTTTCTGTAGCTAAAAATCACCAAAAAACAATAATGCCTCTTTACACTCACCTTCAACAAGCTCAAGCAGGTTTGTTTTCTCATTATCTTTTGGCACATGCAGATGTTTTGTTCAGAGATTTTCAACGACTTTATGGAACCTTTGAACGAGTAAACCAAAGTCCACTTGGTGCAGGACCTGTTGGAGGAACAAGCATCCCAATTGATAGACATAGCACTGCAAAAATGTTGGGTTTTGATGGTCTTGTTGAGAATTCAATTGATGCAACAAGTACGCGTGATTTTGTAGCAGAATATATTGCAATGATTTCAATTTTGATGACTAATTTAAGTAGGATTTCTGAAGATTTTGTCCTCTGGTCTACATCTGAATTTTCTTTTATTGAACTTGCTGATGAATTTACATCTCCCTCAAGCGTAATGCCTCAAAAGAAGAATCCAGATATTTTAGAATTAACACGAGGTAAAACTGCTGAAGTCATTGGAAACCTAACTGCAATTCTGACAACTATCAAAGGTCTGGCATCTGGTTATGGACGTGATTTACAACAAATAAAATCATCTATTTGGTCCACATCAAAAATATCTATCAGTGCACTCTTAATTTTAAAATCTGTACTTCTTACTTTGAAAGTAAATGAAAAACAAATGAGAAAAGTTACAGAGTCAAGTAATCTCATTGCATTAGATATTGCTGAAAAATTAGTTCAAGAGGGAATTCCATTTAGGGTGACACATAAAATTGCAGGTATTTTGGCCCAATTGGCACATCAATCAAAAAAATCTATTTCAAAATTAACTTTTTCCGAAATAAAAAAATCTGTAGTTGATACTAAAATTGATCCAAAAATTGTTTCAAAAATTGTTTCCTCTACCACCGTTGTTTCCTCTCTTAAGGACAGAAAATCATTTGGTTCCTCAGGATATGATGAACAAAAAAGAATGATTTCTGATAGAATTCAAAAGATCAACAACTATAGAATAGATATAACTAAAAGAGAAAATAAAATCAATTCATCTATTGGAGACTTGGAAAAACAAGTTAATGAAATAATTAGATAGTTGTAATAAATAAAAGTAACGGGTACAAAGGGATTGATTCTCCTGTGAATACATTTCTAAGACTCAAGAAATTACTTTCTTGAATCATGATATTATGCTATTGATATTGCCAATTAAATTATTAGTACATCACAACATGTTATTATTAAGCCACAAAAAAGAAAGAAATTTTTTAATTTCATAACAACATAATAAAGTAGTTGAAAATATTCATTATTCTTTTGTTATTTTTTTCAATTTCTGGATCTCTAGCATTTGCAGAAAAACCATCTCAAGGCTGGGAAAGGCTTGCAGACATACCTGAAGTAAGATCTGAGATGGAGGCAGCTGTAATAGACGAGAAGATCTATGTCATTGGAGGTCTAAATAACATAGGTCATGCCACAAACTCTGTTTTTATTTTTGATACTAAAGATGAATCTTGGAGCACAGGAACTTCTATGCCTTTAGCATTGCATCACGCAGGTGCTGCATCTTATGATGGCAAGTTGTATGTTGTGGGAGGTTATTTTGAAAGTTGGATTCCATCTAATGCATTATTGATTTATGATCCTGTACTAGATTCTTGGAGTAATGGTGCTGAAATGCCAACTCCACGTGGAGCTTTAACTACACAATTTCTTGACGATAAGCTATACGCCATTGGAGGATTCAATGAGTTTACTCGTGCTGAAAATGAAGTTTATGATCCTGTTACAGATTCATGGGAAACAAAATCACAAATACCAACACCTAGAGAGCATCTTGCATCATCTGTATTAGATGATCAGTTGTATGTTATTGGTGGAAGAAATGGACAATCAAATGTAAACGCTAATGAAATGTATGATTACACAACAAACACATGGAAAACTTTAGAACCACTTCCCACAGCTAGAAGTGGATTAACTGCATCAACTCTTAGTGGTGCAATCTTTGTTTTTGGTGGAGAGGGTCCTTTGTACACATTTGAAGAAAATGAGGCCTACATTCCTGAAGAAGGATGGTTTACACAACAACCAATGCCAATATCTCGACATGGTTTAGCGTCATCTACTGTTGGAGAAAATATTTATCTGATTGGTGGTGGAGTAATTCCAGGTTTTAGCTATAGTGCAATTACTGAAAAGTATCATAATACTATAGTTCCAGAGTTTGGAATACTTGGATCAATAGTTTTTGTAACATCTATCGCTATGGTAATTTTATTTACAAAATCTAAAATCATTAATTGACAAATTCACTATTCATGGTTTGTTTGTCATCATCAAGTTTGTTTCTAAATACTATCAGTCTTCGTATAGCCTCAAAGTTTGATATAACTGCTAGGATGATCAGTATTATTAGAATTTGATTGGTTAAAGCACCAATCGTTATGAGCAGTAATCTTACATCTCTACCCATTCTAAACTTTGATCTTTTTGCCATATTTCCATTTCTAAAAATTGAATCATACTTGTCCGCAGTGTAACTATTAAGGAAGGTTCCAATTAGTGCAAAAAATCCAATTATCCATATTGTGGTATCTCCTGTTATGCTCCAGTAACCATAGGCTAGTCCCAAAACAATTGCAGCATCTACATATCTGTCTAAAACTGAATCAAGCCAACCCCCATATTTTGTCTGTCTGAGCTTAAGACGTGCTACTTCCCCATCACAACCATCCACTATAGAATGGATGTGAATTAGTATTCCTCCTAAAATTAGATAAAAATATTCTCCACTAAAGAAAAAAGACGCACCAACTAAACCAATAACTGTACTCAGAACTGAGATCTGATTTGGCGTAATTCCTGTCTTTAATAATAACTTTGTAATTCTCAGTGATATTGGCCTGTTGAGTATCTTGGATACTGGTCCATCTGTATCTTTTTTTAGTTTGTTACATATGAGTATCTCAGCATTCTTTCTGTCTGTTTTATCGTCAACGTCAATCCAGAAATTATCTCCAAGTGACATGTATCTCATCTTGTGTCGTTCTGCCAGAATTTTTATTCCACCAGAAAGACCCTCATCTCCTTTGGTGATGCTTTCTTCCAATACATCAAAAATTATAGGATTGCATATGAATATCCCCGTATCTATACAGTTGTAATCACTAAGATCCTTCCCAATTGTATCGATTCTATGATCTACAGTCCGAACCTTTGTAGCGTCATCTATGTTTAGATGATCTCCTGGATTCTTATCAACACATAGGATGCATTCATCTTTTCCAATCTTTGTTTTTAATAGTTCGTTTAATATTCTATGGTCATAGTTGTGATCAGCCATTAATAGTACAAATGCTTCCTTAAAATGATCTCTAGCCTTTAGGATTGAAAAAGCATTGCCTCTAGTCCACAAGTCATTTTTAACGTACTGTATGTTTACACCATATTTTTTTCCATCAGAAATTTTTTCTCTGATCTTCTCACCATTGTATCCTGTTACAATACAAAATTCTTTAATTCCTGATTTTTTTGCAGTAAGTATCACTCGCTCTATAAGACCCAGACCAAGAAGTGTTACCAATGGTTTGGTATCACCAATAGGTCTTAGTCTTTTTCCCTGACCTGCTGCAATAATTAACGCTTTCATTTTTATCACTATTTATTAATTTCAGACATTATCTGATCTAGAGTTGTTTGATTCGCTGCACCAACAAACGACAATCTAGTCACGGTTCCAAAATTTGAATCTAATGGTTTTGAGTTTTCGTCCACAATTAAACCACCCGCTTCTTTTATGAGGAGATATCCTGCTGCCATATCTTGAACTCTAATTTTATCTCGTAAATCAATGAAAACATCTATCAAACCCCTGGAAAGATATGCCATCTCAAGTGCATTTGCTCCAAAATGTCTTGTAGGGCCGTGGTTTTCAAATATTGTTTGTAATTTTTTCAAAAGTTCTGGAGACGCACCAGATGTATTTACTCCAATAATTTTGTATGCTGTCTCTTTGTTTTGTACATGAATTTTAGTCTCATTCAAAAATGCACCTTTTCCTTTTGATGCCCAATACTGTTCTCCATTTGATAGATTGGTAACTACTGCATCTGTGATAGAACTTAGTTTGTCATCTGTGGCAAATGCTAAGGAACAGCAAAAGAACGGGATGCCACTAACTGCGTTAGCAGTTCCATCAATTGCATCCATGATAAGATATCCTTTTGGATTATCACTAATTTCAACACGTCCACATTCTTCACCTAAAACAACACAATTGAAATTAATTTTTTTTAGATTATCTAAAACTGTTTTTTCAGCTACAATGTCAATGTTTCGCGAAATATCTCCACCAGCACCTCTGCCAAAATCACCTGCAGCATCTTCTGTTCCAGCTAGATTTTTTACATTTTCATAAACTTGTTTTGAGACTTGCCGTAAGACTTCAATTACTTCCATAACCAAAATGAATTTCCTTGTAATTTAAATGAAAAAATTCTAAGAAATCGATTTGAGAACACAAACATCAAGAAAGACTGATAATTTAGAGATAAATCAAATACTACCGAAGACATCTAGTCTGAAATTTTAATTATCTTATTGAGTTGGTATTGAGATAAATGGTGTTCCGCCTTCACCAACAACTAGTGGTAATTTTCCATCCCATTGCTGT
>Ga0209988_10003361_pt1 | contig 10609 bp, 7 predicted proteins | sample N075metaG_FD_183115 | JGI IMG/M metagenome (GOLD analysis project Ga0209988, IMG submission 183115) | Deep subsurface microbial communities from Kermadec Trench to uncover new lineages of life (NeLLi) - N075 metaG (SPAdes) (version 2) | ecosystem: Environmental > Aquatic > Marine > Ocean trench... | reverse complement strand
GCTTCGTTGGCAAGCAGGCCAACTGACCGGCTGAAATGGATTCACCAGGCTGCCATTTTGTGATCCCGGTATTGAAACCCAACCTGTCTGCTGCCTGTTGCAGGAGCGCGGGGTCGGCCACGGCTAGCAGCCGAAATTCAGGGTGCTCCCGGTTGAGTTTGAGCAGGATTTCCGGCCCTATGCCCGAAGGTTCTCCGGGTGTGATGACGAGTAACGGTACATCGATGGTCATTTCAAGGGTTTGTCATTTCAGGCACTAGGCATTTCAGCCGCAGGTATTTAATCGCGGGTGAGCTCGGTCCAGTGAGAACCGGGTCAGCCGGAAGTGCTTTCCCGTCCCGGCAGGCGGATTTCAACGAATGCCTCATCCCGGAACTGCCGCAGGACTTTTCTGACTTCCTGTTCCGCCTTGCGTTGGCGGATTTTGTCCCGCGCCTCTGCTCGAATCGCTTCCTCGGTACGGTCGATTTCTCGTTTGCCCAGCAGTTCCATGATGTGCCAACCACCGGCGGTCTGAAAGGGTTCGCTGGTCTCGCCTTCTTGCATGGCGATCAGGGTCTGGTAGACCCGCTCGCCATAGGCTTGAGGCGGAAACCATCCCATGTCCCCACCCAGGTTGGCGCTGGTCGGGTCATCTGAGTTTTCCTTGGCCAGTTCGGCGAAGTCCTCGTTATTATTCAGCTTTTCCTTGATCTGTGCGATCTTGTCCATCGCCGCGCGGGGTGAAATCAACTCATTGGCTTCGATCATGATGTGGCGTGCGTGGTATTCCTCGATCACCACCTGGCGCTGTTCCCGGTAGTCGGTAACCTTGAGAATATGAAAACCCCGCGGGCTGCGGATCGGGCTGGTGGTTTCTCCGGGACCAAGTTCCCGTATCGCATCCGCAAAAAATGTCGGAACGCTGTTCAGATCCCGCCACCCCACGGTACCTCCTTCAAGGGCTTCCTCGCTGTCGGAATAACTGATGGCCGCAGAAGCAAAATCAAGACCATCCATGAGCCTTTGGTACACGTCATCGATCTTGGCTTGGCCTTCCCGGATCTGTTGCGGTGTTGCACCATCATGCAGGGCTACCATGATGTGGGAAATATTGTACTCACCTCCAGTGAGATCTTCGGATGCCAGCAAAATATCCACTTCTGTATCCGTGATCGGATCCATACTGTTCACAATTCGTTGCTGCAGGCGATCGGTTAAAAGTTCCTCGCCGATATTTTGGCGGAATTCGGCAAAGTCCTCACCATCTTCCTCAATGACCTGGCGTAACTGCTGCACTGTGATGCTGTTCTGCTGCGCCAGGTTGACCAGGGCTTGGTCAATGTCCGTGTCACTGATCCGGATGCCGGTCTGCAGGGCTTTTTGCACCTGCAATTCACGCATAATCAGGCGCTCAAGCACCTGGTTTTCCAGCAGGTCCATCGGCGGCATGGCTTCCCCGCTGTCCCGGATGCGGTCGACGATACTTCTAATGGCCAGGTCCAGTTCGCTGCGCAGGATCACGTCCTCATCCACCAGCGCTATGATGGAATCGATGGGCTCAATGCTGCCGCTATCCAATTGGGCTTCTAGCCTCGCGGTAACCGCGACCGAGGCTAGCACGAACAGGGTCATTGTCAGCGCATTGGGAAAGGAAAAATGGAACATCGGGTCACTCTCCAAAAACTATTGCCTGCATTTTGACGTCGGCAGGCGCGAAGGTTTCCATTTTACACGATCCACCCTGTTGGAGTGCGATTGCGCGCGATGGATGCGTAAAAACATTCAGCGCCGTTTCGTGTTGTCAATTCTGAAACAGTTCCTGCGTGCGCGTGCCCAGGCTGGCCAGTCCTTTGAGGTTGAGCTCCAAGAAAATGCCATCACGAAAGTCACCGTCGCTGTTTTTCAGGTAGCGGCGCAGCACGGTGCGAACGGCCCAACAGCAGCTTTCGTATTCGACACCGCCCTGGATTTCCAGTATGTCGTTGTCAGCTAAAGAATAATTGATGCGTGAGAGAACCTTCCAGCGCTCGTTGATGGGCCAGAAAATTCGGATATCGAACTGATCCACCTGATCGCGGCGGAAACGGTATTCAAACCCGATGCGCTCTCCCTTTTTACCAGACCAGCGCAGGCCGATGCTGCCGACGCCGATACGGTTTTCATCCCAGTCGTATTGCAGGCCGGCGATGGTGCTCAAACGCTTGATCGGCTGCCAGGTGAGTTCAGCGATGAAAGGGGACAGGCTTTCTTCCCTCTCCGGTTGAACACCCAACTGGACCCGCTGTGATTCGAAATAGAAAATTTGCCCGATACTCAGCCTCCATTGTTCCTGCCCGTTTTCGCCATTGAACGTACGTGTGGTCAGTGCAATGGAGAGCTGGTTGGCATCGCCCTGGCGGTCAGCGCCTGAAAATCTATTGGTGTTAAATAGCTGACTGAATCCGAAAGTGAACTCGCCGGTGTCGAAATCCGGCAGATCATCTTGGTTTTCATAAGGCACGTAAAGATAAAACAGGCGTGGCTCAAGGGTTTGATTGCTGCCCCCATGAGTCAGGCGATCAAAAAACAGGCCTGCATCTACGCTGGCGATGACCATGCCCCGATCGGGTGAATCATTGGGAGCCGAATCCACCTGGTCCAGGGCGTAGGCGGTATAGCGATAGCCCAGGCCCGGTTTGATGAAGCCCCAAGAGGCGAAGTGATCCCAGTAGACTTTCGGATTGAGGTCGAATCGTGCACCGGTGGTGCCGATATTGCGGTCAAAATACACCAGTTCGGAATCCAGGCCAAAAGAAAAACCGCTGCGGAACAATGGCCGGTCTATCCAAAATGCCAGTCGCGGTAGGCGCCTGTAAGGCTCGTTTATCGGCTTGATGTTTTCGTCAATGATCTGGAAATCATCAGCCGTTATCTCGAAGTTCCAGTAGTGGCCGGCGCCATTCATCGTTGCGTTGCTGCGCAGGAACTGCCTGGAGGCTTGGAATAGGCTGGTGCCGAAGTCCAGGAAATACTGGTCGTCACTGACCCGCTCGAGCACCAGCGCAGTTCGCCAACGCTTCAGCGGAGTGGCGCGGTGCTGGAAACGGTAATAGTAGCGTTGATCGCCGGTCTTGCGGTCGTCGGGCATGTAGTCAAAGTCCAGGAGACCATGAGTCTTGGCGGTCAAAAAGCGGTATTCGCCCGATAACATGAAACCCCGGTTGGCGAAGTAGCGTGGCTCGAAAGTCGCATCGTGGTTGGGCGCGATGTTCCAATACCAGGGGATTCCGAATTCGAAGCCGTTGTCGTTGGTATTGCCGAAACTGGGATAGAGGAAGCCGGATTTGCGGCGGTCATCAATCGGGAATGTGAACCAGGGAAAATACAGGATGGGTATACCTTTGAATTTGAGCTTCGCCCCAAGCGCGACGCCTATCCCTTTATCGTGCCGCAGTTCAAGCTCACGGGCCGAAAGCTCCCACTCCGGATGTTTACCCGGGCAGGTGGTATACACCATGCCATGCAACTGTGAAGTATGACCGCCGATCAACTCGATCCAATCGGCGCTGCCGTTGGCGCTGGAGCCGGTCAGGCCGTAATCGATGGTTGAGAATCTCCCGGATTCATTGTCGAAACTGTAATGCGCCTTCTCGCCCCGTACCCAGACTTGCTGGTCCTCGTAGGAAACGGCGACAGGCATAGTGATTTCCCTGTTTTCAGGATCATAGAAAATTAATTCCGTGGCCAGGTGCTGGTCGGCGCGGAACAACTCAACGTGACCACTGGCTTGCGCCTGTTCACCGTAGTTGGCGCTCAGTTGCTTGGCGTACATAATGATGGGGGCACCGCTGCGGTCCGGTGCCGGTGGCAGTATCGGTCCAATGGCAGGCTGAGGACACGCTGCGGCCAGACTGTCCACTAGTTCCTGTGCTGATGCCACGGAAAAGCATAACAAACCCGTCATGGCCAGGATTGCGGCGAGGTATCTGCAGTTTGGAGATTGCAAAGAAGGCAAGTGTCGCTGCCCTTTAGCCCGGACATGTCACCAAGGATCCGGGATTTGCGCTGTAGATGGCGAAACAGTTTGGTTGATCGTTCGAAGAGCCATAGCGCCAGCTATGGATTAAGAAGGATCGGCCGCAATGTGAAGCCAGATGCAGTGCAAAACCGGATAGGACAAACTGTAACCGACAGAAATTAGATATAACACCCATAACTAATTGAATAAATAATATTATTCCCATTTTATCGTCCGCCTTGGTGAAATGTCCGGGTTAGTGTCGTGGGTCGGTTGGCTAAGTTGTCACAGATCGCCGCCGGTCGCAAGGCCGGTTCAGCCAGGCTGCCCTTTCATCCGTGCCCAGAGCAGCGCGATCAGCGGCTAATTGATGAAAAAATACCATGTTTCTTCCGCCTGATTCGTACAGTTTTTCGAAGGCACAGTTGCCCCCGTGATAAAGTTTCATCAGGGCCAGCCGGGCATTGTTGAGCTCAAGAGAAAACCAGGAACGATAATGATTTATCCCACCCCAATGTTCATTGACCAGCGTCAGGTAGTGCATTTTCATTGCGCTGAAAACAAGTTTTTTTTGTGATCTCATTGCTTCTTGGTTAACGCCGGAGGAATATATCTCGTTCAGTTGGTCTCGTGTATTTAGCAACAAAATATTGAACTCAATGGATGCGGTGTTCATTAACTGCCAGCGGACCAGCAGTTCATCGCGGCCGCTTGACTGCAGCCAAGCCCTGACACCGGTTTCTTCGACAAAGCTGGCATAGGCTTCGTTGAACGCGGTGTCGCCCTTCACATACAGCTGCTGGTGGGCCAGTTCATGAAAGATGAAAGCCGCCAGTTGCTCATCGCGATACTGCAGCATGGTGTCCAGCAAGGGGTCGTCGAACCACCCCAGGGTCGAATAGGCGATCGCCGGTGAGATGGTGACATCGTACGATTTCTTCTCCAGCCTGTGCGCGAAGCGTTCGGCCTGGTGCTGATCGAAGTAGCCCCGGTAAGAAACGCAGCCCGCGACGAGGAAACACCATCGTTTGGCCTTGAGGGAAAATTCCGGCGCCGCCACGATATTCCAGGTTACGGCGCGTCGCCCTGTCTGGACGAACTGTGTGTAACTGCCATTGTCCGGCAGGCCCAGCTGGTCTATTGCAAAATCGCGAATTTCCAGGGCCAGTTTCAGGTCCTGTTGCAGCGCAGGATCCATCTTGTCTTGCTCCAGGACTTCACTGATTTTTGTTCGCTGGGCCATCAACGCAAAGTGGCCCGAAACGGCCTGCGCGTACCAGGCTGGTCCGGCACAGCCTGCCAGCAGGAAAACTAAAATTAATGCAATATGTGGTCTAGTCCTGACTTGCACACGAATCAACCTAAATTCGAACTGTGGCAGTAACCAAGCTGTCCCAAGTGGCATAATTTGCAGAGATTTCACAATCATCGGGGGAAAGGGTGCGAAGCCAAGGCCGGTTTTGGCCGTTCAGTCAATAGTTAATAGCAGGGTTATCCCCGGGGTAGATGACTCCTGCCAGCATCATGCTTCCCGGGTCAGTGCACTCCAGCGAATGCAGTTGCTTGCGGGGCAGGAAAATCACATCGCCCGCATTCACCCGGGCCTTCTTGTTTTCTGTCCACATATATCCCCGGCCACGAAGTATGACCAGGGTTTCCTCATAGAGGTGGCGATGGGGCGCCGCCTTGGTGGGGGGGATTTCGCCGATAAACTGAGTGACCACCTTGGAGCCCAGGGTTTTGTCCACCAGCATCTGAAAAAAGCGGTCAGCCATGACCTGTCGATTGGCCGGGTCGATGCCAATCGTGCGCTGGGTATATTCATCATCGAAATTTGAAGACAACTCCTCAGCAAATTCGGGCACCTCGGCCATGGGGCACACGGCAGCAAAAATCACCAGCTTTTCCGACCCTGTGTTGTGCAAGCGGAACTGTTCACCCGGTCGAATATAGATACCGGTTTCAGGCTCTATAGCAAATTTGTGCGAAGAAATATTGATCGTTCCCTGGCCGGCTGTAAGCAGCAGAATCACATCCCTTTGACCAAAATGAACAACCGGCGATTGCCCGGTGATGAGTTCCAGCAGGAAGAGAGACTGGTATTTAGCGCCCTGCTCACCGGTAATCACTGCAGACCAGTTCAGATTGCCCTGCTCATGCCGTGCGAGTTTTCCCACGCTTGCCACGAAACAATGTCCATCAAGCCAGGCTCTGCCATCATCACCTGCTTCTGCTTCGGGAATGGCTCTGTTCTCAGGGCTGTCGGGATCGTCACTGTCGTACTCGTCTTGCAGATTGTTATGAGTACCATCACAGAAGGGCGCATCTGCGGTTCGTTTGCAAGCGCACAAGAGCACTTCTTCATATTCCATGGCTGTGTATTTTACTGGCTGGAAACCCGTTCCCTGATGCGAACCATCGCAGAATGGTTGATTCTTACTTAGACCACAGGCACACCAGAAGTAAGACTTACCCGCTTCAAGCTCTTGATAGCAGGGCTTATAGCCGGCGATTTTTGGTAGGTCTTTCAGGTAAGATTCTGACATGACAGATCAAGGTCTCCGCTTAGCATTTAGGTTTTCGATTATTGAACAGTTCCGCGTCTTACCGCAAGCTGTCCCGCAGGCGCTGGAAATCGGCATGGCGGCTGGGGATGTCGTCGCGGTCGGCTGCCATGCGTAAATCCCGCAGCTTCTCCAGTGAATTTAACAACACCGGTAACGGCGGCCCGCTGGCGGTGATGTGTTGCAGGTGGCGCTCCGAAAGTCCGGCTGAGGGCTGCTGGATAAATTTAGCGACCAGTTGATCGTGATGCTGTGCTGCGGTCTCACCATGCGCCTTGCATACCTCGAGGAACAGGCTCGTATTGCGCTGATACCACGGTTCCTGGGCATGGCGCTCGCTGGCCTCAAGAAAGCTGTTCAACAGGCTTTGCCGGCGCATCACATCCCGCAGTCGCTCCTGGTCGTGGGGCATCATGTACAACAGTTTGTCGACCAATAGCTGGGAATAGGAGATATTGTTGGCGCTGCACAAGCCCAGCAACAGGTCGATTTCATTGATGCCGGCGAAGTCACCCGCATTAGCGCCGCGGTATTCGTGCTGGCCGACACGATAGGGCTTGTAATAGGGACGCACAGAGTAAAAGAAGCGATCGCTATCCAGTTGCGCAAACAGTTCGCCGTTAATCTTCAGCACATCCTGCAGCGCAATTTTGGCGTCCATCAACAGGTGATAAGTCACCGGGTGTGAGACTCCCAGCGGCAAGGTTCTGACCAGCGCGTCGGCTGCCCGCCGGAAAGCAAACACGCCGCGGGTATTGTATTCGAGGAATAAAAATTCAGCTTCCAGTGACGTAAAACTTTTGTAAACGCCGTTTTTGGCGGGGTTATGCATGGCCAGGTGGCTGGTGGCAAAACGGGGTGTCACGCCAAGAGAAGCGCCCAGGTGCAGGGCAAGGGCGGAAGCTTCGACCAGGGGCGAGCAGGTTTCCCGGGAGGGCTCGGTGATATCGTGACGTCGACAGGCCGCCATGTACAGACCCACATTCCCCAACAGATCAAAAGCCTGGTCAAACCCCTCATCGGTATTGCCTTCAGCCAGCAGGTCAATGATGTAGCTGCGACCCTCCTCAACCAGTGTTTGCTTGATATTGTGGTCGACTTTCCCGGTCTCAGCGCGGTCCTCCTGGGCGAAATACAGATCCTCGAGTTCCGTGTTGATCTCCACGAAACTGCTGCGAATCCATTGATCGAACGCTGCTACAAACTGATTCACGATTTACTTACCTCTGGCAAATTGACCGGCAATGGTGGCCTGGAAGATGAGCGGCAGCATCTTGGCGTGTGCTGAGGCCATGCCCAGCTGGTTTTGCTCAAACCTGCTCCAGGGCCTGGTCTAAAGCGGCAATCAGGTCTTCAACATCTTCCAGGCCCACTGACAACCTGATCAGGCCATCGATGATCCCGACACGATCTCTTTCCGCCTTTTCCACATCGGCATGGGTCATGGTTACCGGGTGGGTAATCAGGGATTCAACGGAGCCCAGGTTTTCCGCCAGGCTCCACAGCTCGATGTTGTCCATCAATTTTTTGCCGGCATCCAGCCCACCCTTGACTTCAAACCAGGCCATGGCGCCAAATCCGCTGGCCTGGCGGCAGGCGAGTTCGTACTGCGGGTAGGATTTGAGGCCCGGGTAGCGCACCTGTTCCACTTTCGGATGCGCTTCGAGATACTCTGCAACCGCCATCGCGTTGGCAGACTGATGGTCCATCCGGATGGAGAGTGTTTTGCAGCCCTGCAGCGTCAGCCAGGCCACCTGCGGTGACATGATGCTACCGGTGCTGTTTTGAATGAAACGAATCGCTTCGGATTGCTCGGTAGTTTTACTGATCACCGCGCCACCCACCGTTGCGTTGTGGCCGTCCATGTATTTGGTGGTGCTGTGAATGGAGACATCGGCACCCAGCTCCAGTGGCCGCTGGTAATACGGCGTCAAGAAGGTGTTATCCACTGCGTGAATTGCACTGGCTTTCTGGGCTATTGCAGAAATCGCAGCGATATCCGAGCATTTCATGGTCGGGTTGGCTGGTGTTTCGGTCAATATCAGGCGTGTATTGTTGCGCACCGCAGCTGTGACCTCGTCGGGCTTCGCGGTGTCGGCAAAAGTGAACTCGACGCCAAAGCGGCTCAGCACCTTGGTGCACAGGCGGTAAGTACCACCATAGGCAACGTCCGAAATGATTGCGTGGTCACCGGCGCTCAGAAAGGCCAGCATCACGCCCTGCACCGCCGCCATTCCGGTGCCAAAACAAACGCAGTCCACGCCACCTTCCAGGTCATTCAGTTTGAGCTCAAGCGCACGCACCGTCGGGTTGCCGGAGCGGGAATACGAGTAGCCCTTGGACAGGTATTCATCGACCGAAGGCTGAACGTAAGTGGTCGTCTGGTAGATCGGTGTCAGGATAGAGCCGGTCTGGGGATCAGGGGTGACGCCGGCGTGAATCTGTCTTGTGGTAAAACCCATATTTTTATCCTCCCAAAGCGCGGGTCTGAGTGTGTTCTGAATCTCCGAAGCCATGATACACGCAACAATCTGTTTTGCCCTGCGCTTATGTTCGACTCATTCTTCAGCCTCGATTTGTGATCTCAGGCCCAGTGGATCATCCTCATCGACACCGTTCATGAAGCGTTTACGACGATCGAGACTGGTGAGCTGATAAACCAGGCCCAGCCAATTATTGATGATCGCCTTGCCGGTATCACCCCAGGTATTGTCCACCAGGGCTGTCAGCTCGGCCTCGGGAAATTCCGGCATCGCCTGCCCGCGCTGACGGGCCTGTAGCGCCTTGCTTAGAAACTTATCAGCAATGTCACACGCCACGGAAGAAAAATAATTTTCCGGAAAAGGTGGCGCTTCTTCCAGTTCACCGCCGACAAAGCGTAGCACTTCCCTTTTGTATTCTTTCAGCAGGCTGTTGCCATCGTATTCGGGATGCCCCTGGAAAAAAACATGGCTGAACAGGTCAGCATCGACTGCCAGGTGAACGCCGGCTTCGGGGCTCTCAGCCAGCACCACCAGGCCCGCCTGTGCACAATGAGCGCGCGTGATGGCATTCCAGCGGGAATGCGGCGCATCGAAACGCGTATTGATGCCCCTGATCAACGGATGCGAGGGGTGATGGACGCGGTGGCTGTAGACGCCCCATTTCTTATCCGGCAAAGGCTTGCGTTCAATGTTATAGAAGTGTTTTAGCAGTGCGTGCGTTGCCAGACAGGAACACAAGGTAGAGGCGACGTTGGCAGAGGCCCACTTCACTACTTCAATCAATGGCCCCCAGAATCGTTCCTGGTCGAGCGAAGGCTGGGTGACGTTGGCGCCGGTAATAATCATCGCATCCAGGCCGGATTTCTGTAGTTCTTCAAAGCTGGAATAGTATTTCCGGATATGCTCCTTGCCCTGTTCGTTACGTGACAGTTCCGGCAGGGAAAACGGGTAAACATAGAACTGTGCAATCTGGTTGCAGGCGCCCACCATGCGGATGAACTGCTGCTCCGTGGCCGCAAGCGCGGCATCCGGCATCATGTTCAACAGCCCGATGTGCAACTCGCGGATGTCCTGCCCGAGGGCGCGGTTCAGTGGAAGCACTTGCTGGCCCTGTTCCCTCAGGCGGGCAAATGTTGGCAGGTCAGAATGAGCAACCAAAGGCATGAATGTCAGATGCTCTTGTCACATGGCGAGCGCAAAATACTAAGTGAATTAGTCAAGAATCGCAATCGAATGCTTGGCTGACAATGGGAAGCTAATGGCTTCTTAATTGCTCAGGAAGCATGATGATGATTGTCGAATTTAGGTACTATGTCCTGCATCGTGTTCAAGGGCCATAGCAAATGGACAAAATAAACAAGACCGCTGAAGAATGGAAGGCCATGTTAAGCGCAGAACAGTACCGGGTGACAAGAGAATCCGGTACCGAGGCGCCTTTCAGTGGGGAGTATGATCAATTCCGGGATGAGGGACGGTATCTTTGCGTTTGCTGTGGCCATGCCCTGTTTGACTCACAGAGCAAGTTCATTGCCGGTTGCGGCTGGCCCAGCTTTCATTCGGAACTGAGCGAGGCCAATATCGTG
>Ga0209988_10003359_pt1 | contig 10612 bp, 12 predicted proteins | sample N075metaG_FD_183115 | JGI IMG/M metagenome (GOLD analysis project Ga0209988, IMG submission 183115) | Deep subsurface microbial communities from Kermadec Trench to uncover new lineages of life (NeLLi) - N075 metaG (SPAdes) (version 2) | ecosystem: Environmental > Aquatic > Marine > Ocean trench... | reverse complement strand
AAGATGATTTTTCATAATTTCTTGTTGAAGTTTAAAATTTTTGGCAGGAAAAGTTTTGTTTAATGGTGTTCCAAGTACTGCAATAGTTTTTCCATTCATTCTGATAGCTGTCTCGTGAGCTGCTGTATCAACTCCTTCAGCAAGACCACTAACAATAATTACTTGATTTTCAATCAATGTTTTAGCAATTTTTTGAGCATTTTCAATTCCTTGTGGAGATGCCTTTCTTGAACCAATGATTGACACTTTTGGACATGGTAATGGAATTTCCAAAGAACCTTTTACAAAAAGAGTTTCCACTTTTACCTTTTTTTCAACGTCATTAAGTGGACGGCCAAGAAGTTCTTCTATGTGTATTGATAGAAATTCAGATCTCTCAACCATTTACCATCACTCTCAATAATTGTGTTTTATACTTTCTTTTAGATCTTTTCTGAAAATAATATTAACAATAGGTACATTTTGGCTGTCAATGTTATATTTGATCAAGTTGTATAGTATTCTATGCACTGGTTAGGATGGTTAGCGGCAGGAGTAGTTACCTGTATTGCATATGAAAAACTACCTTCAGAAACTAAACAAAAATGGGAAAATGAAATAAAATCCCATCATGGTGAATGGGGATTAATTGGTGTTGCAGGTGGTTTAGCCACAGGCAATCCTGGCCTTGCTGCATTTGGTGCAAGTTTAGCACTTCATGATTGGCCTGACAAAAACAAATGGTTTACTGAGGATAAAAAAAACAACGTTTCATTCTAATCATCTCATTTGGTACCAATACAATCACCAAAAACATACTAAACTCTAAAGACTTGAACTTGATTTACATACAAAACCTATCTCTAAAACATGGCTTTTAGGCATGAAATCTGATCATGTTCTATGTGGTAAAGGTTAAATGGATATTTTTTAACGAATGTATGTTGAATAATATCGTAGTAGGGATTTTCAGTCTTTTAATTTTGAGTATTGGTATTTCTGGAATTGCATACACTTACGCAACCCCTTCACCTGTACCTGACAGATACATCATAATTCTAAATGATGATGCAAATCCTTGGTCTGTTGCAAATGAAATGGCACAAGAACGTGGATTATCAGTTTCTCATGTTTATGGAACTGCAGTAAATGGATTTAGTGCCATAGTTCCAAGAGGACAACTTGATAACATCTTATCTGATTCTAGAGTAAATTACATTGAACAAGATTCTATCGTATCTATCTTCAAAAAACCATCTGGTACTCCTGGTAAAGGCGGAAATGATGGTGGAAGCTCAACTTCGCCCCCACAAGTAATTCCAACTGGAATTACAAGAATTGGTGGACCATTAAGTGGCTCAGTTAATGTCAATGTTGCAGTAATTGATACTGGAATAGATCCATCACATCCTGATCTTAATGTCGTTGATGGAATTAATTTTGCTAAAGGTAACAAATGGTCTGATGGTAATGGTCATGGTACTCACGTTGCAGGAACCATTGCAGCATTAGATAATGATATTGGAGTAATTGGAGTTGCACCTGGTGCAAATTTGTATGCTGTTAAAGTCTTAGATAATCGTGGTTCTGGATTTATGTCTGATGTAATTAGAGGTGTTGACTGGGTTGCAGCTAATGCTGATATGATAGATGTTGCAAACATGAGTTTAGGTGGTTCAACATCTAGCACTCTAAATGCAGCAGTTAAAAATGCAGTTAGTGCAGGAGTTGTATTTGTTGTTGCAGCAGGAAATAATGGCGGTGATGCATGTCTAAAGTCACCTGCAAGTGCACCAAATGCAATTACAGTTTCAGCCCTTGATGACAGAGACGGTATTTCAAACAATGATCCTTTTGCATCTTTTAGTAACTATGGTGATTGTGTTGATATGATTGCACCTGGTGTTTTGATTTTATCTACATGGAAAGATGGCGGATATAACACAATTAGTGGAACTAGTATGGCAAGTCCACATGTTGCAGGAGCTGCAGCATTATACTTGGCAAGTAATACTGATGCTAGTCCTGCACAAGTAATAGATGCACTTCAAAATAATGGAAATCTTGATTGGGATGTTGCATCTGATCCTGATGAAACTCATGAAAACTTAATTCAAATTTCATAATCGCATCCAATTTTATCCAAAAACAATCGATGAATCCCTGGGATGAGTTGAAACTAAAACTTATCATTATGACTATAAAATCAAAAATTTTAGCCCATTTTAGCCATAAAACGTATTTTCAAAGCTTTTAGCTTAACCATAATCTTCACACCTAATTGGTACCAAAACAATCACTAAAAAGATACTAATCCTGCCAATCCCATTATAATTTTAGAATTTTTAATAGTTTTTCAAAATTTTCTTGTGTCTTTTCTTGTTTGTATTGTTTTAAGACCTCAATAATTTTTTCTTTAGGTGGATTTTTGTAAATTTTTTGAGTTTTTTTTGCAATTCCTGATCCAATAAAAATTGCTTGAGTAACTGATGTAACATTTGATGATCTTCTTTTAGTGCTAGAACTTTCAAAATCAATTAAGGTGGATTTTGTTTTTCCTACAATGACATGTTTTGAAACATTGCTTAATTCACCATGATCTAAATTAATTTGATCAAGTCTGTAACAGTCTTCTAAAACATTTTTGATTGTGGATTTTAATTTCTTTGTACTACCTATTCCTTTTAACGCATTTACCCATTTTCTAATATCAATCCCTTCAAGATATTCCATAACTAAGAAATTTTTACTCACAACAAACATTTTTGGTCCAACATTTACTGAATTTGCTAATTTTAGTAATATTGCTTCATTTTTCATTTCATTTCTTTGTGAATCAGTTCGTCTAATTTTTAATGCAACCTGTTTACTACCTTTTTTTGCTAGAACTACAACTCCGACATATCCTTTCCCTAAAACTGCTAAATTTCCAAGTGTAGTAAAACCTGTAAATGAAATTGATTTTATTTTTAATTTTTCCAATTCATTAATTCGTGATTTAATTTGACGACTGGTTGCTCTTGGATATCCTAAAATATTTGAGTATGGCTCATCCACAAATTTTTTAATTGGAATGAAGGAGTGTACCATCTGTTGAAATCAATTCACTTGCAGCCTCTTTAATTGATTTGCTTAAATTTTTACTTCCTATTGAAACCTTGAAACCTCGTTTGAAATCACTTTGAAGACCTTTTGGTATATCTGTTCTAAGATTCTTTTTCAAAAACTCTATCATAAATTTGACTGCTTCAGTATGTTTTCTTTTTTCTAATGAAATTATTTTTTTATTTTTTCCGATCCACATTAATTCTGTATTTGCAAGATTTTTTGAAATAAAACTCTTGGAACTATTTTCTCTGAAAAATTCTGGTCCATTTTTGGGATATAATTTTGAAATTTTTGTAGATTCTAACAAGAAAAATAGATAGACCTCTTTTTGTTGATCTGTATGAGGTTTACTTCTTAGTACGTTAAATCCTCCTAATTCTAATTGAGTAGTCAATGATGAAGTAGCTCTTTTAATCTGTCCCCATATTATGTCAGGACTTCTAATTTTAAAGTTAAATTTTATCACCAACAAATTTTCCCAATGTTTCTTTGAAACTATTGATTTTTTATCCTTGAAGAACACTACTGTAGATTTTTCTTTAAAGGCTCTAGAAACAAGAATGAATTTTCCAATATTTTCATCAGAAATTGCAGCAGCTAAATTTCTATTATTGTCAATTGGGTCTATAATCACTATTGATGTTCCAAATTTCTTTGAAGTCTTTCCAATAATTTGGTTTTCTTTTATTACTGATATTGATTTGATTACATTTTCAAAACTTCCAAAATTTAAGATTAAAACCTCTGAAACATATCCACTAAATCCTTGTTTTGCAATTTCAGCTCCATAAATTTTATTTGACTTGAAAAATGTTTTTAAAATTCTAACATCGTTTCTCATTTTGTGTGTTAGTGATTTTTTCATGAATTTTGTATGAAATGGAGATCTGTCAGCAGAACTTTTCCACTCTCCAATTTTAACATTATAAAATGGTACAACATTGATCTTAGTATTTTTTATTTTAGCTTCAACATATGGATGCTCAGAATATCTAACATATGGAGAATATTTTTTCAATGATTGAAAACCAATTTTTTTTGAGATCTTTTCAAATTTTTCTTCTGATGTTGATTTCTTGAATTTAATAAAAATATCTATATCTGCATCTTTTGATAACCAAGTACCTTTTGCATATGAACCACCAAATTCCAATCCTGTAACTTGTGAAAATTTCTTAGTTTCTTTTTCAACTAATTTAAATGCTAATTCAGCAATTTGTTTTTTTGACTTCTCTGTTATTTTTGATGGAATGACAGATTTAGAAATTTTAGAAATAATTTGTTTCATTTTACTGCTTTAATCTCCTCTAAATCAAAATAGATTGGTCCTTTTGATGTAAGTTCACTTTTTTTCAATTTGATACAAGTTACTTCTTGTATTCCAAAATCTATCATTTTTTGACTATCCAATTCTTTTGTTATATCTCCTACCTTCTTTTTAATTCTAAATACTGTGATATGAGGTTTGAATGGTTTATCTGAAAAAAATCCCAAAGGTTCTAACACTTTTTCAACTTTTTTTGATAACTGAATTAGCATGTTTCCTCCATTATCATCTGTTCCTATCCAAATCACTCTTGGAAATTTAGGTTTAGGAAATGCACCAATTCCTTTCAAGTTTACACTAAAACTTGAAAATTCAATTTTACGAAGAGCTTGGATGATTTTTTGTGAGATCTCTTCTGTTACTTCACCTAAAAATTGTAATGTAAAATGAAAATTCCTTGATTCTACTGGTTTAGCATCAATGTTAATTTTAGTTTGAAATTTTTTTATGGAATTGATTATATCATTATTTGAGATTTCAATTGCTACAAAAATTCGCATTATAACATTTTTTGAAGTATCTTTATAATAATTTCCGGTAGCTTCATAGACGAGACTCTTTTTTGATATGTATTGACAAAACTAATTGTATGCTTAACAGGCATGCCAGGTGCTGGAAAATCCACTATTGCTGATGGATTAAAACCAAAAGGTTATGATGTTATCAATATGGGTGATGCCGTTAGAGAAGAAGCTACAAAAAGAAATCTAGAACCATCTAGATCAAACCTTGGAAAACTAATGCTTGAGCTTAGAGAAAAAAATGGACCTGGTGCAGTAGCTGAATTAATCAAACCAAAAATTGAATCATCCCCATCAGATGTAATATTGATTGATGGATTAAGATCAATTGACGAGATACAAGTAATTAGGAAATTTGGTAATGTAAAACTTCTTGCAATACATGCATCAACTGATACTAGATTTAATTTTTTACAAAAAAGAGGAAGATTAGATGATCCTCAAACACAAGATCATTTTGTAGAAAGAGATAGTCGTGAATTAGGTGTTGGAATCAGTAATCCCATAGCGTTGTCTGATGATGCAATATCAAACACCGGTCTAACAAAAGATGAATTAATAGAATCTGCATACAAAATTATTCAAAGTTGGATATAATGAAAATTCCAAGTATTAGTTGCAAAATAGAAATGTTTTGTTCAGTAAATCCTTCTGAAGATCCTAAAAAAATTGAAAAAGCAATTTCTAATATTTTTACATATTCAAATATAAAAACTGAAACTTTTTCAATTAGTGCTCAATCTAAAAATCTAAAGTCTTTAGAAATAATTTATGAAACAATTCATACAAAACAATCTCAAAAAATCTATAGACGTAACCTTGAAAAAAATTTAGAAAATGATACAACTTGGTTTTATCTAAATAAACAAGCAGCTTTTGTTGAACAAATAGCAATTTGTGAAGAAGCAGACGAATCTCCTTTGGGACCAATTAAAGTGATCTTGACTTCATCTAATATTGATAGAATTATTGATTGGTTTGTTTCTAGGTATGATGAAACTTAGCTAAGAAAATTCAATCAGTGATGAATATTTTTTTTAGTTTGAATCTAAAATCCTTTTTTTAGAATTGGTATTTAATGTTTATAAAATTAGGCATAATCGTTGGAATTGTGATCTTGGGGGGCATGATATTCTCCACAGAAATTGGTAATATTTTTCCAACTACTTCAGCTACCGTATTTGATTCTTTAATGGATGATATAACCGGCTTTGGGTCAAAAGCTTCAGATTCTGTAGATCAGAGACTTGATGAATCAATTGATAAAATTGTGGATAAAACAAGTAATTCTATAACTAATGAAATTAGTGAAGCTGGAAATAAAATTTCTAATAATATCTCTGAAGCAAAAGAATCATCTCAAAAAACTATTACTGAAGAGATTTCAAATTTTAACCCTATTGAATCTATAACAAATTTTTTCACAGGTGGTTCTAGTTCATCAAGTTCACAAAGTTCTAGTTCATCAAGTTCACAAAGTACTAGTTCATCAAGTACAGGTTCACCAATAATATTTGATACACTATCCTTATCTACCAAACAACTATCAGATGACAATATTCTTCTTCAATATTCTGATTCAAGCGGAAAAACAAAAAGTGTTACTGTTATAATTAGAACTGAACAGAAAGAACTTTTTTCAGGAACATTCTTTTCTTCAATGTTTGAGACTACTCTAAATGATGCTACAGGTATTCCTTACTTTATAGATATGATTGTTGAACATGAAGAACATGGTACAATTACCTCATCAGTGTTTAATCCTGGAGATGCTTCTGATACAAAAATTAATGGCATATTTTTACAATCATAACTTAATTTTCTTTAAACATTGAAACAAATTCTGGTAATGCAGTCGCACTTGTATTTCTTATAACTAAATCCATCTCTGATGACATTTCAGTATTTTCTGGATTGACTTCAATCAATATTGCTTTATTTTGTTTTGCATAGATTGGTAGTGTATTTGCAGGTGATACAACAAGTGATGTACCAGCAATTACCATCAAATCACATTCACTTGCAAAAATCATAGCTTTTTGCCATACATCTTGTGGTAAAGATTCTCCAAACCAGACAACATCAGGCCTAAGTATATTTCCACACTTGCATAAGGGAGGAATTTCTGAAAATTCAGTTATTATTTCATTTTTAAAATCACAAACTGAACACTTTATTTTTACAATACTTCCATGTAATTCTAACACTTCTGAACTTCCAGCCTTTTGGTGAAGTCCATCAATATTCTGAGTTAATATCACAACTTTGACATATTTTTCAAGTTCAGCAATTGCTTTGTGACCTAGATTTGGCTTTGCAGCAAAGATATTCGCTCTTCTTTCATTATACCACTCCCAAACCAATTTTGGATTATCATAAAACGCATCAATTGTGGCTAATTTCATTGCATCATAGTTTCTCCATAATCCATCTTTTCCTCTAAATGTAGGGATCCCACTTTCTTGTGATATTCCAGCCCCGGTAACAAATACAATTTTTTCTATATCTTTAATGTGCTCTTTAATTGATTCAAACATTTTCATTTAATTTCTATTTCTAAAAGATCTCTTGCAGTTGTTACTGAATTATGAATTTCTTTTGCTTCTTTCAAATGTCTAATTTCATCTTTATATCTAGCTGAAAAATGTGTTAGAATTAAATTTTTTACTTTTGCATTTTTCCCCAAAGTTGCAGCTTGTTTTGCAGTTGAATGACATGTATCTTCTGCTCTTTGTTTTTCTTCATCTACAAATGTAGAATCAAATACAAGATAATCACATTCTTTAAAAAATTTTTCTAATTCTTTAGTAGGCATTGTATCGCCTGAAATCCCTATTTTTTTACCTGGACGTTTTTCTCCTAACACCTGTTCTGGTTTTATTATTTTTTCATTTATAGTAATTTCATTTCCATTTTGTAATTTATTCCACAATTCACCTTCTGGTATGTCTAATTCGTTAGCTTTTTCAACATTAAATCTTCCAGGTTTATCTTTTTCTTCAAATAGATATGAAAATGCTGTAACTGAATGATTTGCTTTACATACATACATTGAATATTTTTCATTCTCAAAAATTTTTCCTTCTTTGATAATAGTAATTAAAACAGGAAATGACAATCCAAAATTTAATATTTTTATATTTGCTGCAATAAATTGATCAATTCCACTTGGACCAAAAATTTCTAAAGTTTCAGTTCTTTTTTGCATAGACATTGTTTGTAATAATCCTAGAATTCCTACACAATGATCTCCATGTAGATGTGTAACAAACATTTTCATTTTCTTGTTCCATCCTAAACCTGATTTCATGTAGGAAATTTGTGCAGCTTCTCCTGCATCAAACATTAAGATCTCTCCATCTCTTTCTAAACAAATACAAGATAATCCCCTGTTTTCAGTGGGTTGAGATGCTGATGTTCCTAAAAATACAAGTTTCATTTAATCAAAATTGTCCTTGTCAAGCTTTTATGCCTATAGATTTCATATTTCTTTAATCCACTTAACTTCAAATTTCTAGCTAATTCTTTTTTGTACATTATTGCTATTCTCTTACGTTTGGGCATAATTGAAAAAAATTTCTTTAGTATCTCTTCAGGTTTTTCTGATGCTTTTGATGCTCGTCCATATGGTAAATCAGTGACAATTCCATCAAACTTTCCAGAGAGCTTTGAGAATTCTTGAAAATCTGATTTCAAAACTTTTGATTTATATCCATTTACCTTGAGATTTTCTTTTGTAATCTTATACATTTTTTCGTCAAAATCTAATCCAATTGCATGAATGCCCATAGATTCAGCCTCTAAAAGTGTGGTACCAGTACCACAAAATGGATCACATACAGTATCCCCTTCTTTTAATCCAATCAAGTTTATCATAACTCTTGTAATCTTCCAATCTAATTCATGAGGATAATTTTTGACTTTTTTTGGCCTGGTTTTTTCTTTAATTCGTTTTGAAAACCCAAAAAAGTTTTCATGATCTGTAAAAATTAGATATATTGTAATATCAGGATCTTCCAAATCTACTTTTGCATGAGAGAATTTTGATATCATATCCCCCATAGAGCTTTCTAATTCTTGAACATTGAATTGTTTAGATGATAAATTAATTATTCTACAGACAAATGTCTTTGCATTTTTTAACACTTCAAAATTATCCTCATTTAAAAATAATCCTGACATCTTCCGTAATATTTGCCCGGAAACTTTAACAAATGTAGCACGCTTTGTAATTTCATTCCAACTTGTTTTTGATTGAATTATTACTAAATTAGAAATTACTTTGACTTTAGAAAATCTATCATACATTTTTGATATTGCAATTATTTCATCAGTTGCAAGCTCTAGATAATCTTTAGATAAAATGAAAAAACTTTCTGGCATTACATAATTGCCTTTGCAATTGTATTTGAAACATCAACAACTGATGTTTTACCCGGAATTGTATTTGTACTAACAATACTTGTGACTCCTGCTTTTCTTATCTTCTTTTCAGCATCATTCATTAGAAGAGCATGTGTACATGCGACATACACTCTCTTACATTTTTGTTTTTTAAGAAATTGTGTAGCCTTGATTATGCTTCCTCCTGTACTAATCATATCATCAACTAAAATAAGATCTCTACCAACAACTGTATCTGAATTTTTTGTTTTAATTTGCACTTTGCCTGTTTTTTTGTCTCTTTTTTTCTCTAGAACAATATACTTTGATTCAAATTCTTTTGCAAATTCCTTTGCTCTATTTTTTCCACCTTGATCAGGAGAGACAACTAAGGCGTTTTTCAGGCTCAATTTCTTGAAATAATTCACCAGATCTGGTATTGCAGTAACGTTCTTTGATTTGATAGTAAAATGCTTGAGGCCAATTACACTGTGAATATCAACAGCAATGATTTTTGATGCACCAACTCCTTTAAACAATTTTGCAAGAACTTTCATCGTAATAATTTCACCAGGTAAAAATTCTCTGTCTTGTCTTGCATATCCCATATATGGAATTACAGCAATTACTTCAGATGATGTTTCTTTTGCTTTTGAAATAAGTGATAATGCTTGAACTAGATTTGTATCAACAGGTGGATAAATTGATTGTACAACAATGGACTTTCTTTTAGATAAATTTCCTTTAAGAGTGATCTTGCTTTCCCCATCAGGAAAAATCCTAACTTCTGATCTTACAAGATTAGCTTTTAATTTTTTTGATAATTTTTTAGCTAGTTCTTCTGAAGATTTTCCTGAAATAACTGATATCTCACTCAACAAGAAAATGTGATTTAATGGGATTCTTAAGTTTTGAGAAGATTAATCATCTTCTGCTGCACCCGCAGTTTTTTTGGTGCCATACTTCTTGACTACTTGGTTACGCATTTCATCAAATTTCCCAATTTCGTCTGCTTCTCTTTTCTCATCACCTTGGTATACCGTTCGGATAGGCCATGGTATCCTGATGTCATATTTTTTGAATTCTTCGTACATTATTACTCGCATTTCACTTTTCATTCTAAACTGAGAACCATAATCTCGCACAAACACTCTGAGTCCAAAATCGAGTGCTGAATCATTAAAATTATTAAATCTTACAGTAGGTTCACCTATATCTACGTATAATTCTTTATCACATCCACAACTTGGTTTGTGTTCATCAAGATACGGACATCTTTTCTGTCTGGCTAGAT
>Ga0209988_10003358_pt1 | contig 10612 bp, 8 predicted proteins | sample N075metaG_FD_183115 | JGI IMG/M metagenome (GOLD analysis project Ga0209988, IMG submission 183115) | Deep subsurface microbial communities from Kermadec Trench to uncover new lineages of life (NeLLi) - N075 metaG (SPAdes) (version 2) | ecosystem: Environmental > Aquatic > Marine > Ocean trench... | reverse complement strand
CGCCGATCCGCCCAAACCCGACTGGTTTATTGTTGACCGCTACCTCTGTGCCGCCGAGATCATGAAAATCAGTGCCGCCGTCGTCTACAACAAAGTGGACTTATTGGCCGATGCCGATGCATTGCACCGGACGCTCGGCGAATATCGTCGCATCGGCTATGCCGCGATCGAGACCAGCGCTGAAACGGGCACCAACCTGGACTCGCTCGCTGCGCTCCTCAAGGGAGAAATTGGCATCGTCGTCGGGCAATCCGGTGTTGGTAAATCCAGTATTATCAACCAGTTAACCAACGACGCCAAGCTACGTGTGGCCGAGGTTTCATCGGCCAGCGGCGAAGGCAAGCACACAACCGTCAACTCTTCCATGTTGCGCTTGCCCGGCGGTGGTGCGGTCATCGATTCACCGGGCGTAAGAGACTACGCACCGGCCATCGAGTCACTCGATCAGGTCGTCAGCGGATTTAAGGAAATATTGCTGCAGGGGCAGAACTGCAAGTTTGCCAACTGCCGGCATTTGCGCGAGCCCCAATGTGCGGTCAAAGCGGCGGTTGAGTCCGACGAAATCAGCGCGCGGCGTTATGAAAGCTACAAACGTCTATACAGACTGACCGAAGAACTTGTGCAGGCGCGGCGCGGATAGTCCGGGCTATCCTGGCGGCCAGGTCATTTGCCGGCCACCGAGCAAATGCAAATGGAGGTGAAATACGGTCTGGCCCGCCGCTGCATTGCAATTCATCGTGACCCGGTAGCCGTCATCAGCGATGCCTTCATCCCGGGCAATTTTGGCTGCGGCCAGAAAAAGCTGATTGATATCGCCGCTGACATCGGCCGTCAGATCGTTAATGGTCGCCACGTGCTGGCGCGGAATGATGAGCACGTGCGTCGGTGCCTGCGGGTTTATGTCCCGGAACGCCACCACGTTTTCGGTTTCATACACGAGATCGGCTGGAATTTCACCCGCCGAAATCTTACAAAACAAACAGTCTGCTGCCACCATACCCACCTCGACAATCTTGACTAATCCATAACGCGCCGACCGAAAAATGCATGCGACAATGTGCCACTATCGACATATTCCAGTTCGCCGCCGAGGGGCACGCCATGCGCAATGCGGCTGGCCACAACGTTGTGCCTTGCGGCCAGGTCCGAGAGGCAATGCGCCGTGGCATCTCCTTCGACGGTCGGATTGGTCGCAATGATCAATTCCTGCACGCGCTCCGTGCGCAGTCTTTCTTCCAGCAGCTCAAACCCCAGTTCTTTCGGTCCAATGCCATCGAGCGGCGACAAATGGCCCATCAAGACGAAGTAATGCCCCCGAAAGCCGGTTGCGTCCTCAACAGCCATGACATCGGCCGGCGACTCAACCACGCAAATTTGCGCTCCGTCTCTGCTGCTCGCCGAACAAATATTGCATAGCGCATGTTCGCTGAACATGCGGCAACGCTCACAATGGCCGATACCTGACGCTGCTTCAGCCAATGCCTGCGACAATTGCTGCGCACCGGTTCGGTCCCGCTCCAGCAGGTGAAAGGCAATCCGTTGCGCTGACTTTCGGCCAACGCCGGGCATGCACCTCAAAGTTTCGATCAGGCGAACAAGCAATGGAGAATAGGACACGTCGACAAGCTGACTAGAAAGGCAGCTTCATTCCCGGCGGCAGGGTCAAGCCTGACGCCATACCGGAGAATTTCTCCTGCACGGTTTTCTCAACTCGACGCACCGCATCATTGAATGCAGCAATGATCAAATCCTCAAGCATATCCTTGTCGTCGGTCAGCAACACAGCATCGATGTCGAGCGCCCTTACGTCATGCTTGCAGCTCATCGTCAACTTGACCATGCCGCCGCCGGACTCGCCGGTTACCGTAATAGTGGCCATTTCCTCTTGTGCCTTTTGCATGTCGGCCTGCATTTTCTGCGCCTGCTTCATGAGCTGGCCAATACCACCTTTCATCATTTACTCCTGATCTCCTGACGATTGTTCGTTGAGGATCTGAACAGAATCGGAATTCAAAGTTGCACCAAACATTTCTTTCATTGCTTGCACGTTTGGGTCCGCCTCAAGCGATAAACGCGCGGCCTCTAAAGCTTCATCACTGCGGCGCACCTCTTCCTGAACCGGCGTTTCATTTTTTGCATGCCCCAGCGATATGTCAACCCGCAACGTCTCCCCATAGTGCGACGACAACGCCTCACCCAGTGCCTGCTGCCGTTGAGCCGTAAGCAACGATTCAGAACGGTTATCAAGATCCAGGTATATGATATTTCCCTCTCGCCGCAGCATGGCGCAATTGCTCGCAAGCAATTTCGTCGCGCCCTTCAGGCCGAGTTTGTCGAGCAGATCTCCCCAGTCCTCCTCTGCGACCGGGCACACTTTCTTTGCTTCCGCTGCGGCGGCAGGTTGCGCCACTGCCATCCGCTTGGGCGACGCTTTTTTGGCCGGTGATACCGGTGCAGCCCTTCTGGCCGGTTTAGTGTCCGGTACAACGGTGCGCACGCCACTTTGCGGTGGTTGAAATGCGAGCATGCGCAGCAGGGTCATTTCAGTGCCACTGCGAGGATCCGGCGCGAGATACAAATCCCGGCGGCCGAGAATGGCAGTCTGGTAGAAAAGCTGAATGTCTTCCGCAGCAAAGATCTCCGCAAAGCGACTCAAATCTTCTGCCGACAGATCCTCCTCGGACTCGGTCCGGCCAACAACCTGGAACACCGCAATGCGTTGCAGGATAAGGGCGATGTCATTCAGCAACCGCGCATAGTCGGGAAATAGCTGGTCAATTTCGGCAATCGCCGCCATCAGGCCTGGCGCATCCCCTGCCGCGAGGAAATTCAGCAATTGCGACACGTGCTGCCGATCAATGGTACCCAGCATGGTGGCCACGGCATCTTCAACTACATCGCCGCCGCAATAAGCGATCGCCTGATCCAGAAGGCTCAGCGCGTCTCGCATGCTGCCATCGGCTGCGCGGGCCATCATCGCCAGCGCGCCCGACTCTGCCTTGATGTTCTCCTCCCCGCAGATGTACTGCAAGCGGTCGCGGATCAGCTTGGGTGTCAGCCGTTTCAGGTTGAATTGCAGGCAACGCGACAATACCGTCACCGGCAGTTTTTGCGGCTCGGTCGTCGCCAGCAAGAACTTCACATGCGGAGGCGGTTCCTCCAGCGTCTTCAGCAAGGCGTTGAACGAATGCTTGCTCAGCATGTGGACTTCGTCAATCAGGTACACCTTGTAGCGACCGACCGACGGTGCGAACTGAACGTTATCCAGCATTTCACGCGTATCTTCGACTTTGGTCTTCGAGGCGGCATCGACCTCAATCAGATCAATAAATCGCCCTTCATCGATTTCGCGACAAGCACCGCACTCACCGCAAGGGTGTGCCGTCACGCCGGTTTCACAATTCAATGCTTTCGCCAAAATGCGCGCAATGGTCGTCTTGCCAACCCCCCGGGTACCGGCAAAAAGATAGGCATGGTGAAGCCGCTGTGTTTCCAGCGCATTCTTCAGCGCCCTGAGGACATGCTCCTGACCGACGGTCTCGGTAAAGGTTTTGGGTCGCCATTTGCGGGCGAGAACGAGATAGCTCATGTGTGAATCCGTGACCTGCCAGCGCGAGCCGATGCTCAATCAGACCAGACAGTGTAACCAATGGGGCGCATGGAGCAAGACCCTCACGGCGACACCTGCCTGATCGTAAGCGGGTGAAGAGTGGTCCGCGCCAGCTGCTCCCCGGCACCCGAATTCACCGCTGCCGCTGCTCCCTTCCGGGCCTGACGGGGTTCACGACTCATCGTCGCGGGGAAGCCAACGCGGACCGGCGGCGATTATCGCTGTCTGCTGCAAAAGACTCAATCTCAATCGTCATCTGACGTTCCATGGCCGCTTGCGGCAAAATGCCACAGCCGCGCACCTTCGGGTTATCATGCACCCGTTTTCCAACCGCAAAGCAGGCATAGTGCATGGCCCAGATACCCGGATTTGCCACCGTAGACCCGTTTGGCGGGATGACCGCCGCCAAGCCCGGTATCGTCCGCAATCTTCTCGCCGGCGAGTGGGCAGACGGCGGCAAGACGCGCAATGACATTCCCGACCCCATGAATGGCGAGGCCTTCCTGGCGGTTCCGGAAACGCTGGCCCTCGAGCCTTTCATTGCCGGGCTCAAGGCTTGTCCGAAGTACGGCTTGCACAACCCGTTCCACAATCCCGATCGCTATGTGATGCTGGGCCGTGTCTGCGCGCGGGCTGCCGCACTGCTCGCACAAGCGGATGTGGAGGACTACTTTGTTCATCTGATTCAACGGGTTATGCCGAAGAGTCGGGCGCAATCCCTGGGCGAGGTTGTCGTCACGCGTGTTTTTCTCGAAAATTTCGCCGGTGACGGCGTGCGTTTTCTCGCTCGCGGCTTCTCCAATCCGGGCGATCACAACGGGCAGGAAACGCGCGGCTACCGCTGGCCGTTCGGCGCCGTCGTGGTGGTTGCACCGTTCAATTTTCCGCTCGAAATTCCGGCATTGCAGGTACTCGGCGCACTTTTCATGGGCAATCGCCCGCTGGCCAAGGCCGATTCCAGAGTCAGCGTCGTTTTCGAGCAATTTCTGCGCATGCTCATTGAATGCGGCCTGCCCGCCGGCGATGTTGATCTCATTCATTGCCGCGGAATCGAGATGGGCAAATTGATCGCGGCCGCCAAAGAGCATATTCGCCTGGTCCAGTTCACCGGGTCTAGTGAGGTAGCGGAACTCACTGCAAGCGTGGTCAACGGTTGTGTGCGGCTCGAAGATGCCGGCTTCGACTGGAAGGTCATTGGGCCCGATTACGATCCTGCCTGGCTCGATTACGTCGCCTGGCAATCTGACCAGGATGCCTACAATGCATCCGGGCAGAAATGTTCCGCACAGAGCATGCTGCTGTTGCACGCAAACTGGAGTGCAGCGCTGCTACCGAAACTCGCCGAACTCGCCGCAAGGCGCAAACTGGACGATCTCACGCTGGGTCCCGTCCTGAGCTGGACCAACGAGCAAATGCGCTCGCACATTGATGCGTTGTGCGCGATTCCCGGTGCCAAACTGCTGTTCGGTGGCAAAACCCTGACCCGGCACTCGATCCCCGACTGTTATGGTGCCATCGAGGCAACCGCTGTACAGATTCCATTAAGCGCTTTGGCCGGCGAATTCTTTGAACTCGCAACCACAGAGTTATTCGGCCCGTTCCAGGTGGTGGCTGAATACGGAGACGACGACATCGGCACGGTCCTGGCGATTCTCGAGCGCCTGTCGCACCACCTGACGGCGGCCGTCGTCAGTGCAGACAACGCATTTCAACAGCGGGTGCTGGGCGCCACTGTCAACGGCACGACCTATTGTGGCATGCGTGCCCGCACCACCGGCGCACCGCAGAATCACTGGTTTGGGCCCTGCGGCGATCCACGCGCGGCCGGAATCGGCACGCCCGAGGCGATTATCAGCACCTGGAGCGGGCATCGTGAAGTGATTATGGATCAGGGGCCATTGCCGACCGGCTGGTCAACACCCGCATCGTTGTAGTGCGGCGGACACCCTGAATGGACAGCAAATTACCGCATACCGACATCTCGATCTTTGCCGTGATGACGCAACTCGCCAATGATTGCAAGGCGATCAATCTTGCACAGGGTTTCCCCAGTTTCAATCCGGACAGCCGCTTGCTCGATCTCGTGAACAAATACCTGCACAGCGACGCCAATCAATATGCGCCGATGCCCGGTGTACCGGCACTTCGACATGCTATCGCCAAAAAGACCGCGGACCTGTACGGCAGAAACATTGATGTCGATACGGAAGTAACGGTCTGTGACGGAGCGACCGAGGGTCTGTTCAGCACCATTCAGGCCGTGGTTGGTGCCGGTGACGAGGTCATCGTCTTCGATCCTGCCTACGACTCTTATGAACCCGCGGTAACGCTCGCCGGGGGAGTCACACGGCATCTGCCACTCGTCATCACAGACGATCGGCCCGATTTCCATATCGACTGGCAGCAACTCGCGGATAGTATCAACACGCGAACGCGCCTGATCATACTCAACTTCCCGCAAAATCCGACCGGCGTCATTCTGACTGCAGACGATCTCAATTCACTGGCGAATGTCGTTAGAGATACATCGGTCTATCTGCTATCGGATGAAGTCTACGAACACATCATTTTTGACGGCCAGGAGCATCAGAGCCTTCTGCGCCATGATGAGCTGTGGCAACGCGCATTTATTATTTCCTCTTTTGGCAAGACCTACCACGCGACTGGATGGAAAATCGGCTACTGCATCGCTCCAGCGGAGTTGACGGCTGAATTTCGCAAGATACATCAATGGGCCTGCTACTCGGTCGTGACACCCATGCAACATGCACTGGCCGACTTCATGGCACTCACACCGGAACACTATCGCGAATTACCCGGCTTCTACGAGAAGAAACGCGATCGATTCTGTGATCTTGTCAAAAGTTCGCGCTTCACTTTTTCGCCCGCAGCGGGCACTTTTTTCCAGGTACTCGACTACAGCAATATCAGTGATGAAGACGATGTAACCTACGCACGCCGACTAACCCGGGAAATTGGCGTAGCATCAATCCCTATCTCCGTTTTTTGCGAGCAGCCACCGCCCGGCCGAAAGCTGCGTTTCTGCTTTGCAAAAGACGACGCAATACTCGAAGAGGCTGCAGGCAAACTATGTCAGCTCTAGACGTCACCATCGTACAAGCCGATCTTCATTGGCACGACGCCAGCAGCAACTGTGACTATTTCGAAGAGGTGATCAACGGCCTCGAGAATCCGGGTGACCTGATCGTGCTACCAGAAATGTTCAGCACCGGTTTCACCATGGAAGCCCAGACCCAGGCTGAGCGCTGGAACGGTCCCTCAGTGAAGTGGATGCGAAGAATCGCTGCAGAGCGCAGCACCTGCCTGTGCGGCAGTTTGATCATTGAGGACAACGGTCATTTTTACAATCGCTTCATCCTGATGAGAGCGGATGGATCGCACAGCCTCTATGACAAGCGACACTTGTTTCGATTGGCGGGAGAACATCGGCATTATTCAGCTGGCAGTGAGCTGATAGCATTCGAGATAAACGGTTTTCGAATTTGCCCGATGATCTGCTACGACCTGCGCTTTCCCGTTTGGAGTCGAAATCGGGATCGCTACGACTTGCTGCTGTACATTGCGAACTGGCCAAGCCCGCGCCATCTTGCCTGGGAAACCCTCATTCGCGCACGCGCTATCGAAAATCTGACCTATGTCGCGGCTGTCAATCGTGTCGGTACCGACGGCAACGATCACCTGTATTCGGGCGGCAGCGCCGTCATCGACTTCCTGGGAAATGATCTCGTCAATCTTGGCGACCAGGCGGGCACCGCTACCGTCTCACTCGAACTGGCCAGGCTTGAAAAATTTCGGCATAAATTCGCTTTTGACCAGGACGCCGATGAGTTCCTGATTTCTACGTTGCCGGTGTAAGTGCAATAACATAACGGCGCCTTTCATCACGAAACTTTACCAGCCGCGCCACGGGAATCGCAGACACGCCAACCGCCGATTGGACCAAGCGGACTTTCCCAATGATAATGCCGTGTGTTCCTGAACAAAGCAGCCGAATAGTGGCCAGAGCAAAGTTTCGATATACGACGGTGATCGCCATCGTTATCGCCAATATGATCGGCACCGGCGTTTTCACAAGCCTTGGATTCCAGCTGTACGAGCTTCGATCCGGATTCGTCCTGCTGGCGTTGTGGGCCATCGGCGGCATCGTCGCCGTGTGCGGTGCCATGACCTATGCAGAATTGGGCGCAGCATTGCCACGTTCCGGTGGCGAGTACAACTTCCTGACGCGGATTTATCACCCGGCTGCCGGCTTCGTCTCCGGCTGGGTGTCGGCAACCATCGGCTTCGCGGCGCCCACTGCGCTGGCCGCAATCACCTTCGCGGCCTATGCGACGTCCGTTCTGCCCGGCGAACCCGATCCGTGGTTACGAAAGATTCTCGCCTGCGCCCTGGTGATCATCATGATGATCATCCACAGTGGTGGCCGCCGCAATAGTGGTGGTCTGCAGGTCATTTTCACCGTCCTGAAAGTCACAGTCATCGTCATTTTTTGCAGTGCCGCGCTGTATGCCGTCGACATCGCACAACCTGTGCAGTTCCTGCCCAGTAGCGGTGACGGTGCACTCATAACCAGCGGTGCCTTTGCGGTGTCACTCATTTATGTCAGTTACGCCTATACAGGATGGAATGCGGCAACTTACCTGAGCAGCGAACTGGAGAACCCGCAACGCACATTGCCCTGGATTCTGATCAGCGGCACGATGATTGTGATGGTTCTTTACATCGCTCTCAATTTCGTCTTCCTCAAAGTCGCGCCGATGGACGCCATGATGGGGCAGGTGGAAATTGGCGTTATTGCAGCAGAGGCGGCATTTGGGGGTATGGGTGGGCGATTCACCGGCGTCGTGCTGGCAATGCTGCTCGTATCAACAGTCAGCGCAATGACGATCGCAGGGCCACGCGTCTTGCAGGTCGTCGGTGAGGATTTCCACGGACTGCGTTTCCTGGCGAAAACCAATGCCGACGGCATCCCGTCCAGGGCAATTTATATCCAGTCGGCACTCACCTTGATTTTCGTACTGACCTCCAGCTTTGAGTCGATACTGATCTTCGCCGGCTTCACGCTGGCCTTAAACAGTTTCGCGACGGTCATGGGGATCTTCGTATTGCGGATACGACAGCCCGACCTGCCACGCCCCTACCGGACATTCGCCTACCCGATCCCGCCGCTCATTTACCTTTCCCTGACGGGCTGGACGCTCTACTTCGTCTTGGTGAGCAAGCCCACCGAAGGACTTTTCGGGCTCGGCATCATTGCGGCTGGACTGCTGTTTTATTTCTTGTCCACAAGAACCCAGGGCAATCAATCGTCGTCGTTGACTTCCAGTTGACCGGTTACTTTGCGCCACAGATGCGCCCGTTTCGCGACCGGTTTTGCAATTCCTTGAGCTTATGTTGGTCTCGTGCTCAATACTGCGAATCGTTAATGCGACGGATTGGTATGCTCCGGCAGCGAAAAAAACTGCAACTCGCCCAACTCACCTTCGAGTTTCATCATGGGCTGCGGTGATTCGTCTTTTAAGCGCTCGACCCAACGATCAGCTTCTGTCATGTAATGATCATAGAGCTGCTTGCGCAACGGATCGCTCAACACAGCAGGATCAAGATCGTCGGCCGCCAACGCACAATCCAGCGAGAATGTCTGTAATTCATCCTTCACATGTCGATGCGACCAGGTGCCACTGCAAAGATCGAAATCATACAAAGTAAGAAATTGGTAACCGTGGCGCGCGATAAAGTGCACGGCATCAATGACGTAATCCGCTTCCGCATCATCCATTACCCAGTGAAGACCAACGCGGCACCAACCAGGCTTCAGGCCGCAAAATCCACTTCGCACGACGTCCCGGTAACGGTCCGAGGTCTCCTCATCAATGTCCAGCAAGCGGTGACCGTACGGCCCGGCACAGGAGCAGCCGGCGCGCGACTGAATGCCGAACAAATCATTCAAGAGTGCCGTAACGAATTTGTGATGCAGGAAACCGCCTTGGGAGTCTTTCAAATTGAACGACATAATGCCGACTCGCATCGAAGGATCCGGGTTGCCCAGTATCTCGATGTTTTCGTCAGCACCCCAACTCTTCAGCGCACGCTCCGTCAATTCATGCTCACGTTTGTTGATGCGCTCGACACCAACACGATCCTTGATTTGAAACACGAGTCCGGCTTTTAGCGTCTGCAGCACCCCGGGGGTTCCCGCTTTCTCCCGTTCCTCGATGCCGCTAATGAAATCCTGCCCGTGCAGCCCGACATAATCGACCGTCCCGCCAGCACTCATACTCGGTGGAAGTTCTCGATGGTAAATTCGCTCATGGAAAACCAGCACTCCACTCGATCCCGGTCCACCCAGAAATTTGTGCGGTGATATGAATATGGCATCGATCGAGGGATCGTCTCCATCACCCGAGGGTTCAGGGTTCATGTCGATGTCTACATAGGGCGCACAGGCCGCATAGTCGAAGCACGCCATGGCATCGTACTTGTGCAACAGACTCGCAATGCTGCGTACGTCCGAACGGATGCCCGTTACATTGGACGCGGCAGAAAAGGAACCGATGCGCAGCCGGTTTTGATACGCAGGATGCTGCAAGAGTTCCTCAAGATGATGCAGGTCGATGTTGCCAGCAGCATCCATGCGTACTTCAACCGTCGTTGCCAGTGACTCGCGCCAGGAAATCTCGTTCGAATGATGCTCGTACGGTCCGATGAATACGACTGGCTGTCCTTGTTTAAAGGCCTTGTCGATATCCTCGCCGGTCACATCCAAATCGGATTTCGTCAACAGGCCTTGAATATTGCTGCGCGTCGCCGGTGCGATGGCAACTCCAACAATTTGCTGCAATTGGTAAATGGCGCCCGTTGCGCCGGTACCCGCCGCGATAATCCTGCCACTCGGTCCCGCGTTCACCGACTTCTTGATGCTCTCCTCCGCCTCATGCAACAACTGGCTCATGCTGCGGCCGGTTATGTCATCCTCAGTAT
>Ga0209988_10003354_pt1 | contig 10614 bp, 9 predicted proteins | sample N075metaG_FD_183115 | JGI IMG/M metagenome (GOLD analysis project Ga0209988, IMG submission 183115) | Deep subsurface microbial communities from Kermadec Trench to uncover new lineages of life (NeLLi) - N075 metaG (SPAdes) (version 2) | ecosystem: Environmental > Aquatic > Marine > Ocean trench... | reverse complement strand
ATTGACTTTGGGAAACTATGACCTTTGAACATGTTTTTTGATGCTAAAGATAAATGATTAGTTTTTTCATTTAGATGAGACAGAACCTTGTTTTCATAATATATTAGTTTTTAGTAATTAAATTAAGATTGTATGTTAAATTCTTTATTGAATTCTGTTGGGTCATAAAACACTTTATGATACACGATTTTCTCATTTTCTATCTTGAACCATTCTGCCAGTTCCAAGGTAATATTTTCACCATTCAGACCATCGAGATAAATATCTTCAATAAAGCAAATTTCATTGCCAATGAATGAAATGATTTAAGTATTGTTTTTCTATTGCAAATTAATTGCTCTTTTAAGTTAGACCTAAAGATTAATTTAACTATTCAATAACAGAATAAAATAAGGCAAATTAAATTTACAATTTTTGTCGTAGTAATTAGATTTTGTTTATCGTAGTAACTATATTTAATATTATACTTTTGTATAAAAAGGTAGAATAATTTGAAAAAAATTCAAGAATATCATCTTCACAAAAACGATTATTCAAAACTTCATTTTGAGGTTAAAGAAGCTGAATCTTATTTTAAAAAAAACTTTAATCATGCCATAAAAGCTCATAGGCATAGTTTTTATCAGATTTTATGGTTTAAAAGTGCTGGAAGACATTATGTAGATTATGAAATTGTAGCGCATCCGGAGAACACTATTTTCTTTATTAAAAAAAAGCAAATACATTATTTTTGTCCAGATTCTAAAAACGAAGGCTACTTGTTTCATTTTAATGATTCATTCATTAACAAATATGATCGTGATTCCGAAACTAAACTCAACTACTTACTATTCACTGAAATTGGTAATGCATTTATAAATCCTTCTGCATTGCAATTAATAAAGTTTGAACAGCTAACTAAGCAAATTTCAGAAGAGATTCATAATAAGGACTATAATTATGTGCAGCAGTCCTATTATCTATTTCAAGCGATATTAACTCTTATAGAACGTATTAAAAGGCAACAACATGCAATAGACTATACTATTGATGTGGATTATGAGATTACCATACAATTCAAGCAGCTAATAGATAAACATATTAATGATTTTTTGAGTATTGATAGTTTTAGTGAGTTACTCGGCATTAGTTCAAAAAAATTAACAAGTATCACAAAAAAGTATCTGCATAACACGCCTGCCATTGTTATTCATAACAGAAAAGTATTGGAAGCAAAGCGTTTACTGTCAAATCATAAATTATCAATAAAAGAAGTGGCATACGATTTAGGTTTTGATCAAGCCACCTATTTTACAAAGTATTTCAAAAAGCATACAGGACTAAATCCAAAGGAGTTTCAAGCACAATTACCGTAGTTTGCCATTCATCGTCTCTATTTTGCCATTTTAAAGTTTTAATCTGCTACATCTTTGTACCAGAAATTTAAACATATATATAAAATGAAAAAACAAGCATTAATTATTGGTGGAACTACAGGAATGGGAAGAGCCACCGCCGAAAGTTTATTAAAAGATGGTATTGAAGTTGTTATTGTGGGTAGAACTGTTAAGAATCTCGAAAAAGCAAAAGTTGAGCTAAGCGCATTTGGATCAGTAAAAACTGTTGGATTGGATTTATTTAACCTAACAGCTGTACAAGAATATTCAAACAGCCTAAAAAAAACCTTGCCTAATTTAAAGTATTTAGTAAATGCAGCAGGATATTTTAATCCGAAACCATTTCTAGAACACACTGAACAAGATTACGATATTTATCATAATTTCAACAAAGCCTTTTTTTTTATTACCCAAGCTGTATCCAATGTAATGAAAGAAAATGGAGGTGGATCTATCGTAAATATAGGCTCTATGTGGGCAAAACAATCTATAAAAGCAACACCATCTTCGGCATATTCAATGGCAAAAGCAGGGCTTCATGCATTTACACAACATCTTGCTATGGAATTGGCAGAATATGACATTAGAGTAAATGCGGTATCACCAGCAGTTGTTGTCACACCAATTTATGGGTCATTTATTGAAGAAGACAAAATTGAAGAAACACTACAAGGGTTTAATGATTTTCATCCAATAGGACGTGTTGGAAGACCAGAAGATATAGCAAAAACAATCAGCTTTTTGTTATCAGACGAAAGCTCTTGGGTAACAGGAGCCATTTGGGATATTGATGGTGGTGTTATGGCTGGTAGAAATTAATTTAAGCGCGAAGAATGTTAAACGGAATAAATTTGGATAAGCTTGGAAAATATGTAGAGCTTATCACGGAAAAACCAGTAGAAGCTATTTCAAGTTATGGTATTACAGCGAAATGGCTAGGAGGCGTAAATACTGAAATAATGACGCATAACCAGACGATAGGTTCAAAAGAGGTCAAAAAAGATTTTAATTTTACCATAGGAGAGCCTGAAGAATTACTTGGTGAAAATTCACATCCTACACCGCAAGATTATTTGTTAGGTGGATTGGCCGGATGTATGATGGTGGGGTTTATTGTTGGTGCTTCTTCAAAAGGAATTAAACTTGAAAGTGTTTCATTAACCATAACAGGTGATTTAAATTTAAGAGGGTTTTTAAATGTGGATGAAACTGCTCCTATAGGATTTGAAGAGATTCAATTTAACTATGATGTAAAAGGTAGTGGAACTCAAGAAGATTATGATGCCATTATAGCTAACGTACAGCAGTTTTCTCCTAATTATAGAACAATTACAGATAATGTTAGGCTATCAGCTATCAAAGTATAACTAGAGCTTACAATTGTTTTAAAAACACAATAAAAAGTGAGTTTTAAAATCTAAATGATTTAAAAGCTTAAAGATTAAATAATTAATTATTCTATCAAAAACGAAGTAAGACGGAGATCATAATTTAATCTCCGTTTTCTTTTATTTAATTAGCACCATATGAAACACGAAATAATTATAATAGGAGCAGGTCTCACTGGCTTAACTATTGCATATTTACTCCAAAAAAAGGGAATTAGAGTCACTATAATAGAATCTAGAGATAGAATAGGGGGCCGAATTCATACTATTGCAACCGAAAACAATTCTAATCTAGAACTGGGAGCAACTTGGTTTGGAAATAAACACACCAACTTAAAACGTCTACTTGACGAACTAAATATTAGTTATTTTGAACAATATCAAGAAGGAGAAAGTGCTTTAGTTTTTAATACTATGGTACCACCACACCTTTTTATTACCAATCCAAATGATGAAAAATCTTATAGAATTAAAAATGGATCAAAAGCTCTTATTGATAAGCTTTCTAAATCTATTTCAGGTTCAATTATTTTAAATCAAAAGATAAAACAGATAAATGACAAAGGAAGCTATTTAGAATTAACATCAAGTAATGATACCATCTACAATGCAAATAATGTTATAGTTACCATTCCTTCAAAACTTATTCCTTCTCAAATACAATTTAAACCAGAATTGCCTTTAGAGCTTATCGACGCTATGATATCAACACATACATGGATGAGTGATTCAATAAAATTTACTTTAACTTATAAAACGCCTTTTTGGAGAAAGGCAGGAAAATCGGGAATGGTAATTAGTCAAATAGGAGCCGTTACAGAAGTTTATGATCATACCAATTATAAACAAAATCAATTTGCATTGATGGGGTTTATTAATCAAAATTTAAGAAATTATTCAAAAGAAGATCGTAAGTATAAAATAATAAAATATTTAAGCAAATGCCTTTCTTTAGAAGTTCAAAATTATATGGATTATAAAGAAAAAGATTGGTCTTTAGATGATAGTACTTCAACAAAAGAAGAGATAGAAAGAATTAGTATTCACCCAGAATATGGGAATCCAATTTTTAATAAAAAATTCATGAATGATAAACTATATTTTGCCGGAACAGAGGCATCAAAAATATTTGGCGGCTATATGGAGGGAGCTGTAACATCAGCTATTCATATTGCAAATATTATGTAAAATATAATCTCGATGTTAAACTTAGTCTCATAAAATTTCGGTGAAAACAATAGATGAAATGGGCGTTCATATTTTAGGGGTTTAGTAATACATAATCTTAAGAATTATATTTTTGATTGCTTATTCTTGTAAACCTAATCCTGCGTTTAGAAAAAATAAGAATTTTACAACTGAAATAATTATTTACAGTTAAAAGTGCGGATTAGAGTTTAAAGCGATAAATGACAATTAGCTTGAGCATATATTTGAGCTGTCAAAATATTGCTTTACTCAATCCCTTTATTCATAGCCTTTTCAACGAATTTAAGGTGGTCCTTTATAGCCTTATAATTTCATAATGTCAATGACAGCAAGGGTTTTGAGAGAAGTTTGAGCATATGTTTGAGCTGAACTAAAAAACCCTGCGTAATCGTCTGATTATCAGGGCTTAGTTGTGATCCCACATGTACTCATATATTGTATAGTAATGTGGAGTGTTGTGGAGTAATATGGAGTAATTTAGGGATAATTTAATTGCGAAAATAGTAATATAGAGTAGTATGGATGTATAAAGGTTTGAGCATCAATTGAAAAATAAGTTCAGGTACCTCCAATAGCTTTTTAAAATGTTCTTCTATATACAAGTGTACATATTCAAGAGTATGCTTAAGACCTATTCCGAAGAAAAAAATATAATGTGTGTTATTAAATAAATTAAGTTTCCAAATAATACATTAATAAATTCTTTGCCCAGTTTCTTTATCAAAAAAGTAAGCTTTGGTTAAGTCTAAAAACAATTCAAAATTTGAATTAAGTTTGACTTCAACATCAGATTTAAAGGTGGCTACTAATTCCATATCATTAGTTTTCGAAAAATTCTATGGAAGAAATTTTACAATTAAATAATTATTTGGTCTAATTGTAGTCTTCCCAAGTAAGACTTTTTCTTTAGAATCTAAGGCAATTTCTATTGGGTTTTTGCTAAAATTGAAAAAGCATTTAATCCTTTCTTTATTGTATATTCTGATGAATGAAATACAATCATTTGAAAAAGATAATTTCTCATAGTTACCATATTGCAGTACAGGTTCCGAATTTCGCAACGCTATTAATTGTCTGTATTTTGTAAGCATTGACACTATATTTTTTTCTTGCACTTCTGCATTTAAAGTTAAGTAGTCAGGATTTATCCCAAGCCAACTTGTAGTTGATGAAAATCCTGAAAGCGTATCAGAGTTCCATTGCATCGGGCTACGGGATTTATCTCTATTATGTTCGTTTGCTATTTGAAGAGCTTCAACATCAGATTTTCCATTATTGATTGCCAACTTATAATGTGTAATGCCCTGAATATCCTTAATATCATTAAAAGAATTAGCTACATGGTTTTTCATTCCTATTTCTTCCCCGTAATATATAAAAGGGACCCCTTTTGCAGTAAGCATCAATGCGGCTAAAGTTTCGGCTCTTTCAGGATTGTTATTGGCTAACCGATTTATAAAACGTGGCATATCATGGCTGCCAAAAAACAACGTAGGATAGTTATTCATATTTATCTCCATGCTTTGCAGTTCATCGTAAATTCGCTGCGCCGAAAACGTTTTAATACTTCCAAAATTAAAGTTAAAAAAACATCTAATAAGTCGCTGGCTTGATATTGCTTTAGTTCATCTATCTTGTCACTTCCTATTTCTCCAACTATAAAACGGTTATCATATTCATCAACAGTAGATTTAATGACACGCATAGCATTTTTTACTCCAGATTGATCTTTATCAAAACGATGTATTTGTTCTCCATCTATCATGGGATTGTCTTGAGTAATCCCATCTGTTGTTAAAAAATTTATAACATCCAATCTAAATCCATCAATACCTAAATCTAACCAAAATCTTAAAACGTTTTGAATTTCTTCAACAACTTTAGTATTCCCCCAGTTTAAATCGGCCATTTTAACATCAAACTGATGATAATAATACTGGCTTGTAATACTATCGAATTCCCATGCAGTGCCTCCAAAAAATGACTCCCAGTTATTGGGAGCGTCTTTCCAAATATAATAGTTTCTATATGGATTATCTATAGATTTTCGGGATTCCTTAAACCATTTATGCTCAGTCGAGGTATGGTTTACAACCATATCCATAATCACCTTAATCCCTCTTTTATGAGCTTCATTAATAAAAGTTTTGAAATCTTTTATCATTCCATAGATGTCATTAATTTCAGTATAACTGCTCACGTCATAGCCATTATCTACCATGGGAGATTTTAAAAAAGGTGTTAACCAAACACCTTTAATTCCCAAATCCTGAAGATAGTTTAATTTTGATGTTAGCCCTTTAAAATCACCATAGCCGTCGCTGTTACTATCTTTATAGCTGGGCATATAAATCTCGTAAAAAACGATCTCTTTCCACCATTTTTTTTCTACAGTATCTGAATTTTTCTTTGAATTACATGAGAACATCATTGTTAAAAGTAAAATAATCGGAATAACAATTTTCATATTTAGTAATTATGTTTTTTAGTTACCATAGTGATAATCTATCACAACATCGTCGGCAAAAAGTTTACCCTCTTTATCACTAATTATTGATTTTACAGGCACAAAAATCAGCACAGCAGAATTTTCTTTAGCCAATTTAAAAGCAAAATCGCCTTTGACCTTTTGAGAAATAAAGGCCCTTTTAATGGCATCGTATATTTTAATTTCTTTTTCTCCAACTGAAATTGTTACTTCTTTATCTTCAGGATTAGGGTTGTAATACAGGTAACTCGGAAATGCTTCATCTTTATAAAAATCGGTAGCCAATAAATTTAATTGCAAAATATTCTCAATATTCGTTTTTGAAATTATTGCACCTGCAATTCCTACATGACCACTGCCATACACACTAAATTGAGATACTTTCGGGTTGTCTTTATTCCAATGCATACCATCACCAATAGCAACAGGAGCTTCAATATATTCATATTGTTCGTAATGTGCTTTTTTAATGAGACCTTCATAAGCAATGACACCTTTTGTATGCTCTTTTTCTTCGGGAATAGTTTGATGGTTATCTGGCATCTCATTTGGGTAAAAAAACCGTGATGAATTTGCTGCATTTAACATCCATTTTCCAATAGTATTGGCATAGCGCTGGTCGTAACGCACCATTGGTACCAGAGGCCACATTGTATCGTAGGTATTCATTAAAAACCCGAAACCGCCATGATCGATTGTGCTCCCTACTATTCCGGAGATGTCATAACCATTCCAATTGTCAACAAGAACTCCCCAACCTTCACGACAAACAGAAGAACCATCAAAAGTCCAGTCCAGTAATTTGGAAAAATCATAATTTGTCCCTTCTTCTGCATTCATCCTTGCTGCAGTATAAACTCCAAATGGCATCAAAATTTCATAAAAATAATTTTCTTTTTGATTTAAAAGTGCTTCCAATGATGATTTTGCGCCTTCTAAATATTTAGGGTCTTCAAATTTTTGATAAGCCGAATACAACACATAGGCATGACCAGCTGCAACGTCTTGCTGTGCACAAATCCAGCTTTTTTTTGGTTCCATTGTGGAATAATCAAAGAAAGAATAGGAATAATTACCATTTAATACGGAATCTGCCTGATAAAATTTATCGGCTATAGAACGAAGGATGTAATCGTAATCTTTTTCTTTTGGATAAAAATCAGCAACCGCATAAAACATGAGATTAGGATATACATCATACCACCAATCTCTGGCATAACCTCCACCAAGTTGTGCAACTTCGGGGCTAGTATTATTCATAATAATGTTCCACCCAGTTTCACTATTAAAATAATTTTTCAGCATAGCAACATAATTTTCACCTTTTTGGTTCGACTTGTCTATATCTACTAAACTCGCTCCTAATACAGACCCAATACTAGCTAATGATTCGTGGAAAATTCCTTTATAATTTTCAGTACCTTGTCTAACATCTCCCATTGCGGTATAAATTCCAAAGGTCTCCTGGTTAAAGTTTTTACGCGAATTATCTTTCCAGATTAATGGCCAATATTTTCCCTTTTGTGCAGAGTCGTACACTTTGGCATCAAAATCTCTAGCTAATCGGTTAAAATCAATAATTTTAAAAGGTTTGGGAAAATTTGGCATGCTCTCCACACGCTTTATGGATATTTGCTCAACTGGACGTATCATTTCAAACTTCGACGTAGTTTTATTACATGAAGTAAAAAACAAACTTGCTGCAAGACTTAAATTAAAGACGAGTTTATGTATTCTCATTTTCTAATTTATTTTGTTGCTTTAATAATTGTTTTGCAATAATTATAGATAGTAATTGAAGTGTTCCAATAATCAATAGGGCATACCTAAGGGCGATGTCTGCATTTACAAAATAAGCAATAACCAAAAAAGTACCGGCACCAAGAAAACGTCCTGCAAACAACCCAAATTCGTGATTTAAAATATACGAAAATTCATTTCTATTTTCAATTGCTGAAAGTAAATCGATCACTTTTAATTGAATTGGAAAATAGGCAATATCAAGTATAGGTCTTGCAATTAACAACAGAAACATAAAAATAATGACTCCCGTAGTATTAAACAAAAAACCGTTAAAAAAAGAAGCGAGGAAGAAGCAAATTAATCCAACACTAAAAATAACCAGACGGTGTTTGGGTTTCGATAATTTACCTAAAATGAGCATAATGACTGCCGAAATAATTGCACCTACAGATATTGCAGCACCTAATGCGCCTTCTGAATGAAAGAATTTCATCATTAACATTGCAGGTGCTGTAACGATAAATCCTTGTGCCAATCCTTTTAAGACTGATAATTGCAGCATTTTTTTCCAGAGTTTATGAAACTTAAAATAGAGGAATTTCTCGCTCTTCGGTTTTTCATACGTACCGAAATGAAACACTATGGAAGCGATAATTGTAATAATAAAAACGACTCCAGTTACTACTCTATATCCCGAATTCACACTTTCATTTGAAGAGTCATTGCCACTCATTAAATACCATCCAATAATCACAGGTACAATTGAAGCTATAATTGTATAAAGAAAAGTTTCTAAACCATAATAAAAATTACGGGTTCTGTCTTTAGTCGTTGAAAGCACCAGATAATCTCTGTTTGCCCAATAAAATCCAAAAGACATTCCCATAATTAAACCAGCTAATGTTAATCCGAAATAATTGATTTCATCCAACGACATCATAAATATCATAGAAACTCCGCTTAATATCATTCCCAGAGAAAATAATCTTTTAATATTAATTCGATTTAATAAATATCCGTTGATAAAAAAAGTAATTGGAATACCTGTATAAATTGCTAATTGATATAAGATAACTTTAGACGGATCGTTTGAATTTCGCATAATATACGATGCTACAAAAATATCGATTACCGGCAATATAAATGCATAAATGGTATTGGTAAGTATTAATATTTTTGCGCTTCGTGAAAAATCTTTTAACCCTACTCTTGCTAAATTTCCCATTATTTTTCTAGTGTTTTTAATATCTCTTTAATAGAGAAGGTTGCTAATCCAACAAACTCGTCTGCTGCTCCATAATACATTTCAATTTTGTCTCCTCTAACAATATGACCATTGGTAAATATAACGTCGCCAAAAAATCCTGTTCGTTCATATTCTGCTATAGGTTCCATAATTGGCTCTTCAGAACGTGCAATAACTTTTGAAGGATGTTCTAAATCTAATAAAATTGCACCGAGACAGTATCGATTTCTTTCTGTTGCACCATGATAAATCATTAACCACCCTTTTTCGGTTTTAATTGGAGCAGCACCTGCGCCTAATCGTTTACTATCGAATTTTCCTTCACGGGTTTTGGCAATACATCTATGATTTCCCCAGTAAATACCATCGGGAGATTCGGATAGCCATATATAATTTCCTCCTAATTCAGGACTACTTGGACGATGCAAAGCAAAGAATTTGTTTTTAATTTTTTCTTCGAAAATGGCACAATCTTTATTATGCGGACTAAAGATCATTCCTTTCTTCTCAAAATTTTTCCAGTCCTTGGTTGTTCTTAACCCAACTCCTACACCATTTGATGACACCATAGTATAGGTTAAATAGTAGGTATCATCTAGTTGCGAAACCCGACAGTCTTCAATACCATAAGATTCATATTCACCTTCTCCAAAAATGGAAGGATACATTTCTGATTCTTTGAAGTTTTTTCCGTCATCGCTAAAAAGTAACCTTAAGTGAGATATGGTTGTGAGATAATCTATTCCATCATAATTGATAACTCTGGCATCCGACGCATCTAATTTTGGGTCGTTACGATTAAAGTTTAAAATTTCGATATTACCTTGATTGTTATAAACAGGAACAGAAACTATTCCTTCTTTTTGAACTGTTCGCTCTGCTACACGTACCAAAAGCCCTGTCTTTCCATTAAACTCAAATACTCCCGGATTGAGTAAACATTCAATAATCATGTTTTTATCGCTAGGTTTTAAATCTTTGGGAGATAATAAAGGGTTTCGTTTACATCTTGTTGCTATGTCTGCCATAAAAGTTACTATTAGAATGAGATTTAAACAAAATAAATATAAACTCCAATAACTATAACACAAATTGCGATGCCTGCTTGTTTCATGTATTTCCAAGGTGTTATATCCACTTGTTTGGTATATTCTTGCACATATG
>Ga0209988_10003353_pt1 | contig 10615 bp, 7 predicted proteins | sample N075metaG_FD_183115 | JGI IMG/M metagenome (GOLD analysis project Ga0209988, IMG submission 183115) | Deep subsurface microbial communities from Kermadec Trench to uncover new lineages of life (NeLLi) - N075 metaG (SPAdes) (version 2) | ecosystem: Environmental > Aquatic > Marine > Ocean trench... | reverse complement strand
CACGCCCACCACGCCACCGACCCCGCCCGACCTCCGACAACGGCAACTCCTCAAGCATCCCGCTCCGCCGCGCCGCTCGCTCCAGACGCTCAGCACCATTGTCGCGAGCTTCCTCACGCCACCGCTTTTCCGCCAGGCGGCTTGCAGCATGGTTCATGTGGGTCGGAGCCTGGACCCGCACGCCGACCTCACGCCGGGCGTCAAGCCACCGTTGCTCGGCACGGTCACGCGCCGACCTGCGGATCGCACGGCGGCTGCGTTTCGTCTTCCGGTCTTCGACAGGAGTCCTGGACAGTTCCCGAGTCTTGTTTCGTTGCTCGCGGAGGCGGTCATAGAGTTCATCGAGCTCGGCCAGCCGATCGGAGTCGGCCTTCTGTTCGGCCAGTTCACGCAGGCGGTTGAGCCGCGCAAGGCGATGACGATACTCGCGCTCGATCCGCACCACTTCTACGTGCTGCGCGTGCCCTATGTGTTTCGCGGTCCGATCATCCGAAGCGCCGGCGATCGGCCCCCAACCGCCACATGACAACACAACAACAGCAACCACCCCATAACGAACGATGCTCATGAACGTGCTCCCTCCGCGAGGTCTGGAATCTCGCAAGGGAAATGTCGAAAGCGAACGGACCAAAGTCAAAGACGAATCGGCTTTACGCGGCCAGATTCTGCTTTGGCCCCGCCGCCGGGTCTTCGACCACTGATTCGGGCGTCATCCCTGGTAGCGGATAACGCGAACACAGTGCGCGTCCGAGTTCCATCGGATCGGCCATCACGAAAAAGACCGGGATACCGATGACGTTGGTCGCGAACCGCAGCGCCCGCCGAAGGTGCTGCTGCGTGGTGGCGATAAGCAGCTCCCGCCCCTCGAACCGCAAGGGCAGGATCCTGAACTGCCATGCCTGACGTCGTGTCACGAGCGTCACGGCCTGATCGTCGAAAACCTCGACTTGGGGATTCACCGTCCGCGTGAGGACCGCATACTGCTGAGCCCACGCGTCCTCGATCTTCCGGGGATCGACACCGAACAGTCGCTCGGCCAGGAGCCCGAAGGGCTCGCCCGTACGCTCCTGCTCGACGATAATGGCATCAACCTGGCGACTGGTAAGAACGTCGCTCTCGATCAAGAGTTGGCCCAGGCGAATTTCAGTCATCCTTGATCTCTCTCCTACGCCGCCCCGTTGAAATCAATGACGAGGTCACTGCTCGTATCGGCTCCGTTGCTCGCGCGGGTGGGTACCAGCGAGAGATCCTCTCATGATGCGCGAGTGAGAAACTGACCTGTACCGGTTGGCCAGCGCTGGTAAACTGATCGGTCCGTCGCTATCGTTCGCCCTCTCCATACAGACTGCGCAGTTCGCACGGCCGCTCGCGTCCGAGTACTCCACCACCACTTGCCATGCACGAGCGGATCCGCGACATCCTTCTTGCATCCTGGGGGCGTGTGGTCGCGACCCGACCGAGAATGACGCTGTTGGTCTGCCTGCTTCTGGCTGCCGCGAGCGTCGTCCTGACGGCGACCGGACTCGAGTTCCACGCGGATCGGAGCACGCTGGTCGACCCGAACGCCCCCTGGAACAAGCGATTCCTTGAGTACAAGGCGAATTTTCCGCACTACCTTGACGTCATCGTCGTTCTCGACGGATCGCCGGATGACACGCGGGTCGATGCACTCGCCAGGACGATCGCAGACCGGTTCCGCACCGAGCAGCGGATCACCAGTGCCGACGCGGGCTTTGACACCGGTCTTGCCGGACCGACGTTCTTCCGGCTGGCGGGTCCGGACGAATTCGCGCCCGCGCTGGACCGGATCGCCATGGCTCGTCGGCTGGTCGCGGCCGAGAACGCGAACGCGGCGCTGGGCGTGTTACTCGCCCAACTCGGACAGGCCGAAGGCGATCCGGCGGCGTTGGCGGACCTCGAGCGGTTTCTCGGCCCCTACCTCGATACGCCCCACGGGCGTCCGGCCGACTTCAGCTTTCTGCTGCCGACCCAGTCCCGGTGGCAGCCCCTGACAAGCCGGGACGGGCGGGGTCGCCTGCGGTTCGTCAGCGTTCACCTCGACGAGAGCGGAACCGGTATCAACCGGATCGCCGCGACGGTGGCCTGGATGCGCCACGAGATCGGCCAACTTGTCACCGGCAGTGAGATTCCCGATGTCGAGTGGGGTGTCACAGGTCTGCCGGTCATCGAGGCCGACGAGACGTCCGAGGCGATCCACGACTCGACCATCGCGTCGGTGCTCGCGATCGGCTTGATAACGTTGCTGATGGTCATCGCGTTCCGGGGCCTGATGGTCCCGCTGCTCGCGGCGGCGGCGCTGTTGGTCGGCATGGCGTGGAGTTTCGGCTGGCTCATGCTTTCCGTCGGGCACTTGCAGTTGCTCTCGATCGTCTTCACGGTCATCCTGCTCGGACTCGGCATCGACTTCGCGCTGATCGTGGTTTCCCGGCTCGAGCTCATCAGGGACGATTACGACGATCTTGCGTCGGCGACGTCACAGGTGTTCCGGCGTATGGGACCCGGCATGGTGACGGGTGCCGTCACGACCGCCGCGGCGTTCGCGGCGACGGCGTTCACCGACTTCCTCGGTATGGCCGAGATGGGCACCATCGCCGCCGGCGGCATCATCCTGTGCCTGATCGCGGTGCTCAGCACGTTCGTCGCGCTGCTGGCGTTGACGGGACGATGGAAACGGATCATTCGCCTGCGGCCCGGCGGCGAGCACGCCCACTTCGCGGGCGGTCGGCTGGACTTCGTGGACAATCACCCGGTCCCGACGCTCCTGGTCGCGGGCGTGATCGTCGCTGCCCTGGGCCTGATGACGATACGCGTCGAGTACGACCCCAACGTGCTGAACCTGCAGTCGGAGGGCGTCGAGAGCGTCCAATGGGAAACCCGCATCGTCGACGAAGACGCCCAGGGTGTCTGGAACGCGGTCATCCTGTGCACACCGGCCCAGACGCCGGCGCTGGTGGAGCGTCTGGGGCGCGCCCCGGGCGTCGCGGGTGTCGGCGGCATGGGCAAGCTGTTCCCGCCGGATTCCGTGCAGCGGGAGCAGATGATCGCGGCCGTCCGGGAACGCGAGGCACCCGCGCTGAGCGCCACGCCGGACATGGCCACCGCGTTGACGCAACTGACCGCCGTCCGCGCCGGTCTCATGATGCGCGGGCGTTCGGCACCAGCGGAACTAAAACAACGGATCAACGACCTCGCGGGTCGCATCGAGGCCGCCGGTCGCACCGCCGCGTCGCTGACCAGGGACCAACGCCGGCGTCTCTGGACCGGCATGAACAATGCATTCCTGACCGCACGCGACGAATTGTCGACATGGGTGGATGCGGCGCTCGCACCGGGGCCGCCGAACTGGGCCGACCTGCCCCGGTTCCTTCGGGACAGCTGGATAGGCCGGGACGGCTCGTGGCTCCTGCAGGTCTATCCCGAGGCCGACCCGCAGCACCGCTCCGTACTCGATCCGGAGCGACTCGAACACTTCGTGGGTTCGGTCCGGGCAGCGGTCGCCGACATGGATGTCGCGGTTATCGGACCGACCGTCCAGATATACGAATCCAGCAGGCTCATCAAGAGCGAATACATCAAGGCGGCAATCTACGCGATCGCGGCGATCCTGATCGTGCTGTGCCTGGACTTCCGCCGCCTCAGCGATGCCTTGTGCGCGATGGCGCCGGTGGCGATCGGTTTCGTCGGCGCCTTCGGCATCATGGGTCTGTTCGGCGTGCCGCTGAACTTCGCGAACATCATCGTGTTGCCGATCATCTTCGGGATCGGTGTCAGCGCCGGCGTCCACGTCGTGCACCGCTGGCGGCTGGAGCCCGACGGCCGGCCCCGCGGCCTCAGCGGCGGCACCGGCCGCGGCATCACGCTCACGATGCTGACGTCGATGATCGGCTTCGGCTGCCTGCTGATCGCACAGCATCGCGGCATCCGATCGCTCGGCCTGGTCATGGTGATCGGTCTCGGCGTGACGCTGCTGGCGTGCTACTTCATTTTGCCGGCGATCCTGAAACTCCGGGCCAAAAAGGGGACAGACCCCTTTACCGGCAGCCGGTAAAGGGGTCTGTCCCCTTTTTTTACTTCAACGCCTGGGGATTCAACCCCTCCAGGTCCGGGACGACAAACTCACCGTTGTCTCGGACGAGCTCATCGTCGAAGTAGATCCGGCCGCCGCCGTGGTCCGCTCGCTGAATCAGCACGAGGTCCCAGTGCACGTCGGAGCGGTTGCCGTTGTCCGCTTCCGCATAGGCGCGGCCCGGCGTCAGGTGCAGTGAACCGGCGATCTTCTCATCGAAGAGGATGTCCTTCATCGCCTCGTTGACGTACGGGTTGAAACCCAACGCGAACTCGCCGACAAAGCGTGCCCCCTCGTCGGTATCGAGGATGGCGTCAATCTTGTCCTGGTTCTCCGTGGCGGTCGCGTTCACGACCCGGCCGTCCCGGAATTCGAGCCGGACGTTTTCGAACGAGACACCGTTGTAGATCGTCGGCGTATTGAAGTGGATGACACCGTTGACGCTGTCGCGGACCGGCGACGTGAAGCACTCGCCATCGGGCACATTGTGCGTCCCGAAGCAGGGCACGGCGTCGATACCCTTGATCGAGAACGACAGGTCGGTGTCGCCCGGTCCCTCGATGCGAACCTTGTCCGTGCGTCGCATACGTTCAGCCAGCGGCTGCACCGCCCGTTGCATCTTCGGGTAGTCGAACGTGCACACGTCGAAGTAGAACTGTTCGAACGCGTCGGTGCTCATACATGCGAGTTGAGCCATGGCCGGTGTCGGCCACCGCAGGACGCACCAACGGGTGTGCGGGATACGCTGCTCGAAGTGGACCGGATTCTGATACAGCTGCGCCTGCCGCTTCATCTGCTGATCGGGGACACCGGCGGACTCGCTGACGTTGTGGGAGCCGCGAAGACCGATGTAGGCCTGCATAAGCTTCATGCGCTGGGCGTCGTACTCGGCCCACACCCGGTAGTTGTCCTCGCCCGCGTCGGCATTCAGGGCAGCCATGACCCGGTTGCACCGCAACGCAACATGCGGGTGTCCACCGGCCCGCCGCGCCGCGACAACCATCGCAATCACCATTGCCTCCGGAATGTCGAACGCCTCGATGAGAATGTGCTCGCCCGGTTGCAGGGCTACGGAATGCTTGATCAGAAGCTCGGCGAGCGATTCCATACGCGGATCGGTCATGGGTGGATCCTCCGCGTGGAGAATAGCCAGTCGCCATCAGCTGGTAGCCAGCAGGGCAAGAGAATACGCGCGGTTTTCCGCTGTCTTTCTCTTCCTACTGCCTACTGCCTACTGCCTACTGGCTCTTCTTCTTAGCTATTCCCGTTAAACAGATCAACCAACATCTGCTTCACGTCGGGATCGATCGACGCGTCGCGACGCAGCCACAGGCGACACTGCAATGCCGCGGTCTCCGGCCGGAAGTGGAACCACCCGGCGCCGAAGGAGCCCGGCGCCCGCTTGCCGTGCCAGAACCCGTCGGCATCGCGCCCGTGGGCGACACGACGGCCGCGGGGCGGTTGCGCGTCCCACCGCTCGATGTGGGACCCCAGCAGCGCCGTGGCGAAGTCCTCGGCATCCTCGACGTGCGAGCTGCAGATCAGGATGACATTGGTGGCGCCCGGCATGAATTGCTGGTAGGCCTTGCGCATGAGGCGGCGGATCCGCGGTGCCTCGTCGACGAAGCCCGTCGGCAGTCCCAGCACGACGATGACCCGCTCGCCCTTCCACGGCGCGACGATGCGGCACCCGCCGAGCTCGACCTCGTTGTCGTCACGGACGACCAGCTCGTCGCCGATCCGCGCGCGCTGGATGAAAGCCGCCGCCGACGTCACGAACGTCTGCATTCCAGCGTCGTCAAGGTGGTCGCGCAGATGGACGCTGACGACATAGGGCCGGGCAATCCGCTCGAGGTACCGCAGACGCGACGACACCGTCAACTGCTTTCGCACGGGCCGGTCGGTGTTCAGGTGCTTCACGTGCAGGAAGAAACGCTGGTCGCCCCGCTGGACCTCGAAGTCGCACGTCCGGCCGGAGGGCGTCAGCACCTCGACCTTGAGCCGGCAGTCCCGCCCCAGCAGGTGCCTGGCCACCATGGCCTCGGCGTAGGTGTCGAGAAACTGCTCGCGATCGTGGATCGCCTGGAGGCTGCTGTAGAGCTTGCCGAGTTGTGGGTCATCCGACCAACCGTGGATCGCCTCGACAACACCGGCGTCGAGACCGTCCCGGAACTGGTCGAGTCCACCGGCTGTATGCGTGGTCGGTCCGCTCATGAAGCCTCTGCGTCCGTCACACTGCCACGTTTGTGCGGCGGGACCGGACGCGGAACAGAGTGTTGGGGCGGTTCGACAGGCCCCCACTCCTTTTGCAGGGCCTCCTGGGCCCCCATGCCGTTGATTCGGATACGGGCGCCGCCGGCGAGCAACTCGTCGACCTGCCGCCGACCGATCCGCACCGTCATTTCGACCTCGCCGTCACCATAACGACGGCTCAGTACGGTGCTGCGTTTCTCGATAAGGGTCACCGTCTTGCCGTCGGACATCTTGGCGGTGATCTTCACCTCGCGGATGCCTCCATTGAGATGCTCGTCGACCACTTCGGCCAGCGCCTCGATGCCGTCGCCCCTGGCCGCACTTATCGGAAGCGCGTCGGGGTGGCGGTTGAGCCATACCAGCAGCTCGCGCGGATCGGACACGTCGTCGATCTTGTTCAGCACCAGGACACGCGGCTGGCCGACGGCGCCGATCGAATCCAGCGTCTGGTTCACCGCTTCGAGTTGCTGCACGGCCTGGGGGTCGGAGACATCGACGAGGATCAGCAGCAGCTGTGCGGAGATCGTTTCCTCGAGCGTCGATCGGAATGACGCCACGAGGTGGTGCGGCAGATCGCGGATGAAGCCGACCGTGTCCGAGAGCAACACCATGTCGCCGGCTCCGAGATCCCACCGCTCGATGCGGGTGGAGAGCGTGGCGAACAGCTTGCTGTGGGCGAATGCCCCGCCTGCGGTGACGCGGTTGAAAAGCGTGGACTTGCCCGCGTTGGTGTACCCGACGAGCCCGACGGTGTAATGATCGAGATTGCGCTGGTCGACCTCGCGAGCTTTTCGTGCCTGGATGAGGGACAGCTCGTCGCGAAGCAGCCGGAGCCTCCGCTGAACGATTCGTCGATCGATCTCCAACTGCTTCTCGCCGGGGCCGCGGGTGCCGATTCCCACCGGCGCACCACCGACGATCTTCTCCAGGTGGTCCCACATCGCCCGCAACCGCGGGTAGGTGTACTCCAGCTGGGCGATCTCCACCTGCAGCTTGGCCGCTGCGGTGGCGGCGCGGTTGGCAAAGATGTCGAGGATCAGTTCGCTTCGGTCAACGACCTTGCACTCGGTCGCCGCCTCGATGGCCTTGACCTGGCTGGGCCTCAACTCGTTATCGAAGATCACCAGTGACGCCTGGGTCATCGCCACCAGTGCGGCGAGTTCCTCGACCTTGCCCTTGCCCAGGTAGGTGGCCCCGCTGGGTTTGTCTTTCTTCTGTATGAGCTCGCCGACAACCTCGGCCCCCGCGGTCTCGGCCAGGGCCCGGAGCTCCGCAAACGGGTCCGCGACGACGTCCCCGCGGCCGGTCGGCATAAGGGCGACGAGCACGGCCCGCTCCATCGCCACCTTCAGTTGTTCCCGTTCGATCTGTGACATCCGCCATTGCCGGGAAGATCCTCGGCGTGACCTATTTTAGCGAGCCTATGGGGCTCTAGCAGAATGAGCCGTCGCACCGAGCCCGGCGAATACAGGCTCGTTCGGTTAGAGCCCCTAGGATTCCCCAGTCAACCGGTACCGCTTCAAGGAGAGAATCCGTGCCGTCGAGAAAACTCATCACCCCGGTCCTCGTCATCGGCATTCTCAGCGCGACGATTGGACTGATGGCAGCGGACCACGCCGTCACCGACTACGAATGGTTCGACCCGATCATCGTTGTCCGTCGATTCCTGCTGGACGGATTCCACGAGGCCCCGGACGAAGAGGCCATCCAGCGTGCCATGATCGACGCGATGATCTCGACGCTCGACGATCCGTACACGGTGTACGTACCACCGGCCGACGAGGCCGAGTTCAACAAGGTGTTACGCGGGACCTACGTCGGGATCGGGGCGGAAGTGAATGTTGAGGGCGAGTACCTCACCATCGTCTCCCCGCTGGACGACTCGCCGGCACTGGATGCCGGGATCATGGCCGGCGACATCGTCCTGGCAATCGAGGGCAAGACGACCTTCGACAGGCCGGTGAAGGATTGCATCGACCAGTTGCTCGGCGAACCGGGCACACCCGTGAATATCCGTGTCCGGCACCTCGACGGCACGGAGAAGGACCTCTTGATCGTGCGTCGCCAGATCGTGACACGCACCGTCAAGGGCGTCCGTCGAGACGGGGCCGAATGGGACTACTGGCTCGACGAGGGGCGACGAATCGGCTACGTCCGGATCAGCCAGTTCGTGGACGGCACGTACGACGAGCTGCGTACCGCGATCGCGGTCCTGTTGCAGGGTGACATGCGCGGCCTCGTGCTGGATATGCGTGGCAATCCGGGTGGCGGGCTGGGATCCGCGATCGAGACCGCCGACCTGTTCCTTGACAACGGAAAGATCGTCTCCGTCCGCGGCCGGACGCGCCGCCCACAGACATGGCGTGCGCAATCCGAAGGCACGCTGCCCGACTTCCCGATGATCATCCTGATCAATCGTCACTCCGCGTCGGCATCGGAGATCGTGGCCGGCGCGTTGCAGGACAACAAGCGTGCGAAGGTCCTCGGCACGCGAAGTTTCGGAAAGGGATCGGTCCAGGAAGTGCACGAGCTTCCCTACAACAGGGGCACCTTGAAGATGACGTCCGGGCACTATTACCTGCCCAGCGACCGCAACATCTCCCGTGCCGACGACAACCCGGTGTGGGGTGTCGACCCCGATCCCGGATTCGTCGTACCCATGAGCGACAAGAAATTCCGCAATTCGATCCTCGCACGTCGCCGGTACGGGATCATCCGACCGGGGGCCCGGATCGAGACCGGCGACTTCGCCGACCCGGCGTGGATCCGCGAGCACCTCGATGACACCCAGCTCGCCGCCGCCCTGACGGCGCTGGCAACAAAGCTCGATACCGACACCTGGCCGGTTGTCGGCGAAGGCGATGCGACGCAACTGGCGTTGACCGAGCGTATCTCCGACCAGTTACGGATCCGCCGGTTGCTGCTCGAACGGATGAAGTCCGTCGAGGAGACCCTCGACGAGCTGAACGGTCTCGCCGAGCGTTCGGGACGACCACCGCTGCTTCCGGCGGACGCCGACCTGACCGACGCCGTGGTGACGGTCCGTGACCGCAACGGCACGGTCGTCGGGCAGTACCGCGTGGTCGGCGGCGACCTCGAGTTCGCATTGCGACAGGTTGAGCTGGACATCCTCGAAGACGTCGACTGATGACACACGCCCCGCACGCCCGACCGCTCATCCTCGGCATCGAGACCAGTTGCGACGAGACGGCCGCGGCGGTCGTTGGCGACGGCACGCAGGTCTACAGCAACGTGATCGCTACGCAACACGACCTGCACGGCCGCTACGGCGGCGTGGTCCCGGAGATCGCCAGCCGCGCTCACCTCGAGCGGATCGTTCCCGTCGTACGCGAGGCGATGCGTGAGGCCGGCGCTACGTTCGACGACCTCGACGCGGTAGCCGTCGCGCACCGGCCGGGTCTGATCGGCTCGTTGCTCGTCGGAACCAGTGCGGCCAAATCACTGGCGTGGGCCCGCGGTCTGAAGCTCATCGGCGTCGACCACATCGTCGCGCACCTGCACGCCTGTTACCTGGGCGCGAACCGGGACGCCCGTGACACCGCGATCGGCCTGGTCGTCTCCGGCGGGCACACGAGCCTGTTCCGCGTCCACGGTCCGCTGGACGTCGAGATCATCGGCCGCACCATCGACGACGCGGTGGGCGAAGCCTATGACAAGGCCGCGGTGATTCTCGGCCTGGGCTATCCGGGTGGCGCCGCGGTCGACCGGCTGGCGGCCCAGGGAGACGACCACGCCCACGACCTGCCCGTGTCACGCCTGGCACGTGACAGCCTTGACTTCTCGTTCAGCGGCCTCAAGACCGCGTTGCTCTACGCGGTGTGCGGGAAGCCACTGGGGTCCGGCAAGCGCTTCGAGCGTGACGCCGGCTCGCTGACGGACCGGCAGCGGGCCGACTTCGCGGCCTCGTTCCAACGTGCCGCCGTGACGGCCCTTCTCTTGAAGGTGAACCGCGCCCTGGATCGATTCGACGCCGACACCCTGCTGGTCGGCGGCGGCGTCAGCGCCAACTCGCGTCTGCGTACCGAACTGGAGGCCCTGGCCCGCGCCCGGAATATCACGGTGCATCTGCCGGCGCCGGAGTATTGCCTGGACAATGCCGCAATGATCGCGGGGCTTGCCTCAACGCGTTACCGGGCGGGCACGTTCGACGACTGGACGCTCTCGGCGTCGACGCGGAGCGGCGTCTTGACCGGGCGGGTCGCGGTTTGAAGCCGCCCGGAACAGTTGTGACGGGCCCGCACCCCGCCGGCCTCG
>Ga0209988_10003352_pt1 | contig 10615 bp, 10 predicted proteins | sample N075metaG_FD_183115 | JGI IMG/M metagenome (GOLD analysis project Ga0209988, IMG submission 183115) | Deep subsurface microbial communities from Kermadec Trench to uncover new lineages of life (NeLLi) - N075 metaG (SPAdes) (version 2) | ecosystem: Environmental > Aquatic > Marine > Ocean trench... | reverse complement strand
TCATTTCTTTGTGACTTAGTAACTTTGTGGCCGAAAGTTTTTTGAATAATTCAGGTTAATAGATTTCCGCTTCCGCTTGATTGACAATCAAGAGTCCGGTCTTTTTAATTAATTTGTGGTAATTAACGTGATTCGCGTTATATTTTAAAATATGCAGATAACCGAAATATATCATTCAATTCAGGGCGAGTCCAGGTTTGCCGGATTGCCTTGTGTTTTCGTCCGCACAACCGGGTGCAATTTGCGTTGCGTCTGGTGTGATACAGAGTACTCTTTTTACGGCGGACAAAAGATGTCGCTCGATGAAATTATCAAGCAAGTTGAAAGCTACGATTGCAAACTGGTGGAAATTACCGGCGGTGAGCCTTTGCTGCAAAAAGAAGTTCCGGAATTAGCGCTTCGTTTATTAAGCAAAAATCAGACGGTGCTTATTGAGACGTCTGGTGAGCAGGACATCTCTGTGCTTGATAAACGGGTTATCAAAATTATGGATCTCAAATGTCCGGGGAGTGGGGAATCACACCAGAACCGCTGGGAGAATTTGGAGCACTTAACTCCGGAAGACGAAGTGAAGTTTGTCATTAAAGATCGGCAAGATTATGAGTGGTCGCGTGAAGTCATCAAAAAACATAGTCTTGAAGATCGGCTGAGGGTTTTGTTTTCCCCGGTTTGGGATAACCTGGATCTGAAGGATTTGGCAAAATGGATTTTGCAGGATAAACTAAACGTTCGCTACCAATTGCAGCTGCATAAATTCATCTGGTCTCCTGAAACAAAAGGGGTTTGATGGCATTTATCTATTCGAGTCGATATTACGCCGATATCGGTTTTCACGTTTTCCCAATTGTAAAATATCAAAAAGTGTTCGGGAAATTAGTCAAAGAAGCCGGCCTCACCGATTCGAATTTTCTTGAACCCGCTCCGGCCACCGAAGCGGAGTTACTTCTGGTTCATACGCCGGAATATTTGCAGGATCTTACCGACTGTGCGTGGACTGAGCGCACGTCTTACTCCGAATTGCCAATTTCAAAACAAATCATCGATGTGTTCAAGTTGGCGGCGGGTGGCACTGTTTTAGCCTGTAGAGAAGCTCTTAAAAAAGGCTGGGCCGTTCACTTGAACGGCGGCTTTCATCACGCATTTGCAGATAAAGCTGAAGGATTTTGCTATGTGAACGATTTAGCCGTTGCAGCTAAGGCGATTCAAAAAGAAGGGCTGCTAGAGAAAGTTGCAATCATCGACTGTGATTTGCACCAGGGCAATGGCACGGCAGTGATTTTTCAAGGGGATGATAGTGTTTTCACTTTCTCGATCCATCAGCGGGATTTATATCCCGTTAAGCAAAAAAGCGATCTCGATATCCATTTGCCAATTGATACCGGCGACGAAGCATTTTTGAATCATTTGCAAAGTTCAATTCCCGGCATTCTCAGTGAATTTAATCCGGATTTGGTTTTATATCAAGCAGGCGCAGACCCTTACAAAAATGATCAGCTTGGCAATTTATCTCTTACAGTTGGCGGACTCAAACAGCGCGACAAGTTTCTTTTTGAAGAATGCAAAAGCCGGAACATTCCAGTTGCTGTCACGTTAGGAGGTGGATATGCGGTGAACACTGAGGATACCGTGCAAATTCATTTTAACACTTGTGAGAGTGCGTTAGAGATATTTAACAGGTAGAGCGTTTTCCGAAATAAACGTTGCAATTTGGTAAAGTGTTCTCATGTTTGAGTGTTCAGACGCAAATATTTTAAAAATAATCAATTTGATAAAATAAGCAACTAACATTTCTCACATTTACAACCGTTCTAATCAACAGGATTTAGCCACGGATGAACACTGCTAAAACACGGATTCAAGTAGCGCAACTGCACGGCAAGTTGTCCGACTCAACTAAGAGCTATCCGTGTCCAATCCGTGTGAATCAGTGGCTAAATTTTCGTTTTAAAGTAACTTAAGACTCACTTCTAAAGTGAGAAATATCACTAAGTAAATAAGTAAATACTTTAGCATCCGAACACAGTAACACTGCGGTTTAGGAATGATTCAAGTTAGTTTCTTTTCACATGCAAAACATCGAAATCAAAGCAAAATGTGAGGATTTAGAGCAAGCCGAAAACATCGCTAAAAAAGCAGGCGCCAGATTTGAATGCTTGATTCATCAGCGGGACACCTACTTTATGATAAAAAAGGGCCGGCTTAAGCTGCGCGAAATCTCTCCGGATGTAAACCAGCTTATTTATTATGATCGCCCAAACCAAGCGGGGCCGAAAACAAGCGAGTATTATATCTACCCTGTGGCAGCGCCCGAGCAACTGAAAAAGGTACTGGGCACTGCCCTGGGAACCTGGAAGACCGTTGAAAAAGAACGAAAGATTTATCTTTTTGATGAGGTGAGGATACATTTGGACGCAGTTAAAAGCCTGGGGAATTTTCTTGAATTTGAGGGAGTTGTTTCTCCAGGTTCCGATAAAACTAAAATTAGAGCAAAAGTTGATTGGCTTATTTCGCAATTTGGGATTCGGGCAAGCGATTTGATCGCAGCCTCCTATTCTGATTTAATTAGTGATGAGCGAAAACTAGCGTGAGGCGTCCCGTCGAACAGTTTTTGTATGAGAATCCGTGCTTAGGAATACTTGGCGAGATGCCTTCGGATTAACAAGTTTGGGCTTTTCGTTCAATTAATAATTTAAATTAATCAGTGTTAAGTTATGCTAAAAATAGAGAAATTTATAGGTTTGGAGCGTTTCATTGATTAAATTATTTTATCTGATAAACAACCCGTGGAGATGACATGCACAGATTTGTTGTTAAATTAATATTGATTATTTCGCTACTGGCAGCGCCTCTAGCCCTTTCAGGCCAGGAAAGAGTTGACTGGAGCCGCTCCAAAGCAGAGAATGCTAAATCGGCCAATTTTATACCGGCAATCTTCGGTAACGCAACAATAGAATCTTTTGAAGGCGCTGAATTTCCTCCAAATGCCTGGCGTAAAATCACCAACAATAATGGCGCCGGCTGGCAGAGAATTACTGTTGGCTCGGCGATTCCCGGCTTTAAGGGCCCACCGACGCCGGTAGTCGTTGGGGCGCCCGGCGGCGGTGGCGCGGTAGCGATGGCTTCCTGGCTGACCGGGGATGCCGACAGCCTTCTCAACACCGGGCAGCCGACCGACCAGTGGCTAATTACACCCCAGATTCAAAATGTGCAAACCGGGGATTCCCTGAAATTTTATTTGAAATATTTTTCAAGTTTTGGGGATAATTTAGATGTCTGGTTTTCAACCGCGGTCGATACCATTGCTTTTACCACGGCGGATAGTACGGATACCCTTGTTACAACACTTGTTTTTACGCACACGAGCAGCAATGATTGGAAAAAATATTGTTTTGGGTTAACCGACTTTGTGGATTCAGGCTCAGATATTTTTATCGGTTTTCGGGAGCATGTGCTGGATACGGAAAATGAAGGAGACGCCTTGTTTTTGGATCTGGTAGACCTGGCCGGCCTGATCACGAGTGTAGCCGGGAATCCCGGACTTCCATCGGAATTTGTCCTAAATCAGAATTATCCGAATCCGTTCAATCCTTCCACACGAATTGCTTTTTCACTGCCGCAAAGTGTAAATGTCACTCTAACAGTTCATAACTTACTGGGTCAGGTCGTGGTGACTTTACTCGATGAGATCGCTTACTCTTCCGGCAGCCATGCAGTGCAGTTTGATGCTGCCAATCTGCCCAATGGAATTTATTTCTATAAAATTGCTGCGGGTAATTTTAAAGAAGTCAAGAAGATGACTTTGGTGAAATAAGGAGAATTTTCCCGTTAGTTAGTTCAGGCGAGAAAACCGAGTGCATTATTGAGGCTCTGGTCGCATAGAGATAGCGGTCTTTAAATCGCGATATATGTTCATCTTTGGTAAAGGTTCTCATAGATTTATGTTCCTTACACCCATCAAAAAAAAGGCCAGACGCACTTGTGGCTTTTCCAAAGAGCAGCTAACACAATACATTCCATCTACAAGACCACCGATTGATGCTCTGTTCGGATGGATACACAAAAAAACCGGTATCCAAAATGCATCCCGAGTCAGATGTCAAAAATGGCCTATTCTATCATATCAACTCCAAAATGCTGGCTGCCTTAATCCATGATGATCGCAGAATTCTAACTGGTTATTCATATTACAATTTGTAATGTAACGGGAAGTTTTGTTTGGGGACTGATTTTATCTCCAATTTTAGTGATTGGTTGTGCTCATAACCCAAAGGTCAGGGGTTCGAATCTCCCCCTGCTAGATGTATAAATCATGGGGTTAAGAATTATCTTAAGCCCTTTTTCGTTTTAATTGAACTCAACCTGTGGTATTCATAGCTTTGTGGTGTCGGGTTTTTTACGTTATAAAGAGGTCTAGCCTGGTTTTCTCAAATAAGCGTTCGAAATAATTCTCTAACATTTCCTTGATTTCATACTAGTTATTGCCTATTTTAACTCCTTACGTGTTTTCCCAGTGTTGGGATTTCAACCTTTATGTGCGTCATCCTCAACCGAGAGGGCGGAGGATGCTCAATATTTTCACTTTATTGGGGATGATGTGAAGGAAGCAGTCAACTCGGAGGCCTGGCTGAAACAGGTAGAAAGTAACGTCCCAAATTCGTTGTCACTTGTTACTCAAGAGAATGAATGAGATTTAAATGGCATCTGTCGCTCTAAATAATGTCTACAAATACTTTGACAAAAATACGGTTGCTGTAAAGGACTTTAGTATTGATATCAAGGATAAAGAACTTATTGTCTTAGTGGGTCCTTCCGGGTGTGGTAAATCCACCATTTTGCGAATGATAGCAGGACTTGAAGATATATCTGAAGGCGATTTGTATATCGGAGACAAAAGGGTCAACAATGTTCCGCCAAAGGACAGGGATATCGCCATGGTATTTCAAAACTATGCTCTTTATCCCCATATGACGGTTTTTGAAAACATGTCGTTTGGCCTTAAGTTGCGCAAACGCCCCAAGGCGGAAATAAAACAGATAGTTGAGAAGGCCGCTGATATTTTAGGAATCAAAGATTTACTCGGCAGAAAACCCAAAGCCCTGTCCGGGGGACAGCGGCAACGGGTTGCCCTGGGCAGAGCGATTGTTAGAAATCCGCAGGTATTTCTTTTTGATGAACCGTTGTCGAACCTGGACGCCAAGCTGCGGGTGCAAATGCGGACCGAAATATCAAAACTTCATCGCAGACTTGAAACCACCATAATTTACGTTACCCATGATCAAGTCGAAGCCATGACCATGGGAGATCGAATCGTGGTGATGAAAGATGGCGTGGTGCAGCAGATTGACACCCCTTTAGGCGTGTATAATTTTCCGCAAAACAGATTTGTGGCGGGTTTCATCGGTAGCCCGGCCATGAATATTCTGGATGGTAAAATTAATAAAGATAGCGGACTTTGGTTTGATGACGGAAAATTGCAATTAAAGCTGCCCGTGAAATATGAGGAAAGGCTGTCAGGATATGTGGACAAACAAGTCAGTTTTGGAATTCGACCCGAAGATATTTATGAAGCTGGTTTTGCTCACGGTTTGGAGGAAACAGCAGTAGAAGCATCTTTTACAGTAGAAGTGGTGGAACCCATGGGCAATGAAATCTTTCTTTATGTCTCAACCGGGAGCCATCCCATGGTCGCAAGAATTGATGCACATTCACAAGCTGCAATTGGACAGAAAGTGAATCTGGTCTTTAATATGGCTAAAGCCCATTTTTTTGATGCGGAAACGGAAGAAGCGATTGAAACCTGAGAAATGAACCCGCAACCCGCAACCCGTAACCCGCAACGATGACGCTATTAGAAAAAGTGTCAACTGTTATCATTCTTTAAAAACTCAAGAATATCTTTCATTTTTGCGGTTGCCAAAGCCATGCAGGTATCAGCAGCGCCGTAATAAAGGTACAACTCGCCGGTAGGGTCGTTCATGACGGCTCCGCAAGGAAAATTTGCGTCCGGGACATCACCCGTTCTTTCATATGGCAATTTCGGCCCCAAAACCCACTGTTGGCTGCGACGAATGACTTTAGTCGGATCGTCCAAATCCAGTAGTGCCAACCCGATTCGGTAGATGGACCCTGATGCATGTTTGCGAACACCGTGATAAATGATCAACCAACCTTCAGGGGTTTCGATTGGCGGGCAGTTTAAACCAATCTTGTTGGCGTCCCACCAGCCGCCCTGCCGGGCTTCAATCAGAATTTTGTGCTGACCCCAATGAACGAGATCCGGAGAATATGCAATCCAGATATGCGCCTGTCCGCCGCCATAAACCGGACGATGAATCAAACACCAGAGGTCATTGATTTTTTTTGGGAAAAGCGCGGCATCTTTATTTTCGGGGTGTGTGATGGCGCCAAAGCGTTTAAAGTTCTTGAAATCCGTGGTGGTGGCGAGAGATACCAGCGGCCCTTGTTTTGAATAGCCGGTATAGGTAACTGCATATTGCTGCAACTCCTCCAAATACGTGATGCGCGGATCTTCTATCCCCCAAATTTCCTCAGGATAATTTTCCGGATCGGGCAGCAAAGTTGGCTGTGGATCGATTTGCCAGTCCGTTTTGCCGTCTTTGCTCGTGGCAACGGTTAAATGAGAGATTCCACGCATATCTTCAACCCGCACCAGAAGAAGCGTGCAGTCTTCAAATCTGGTGGCGCCTGCATTGAATACGGTGTTGGCCGGATAAGGCCAATCGTTGGCGGTCAGGATAGGATTTTTTTCAGACCGCTGGAAGATTCCAGTCGGGTCTTGCAAATGGGACATGCAGCTTTCTCCTCGATTTAATTTGAAGTCAAGAAGCACTCCAGCCGTCTGCGGGCGATTGGATTGGCTTCGACCTCAAGTATAGAATACAGGGCTTCGATAGTAGATTCGGCTCCGGAGTTTCGATTGATTGCAGACTCCGAGAGGATGCCGTCAAAACAGCGGCCGGTCTCAGGGTCATACATTTTCTGATTTGCCGGATTATTTCCGAAAAACCAGGTGGCTAATTCCCCCGCTAACTCAGCGAATCGTTCTTCCTGTGTCAACTCATATAACATCAAAGAGCCGACCACGGCGGGCCGGATAGCGTAGGCAATTTGGTCGAATTGTGTGACCTTTTTAGCACGAATTGTGTCTTCAAACACAAACTCGAGTTCGCGGGGAAATCCTTGTTCGATCCAATATGGATAAAAAGAACCGGCCTCTCTCACGGCAGCTTGTTGAATTTCCTGGTCCTGAAGGACTTTACCGGCCTGCGCTAAAGCCTGAGTTTGACTATTGCCCCAGCCGTGCCGGACATTTTTCCACGATAGAAACACCCCATACGGGAAGGTATCTTTGTCTCCGCTTTGCATCTCTATCAAACCCATGGCGAAAGTCTTTAGGTAATCTCTGACCGTTGGATCGGCCGAGACCCGGGCAAAGGCTGCCAACCCCAACATCAACTCTGAGGTGGCATCTGCGGCGGAATTGTAAAGCAGCCATTTCGGTGCTTTGAAGCCATCGAAATCTTCAACTTCAGGGTAATGCGCCAGTAAAGTGTCAATATGAACGTAGGTTTTCCGAATATGTTTTTTTAATAAATTCGCATAAGAAGCATCTAATTCATGAAAGACGCGGTAGCCTTCGCCCAGGGCCCACACGCCGCGCGCCGCCCACCAGCCAAAGCTTTTAAAACTCGTGTCACCTTCTCTATTTATGGAATAATCCGCATAAATAAAATTGTAGAACTGACCATCCTCTGCTTGCATAAAGAGACAGAAATCCAATAATTTGCGGGCACGCTTTAAACTGATGGAGTCGTCTGTAATCTCAAAGTGGCGAAGATAGACCACTGCGGCGCGCGCCACATCATCGACGCATGCGATACCTTCACTATGCGCATCCACCCATGCGTAATCCGGAAATTCAGAATAGATGTGAATGATGCCCATTTCTTTGCCGTCGATAACCACGTCTTCATATAAGTGATTTAAATGTGCCAGATTTACAAGTTTCAGGTCTACCGGTGCGGGGGCATGATTTTGACATCCGATAAACGACAGGGAAAATACCAAAAGGAGGCTAACTTTGATCACGTTTGAGCTAAACATTGAGGCCGGCTAATTAAAAATATATTAATTTTTTCGGATGCTATTCGACAGTTTCTATTATGGTCTGGTCTTTTGTAGCAAGGTTTTGAGTCAAGAGACCAGTAATTTCGTACTCTAAATCAAGTCTGGCATCAGCTAATTTTGGCAATGTGATAATGCTTCTCTGTTTACCGTATTTTCGATAATATTCAATGCCATCAATTATACGCATCTGAATCCAAGAATTGTTTTTTTTAGCAATTCCTCAAAAAAACACTTTGCGTCTCCTCGTGCGCCTTTGTCTCTGTCCTGCTTGGTTCCGGTTCTGGCGGGGTTAGGACCTTTCCGGTTTACCGGGCAGGTCAATTACCGTAAGATTAATCTTGCTCGTCTCGCCGCTTCAGCGACAGCTTTTTCTGGTGATTTCGCGCCATAAATCACGCAAGCTTCGTATTCTTGCGAAATAGCATCAAAAACCCGCATAGGTTCTTGGCGGATTCGGAAAGCCATTTTCTCTGAGCATTTTTTTATTGTAAATCATCATGACGGGATTGGTTTTCCATGGAATCTGGTACACCTGACCGTCTTCAGACCTGGCCTCTTCCAATATTTCTTCTTTTACTCTGGAATTCATCAGCGAATCAAAATCGGCAAACTGGCTGAGCGGTACCAGCGCCTTGGCGTTCACGTAGAGCTGCACGTCTCCGGGCCACATGTTCGAATAAATATCCGGCGGCGATTTTCCCACTACGGCAGCGAGAATCACTTCTTCACTGGACTGCCCTTCAGGGACGGGCTGATATTTGACCGGCATATCCGGGTGGACAAGATTTCACTCCGCGACGATCTCCTTAGCGAACTCTTGCTCGTATGGATTGTTGGCCGACCAATAGGTCAGCTCTCTTTCGCTATTTTGACTGCCACAACCGGCGGTGACAAGAGTCAAAAGCGTTAGAACAGCCACTCTATTTTTAATCAACATAGTCTTAATTCGAGTGAGTATTATTCAATGGGATTTCTGGGAAAGCAAATTAACTTAACATCCTGCCAGTAAAAAATCAACTCATTTTTTGGTATTTTTAAGGAATAATTCCCGATGACTATCCCCGATTCTGGGATTCGATAAAACCACGGATTGATTTCTTGAAGTTAGAAATAGTCAAAAGCTTCAATAAAAAAAACTTGACAAAAATATTTTTTCTGCTTATATATAAATATACTTGGAAGCGCTTCCAGTTAACTATTTAGCACACTATTTCTCTGAAAAAAACTAAATTTTATTTCCAATGCCGGTTACTATTTACGATGTTGCTAAAAAAGCAGGAGTTGGGATTGGTACGGTTTCGCGGGTGATAAATAATAGCCCAAGGATTACGCGAAAAACAAAAGCTAAAGTCTTGCGGGCAATTCGGGAACTCAATTACCAGCCCCATACCTCGGCTCAAAGTCTAGCGCGTAGAAAAGCCAATACAATAGGATGTATCATTCCGTATTTTGCCGGTTATTTTTACTCTGAATTATTGCATGGGATTCAGCGGAAGCTCAGAGAATTTGAATATGCTCTGATTTTGTATAGTGTCGACATACAACAAAGCAAGGAGTTTTTTCTTCGTCGAGCTCTCCAAGAAAGACGGGTCGATGGTATCCTTTTCGTTTCCATGGAAATTAGTCAGAGATACGTGGATAAGTTTCTATCTACCGGGCTTCCCATTGTGCTGGTTAACAGTTTTCATTCCGCCTTGGATTCCATAACAGTAGATAGCACGGAGGGAGCTTATATTGCGACAAAACATCTGATTGAATTAGGTTATACCAGAATTGCCATGATTGACGGTCAATTAAAAAGTATTCCGGCAAGGCTGCGTTTCGAGGGATTTAAGAAGGCACTTCAGCAGCACGGTTTCCATTTCGATAAACGTTATTTTGTGGTTTGCGACTTTAGCGAAGAAGCAGATGGGTTCAATAAGGAGGCCGGTTATCTTGCCATGCAGAAGCTTCTGGATCTGGGCGAAGAAATGCCAAGAGCGGTTTTTGTCTCAAGTGATATTCAAGCGATTGGGGTAATGCAAGCCATCAAAGAACGTGACTTTGTTGTGCCTGATGATATAGCGATTATTGGTTTTGATGACATTGAGTTAGCGCAATATGTTGGACTCACCACCATGCGGCAGCCTATTCTGGAGATGGGGGAGCTTGCCGTAAAAAGGTTGATGGAACGGATAATCAGAAAAGATAGGTCAGAATTTAAGCACAACTTTCGTACTCAGTTGGTGGTGCGAGAAAGCTGTGGCGCTTACAAAAATAAATAATATTCAGCCATTGGCCCTAGCTTTTAGCTCTTGGCCATTGTCATAAATTTGCTTGTATATAATGAGAGCGTTTTTGTTAGCTAAAAGCTGGATGCGTAAATGTTAAAATAAAGTAAAAATAGCTTGACAAAAAACAAAAAATTACTTATGTTTTTTGGTTACGCTGTGGAAGCACTTCCACGACAAGCAACGTTTCTTTGGCA
>Ga0209988_10003349_pt1 | contig 10620 bp, 7 predicted proteins | sample N075metaG_FD_183115 | JGI IMG/M metagenome (GOLD analysis project Ga0209988, IMG submission 183115) | Deep subsurface microbial communities from Kermadec Trench to uncover new lineages of life (NeLLi) - N075 metaG (SPAdes) (version 2) | ecosystem: Environmental > Aquatic > Marine > Ocean trench... | reverse complement strand
TCCTGCTCCGGATCCTCAGGATTCTCGTGCTCTCGTGGGCGCATGTTCTCGCTCTCAACCCTGTTGTATCCCATGCCGGGGAAGCGGGGCAAGGAAGCGTGGCCAGGAGGCGGATTCCGGGGGGGGCGAGTCTGGCATTCCCGGAGCAGGAGGGGCTGGCTTGCGCCCGCCTGACAGTCGTATCCGGTCGGCTCCAGCGCCCCTTGCAGTCACCCGTCGACACCGGCGAGCCAGCGTTCGATCTCGTCCGCGAGCACTTCGAGGGCGAGCGCGCCGTTTCCGAGGACGCGGTCGTGGAACTCGGCGAGCGAGAAGTCCGCGCCGAGCCTGGCACGCGCGAGCGCGCGGAGCCGCAGGATCTCGAGCTGGCCGAGCTTGTACCCGAGCGCCTGCCCGGGCCAGGCGATGTACCGGTCGACCTCGTTCACGACGTTGTTCTCCGCGAGGAGCGTGTTCGCCGTCATGTAGGCGATCGCCTCGTCACGGGTCCAGCCCATGGCGTGCAAGCCCGTATCGACGACGAGGCGGCAGGCGCGCCAGGCGTCGAACGACAGCATGCCGAGTCGATCGAGGTCCGAGCTGTAGAGCCCTAGCTCGTCCGCGAGCCGCTCGGAGTAGAGCGCCCAGCCCTCGACGAACGCGTTGTCGCCCAGGTAGGCGCGCAATGCGGGCAGGCCCTCGGTCTCCTGGCTGAGCGCGATCTGCGTGTGGTGACCCGGCACGGCCTCGTGGAACGCGAGCACCTCCGCGTCGTAGCGCGGCCGCGTCGTCGGCTCATAGGTGTTGACGTAGTAGCGCCCGCCCCGGCTGCCGTCGGCCGCGGGCGGCTCGTAGTACGCGATCGTCGTCGACGGCGCTTCGTGAGCAGGGATGACGACCACGGCGCACGGCGTCGCGGGCAGCCTGCCGAAGACACTCGCGCCGAGCGCCGCCTCGGCGCGGGCCAGCGTGGCGGCCGCCATGGCCTCGATCTCTGCCGCGGTCTCGAAGTGCAGCGCCGGGTCCGTACGCAGGCGCTCCTGGATCGCCGCCACATCGTCCGTACCGAAGACCCTTGTGCCGAGCGCGGACATCTCCGCGCGGACGCGCGCCACCTCGCGCAGGCCGATGGCGTGGATCTCCTCGGGGGCGAGGTCGAGCGAGGTGTGCTCGCGGATCGCGAGCCGGTAGTAGGCCTCGCCGCCCGGTACGTGCATCACGCCGGCCCGGTCGTCGGGCCGCGCGTTCGGCAGGACCTCATCGACGATGACGTCGCGGTAGCGCCCGAACGCGGGGTAGATCTCGTCGCGGACGATCGCGAGGACCTCGCGCTCGAACGAACCGTTGCCCGTGCTCTTCGCGGCGCGCATCAGAGGGCTGTCGGCGGGCGGCGTGGCGAGGATCGCGTCGAGTTGCTCGAGCGTGCGCTGGGCCGCTGTGTGCGAGGCGACGCGCCCGTGCGCGAGCCCGCGCAAGAGGTTCCGGCCGGCCTGGTCGAGGTACTGCGGCATGCCCATCGGGGCGGGGTCGCCCGGTCCGAAGAGATCGGTCCAGCCCTGCCAGCGCGACACGAGGCCCATGCGCCCCCAGTCGTCTTCCACCGGTTGTTCGAGCGAGAGGAACTCGTTCTGCGGACCCCCGCGCGGGTTCAGGTTCCACGAGTCGAGGTCGATGCCGCACTCGTGGATCGCGAGCTTCGTCCGCCAGAGTCGAAGGAGTGAATCGCGCGTGAGCCGGTCCATGTGGGAGAGCCCGGCCGGGTCGATCGTTTCGAGCCGCGCGACGAGCCCCGCAAACCCCTCGGCAAAGCCGGCGCTGGTCTCCGGCGTGTTGTCCCCCAGGTAGAAATCGAGCAACCGGTCGCCGAGTTTCGTCGCCCAGAGCGGATCCATGAGGAGCGTCGCTTCCCAGCCCTCGACGCAGATGGCGGCGAGCTCGGGATGCTGCGTCCCGCCCTCGGGGTGCGGCACGGCCCGCGATGGGGGCGCGGGAATGCTCATGCACCCCGCGGCCAGGAGGGGCAGGCAGAGGGCGCGCGCGAGCGGGGTCATGGCACTCGCGAAGACGGAGGTGTGATATCGGGGGAATCGGGTGGGAGGGGATTCGTGCGCAGGTCCATCACGCGCGCGAGGGCGGTGAGGACGAGGGCGTGCTTGATCTCGCCCTCGGCGACCGCGGCCCGCACCGCGTCGGGCGCGAGGAGCACGACGCGGATGTCCTCGCCGGCGTCGAGCTCCTGGGGGTGCGTGCACGACACGCCCTCCGCCAGGAAGTGGTGGCAGAGGTTGTCCTGGAAGGCCGGGTTCGGCTCGACGGCCCCGAGGTACGTCCAGCGCTCGCTCGTGTACCCGGTCTCCTCGCGCAGCTCGCGCCGCGCCGCGGCCAGCGGCTCCTCGCCGGCGTCGATCACGCCCCCGGGGACCTCGGTCGTCACGCGTTCCGTGCCGAAGCGGTACTGCTCGACCATCACCAGGCGGCCGCGCCCGTCGACGGCGACGACGTTGACCCAGCTCTTCGTCTCGAGCACGAGGCGCCGCATTCGTTCCCCCGTGCGCGGGTTCTCGAGCGAGTCCCAGCGCTGGCGGAAGAGGATCAGGTCCAGCCCTGGCTCGCTCCCATGGCGTGGCCAGGGTCGGGGGCGGGGGCCACGCGGTGCTTCGGAGGTGGGGTCGACCATCGCCCACATGGTAAGGGCGGCCCCGCGGCGGTCACAGCGGGATCAGTCGGTGGCGGTGGTGCGCTCCGCGCCGTCCGGCCGCGGTTCGCTGGTTTCCGTGCTCGGGTCCTCGAGCGGGGCGCGAGCCTGGTCGGCTTCCGGCGCCGATTGCCGGTCCCGGGCCGGGAGCCCGGCGTGCAGGATCTCGGGCCACCCGGTCCCCACGGATTCACGACTGATCATCTTGGTAGTCCTGTCACTTCACTGACGTCCAAGCCGACCACCTTCGCGGCTACACTCCCCGAATAGCCTGGGCGCGGCGATCGGGGACGTGACAGTCCCTTTATTTCGCCGGAACTCTCTGTCCGGAACATGACGGTTCGGTCACGTTCGGCGGGGGCGGAAGCCAGCCCGGGTGCTTCTTCACGAATAACCCGGGCTAGAATCAGGACTCGCGAACGCCGGCCGGTCTCGACTCAAGCATGCGCCCTCTCCTTCGATGGCCCGGGACGATCGCGAGCCGTTCCGCGGGACGACTCGCATGGGGACTCCTCGTCGCCACCGTTGCGATCGCGCCCACCGCGGCCGGGGGGCAGGGCGAGGACGAGCCGAGTCCCGAGGCGGCGACCTTCTTCGAGCATCGGATCCTGCCGATCCTGGACGAGGCCTGCTTCGAGTGCCACACGGACGCCACCGGGGCCTCGAGCGAGCTCGAGCTCGACTCCCGCGCGGGCATGCTCGCGGGCGGCGAGCGCGGACCGGCGATCGCCCCGGGGGACCCGGAAGCGAGCCTCCTCATCGCCGCCGTCCGTAGGCTCGACCCGAAGCTCGCGATGCCGCCGGAGGACCCGCTCGGCCCGGAAGCGATCGCGGACCTCTACACGTGGATCCGCGCGGGCGCCGCATGGCCGCCGGCGGACTCCCAGGGGCCGAGTTCGGTCGCTGCGGCGCTTGAGGTCTGGTGGTCCTTCCGTCCCGTCGCCGATCCGCCACCGCCGGAGGTGGTCGACGCGGCGTGGTGCACGAATGGGATCGACGCGTTCGTCCGCGCGCGCCTCGAGGCGGAGGCCCTCGACCCCGTCCCGGTCGCCGACCGGCGCACGCTGCTGCGCCGCGCGACGTTCGACCTCCTGGGTCTGCCGCCGACGCCCGCGGAGCTCGCGGCGTTCCTCGCCGACGATGCCCCGGGCGCGTGGTCGCGGGTGATCGAGCGCCTGCTCGCGTCCCCGCGCTACGGCGAGGCGTGGGGTCGGCACTGGCTCGACCTCGCGCGGTACGCGGACACGGCGGGCGACAGCTCGGACTACCCGATCCCCGACGCGTGGCGCTATCGCAACTGGGTGATCGACGCGTTCAACGAGGACCTCCCGTACGACCAATTCCTGCGCGACCAGATCGCCGGCGACGTGCTCGCGGCGGAGGCGCCGGAGAAGGGCTTCGCGCAGCGCACGGTCGCCACGGGTTTTCTCGCGCTCGCGCGCCGCTTCGGAGTCGGCAAGGACGCGGAGCGCCACCTGACGATCGAGGACATGATCGACACGGTCGGGCGCGCGACGATGGGGCTCACGCTCTCGTGTGCGCGCTGCCACCACCACAAGTTCGATCCCATCTCGATGGAGGACTACTACGGCCTCTACGGGATCTTCGACAGCTCGGGTTGGCCGTTCCCCGGATCGGAGGCGGACAAGCAGCCCGACCGGCTCTCGCCGCTCGCGCCGCCGGAGAAACGCGCGGCGATGACCGCGGCGCACGGGCGCGAGCTCGCGCGGCTCGACGGGGAACTGCGAGCGGCCGAGGACGTGCGCGCCGGAGCGGAGCGCGTCGAGCGCGAGGCGCAGGCGCTCGTCCGGGGCTTCGAGGCCGACGGGATCCGGCCCGCGGCGCCCCCCCTGCCCGTTTCCGCCGCGCCCGCCGTTGCGCCCGATACTGCGCCCGACACTGCGTCCCCCGTTGCGCGCGACGCCGTGCCCGATACTGCGCCCGACATCGTGCCCGACGTCGCACCCGATACTGCGCCCGACGTCGCGCCCGACGTCGCGCCCGATGAGGCGCGCGACGAGGCGCGCGACGAGGCGCGCGCGCTGCTCGCGCACGCGAGCGCGCTGCTCGCGGAGAGCGTCGCCGAAGTGCTCAGGCTGACGCAGGCGCGCGCGGCCCTCGCCGACGAGACGCCCCGCGCCGCCACGGCCTACGCTGTGTTCGAGGCCGAACCCAAGGCGCCGCGCATCCACGAGGGCGGCGCGCCGCGCAAGCTCGGCGCGACCGTGGCGCGCGGTTTTCCGGCGGCGGTGCGCGGCGACCGCCCGCCGCTGGTCGAGACCGGCAGCGGGCGCCGCGCGCTCGCCGAGTGGCTCACGGATCCCGCGCATCCCTTGACCGCGCGCGTCATGGTGAACCGCATCTGGCAGCACCACTTCGGCCGGGGCCTCGTCGCGACGCCGAGCAACTTCGGCCGCCAGGGCGCGCTGCCTTCGCACCCCGCGTTGCTCGACTGGCTCGCGCGGCGCTTCGTCGCGAGCGGCTGGAGCGTGAAGGCGATGCAGCGCCTCGTGCTCTACTCGACCGTGTATCGGCTCGCGAGCACGGGGCAGGAGCGGGGGGACGCCGTCGACCCGGACAACCGGCTCCTGTGGCGCCACACGCGGCGCCGCCTCACCGGCGAAGAAGTGCGCGACGGGATCCTCTTCGCGAGCGGGACGTTGGACCTCGAGCCCGGTGGACCGCACCCGTTCCCCCCGGAGAAGGACTGGCGCTGGTCGCAGCACAACCCGTTCCGCAAGGGGTACGAGAACAACAAGCGCACCGTGTACCAGATGCTCGGCCGCCTGCGCCGGCACCCGTACCTCGCGCTGTTCGACGGGCCGGATACGAACGCGAGCACGGCGCGCCGCGCGGAGACGACGGTGCCGCAGCAGGCGCTCTACCTCATGAACAGCGCGTTCGTGCACGGGGCGGCGGAGGCCCTCGCCGGTCGGCTGCTCGCGAAAGACGGCGACGACGGCGCGCGGCTCGACCGCGCCTGCGTGCTCGTGCTGGGGCGTCCCCTGGGGGCGCCGGAGCGCTCCGAGTGGCTGGCGTGGCTCGGGGCGCAACGCGCGCTCCTGGCCGAGGCGGGCGCGGAATCCGAGGCGCGCGAGGTGCAGGCCTGGGCCGGCATCGGGCGCGTGCTCTTCGGGAGCAACGCCTACCTGTATGTGGACTGAAGCGATGGACAACGACCGGCACGGCTATGGAACCTTCACGCGGCGGGCGCTCCTCGGCGCGGCGGCGGGAGGACTCTCTGGAGCGGCGTTCGCGCGGGACGCGGGCAGCGGGGCGTCGATGTTTGCGAGCAGCGATCCGCTGGCGCCGAAGACGCCGCACTTCGCGCCGCGCGCGAAGCGCGTGATCTTCCTCTTCATGAACGGCGGCGTGTCGCACGTCGACAGCTTCGACCCGAAACCCGCCCTGCGCCGCGACGACGGCAAGCCGCGCGGCGAGCAGACGCTCCTCGGACCGCAGTGGAGTTTCTCGGCGGACTCGAGCTGTGGCACCGAGGTCAGCGACCTCTTCCCCGCGCTGCGGAAACAGATGGACGAGGTCTGCCTCGTTCGCTCGATGGTCGCCCTCCACGGCGACCACTTTCAGGCCGCGCTCGGCATGCACACGGGCTCGACGAACTTCGTGCGCCCGAGCCTCGGGGCCTGGGTGAGCTACGCGCTCGGCACGGAGAACCCCAACCTCCCACCGTTCGTGGTCATCGCGCCGCGCATGCCGTACGCCGGCGAGCAGCTCTGGGGCAGCGATTTCCTGCCCGCCTGCCACCAGGGTGTGCGCATCGTCCCGGGCGACGAGCCGGTGCCGAACCTCATCCCGCGCCTCGCGCCCGAGCTCCAAGCCAGCGAGCTCGACCTGCTGGAGCGCACGAACCGGCGCCACCTGGAGGCGCGCGGCGGGGACGCGGTTCTGGCGGCGCGGATGCGCTCGTGGCGCATCGCGCAGGGCATGCAGGTCGAGGCGCCCGAGGTGTTCGACCTCGGAAGAGAATCGGACGCGACGCTCGAGCTGTACGGACTGAAGCGCGGTGACACGAAGAGCTTCGCCTGGCAGTGCCTCGTCGCGCGCCGTCTCGTCGAGCGCGGTGTGCGCTTCGTCGAGCTGATGGACGTCGGCGCCTCGAACAACTGGGATGCGCACGGCAACATGGCCTCGCACGGCCGTCTGGCCAAGGCGGTCGATGCACCCGTCGCCGGGCTGCTCGCGGACCTCCGGCAGCGCGGCCTGCTCGACGAGACGCTCGTCGTGTGGACGACCGAGTTCGGCCGCTCGCCGCACGCGGACAAGAAGAACCCGAAGGGCCGCGGCCACCATCGGAACGCATATTCATCCTGGCTCGCCGGCGCCGGCGTGCGCTCGGGCACGGTCTACGGGGAGAGCGACGAGCACGGCTACGAGGTGGCCGCCGGACGCGTGGACACCCACGACTTCCACGCGACGCTCCTGCACCTGCTGGGCCTCGACCACGAGCGCCTGACCTACCGCCACGCCGGGCGCGACTACCGCCTGACGGACGTGCACGGCCGCGTGATACGCGAGCTGCTCGCGTAGCCGTCCATACGGTGCCGCACACCTCCGCGACGTCCAGCGTCGCGGAGGTGTGCGGCACCGTATGGACGATGGTCGCCCGGTGCGCGACCCGGGAGCGGACGAGATCGTGCGCTCCTTCGTGGGCCAGATCGATCTGCTCTCGCCCGAGCGCGAGGCGCGCGCGCTCGAGACGGTCCGGACGGTCGCTCGCGGCACGGAGACGGAGCGCGCGGAGGCCGAGCGGAGCGTGCGCGCGTGGGGCCGCTACGGTGTGCCCGTGCTGCGCCGACTCCGCGCCCTGGGGGCCCCGGCGGGCGCGCTCGAGGTCGCGGGCGCCTGGGCGCGAGCAGCCGGCAGGGCCGACTGAATCGCGACCTCGGCCCGATTCCGCGCTACGCTGCGGGGATGGATCCGGCGCGTCGAAGTCTCGAACGGCAGAGCGGCGCGCCCGCCGGACACGCAGCGCTCGTCGTCGTCCAGTTCAGCTTCGGGCTGTTCCCGATCGTCGGCGTCCTCGCGTTCGGCGCGGGCGGGTTCGCGCCTCTCGCGGTAGCGGCGTGGCGGATGGCGTTCGGGGCGGTCGCGCTCGGGCTCCTGGCCCTCGCCCTCCACGGGCGCCGCGTCGTCCCGGCGCGGAGGGACCTCCCGCGCCTCTTGCTCTGTGCGACGCTCGGCATCGCGCTGAACCAGGTGTTCTTCATGGAGGGCCTCGCGCGCTCCACGCCCATGAACGCGGGGCTCGTCATGTGCCTCATCCCCGTGTTCACATTCATCGTCGCCGCCGTGGTGCGCCTCGAGCGGTTCAGCGCGGCTCGCGCCCTGGGCGTGCTCTTCGCGGGCGCGGGTGCCGTGCCGCTCTTCCTGGGTGAGGGCACCGAGTTTCTGGGCGGGCATGGGTTCGGCAACCTCCTCATGGTCGCGAACTCCTTCTTCTACGCCTGGTATCTCGTGCTCTCGAAGCCGCTCGTGCAGCGGTATCCCCCGCTCGTCGTCATCGCCTGGCTGTACGGGCTGTCGCTGGTCTATCTGCCGTTCTTCCTCTGGAGCGCCCCGGTCCTCCCCGCGGATCCCGGCTCGCGGGCCGCCTGGGGCGCGCTCGGCTACATCCTCGTCTTCCCAACGGTCGTCGGCTACCTATTCAACGCCTTCGCGCTGTCGCGCCTTCGGGCCACGACGACTGCTGTCTACATCTACATGCAGCCGATCATCACGGGCGTGGGGAGCTGGCTCATCCTCGGCGAGCGGCTCACGCCCGGCCTGTTGCGCGCCGCGGTCCTGCTCTTCATCGGGGTCTGGCTCGTGATCCGCCGGCCCAGGCAGGGCACTCTCGTGGCCGATTGAGACCTGCGCCGCAGCAGTCCGTGCCCCTCCGTCATTGCAGGCAGCCATCGCAGTGGCCGCCCGCGTGACCCGCTCCGTACGTTGGTTACGGCAGGGACTCGCCCGTGAGCTGGACGGTGAACGGCGACGCTTCGTTGGCCGCATCGTGTACGAACCGGAGCGTCGTCGCCTTGCTCCCGGCGCCGGAGATGGGGCTGAAGCGCACGCGGTAGGAGACTTCATCGTCGCCGTCCAAGCTCGATTGGCCGAGGCAGCTCGAGTTGACCGATGTGCGGATCACGTTCGCGATGTGCGGGTGGAACTCGAGGAAGATGTTCGACATGCCGCCCGGGCACAGGTGGCAGTAGCTCATGAGCGTCCCGTCCGAGCAGACCTGGGGTCCGGAGCACGTGGCCTGGCACGCGTCGAGCGGGGGACAGTACGAGTGCGTGTGCTGCGCTCCGAAGTTGTGGCCCAGTTCGTGGCCCACGACGACAAAGTCCCACGTGAACGACGCCGGGTTGCCGGTGAACGTGCCCCAGTTGATGTTGCCGTTGATGTTCGCGCTCACGCCGAACCCGAAGTTGTCGCTGCACAACACGTTCACATAGGCGATCCCGCCTCCGAGTGACGCACCGCTGATGAAGTGCGCGAGGTCGGCCTCGACGGGCCACGCGCCGCCGTTGCTGGGCGCCCAGGCGTCGCGGAACTCATTGAGCATGTCCAGCGTGTCGCCCCCGCCGTCGGGCGTCGTCCACGGGTCGCCGGCCGTGCTCCATACCTCGAGGTATGCGATCGAGATCGTCGTCTGCACGTCGGTGAAGTAGCGGTCACTCAGCGCCGCGATGAGCTCCGTCACGTAGGTCGTCGTGCCCTGGACGGTGCCGAACTCGAGGAACAGCTGGTAGTCCGTGGCGATGGCGAGCCGACAGTCGGCGGCGGAGAGCTGCTGCGTGCCAGGCGGCGCGGCCGGGCCCGCGCCGGCGTCAGGCATTCCGCCGGGGGGCGCGAGTGCCGATGCGCAGAATGCCTCCGGGTCGACAGCTTCAGTCTCCGGGAGCTGGTCGGCCCACATCACTCGCGCGGCGCCCCCCTCGAGCGCGGCGATGTGCAGCTCGCCCGACGGTGACCCGTCGAAGCGGATCCAGCCGCGGGTCCCGTGCCGCGAGAACGAGAGGAATGCCGACGAGCCGGCGAGGCCGGCGACCGTGCCCTTCCAGATGGAGAGGTCCGCCGCGAGCGCCGCCGGTCCGCCCGGGACGATGCTCCCGTCGACGAGGAGCACGGCGTCCTCCGTGAAGGGCAGGGGGAGGCGCTCGAGCTCGAGCACGACCGACCCGGCGCCCGGTATCGGTACGCCCGTGAGGAGCACCCGCGATTGTTCCGCGAGCTCCGCGAGCCGGGCCAGGTCGATGGACAGCACAGCGCCTTCGCCCGGCGTCTCGTACTGTACGGTGAAGGGCGCCGCGACCAGGACCGGCGGTGCTTTCATCCCGAGGGGCAGGCCGTCCGGGAGGACCTCGATCGAGAAGTCCGAGGCGTCGCCGCCGACCAGCACGGGCGCCGAGAGCGCCATGGGGAGCGTGCCGAGGTTCGCGAGGGTCACGCGCTCGCCCGCGTTCGGGCCCGTGCCGCTCTGCTGCGAGCCGAGGTCGAGCGTGTCCCCGTCGGCGAGCGGGGTCTCCGCACCGACTTCACCCGACGTGGCGACGAGGAAGGGCAGCGTGCTCGCGTCGTCGTCGGTGATCGTCATCGTGTGGGTGCTCCCGGCGCCGAGCGCCGCGGGCGGGCTGGCGTTCGAGAGCACGAGCACGACCGTCTCGTCCCCCTCGAGACTCCCGTCGTCCTGAACCGTGACGCCCACTTCGAAGCTCACGCCGTCGGCCGTGAGCGCGGGGAACGTGAGCGTCTGTGACGCGAACGTCGCGTAGTCCGCGCCGCTCGTCGCCGTGCCGCTGCCCGCGTCGGAGACGTCGACCTGGACGTCCGCGTCCAAGCTGACACCCGGGTCCAGGTCGAGCTCGACCGTCACCGTGTGGACGCCGTCGGACTCGTCGACCGTCGCGCTCGAAGGTGCCCTGAACCACACGAGTGGCGGA
>Ga0209988_10003347_pt1 | contig 10625 bp, 7 predicted proteins | sample N075metaG_FD_183115 | JGI IMG/M metagenome (GOLD analysis project Ga0209988, IMG submission 183115) | Deep subsurface microbial communities from Kermadec Trench to uncover new lineages of life (NeLLi) - N075 metaG (SPAdes) (version 2) | ecosystem: Environmental > Aquatic > Marine > Ocean trench... | reverse complement strand
GAGGCCGATCCTGACGGAAGTGATCGATCGCATGGCGAAGGCATTGAGCCGTTAGGCATCGGAGAAATTTTGACGGACGACTCCACGGGCAAGAGCCAGGAAAACACGAAGCAGAAGGGCCCCGCAAGCCAACCCAGCGGACTCGGCCACCACCACGGCGATCCTCGTGCACAGAATCGCCGACGGCTTCTGATGGTTCTGTTTCTTGCGCTCGGCTATGCGGGAGTCGAGCTGGTCGGCGGCTTGTGGACGGGATCCCTCGCGCTGCTGGCCGACTCGCTCCACATGATCTCGGACGTCGCCGCGCTGGCGCTTTCCCTGCTTGCGGTCTGGATGGCGGCACGGCCCGCCAGTGAGCGCAGAACCTTTGGCAACAGTCGCGCCGAGATCCTTGCCGCGCTCGCCAACGGTCTCGGCCTCGCCGTCGTCGCCGTTTTCATCTCGGTTCACGCCGTCGAGCGATTCATGTCACCACGTGAAGTGGCCGGCGGGGGGGTCATGGTGATCGCAACCGGTGGGCTGATCATCAACCTCGCCAGTCTATGGATTCTCGAGGCGGGACGCGAAGACTCGCTCAATGTGCGCGGTGCCTGGCTTCACGTCGCGAGCGATACGCTCGCGAGTGTCGGAGTCATCCTGGCGGGACTGGGGATCTGGGCCTTCGGTTGGATCTGGCTCGATCCGACGGTCTCGATCGTCGTCAGCGTGCTGGTTCTGCTCTCGGCCTGGCATCTGATCCGGGAGGCGCTCGATGTCCTGATGGAAACGGTTCCGGGTCATCTGGACCCGGAGGCCATTCGGACGTCCCTGCTTGCCGTGCCCGGCGTCAATGCGTTGCACTGTCTTCACGTCTGGACGATCGGCAGTGGCGAAGTTTCGCTCTCGAGTCATCTCGTCGTCGATCGATCCCATGAACCCGAGCGGCTGCTCCAGGAGGTTCGCAGCCGACTCACCGATCGCTTCCAGATCGACCACACGACGATCCAGATCGAGATCTCGGAAGGCGATCTGGACACCGGCTGTGCCGACTTCTACGAGTGCGAACCGAGCGCCGTTCCCAGCTGACCCCCTCGATTATGACTCGAAGTCACGAATCTACCCCTTGGCTGTGACGCCAAACTGACGATACCGTCATTAGTGACATGATCGTCAGTGAATCCTTCCACTCAACCCAGACTGCGACCGAGGACCGTCTGCCCTCGCGAAGCGGACCTCGCAAGCCGCGATCCCAGGCGACACGTCGTCGCTTATTGGATGCAGGCCGCGAACTCTTCGCGGAACTCGGGCCCCACGCTGTCACGAGTCACGCGATCGCCGAACGGGCCGGGTACGCCTCGGGAACTTTCTACCTCCATTTCAAAGACAAGCTGGCGTTGTTTCGCGAACTGGCCGAAGACGCCGCGACCGAATTGGAATCGCGACTGCTCGCGGTCGCCGAAGACGAGTCCGACCCGACCGCGATCATTCGGGGTCAGGCCGAAGCCCTCGTGGGCTTTGCCGAGGATCAACAAGAGCTTCTGCGGATCATGTTCCATCCCGGCGCGGAAACGGCGGAGATCGGTTCGCGCATTCTCGAGCGGTTGGCGCGCGGCGTGAGTTTTCGGCGCCGCGAGGCGGTCGCGGAGGGTCGCGCGCAGGCGTGTTTCGATTCGGATGTCCTCGCCCAGGCCGTCGTCGGAATGTGGGCCCATGTACTCGCATGGTGGAGCGAAGATCCCACGCGCGCGTCGCGCGAGGCCATCATCCAAACCCTCAGCCATTTTCAGTTGCACGGAAGCCGCGTCGATGGCGGCCCGGTCTGTGGGCTGCCCAGTTCTTTTTCAACGTCGCCCCAATCCAAGTCGCCCGAAGGAGACCTTCCAGGATGAACGAACGTCAGATTACCTATGACCCGATCTACAACACCGTCGATCGCGACAACTTCGATTCGCTCATCGAAGTCGATCGGTATGCAGATCGTACGGATGCCTTCGACGAGATCATCGCGGCGACGGTGGACCATTTCTGGGATCCGATGGACAAACGCTATGTCGACTTCGACTCCGAGCCGATCGACCTTACCCAGCAGCTGATCATGCCGGCGGATTTCTGCATCGAGCTGAAGACCGCGGTCGCGGACAAGCTCGACGAGCAGCAGAAGATTCGACTCGCCAACCAGAATACGCGCTTCATCCTGTCGAGTATCCTGCACGGTGAGCAGGGCGCACTCTCGCTATCCGCCAGTCTGACGCAAATCCTGCGCGACCCGGGCGCGATGGAGTACGCGGCGAACCAGACTCGCGAGGAAGCGAGACATGTGACCGGGTTCACGAATTACATCGTCAAACGTTGGGGGGCACCGCTCGAATCCGGATCCACCGTTCGCAACCTGATGAATGAAATCGTCAAGACAAAGCTCGTGTACAAGAAATTGATCGGAATGCAGATGCTGATCGAGGGGCTCGCGATGGGGGCCTTCGCCACGATCCAACGCGAAACCAACGACCCCCTCTTGCGGCGCTTGATCCAGTTCACGATGGCCGACGAGGCCTTCCACCACAAATTCGGAAAGATCTGGGCCGATCGCACGATCCCCAAGCTCACCGAGGAAGAGCACGAACTCGTCGAACTCTGGGCGGCAGAATCCTTCCAGGTCCTGCTCTTCAATCTCGTCAACGCCGAACAAAAGCAGGAGATCTACAAGGAGTTCGGCCTCGACTGGAAATGGGTTCGCAACGCCGTACTCGAGGCCTTCACCGAGGCGGATCGCCGAGAGGACATGACGAAGAACACGAATATCTTCCGCGTCCTGATCAAGACCCTGCTCAAAGCGGGCATCATCACGGATCGAACACGCCACGTCTATCAGGCCTGGGTCGACATGGATGAGCTCGACCGCGAGGACGACGAGGTGGCGGGAACCGACGTCGCGATGGCCGCGATGGAAGAATTGAAGCTGATCAACCAGAGCCGGCAAAAGATGGGCGCCCGCTACCGAACCCACTGATGCCGATCCCCTCCACGCGACAGAACGTTCTGGACTATTCCGTGCGCGGTCCCCATGCGGTGGGCGTCCTTCAGACCGAGGTCCGCTCACCGTATTCGGCCGAGCCGAACGGCGAGGCTACACGCCTGCTCCCGACCGAGATCTGGTATCCGGCCGCGCCCGATCAGCCAGAGACGGACGACGCCGCTCACCCAATGGGTGTGCGGCACCGCGCCACGCCCGGCCTTTCTCCGCTCGAGACGCCCGGCTCGGCCTGTCCACTGGTCGCCTTCTCGCATGGGAATTCCGGCCTGCGGCAGCAATCGACGTTCCTGACCACCCATCTCGCAAGTTGGGGGATCGTGGTCATCGCACCGGATCACGTCGGCAATACCTACCCGGAAATGATGGCGCTGCCCGACGAAGAGGCTCGACGCTCGACCCATCGTCGCATCCGCGGTCAGCGACCGAGCGATCTCCACGCCGTCGTCCAGTGTTTGCTCGACGGCGGACATCGGTCGAGCGAGCTGCCTGCACTCGACCCGAAGCGACTGGGTCTACTCGGTCACTCCTTCGGCGGATGGACCGCGCTCAAGGTCCCCGCCCTCGAATCCCGGGTTTCGGCCGTCTGTTGTCTTGCACCGGCGTCCGAGCCTTTCGTCGGGCGCAAGGCCTTCGACCCCGGAGAATTGCCGCTGCCCCGAGATACGGCCAGCCTGGTACTCGCGGCGCGTAACGATGTTCTCGTCGATCTCGAGACCGGCATCCGACCGCTCAGCGAACGGCTCGGACCCGATTCGAAGCTCGAAATCATCGACCGAGCGGACCATTTTCATTTCTGTGACGGAGTCGAAATGCTTCACGAGATGCACGAGAAGAATCCGCGCCCCAATCAACTCCATCCGACTCGGCCCGGGTCGGAGTTGCGCAACGAAGCGGACATGCACACGCTCCTCAACGAGCGGGTGATGCGCTTTTTCGCGGAGAATCTGGGGATGATCGAGGGACGATCCTAGCGACCTGCTATTCGGGTGCGCGCAGTGGCGTCGGGTGTCCGAAGAGCCAGCCCTGGCCAAAACGAATGCCGAGACGGCCCAACATGTCGAGTTCTTCGAGGGTATCGAGTCCCTCGCCAATCACCTGGGCACCCATCTTATCTGCCAGCTGGAGCACAGCCGCCAGAACGTCCTGGCGGGCGGGATCCTGATCCACCCCGGAGACCATCGAGCGATCGATCTTGATGTAGTCCGGCTCGAGTTCCAGCAACTCTTCGAGCCCCGCATAGCCGGTACCCATGTCGTCGAGCGCAAACTGAAATCCCAGATTTCGGTAGTAGTCCCGCATTTCCCGGAAAGCCCCGAAACTCGAGAGCGATTCCTGTTCCGAGATCTCGAAGACGACATCGCTCGGTGAGAGATCGCTCTTCTCGAGCGTCTCGATCAATCGGTCTTCCTTGAAGGCGGGATCGTGAATCGTGGTCGGTCGAATATTGAGAAAGAGTTTCGTGTCCTTCGGAAAATCGGCGGCACCGCGCAGCCCGCTTTCGCGGCAGACGCAGTCGAGCTCGAAGACGAGCTCAAATTCCTCGGCAGCGGTGAACATCGCAATCGGCGTGTGGAGGGGCGTTCCCTCCGGCCCACGGGCCAATGCCTCGTAACCGAAGACAGTCTTGTCCTCGACTTCCACGATCGGCTCGTAGACGGAATAGATCCGATGATCCAGGATGATCTCGAGAAGATCCTGCCGAACGGCCTGTCGAGCGTTTTCGATGTTATTCCGACAGTCGCGTCGCGCTGCGCTCACGAGACGACGTAGTTGCGTGGCCATCCCGAATTGTGGATTGCGAAGCTCTACGGAAATTCCGCTGGGAAGTTGGGACGGACCCGACAAATAGGGATAGAAGAGCTTCCCGCCGGGCGCCTGCAAAGTCCGGTTGAGTTCATTTCGAAACCCCGGCATCTCGGTTCGATAGAACCCGGCTGAGCCGGGGACCCGAAAGAGCAGGACCATGACCTCATCGAAGCCCGGCTCGGACAGGCAGACGAGATAGTTTGCGCGCAGACGTTCTTTTGCGACCTCCTCGACCCGTCGATGCAAGGAATCGAGACATCTCCTTCGGGCGACGTCGCCATGGCGGCGCTCGACGTCCGCCAACATGGGTGCACCGACCACGATGAGGCCCACCGCACCGGCCGCCTCGAATCGCTTTCCTAGATCGTCGAAGAGATCGCCGAAGGTCGGAAAATCTTCCGTGGAGGCGTCATGAATCGAAGGCTCTTGGGTGGATGACATAGGCATAGGTTCGGCACGCGATGAACCGGTGTTGAGCCTTCCCGTGGGAAAACTGCCGTTCGCCGCCGGGTTCAGAGCAGGAGCTGCATCGGGTCCGACAACAATCGGGACAATCGGGAGGTGAATCGCGCAGCGAGTGCCCCGTCGATGACTCGATGATCGTAGGACAGCGAAAAGGGCAGAATCAGCCGTGGTTCGAAACGACCCGCATCGGTTGGCGCGGACGGCAGGGAATCGGAAGCGATCGCCGGTGTTTCTGCGTGATCGAGCGGCGAGGGTCCCTGCCACACGGGCCGAACCTGGGTCTTCGAAACCCCCAGAATCGCGACCTCCGGCGCGTTGACGATCGGGGAAAAGCCGGTGCCTCCGATCCCCCCGAGACTGGAGATCGTGAAACAGGCGCCTCGCAGATCCTCGATCCCAAGCTTGCGTGCACGTGCGCGTTCGGCCGTTGCGTTCAGCTCCTCGGCCAGTTCGTAGATCCCCTTCTGGTCCACGTCCCTCACCACGGGGACCACCAGACCCTGCTCTGTGTCGACCGCGATCCCGAGATGAAAATACTCCTTGATGATGAGGCGGTCGCCGTCGGGCGCCAAGGAAGCGCGAAAACTCGGAAACTCATCCAGAGCTATCACGACCGCCTTCATGATGAAGAGCAAGGGTGACAATTTGAGACCGCGCTCACGCGCCGCGTCGCGCTGATCGCGACGAAATCGCTCGAGCAGCGTGACGTCCGCCTCGTCGTATTGGGTGACGTGCGGGACATTCAACCAACTTCGGTGCAGCACGGGACCCGACAGTTTCTGGATCCGGCTGAGCTTCTGCTCGGACACCGGTCCGAAGGCGGCGTGATCCAGCGAGGGAACCGGCGGAATCCCTAGGCCCGGGCCACCGCTTCCCGATCCAGACTCGGCATCCTTCGCAAACCGGTCCCGGACATGACCTCTGAGATCGTCAACGAGAATGCGACCATGCTTCCCCGTTCCTTCGGTCTCTGCGAGCGGCACGCCCAGCTCCCTCGCATAGCGTCGGACGAGCGGACTGGCGTGGGGCAAGCCAACCTGGTCGGGGACAGGATCGGCCGCGGCGGGGGAGACCTCACGGACGAAGTCGACGCGCGGTGTGGGTTCCGCGAGGGTTGGATCCGGGACCGCTGGCGCTGACTCGTCGTCATCCGCGACGCTGTCCGGCCGGTTCTGCGGAGCCGCCCCGGAGTCCACAGACGGAGCCCCATCCTCGGGTGCCGCCGGTCGGTCGCTCTCCAGGACATCGAGGACGACCAACAACGAGCCCTCGGCGACCCGGTCTCCCTCCACGACCGAAATCTCGACGACGGTGCCCGTGGCGGACGACGGAATCTCCATCGTGGCCTTGTCGCTCTCGATGCTGACGAGCGAATCTTCGACCTCGACCCGGTCGCCCTTGGCGACGAGGATCTCCACCACCTCGACCTCGTCGAAGTCCCCGATATCCGGCACGCGAATCTCGAGCAGATGACCCAATCTCGTTCTCTCCCGAGTCGACTAGCGACGGAATGGAGCGGGCCGCTCCGTGTCGATTGCGTACTTCTTGATCGCACCAACTACACAGTCCGTATCGACATCGCCCTCGCTCGCCAGTGCGGACAGGGCCGCAACGCAGATATAGTCGCGATGAACCTCGAAGAACTTTCGCAACTTGGTGCGACTGTCGCTCCGTCCCCAACCGTCCGTGCCGAGCGTTCGAAAATTTCGGGGTACATAGGACCTGATCTGCTCGACGAAGAGTCGAATATAGTCGCTCGCCGCAACGACCGGGCCGGCGGTGCTCGCGAGCTGTCGTTCGACATAGCTCAGCCGCTGTGTTTCCGCCGGGTGCAACAGGTTCCAACGATCCGTTTCCTGCCCATCCCGTGCAAGCTCATTGAAGCTGGTCACGCTCCAGACATCCGCCACGACCCCGTAGTCGTGCAGGAGCATCTCTGCGGCCGCGATCACTTCGAGGAGAATCGTGCCACTTCCGAGGAGTTGAACCCGGGGACCCTCGCCCACTCCCTCTCGAACGCGATACATCCCGCGCAGGATTCCGCGCTCGACGCCGGGCGGCATCGCCGGCTGTGGATACTTCTCGTTCATCACGGTGATGTAGAAGTAGATATTCTCCTCGTCCCGATACATTCGCCGCAGGCCATCATGCACGATCACGGCAAGTTCGTATGCATAGGTCGGATCGTAGGAGACACAACTCGGGATCGTCCCGGCCAGGGTATGGCTCTGGCCATCCTGATGTTGAAGACCCTCGCCGGCCAATGTCGTCCGACCGGCCGTTCCCCCGAGCAGGAAGCCTCGACATTGCATGTCCCCAGCCGCCCACGCCAGATCGCCAATTCGCTGGAACCCGAACATCGAATAGAAGATGTAGAACGGGATCATTTGAACGCCATGGCTCGAATACGCCGTGCCGGCGGCGATGAACGACGCCATCGCGCCCGCCTCAGTGATCCCTTCCTGCAGGATCTGGCCGTCCTTCTCCTCGCGGTAGTAGGCGACTTGATCCGAATCGACGGGGTCATAGAGTTGGCCCACGGACGAGTAGATTCCGAGTCGACGAAACATCCCCTCCATCCCGAAGGTGCGTGATTCGTCGGGGACGATTGGTACGATGTTCCTTCCGATCGACTTGTCTCGCGTCAACACCTGCAGAATACGGATAGCGGCCATCGTCGACGAGATTTCCCGGCTGCCCGTCCCTTTGAGCAGGGCATCGAAGACAGAGAGTTCGGGCAGCTCGAGCGGCGGCGCGTCGGAGCGGCGCGCGGGGAGGTAGCCGCCCAGGGCTTTGCGGCGAGCATGCATATACTCGAGTTCCGGGCATTCGGGCGCCGGCGAATAGAAGGGCGCCTTCGCGATTTCCTCGTCGGAAATCGGAATCCTGAATCGATCGCGAAAGGCGCGCAGCGCCGACTCGGCCATGTCGTGCATCTGGTGCGTGACATTCTGGCCCTCGCCGGCCTCACCCATCCCATACCCCTTGACGGTCTTGGCGAGAATCACCGTCGGCGCATCGGTATGTTCGACGGCGGCCGCATAGGCCGCGTAGATCTTGTGCGGATCGTGCCCTCCCCGATTCAGCCGCCAGATGTCGTCGTCGCTCATCGTGGCCACCATCTCGAGCAGCTCTGGAGATTTGCCAAAGAAATGTTCGCGCGTGTAGGCCCCTCCACGAACTTGATAGGCCTGGTACTCGCCGTCGACGACCTCCTCCATCCGCTTGCGAAGAATGCCCTTGGAGTCCTTCGCCAGAAGCGGATCCCATCGCCCGCCCCAGATGACCTTGATCACATTCCAACCGGCACCCCGAAAACTCGCCTCGAGTTCCTGGATGATCTTTCCGTTTCCACGAACCGGCCCGTCGAGTCGTTGAAGATTGCAGTTCACGACAAAGATCAGGTTGTCGAGCTTCTCACGACCCGCCAGTGAGATCGCTCCGAGCGTTTCGGGCTCGTCGGTTTCCCCGTCGCCGATGAAGGCCCAGATCTTTCGACCCTCGGTGCGGATGAAGCCGCGATCGCGGAGGTAGCGCATGAAGCGTGCCTGATAGATGGCCATCAGCGGTCCGAGACCCATCGAGACCGTTGGGAACTGCCAGAAATCGGGCATCAAACGGGGATGCGGATACGACGAGAGTCCGCCGGGTTCGACTTCCCGGCGAAAATTCTGCAGTTGGTCCTCCGTCAGCCGGCCCTCGAGAAAGGCTCGTGCGTAGATCCCCGGCGCGACATGACCCTGGATATAGAGCAGATCGCCGCCGTGCTCATCGGTCCGTGCGTGAAAGAAATGGTTGAAGCCGACATCGTAGAGCGTGGCCGCCGACGCGAAGCTCGAGATGTGTCCACCGAGGGACGGGTCGACCCGATTCGCCTGAACGACCATCGCCATGGCGTTCCAGCGAATAAAGGATCGAATCCGCTCTTCGAGGGCCTGATCGCCAGGACTCTTTCGTTGCAGCGCATCCGAGATCGTGTTGATGTACGCGGTGGTCGCGCGATAGGGTAGATGAGCGCCCTTGCGGCGAGCCCGACGCACGAGCCGGCCCACGAGGTAGTGGGCGCGCTCGACCCCCTCGCGCTCGAATACGGAATCGAGCGCCTCGAGCCACTCGCGCGTCTCTTGCGAATCTTCGTCGCTGGTCTTCGCCATCACCCCTCCCGATCGACGCTTCAGTCTGCGCGATCGACCGTCGCGGAGGCCTCATCGCTCGTCCCTTCGAGCGTGTCCGGAGATTCGTCGGCCGCGGAGTCCTCCGCGGCTTCATCACCCGTCGTCCGGCCGCGACCTGCGCCCCGATGATCTCGCCGCTTCGCACGCATCGCGCGAACTTCACGCTCGAACACGTCGACCGCCCGAGTCAAGGCGATCTCGGGCTCATCGTCACGCTCGTGCGCGATCAATTCTCGCCCTCTGGCCTGGCAGCGAATCTTCGCCTCGGCAGCACCATGTTGATGGTGTTTGCTGCCTTCCACGTGCACCACGACGTGGATCAGATCTTTCTGTCCCTCTCCAAGTTTTTGGATTCTCGATTCTGCGGCCGCGCGGCAAGACGGTGCGAGGTCCGTCACAACATGCCATCGAATGTCCATTAGGTTCGTTCTCCTTCGTTGTTCATTGTAAGGACCGAGCCCGATCCGGTCTCGATCTCAAAACTTCGATAGGTCTTCTCGATCGTTGCGCCCATCTTTTCCAACGCGCCGCGCATACGCACGTTGTCTTCCAGGATCAACGACGCCTCTCCCTGGCCGAGGCCCTTCGAGGCCCCCACGTCGAACGATCGCGCATAGAGGGCGGCGCCGAGCGGAAGAGACTGGAACTCCTTGGCGACGCCGAGCATGAACACCCGAACCCGATTGATCGTTTGTTTCCGTCTCAAGAGGTGCAGCCAGCCGAAGGGAAAGATCCGACCATTCATTTTCTTCACGACCTGGTTCATGTCCGGCAAGGTGATGGAAATCGCGGCCGTGCGTCCCGAGACCTCCGCAACGAGGCACAGCTCCGGGTCGATGACCTGCTTCAGTCCGGCCGCGATGAAGACGAACTCTTCGTCGGTGACTCGAACGTGGCCCCAATTCTGTTCCCAGGCGTCTTTGTAGATCTCCCGCAATACTTCGACCTCCTGGTCGAAGCGCGATAGATCGAGCGGTCGAATCGTGATTTCCGGATGTCGCGACAGGAGCCGATCGCCCAGGCGCTGCATTCGCTTGACGCCCGGCATCTTTGCATCGACATGGTAGGCGTACCAATCCATCACAGGACGCAAACCGAGTGACTCGTAGATCCCCGGGTAGTAGGCGGAGTTGTGCGGGTTGGCGATATAGGGATCGCTATCGAAGCCG
>Ga0209988_10003344_pt1 | contig 10628 bp, 8 predicted proteins | sample N075metaG_FD_183115 | JGI IMG/M metagenome (GOLD analysis project Ga0209988, IMG submission 183115) | Deep subsurface microbial communities from Kermadec Trench to uncover new lineages of life (NeLLi) - N075 metaG (SPAdes) (version 2) | ecosystem: Environmental > Aquatic > Marine > Ocean trench... | reverse complement strand
CAGGGAGGCATACCCTAAGCGCTACCAAAGCGACGAGTCAGGCGAACTGCTCCCGCAGGACCCGCTTCAATATTTTCCCTGACGGGTTGCGCGGAATACTTTCAACGAAGATGACTTTGCGGGGCAGTTTGTAGCGCGACAACTTCTCCTCGCAGCAATGGATGATAGCCTGTTCATCGACTGCATCATCAGTAATCACGACGATAGCGCAGGTCCTTTCACCCCACTTTTCGTCGGGCAGGCCTATCACCGCAACCTCGGTCACCGCGGGATGCGCCAGGATCACGTTCTCGACTTCCGCGGGATAGATATTCTCGCCGCCGGAAATAATCATGTCCTTGATGCGATCCTTGATGAAAATGAAGCCTTCTTCATCTATTTCCGCAATGTCGCCGGTGCAGAACCAGCCATCGTCATGGGCTTCCTCTGTAGCTTCTGGACGGTTCCAGTATTCCTTCATCATGTGGGGTGCTTTGAGAAGAATTTCGCCGGTGCCGACGTTGGAACGTTTGCCCTGGGCATCACGGATACACAATTCGGTAAACATGGTGGGTTTACCCGCAGAACCTATCTTGCGCAGAGCGTCTTCATTCATCAGCATGCAGCCGCCCCCGCCGGACTCGGTGAGGGCATAGCCCTGGATAACTTCTATATTTTTTTCGTTGTATATGCGGGTCAGGGTTTCCGGCATTGGGGCTGCCCCGGTTATGAAAAAGCGGAAATCTGGTGCATCGAGTTCGGCAAACTCCGGCACCTGTCGCATAAAGTTGAGGATGGCCGGAACGGAAGCGCCGATACATATTTTCTCTTCTACAATGAGTGACCAGACCCTGGATGGATCGAAATCCGGCATGGATACCAGCGTGACCCCGCGCACGGCACAGAACAATACGGCGGTCAGTGCAGCCACGTGAAACATCGGCAAGGGCAGTAACAGGCGGTCCCGGTAGCGAACCTCGACCGTGCTCGCCCAGCACAGTCCAGCCCACATTATGGATTCATGGCTATGGACTACACCCTTGGGCAGACCGGTGGTGCCGGATGTGTACATGATGAACAGGTTGTCCTGGTCACCACCGCCTATTTCGGGTTCTTCCTCAGATGCGTCGGTCAGCAACGACTGCAGACAATCTTCCCCGGCCAGGCCCGCATCTGTGGTCTGTATATATTCGCCTATCGTCAGCGGGTGTTCCTCACTGGCTTTGATAGTGGCCACCGTCTCGGCAAACGCCGCATCAAAAAACAGAATATTTGTGCCGCTGTCAGACAGGATAAACGTTAGTTCGCTGGCAGTTAGACGCGTATTCAACGGCACCACCACCAGGCCCAGTTTGGCGGCCCCGTAGAAAAGTGCCACAAATTTAATACTGTTGTTCATCAGCAATGCAACACGGTCGCCTTTTTTAGCACCCAGCGCTGCCATGGTGCTGGCACATTTATTGGCGAGCTTGTTTAAATCTGCGTAGGTCGCGCGAATATTGGTGGAGGGCTCCACAAAAGCTTCCAGATTGTTGGCAACAACAGACCGTTGTTTAAGCATTGATCCTACATTTATCACTGGTACTTCTCCCGGGTGCTGGTAACTGTCTTACCTTTTGGTCGGTTTTGGTTTTGCTGCCGGCTTGCCCCTGAGGCTGACTTTTTGCAACTTGTCGAAACTTTTCTGTATAAACTTGATCAATTTGTAGGGCTCATTGACCGCCTCGGGTGCCGCCCCAATCGCCAGGCAAATCTTCTGGTTAAAGCTGGCAAAGGTGACATTCAAGCCGGCGCCGGGCGGGACGATGGGAAGACCCTGAAAAGCGACCATTGGCATTCCGCCCATATACAACTGCTCCTGGGGCCCAACCATATTGGAGATCACCAGATTAGCGCTGGGTATTGCCTCAAAGGCCGATGAGAAGTCAGACAGCGTGGCGCTGCCAAAGATAAACAAGGAATAAAGCTGCCGCACTGACGAGGGTAACTTCCTGCTCTTATCTTTCACTTGCTGAATGGAGTTATGAATCTGCTGTAGTCGCGCGCTGATGGTGGCGCTCGGCTGGCCCATAGGCACCAGTTCGACGGTGGCCTGGTTGCCGGCGGATTTTTGGTCGGGCGTACGAATGGACATGGCCATAAGACAGACCAGCGGCACATTAATGCTGGCATTGTGATCCCGCAGGTAATGATGCAGGGCGTCGTCAATAATCGTTGTTACCACGTCATTGACGGTGGTTTCAGTCTTTTTCCCGATCGCTTTTATCTGGGTCAGCGAGAGTTCGCAATTGGCGTAACGCCGCGCTGAGGATTGCGGTATATTATTGAATATCGTCTTTGCTGCGCCGAAGGGAACCGCGGACTGCTTGGGTTTGAGCCCCAGGGTTTGCGCTCCCATTTTCGCAAACTCTGTGCCGGCACCCATAACGTTCGCGGGCAGCTTGCCCAGTTTCGAGAGCCATTTATTTGTCTGTGCCGCACTCGCCCGGGAGCGCTTTCGTTTTGGCGTCTCCTTGTCGGAAGGCATCCAGATGGTACGAATGGATTTATCCTGGGCCGAATCGTTCATTGCATTGCGGAACATCTTGAGTGCGCCCCCGCCATCTATCAGCGCGTGATGGACCTTGATCATGATGGCGATATGGTTGTCTTCAATAGCATCGATGATATAGCACTCCCAGAGCGGCTGGTCCCGGTCCAGCAGGGGTGTGTTCAGGAAGGAGATGAGCTCATAAAATTGCTTTAGCGAGCCGGGAGCCGGCACCGCCACGTGCCTGACATGATAGTCCAGGTCTGGCTCAACAGTCTGCCAGGACGCCACATTTTTTCCCAGCCACTTGAGCTTCTGATTGAAGGGTGCAATGACTTCACTGTTGCGGCAGGTATCCATTACCCTGGCTACGAAGCTGTGTTTCTGACGGGCGGGTACTTTAAACATTTGATACGCTGTCATGTGCATCTGGCGGCTGCTGTTTTCCAGCAGTAGAAACGCCAGATCCATGGGTTTCAAGCTACTCATGATGCAGCCTCTATCTGTGGGTCCGTTTCCGGAATCAGGGAGACGAGTTTCTCCAGTTCCTCAACGAAGTAGTCGAAGAGATTCCACCCATCGGGAAGAACCTTTTTGTCGGCCAGAATGCACAAATTGACATTCTGGCAATAACTCCACATGGTCATATTGAGGCAGGTTCCGTCAACGATTTGACCGGTAGAAAACCAATTGTCCAGCTTGTACTTATCCAGGTAGAGCGGCTTGCGAGGGCCGGGCACATTCGATAAGGCGACATTGCCAAACAGGCTCAGGCTGCCTCTCTTTTTTTCGCGCAACCACCAGCTGAGCGCCTTGACAGCCCAGGGCGGGAGTATTTTCATCACTGCGCCGAAATCTGCATCCATATCCACCATTTGTCGCAGGTGCTCTTTCATTTCTTTTGCCGCCTTGTGACTGGCGTGCAGCCGCTGTAAGGGATCACTAATGTCTGTGTGCAACCAACAATAATCAAGGGTGACAAAGTTCCCCAATCCTTCCATGCCCTCGGGTCGCTCGCCTGCGAAAGGTACTGCAGCGATCAAGGGGCTCTGGTCCGGATTGTAGCTGCCCTCCAGGAACAAGCGCCTGATGGCTCCGGCAGCACAGCAGAGGAAAACGTCATTTATTGTGGCGTCCAGACCCTTGCTGATTTTTTTGAAATTTTCGAGGGGCATGCTCTCGCAGACAAAGGTTCGCCCATAACTCAGTACCTCGTTAATGGGCGTTTTCTGCATCATTCCCGGGCTGGGATGGGGTGGCTTTCCCGATCTCTGGTATTGTTTTTCCAGGGCCTTCCTCTGCTTGAGGCCAGAGATTACTTTGGGCAGGTTCTTGAGCACGACGGCGGGCCAATCAACCAGGGCGAGCCACAACTGCCGAAACCATGAGGGTGTTGGGCGAGCGACCCAATGCGGCACATCTTCAGGTGGATAGCCGGGGCTATCTACGAACAGCTGCTCCAGTCCCCAGGAGGCGCCTACGCCATCTACATAGGCGTGATGTAGCATGGTTACTATCGCCACCTTGCCATTTTCCAGGCCTTCAACGACCCAGCATTTCCACAGTGGGCGACTGCGATCCAACTGGTAGGCGTAGGCGGACGACATGAATTCACACAGGGTCTTGTGATCACCCGGAGTCGGGCAGGCAATACGTCTTAAGTGGAAGTCGAGGTTAAAATCCGGGTCTTCTATCCACAAAGGGTGGTTGAGGGCCAATGGTGCGGGGGCGTATTTCCAGCGAAGGTAGGGGACAAGATGTATTCGATTTTCGAAATCCTGGCGAAACTTGTTATAGGACCAACCCTCCGGATCGGTGGAGGGATCCAATATGGCTACTTTGAAGGTATGCATATAGGCTTTTGGCGTTTCCATCGCCAGCATAAATGCATCCGCGCCTCCCATTCTTCTCATGTGATCGCTCCAAAGTAACCCGGTGTGCACTCCCATAGTTATAGTTCAGTTGAGCAGATATTCAATTCGATGCCTGTGCGCTTACCGCGTGCATCTTCGACGCGGCGCCATCCACCAACGGTGCAGTCGGCCGGGGCACAGCCGAATTTGTCAGCCCTACTTAGGGCGCTTATGCGAAATCAGAAGAATGTCCTATGCTTAGCTAACAATCGCGAGACGGGAGATGAAAATGACAACAATACTACGTGCCCTGCTGGTGCTGCTGATAGGGATTAGTGGCGCCGCGCACACCAAGCCAGTGGGAATCACCCCGAGCCTGACCTTTATCGAGGTGACTCACAAGGGCAAGACCGTAAAGATACAGCGCAACCAGGACAACAAGAATACGGTGAAAGCGGATTACGCCATCACCTCGCGTCCCTGCCCGCCTTTCTGTATCCGGCCGATTGTGCTGGCGCCCGGTATTGAAACCATCGGCGAGCTGGAAATGCTCGATTACCTGGTGGCGAAAGAGAAATCGGGCAGCGATATCCTGGTAATAGATTCCCGTACCCCCGACTGGGTTGCCAAAGGCACCATTCCGGGCTCTATTAATATTCCCTGGACCCTTCTCAAGGAAGATACATCGGACCCCATAACCATCGCAGAAATTCTATCGGATCAATTCGGCGCCAGTTTTGATGATGATCTGTGGGATTTCTCCGGCGCGAAGACACTGGTGATGTTCTGCAACGGCATGTGGTGCGGCCAGTCACCGCGCAACATCATGACCCTGCTGAAGTTTGGCTATCCTGCCCACAAGATCAAGTGGTACCGGGGTGGCATGCAGGACTGGGAGATACTCGGCCTCACCACAGTCAAATAGATGGGGTCAGGTCGCCCATTGCCCATTACGATGGGCAATGGGCGACCTGACCCCCTTTATTGTGATGATTCGGCCTTACAGGCTAATACGGCAGTCTGCAGACAGACTGTCCAGCAGCGTCCCTTCTCTCACAGCTGCCATCGATTTCTCGATATCCGGTGCGAAATAGCGGTCTTTGTCATAGAAGGGCACGCGGGCGCGCAATATCGCCTTGGCGCTCTCCAGCGGGGCAGAAGTTTTTAGTGGCGCCAAAAAATCCAGGCCCTGGCAGGCGGCCAGCCATTCGATAGCTATCACGCCGCAGGTATTTTCGTTCATATCCCTCAAGCGTCTGGCGGCAAAGGTGGCCATGGACACATGGTCTTCCTGGTTGGCCGAAGTGGGCAGGCTGTCGACCGAGGCCGGATGGGCCAGGGATTTGTTTTCACTGGCCAGGGCCGCGCTGGTAACCTGGGCGATCATAAAGCCGGAGTTGACGCCGCCGTTATCGACCAGGAACGGCGGCAAGCCGCTCAGTTGTGAATCGATAAGTAATGCCATGCGACGCTCCGACAGGGCACCGATCTCCGCAATGGCCAGGGCAATATTGTCCGCCGCCATGGCGATGGGTTCGGCGTGAAAGTTACCCCCGGAAATAATGTCGCCTTCTTCGACGAATACCAGCGGGTTGTCGGAAACCGCGTTGGCTTCTATCACGATTGCGTCTGCGGAATTACGCAGTTGCTGCAGGCAGGCGCCCATCACCTGGGGCTGGCAGCGCAGGGAGTAGGGATCTTGTACCTTGTGACAATCGTCGTGGGAGTTTTCAATCTCGGAGTGATCCAACAATTCACGGTAGGCTGCCGCCATATCGATTTGCGATGGATGACCGCGAGCGGCGTGAATGCGCACGTCAAAAGGTGCGCGCGAACCCCTGGCGGCTTCAACCGTGAGTGAGCCGATAACGGTGGCGGCGGCCAATAAGTTCTCGGCGGCGAGCAAGCCCTCAACCGCCAGTGCGGTGGAAACCTGGGTGCCGTTTAATAATGCCAAACCTTCCTTGGGCGCCAGTACCAGCGGCTCCAGCCCGGCAATTTTCAGGCCTTCGCTGGCAGGCAGACGCTGGCCAGCGTGAAAAATTTCGCCTTCGCCCAGTAATGGTGCACTCATATGCGCCAGTGGTGCCAAATCACCGGAAGCACCCACCGAGCCCTTGGCGGGAATACAGGGATAGACCTCTTTCTCCAGCAGTGTGATCAGCGCCTGGATCACCCGCAAGCGGATGCCGGAAAAGCCCCGTGCCAGCGAGTTAATTTTGAGCACCATCAACAGGCGCACGGTAGACTCCGGCAAGAACTCGCCGACACCGGCCGCATGGCTGAGCACGATACTGCGTTGCAGTGTCTCCAACTCGTCCGCTTCAATGCGGGTGTTGGCGAGTAAGCCAAACCCGGTGTTAATACCGTAAACCGTACGGCCTTCTATCATCACATCGGCGACGATTTTGGCGGCCGCTTCAATGCCGGGCAGGCAGCCCTCATCCAGGCTGACCCGTACCGGCTGTTCCAATATGGTCTTGAGGTCGGCCAGGTTTAATTGACCGGGTGTCAAATGAAGCTCAAGCATAGTGTTAATCCTCTTCCAGCATAGGTAAATCGAGACCGTTTTCACGAGCTGAGTTTTTGGCAACCGGGTAACCCGCATCAGCGTGACGCATTACCCCGGTAGCGGGGTCGTTCCACAGCACCCGGCCAACCCGCTCGCGGGCGGCATCGCTGCCATCACACACAATTACCACACCGGAGTGTTGGCTAAAGCCCATGCCAACACCGCCACCGTGATGAATGCTCACCCAGGTGGCACCACTGGCGCAATTGAGCAGGGCATTTAGAAATGGCCAGTCGCTGACCGCATCGGAGCCATCCATCATGGCTTCAGTTTCCCGGTTGGGGGAGGCAACTGAGCCTGAATCCAGGTGATCACGACCAATTACGATTGGCGCTTTGAGTTCGCCGCTGGCGACCATGTCGTTAAAGGCCTGGCCCAGGCGGGCGCGATCTTTCAATCCCACCCAACAAATACGGGCTGGTAAACCCTGAAACGGGATGCGTTCGCGGGCCATATCCAGCCAGTTGTGTAACTGCGGATTATCGGGGATCAATTCCTTTACCTTGGCGTCGGTCTTGTAGATATCCTCCGGATCACCGGACAGGGCCACCCAGCGGAAGGGGCCGATGCCCTCGCAGAACAGGGGCCGCACATAGGCGGGTACAAAACCCGGGAAATCGAAGGCGTTTTTGACGCCTTCTTCCAGTGCCATCTGGCGAATATTGTTGCCGTAGTCCAGGGTGGCGGCGCCAGCGGTTTGGAAATCCAGCATGGCCTGTACCTGTACGGCCATGGATTGCTTGGCAGCTTCTACCACAGCAGCGGGATTGCTGATGCGCCTTTCAGCGGCCTTTTTCATGCTCCAGCCCCGGGGCAAGTAGCCATTGAGCGGATCGTGGGCGCTGGTCTGGTCAGTCACGCAATCGGGGATAACGCCGCGCTTAACCATGGCCGGGAAGATGTCTGCCGCGTTGGCCAAAAGACCGATGCTGATAGCCTCGCCGGCGGCGGTGGCTTCATTAACCATTTCCAGCGCCTGGTCGAGGGTGGTGGCTTTCTTGTCCAGGTAGCCATTGCCGATGCGAAAATCGATACGGCTTTCATCGCACTCGACCGCCAGCATACAAAAACCTGCCATGGTGGCCGCCATTGGTTGTGCGCCGCCCATACCACCCAGACCGGCGGTGAGAATCCAGCGACCCGTGGCGATGCCGTCGAAATGTTGTTTGGCGATGGCGGCAAAGGTTTCGTAGGTGCCCTGCACAATGCCCTGGCTACCAATGTATATCCAGGAACCGGCGGTCATCTGGCCGTACATCATCAGGCCCAGCTTATCGAGTTCGTTGAAGTGCTCCCAGTTGGCCCAGTGCGGAACGATATTGCTGTTGGCGATTAACACCCGCGGCGCTTCGCTGTGGGTGCGAAACACGCCAACCGGCTTGCCGCTCTGGATCAATAATGTCTCGTCATCACCCAGGCGTTTGAGGGTTTCAACGATCTTGTCATAACACTCCCAGTTGCGCGCCGCACGGCCGATGCCACCGTACACCACCAGTGACTGGGGGTGCTCGGCCACGGCGGGATCGAGATTGTTCATTAACATGCGCAGCGGCGCTTCAGTCAGCCAGCTTTTGGCGCTGAGCTCGGTGCCGGTGGGTGCGTGAATGACTCTCTCGGTACTGGGGTCGCTTGTGCGGTTATCGTTGTGAGAATCGTTCATGGTTATACCTCGGCTGTCAGGTGGCCGCCAAGTCGATAGCGGCTGCCTGGGTAATATAAATTGGCGATATTAACGATGCCCTGTTGGCACCAGGTGCGGCGACTTACCTTGAGACAGGGTTCGTTGATGTCAATGTCCAGCACCTGGGCCACGGCGTCGCTGACGGTGACAGCTTCCACCGTCTGGTCAGCTTCCGTCAGTGGTGAAATCCGTGACAGATAACTGCTGGGTGTGATGTGGGTAAAATCCTGCTGCAGGTAATCGGGTCCGAAACGCGGGTTTACGAAGCGCTCTTCATACTGCAGGGGAATATCGTTCTCGTGGTGTACCACAATGCTGTGATAGACCGGGCTGCCTTTATCCAGACCCAGCATCAGGGCGGTAGTGCGGCCGGCTTTTACTTCGGCCAGCTGTAACAAGCGGGCTTTGTGGACGTGGCCCCGGTCGCGGATTTCCTTGTCGATACTGTGAATCTCCAGGATCGAGCTGCGCGGCCGCGCGTCGGCTACAAAACTACCCAGGCCCTGGGTGCGCACCAGGATGCCTTCTTCACCCAGTTCCTGCAACGCCCGGCGCGCGGTCATGCGGCTGACGGAGAATTCTGTCGCCAGGTTATTTTCTGAGGGCACGCGATCGCCCGCCTGCCACTGGTGTTGCTCAATGCGGCGGATGATGTGTTCCTTGATGACAGCGAAGCGGGCTTTGCTCATTGCCAGGCGGCCTGGTAGTTGATGAAGGCGGCCATTCTAGTTGTATATACCTGTATATACAAGTATAGTTTGCCAGCTATGCAAACATTCGAATTTACACAGGGCTCAGCGCCCTTACTGGTGAGCCTGCCCCACAGCGGTTTGGAGCTGCCCGCGGAGCTGTTGGTTGACATGACGGACGTGGCTTACGAGCTGGCGGATACCGACTGGCATGTGGAAAAACTCTACGATTTCGCAGGGGAATTGGGGGCGAGTGTGATCCGGCCCAAAGCGTCGCGTTATGTCATTGACCTGAACCGGCCGCCGGATAATGCCGAGCTGTATCCCGGTGCCAACGGTACCGAGCTGTGTCCTACCAGTACCTTCGCCGATGAGCCGCTCTATAAAGAGGGCCGGCAGCCCTCTGCGGCAGACATTGAACAACGCCTGCAAAGCTGGTGGCAGCCCTATCACCAGCAGTTACAAGCTGAGTTACAACGCATCAAGTCAGTGCACGGTTGCGCCATATTGTTTGAAGCCCACTCCATTCGCTCGCTGGTGCCGCGGCTATTCGAGGGGCGGCTGCCAGATCTCAATATAGGTACTGCCTCGGGTAATAGCTGTGCCCGCACCATGTTATCTGCGGTGGAGGCGCTGTTGAGTGATCAACAGCACTACAGTTGTGTATTCAATCAGCGTTTCAAGGGTGGTTATATTACCCGTGCCTACGGTGATCCGGGGCAGGGTGTGCACGCCATACAACTTGAATTGTCCCAACGCCTGTACATGGAAGAAGAATTACCTTTTACTTATTTGCCGGAGCAGGCCGCGCAGTTGCAGCCCCTGTTGCGACACATACTGGAGCGATTGATCCAGTGGGGATTGGAAGAGGCACAGACATCGTAATGCAGTGGGACACACTCTGGATAAATCTCCGCCTGGCCACCATGGCTGAAACTCAGCCTGGGCCCTATGGCATGTTGGGAGAGGCTGAGGCCGATGCTGCGCTGGCGATCCGCAATGGCCAGATTGCCTGGCTGGGACTTATGTCTGAACTGCCAGATTATGATGAAGCCACTGTGAACGTGTGTGATGGCGCGGGCCGCTGCATGACACCGGGCCTGATCGATTGCCACACGCACCTGGTATATGGCGGCAACCGTGCCGAAGAATTCGAACTGCGCCTTACCGGTGTCGACTACGAAGAAATTGCCCGCCGCGGCGGCGGTATCCTGTCCACCGTCAAGGCTACCCGTGCGGCCAGTGAAGAGGAGCTGTTCCAGACTGCCGCCCGGCGCCTGCAACATTTTCTCGATGAGGGCGTGACCGGTATTGAAATTAAATC
>Ga0209988_10003341_pt1 | contig 10631 bp, 9 predicted proteins | sample N075metaG_FD_183115 | JGI IMG/M metagenome (GOLD analysis project Ga0209988, IMG submission 183115) | Deep subsurface microbial communities from Kermadec Trench to uncover new lineages of life (NeLLi) - N075 metaG (SPAdes) (version 2) | ecosystem: Environmental > Aquatic > Marine > Ocean trench... | reverse complement strand
ATGGAGCATCGATTTGTATCTCATGGGTTATTGGTCCCGTGACTCTTCTCGGCGATTGCCCGGATGGAGCCTGTTGCAGGATGCGGATGGCGAGGAATCGTTGCAGGAGTTTGATTCGGCGGATGCGTAGGGGCGTGTTCTGGCGCGCCAGTGCAGTCAGGCGGATCGCGCCTGGGAAGGCGCTCCTACCTATCCTGTAGCGTGCTCCGGCGCGCGATTGTAGTGAGGCCGATCGCGCCGCAGGTATTGGTGGCCCCGCCGCCTTGCAGGCGCGTAATCAACGACCGCAAAAAGACCTTATTGAAACGCAGTTGGCAGAATGAACTCGCCTGCTCCATTTCGACACGACTGCAGGGGTGCAGGAGGTAGAGCAACGCAGGAGCAGTTGCCGAGGGTCTCGGCTGGTCTGAGAACGCCCATTGGCGGGAACACGGGCAATAGAGGGCGGATTTTCGGGGCAGTGCGCCGGATGCGGGGAAGATTCCCGGCGTGCTCGGGACGCAAAATGTCCTCTTCAAGCAGTCGCAATTGATAAGAAAAAAGGAAGCGCCACCGGGTACATCGCGAAATATGTCGCGAAAAATATCGACGGCTTTTCGGTCGGCGAGGATTTCGAAAAACCTGACACCGACGCTAGCGATACGGCTAAGCGCGTAGACGCGTGGGCCGCAACCTGGGGGATTCGACAGTTTCAGCAAATAGGCGGGCCGGCGGTCGGCATGTGGCGCGAGTTACGCCGTATTCGCGAGTCGGTCGATGACGTAACAATGGAAGCGGCACGCACTGCCGCCGATTCGGGCGACTGGCAGAAGTTTGTCGCCGCACTTGGCGGTATCGAGGCCGGGCGCAATTCACCCGTGACGCTGGAAAAGGAAATAACCGGCGAGGTGAACGAATATGACGAGGTAAAAGCTGCCGCAGTGATCGGAGTCAATTGCGGTGCGCTATTTATTGCCACGCGCGAGCGGGTATGGGTTTTCCTCTTTTCCGATAAACTGGCCCATTGGACCTGTGTCAATAACTGTACGCATAATCTTGAGCACCAGACCACGGAATTCAAGCTCGACCACGGCCCACCATGATATTTGATTGTGGTTTTCGGGCGAGTTGCTGAGAATCGACAGTAAGCGAATGGGAGTCTCGTAACGCCGCCATGAGTTTCTCGGGCTTGTTGGCCGAAGACCAACCATTGACCGGCCATCTAGAAAAACTAGGTTGGCTCCTGAATGCTAATGTCCGCGTGTCGGATTCGACATATGACCTTGAATATAGGCCCATGCTCCATTGCGCTTGATCACAATGGCTGAAAATATGCCATCGAATTCAAACGGCTCTTGCCTACCGAAATCAAACCGAATTGAGATGCCTGCATAGAGCGCTGCCGTAGAGCGGTCGATAGGAGTGATAACAAGATTGGTAATTTCTGTTTCAACGGACACGCTCTGCTCAACGACCTGATCAAGCGATGCAACGAGCGATGGGTGGCTAGTGTATCGAATTACGCCCTGTTCAATCCAGACAAAGCCGTCATACGTGGAGTAGTACGTCTTCAGATCATCCCACCGGCGTTCAGCAGAAGAGCGCGCCCAATCATCGACGAAAGCGGTCACCTCGTCGATAACAACATTTTGATCAAAAGTTTTCTTGATGGTCGCGTCCAAAGCACACGATGTCGCGAGCAACGCCGCTATGCAGCCTATCCAAGGGCCACGCATGTCAAATTTAGTCACAAGCCGCGCTCCGATATGCGCTCAGGTTCGTACTGAACAATGATCGCTTCATTGGCCTCGGTGTCTGCAAACAGGACAAGTCTACCAACTATTGGGATGGGTAAGGAGCCCTGGGGAATTTCACCCCAAGGCTCTCGCAGAACCGTACGTGAACGTCTCCGCTCATACGGCTCCCATCATCCAGCCGTAAAGCCAACTCCAAACTGCCAGTGTACAAAGAGCTCGGGGCGATGATAAGCGACCGCCTCAAGCAATGCCTTGGCACGCTTGGTGGAGCGGCCTCGCTTCTTGTATTTCCGCTTAACCCATTTAAGTAAATGGCTGTTGATGTGCCGCAAAACGGGACCCAGCGATGACCGTTGATAGGCGCCGTAGTAATTCAGCCAGCCACGAATGGCTGGATTGACGGCTTTCGCAATATCATCCAAGGACTGACTGGTGCGAAGATGGAGCCGCCAGCGCCGAGCCTGCTGCCTGATCTTCTTGGCCGAGCGGGGACTGATGGCGGGCGTAAAACCCACAAACATCTGCCCATCCCGACGGCGGACCAAGCGAGCTCGGAAGCAATAACCCAGAAAGTCAAACTTCTTGGCAACCTGAGTATTTTGCTGCTTGCCGACGTTGCAACAAACAATCTGGGTTTTCTCCGGATGAAGCTCAAGCTTGCATTCTTGAAAGCGTTGCTCTAACCGAGCCTTCAGATAGCGCGCCTGGGCTTCACTTCGACAGTGCACCACAGCATCGTCAGCATAACGAGCAAACGGATTGTTCGGAAAATTTCTCTCCATCCATTTGTCAAACACATAGTGCAGAAACAGGTTCGAGAGCACGGCACTGACCACGCCACCCTGAGGGGTACCGCTGTCCCGTTCGACGAGCCCACCATCTGCCTGCTGAAACGGTGCCTCTGAGTAAATGATCTTATCGGATCAGAGCATTGCATAGGTCGGAATTTTGAAATAATATACTCGAAGTTGCGGTGGCCACCTTGAGGCGCGCACGAAATGAGCGAATCAATCTCTCCGGACGCGCCATCCATATCTCTATAAATAGACTAAGTGTTTGGCGGTATTTCGGGTACTAGAAGGTAGGAATCATAATTTCCGCCGAAGTGCAATACATGCTTACCATGATTGCAGTCGACAGATTTTTTATAGGGTGGAGACGGAATAATCTCGTCAGAAGCTAGGATCAATTGCAAGGTGTCTCCAACTGAAAAGAAGGTGCTGCTGGGATACAGTTCAATATCGACAGGGACGATTTCACCAGCTTTCAACTTCTGCTCCGAAGTCCCTATTTGTACCGGACGCCACTCGGTTGATTCAACAGGGTCAAGCTCACGTCTGGAGACTCTACAATTACTTCGAGTGACCATATCCCTCTTGTTTCCAACTGAACCGTTGAAGTGAACAGCATTTCCTTCGCGATCGAGCTTATTGACAGCGATAAATATGGCCATGTCGTCCGGTGATATTTCTTCTGCTTTTCCGGGACGGGCTTCCACCCAAACCCTCAACTTCATATAGCCGCTTATCTCCGTGTCTTCGGTAAACTTGAAATTGAATAATGCGTTCCCGTTCTTTGCCGGGTACACTACCTCCATTGGTTGTTCCGGTTTTTCAAATACGAGAGACTGTGGCTGACCACTCAAATAGAGTTTAGTGTACTGGGTACGAGCGAGCGGCCATTCATGCTCATATCGAACCTCGTGAATCTCATCAATGCTGGATCGCACTTCCAGTCGCACCGGAGGGGTGTTTAAAAAACCGCTGGACGCATCATCTTTTAAAAAACAGTCCATGAAGTCCTTGGTTATCTTTTGTACCTCCGGCGAATAGTACGAAACCCACTTGCCAGTGCGATGCGTGTACACCCATTTGTATTTAGATTTTGCTTTCTCGAATGCCCGGAAAGAACCCATGGTATGTAGACCATGGTCGGAGAACGAGGCACAAACCAGCATGGGAACCGTAATCTCCTCTAACTTGGCTGCTTTTGCCTTCCAAAAATCATCGTAGAATGGATGGTTCTTTAAATAGTCCGTTGGGATACTCCCATCGAATTTCACGAAGTCTTCTTGCGTGCCATTAATGCTCGGTTTCACCTCGGTAGCCCACCAGAAAGCAGGAAAACCGATGTCCGCTAGCCCACCAAAGGCAAAAATGTCGCGATACGGGTCCGTTAGTCCTTCCCAGGGAGAAATGCAGCACAACGAAGGTGGTGGCTCCCCGTAGGCCTGGCAAGCTGCCACATGGTATTGAGATATGGCGAGGAAACTCACGCCATTGAGGCCCACCTTACCGCTACACCACGCTTGTTTCGCTACCCACTCAATCGCCTCGTAGTAACACTTTCCCTGATGCTCGGAGAAGGCGGAGGGTGGACCTTCACTATTCGCGTAACCCGGTAAATTCATATTGACGAGGGCATAACCCGCAGGGATCCAAAAATTGGGGTCAGGTGATTCCCAGCTGGTCAGTCTGGAAAAGGCCGGTTTTCCTCCGGCCTGTGGGATCAGACGATATTGTTGAGGCGGACCCCCCATCGGCGTTTTCTTAAGCGCAGGCGTGAGGTGATTGTTGTAGGGATGGGCACACATCACTACCGGCACTTTTTCGGCGTTGTCCGCCGCCTTTTTTGAACGGAAGATATTTGCGGTCACAGAAAACCCTTCGCTCATAGGTATTCTTACATCATATTCGCACAAAATATCCGGGTCTGGTTCGGTAAGCTCGGCCTGAGGATTAAAAAGCTGACCACTTTTCAAAGCATTGCCCAAAAGTGGACCAATGGCCTCGAATGTCCGAATTATGTTCGTGATTACTTCTTTCATCACAACCTCCTTGTCACAGGGGTCTAAAGCTTAGGTGTCGAAAGGCCAGCGCTAAAAGGTACGGCCGACGTAAAAGTAAAGCGCCCTGTGACCACCCTCAGCCAATCCGCCAGCGAAATAAATTGGACCTAGTATGCTGTCCACACCGACGAAAACGCTGCCGGCGAAGATAGAACTATCCAAACTTATGTCAGATCTGTCTTGCCACGTATTTCCCAGCTCAACAGTCCCTCCGATGTATGTAGGTAACAAGGCGATATCTCCAACACGCCGATAGTATGCAAGATTTGCAATACCGAGATGTTTGCCGGTCAACTCATCCGGATTCAGACCCGACAGATTAAAAAAACCTCCCAGACGAAAAAGACGCTCGAGCGGCGCCTCACCGCTGACGGTCGTACCGTAGCGGATGCCTGTCAGCAAAGTGTGGCGACCCCATGAATTCGCAGCCGAGAATCCGGCACTTAGCTGATCGAAACTAACATCAGAACCCAACGACTCTCGTGCCGCGATCCAACTAACGGACCCGAAGGTGCCGTGCCGCGGAAAATTCCGGTTGTCAAGCCGGTCAATAGCCAGGTCAAGAAAAATCTCCCCTAATGCAAAATTTTCATGCGGTGTGGGTTGACCGATACGGATGTCTCGTTCACCAGTAAGGTAGCGTGCGCCGACCTGAAGACCGCCCCAGTTGCCAAATTCCCGGCCGACTGCCAGCTCACCGCTCGCGGATAAAACAGAGACGGTTCCAATTGCGGTTCCCGATTCATATGCGGTGAAATCAATGCTACCAATCGTCAGCTTCGGCGCGATAAAATACCGGTAATCATGACCAAACGGTTGATGGAACGCGCTCGAGAAACTGGTTTCGTTGCCAAGCGTTATCGTATTGCGCCATTCCCCTCCGGACGGATTCATCGCCGTGTTCAGGTGACTGATCGATGCATTTATCAGGTTATCGCCGCCAGCCATTGATGCAATATTCAAGCCGAATTGGAGGTATTTCGGCCCCCAACTTCGTTCAACCGCGGTCACCTCAAGCCCTGTCTGACCGTCATCTTCGACGAGTCTGAAACTCACCTTCTGAAACGCCTCGGTACCGTATATTCGAGCTATGCTGGATTCCAGTATCTCTGTGTCGAGCGGCTGACCGAGCTCGAATTCATGCGCACGACTGACAACGAACTCGTTTGACAGTTTCGATTGGTTGTTCCATCTGATGAAGTCAATAATTGGCTGCCTTGAACCGGGAGCCGTTTTCGCAACGAGGGAATTGACACTGTCTGAGGATGGCGTCGCGAGCATCTGAAGTCGGTTCAGGTTTTCGAGGGCTGCGGCTCGGCCAATTGGAATGGCTTCATTGACCCGGTCAAAGTCTCCCGCACTGATGTCACCAAGTTTCGGTCTTATCAGGATATCTGACTCCGTCAGCGTAGATAATTCCGATTCCGTGTTGCGGTGCGTTAACAGGCCGGTGAGCTGCTCAACAATGGACAACACGGAACCGATCTCGTCCTGGGACTTGAGCGGCGTACTGACATCCACCGCGATTACAATATCTGCCCCCATCTCTCTGACGACCGAGATCGGAAGGTTCGCCGCAATGCCGCCGTCGACCAGCATACGGCCGTCTATAAGAACAGGCACCATAACAGCCGGAATGGAGAAGCTTGCAAGGATCGCGGTGGCCAGGTCACCGCTACCGAGGACAATTTGCTCCCCCGTGCCGATAGCTGTGGCAACTGCCCGATAGGGTATCGGCAGCTTGTCAAAGTCATCAACGAGAGCTACCGGTAGTGTCAGCTTGGTGATGACAAAGTCGATCTTTTGCCCCTGCACGACACCCAGCGGCAACTTGATCTTGCCATCGCTGAATCCGACGCGTCGCTTGATCAGGAATTCATCGTCATCGCGTTTGCGGCGAAATGTCTTGTCGGCTCGATTGGTGCTGTCAACAAACACGTCATCCCAGTCGATATCATTCAGTGCCTGCTCAACCTCATCGAGCGTCATGCCCGACGCATACAGACCACCGACGATGGCGCCCATGCTCGTGCCAGCGATGCAGTTAATTGCCACTCCCTCCTCGAGCAACACCCGCATAACGCCAATATGTGCAGCACCCCTCGCACCGCCGCCGCTCAAAGCAAGGCCAACGCGCGGTGGCGAGCCGGAGTCATCCCGAGTCATTGGCCCACAATCAGCGAATACCGTAATTGACGAAACCGCGAATAACAGAATTGTAGTGACCGAAAGCCAGCGCCGAAATCTGGGGGAGCGCATAACGACTACTCCATTGGTAACGCAGCAAACATGTGCTGCGACGAAAATATGAGGCTTATACTATCGACCGTTCGCTTCATCGACTTGTACGCGCAGATCCTTTGCCCAACGGTTTATTGCGATCTTGGCATCGCCCATATGGGTGATGCCGGCCTTCAGGATACGGCTACCGGTGCCCCAGCGTATGACCGCGGCAAGCTGCTTGCCCGTAACAGAATCGACGATTTCACCCTCGAACGAAGCACCACCGAGGCCCAATCCGGTTATCTTCGTATAGATCGAGATATTCAATATGCCGATGGTTTCCTCAACGTTCGTGATGCCGATGCGAATGCGCACCACGCCCGGACCGGGATCTTCGACGATCGGATATCCCTCATCTTTGCTTAATGCCTCTATCACCGCTTCTTCGTAATATTCGGCGAGGTCGCTTAATTCTTCGTCCGTAAAAACTTGTTCGTCTGGTGGCTGTCGGAATATCATGACAACGGGATCGATGATAAAGCTTGAGAAACCTCCTGCGGATTCGTCGACGAATTGCAGCATATTGTCGTCAATTATTTCGAGTTTCGAGTAGTCACTCAGGAATACGCTTTGATCGGTTACGGACACCGGAGTCGTGCAGGCGCACAAAAATAGTTGAAATGCGACAATTTTCGACACAATTCTTGCGAAATTTTTCATTTGTAGATTACCTTTGGTTAGCTTGCTACCCTGCTGATCGGTTCATAATTAGAATCGATATTTGGCACCAAATTGTATTTGACGAGCTGTGGCGCTGGCGCCGTCTTTGTTTTCGCGCCTACCCCAGAGCAACTCTCCACCTACGTCAATTCGGGTTACCGGCGACCACAGCAAATTTATGATTGCACGATCCGTTCTTGCGTATGCCGGATCGTCCTGGAAATCCAGGTTGTCGACATCAACCCAGCCGTACGTCAAAGTCGAGCGTAATTTTTCTTGCCACCAGTGTTGATAGGCGACATAGCCGCTGAATACCTCCAGTGTTTCGAGTGCTCCGGTTTGCGGATTGAACACAGCATCCTGTCCGCCGACTTCCTGAAGGTCGTTTATATAGCGGCCGAGACCGTCACCGTAGTTAAACTGAAACAGGATATTGTCTCGCTGACCCCATATTCGAAGACCGAGCTTGCCGCTCACTGAAAGGCCCCAGCCGAACTTCGTGTCGGTTACTGAACTGTCCAGATCCCATACCGCCTCAATTTGCCGCAGTAGCAAGCTTGTCTTGACATGCCATCTATCTGTCCAGTTACGTCGCACACTGGCAACGATATCCGGATACTGGCTGATACCCTGACCACCCGTAACATCCGGCACCGGATCTTCAAGCCCGATCAATAGATCCAAATGGCGGCCGAACGATGGAAAATAGCGAATTTGTGGCTGACGTACCTGAATCCTGCCGTTGATGCCTTCGAAATCAATTTCCTCCGGCGTAGCCCGATTATCAACCATAGTCGACCATGTCTTGCCCGCCAGAAAGGACCTGAACTGCCCGAAAGCATGCCGCAATCGATACGTGTCACCGTTCCCTGCAAAATCTCCTTCAATGAATGCTCGCAGCGGCCCGTAGCGGGTCAAATCCCGTATTTCGATTCCCAGGCGCGACTGGCGCGCCGAGACTCTGACCTCGCCATCCCCGGTAGTGGAAGCTGAATCCCCAATCGGTATGGAACCGGTTACGAAACGATCATCTGACCCAAGCGGATCCAATGTATTGACCATGCTCATTTTTGCGAAGCCGCCGATCTTCACTGCTGCTTCACTGTCTGGAATCGGTATGGAACCCCTAAAGTCGTCGCCAAATCGGGTTGACTCGGGTTGTGCCGCAATCAGCTCATCTAGGCTAATTGATTGCTCCGGCTGCCCGACAGTCCCCTGACCAAGAGGAATTATCTGACCAGCAGCTAATCGATTAAGTTGTGCTTGCATGGAACTAAGCAATTCGCGTTGCTTGTCAATCAGTTCTTGTTGTGCAGTTAGCTGCAATTCCTGCTCTGCGAGAATTCCGTGTAACTCTCTGATTTTTGCATAAATGATTCTATTTGCATCAGATGGCGGAGCGGCCTCACTTTCACGGGACAATTCATCAGCGGCAGCCCCGATGGGTAGGGGCAATACCAAATTCATGCCGCTGAAAATAAGCACGGACAATATTTGACGCTGTGTCGCAAGTACCTTCATCGTTGCGCGCCTCACTGATATACGTGGGCACAGCCGGGAGCGCTAATTGTCGTTGTCGGCGACATGAATCTGGCGTTGTGAAATATCGCCCATTACGTGTCCCTCAGGCAGTCAACTCGTTTTTCCTCCGCTACGCGCGCATTATCCAATTTGCAGCGAACGCGCTGGCTGTACACGGCAATAAGCGCTTCTAGCTCTGCCCATGAGACTGGTTCGTCTTTTTTTTCTGACCGTGTCTGTAAGAGTGCCGCCAGTTGCTCCTCACTGGTGCTGTCGAGGATTTCCATCTCAATGGTGAGCCCTTTCAGGTCAATTTTCTTGGTGAAGTCACTGGTCATTGCCGACTTCGCTGCACCTACGACAAGCCCTATCGGCGTATAGCTGAACAGGCCTTTTTTCTTCTTCTTGAGTTGGATGTTGGAGATGGCGAAACGCACATACAGCACGTTCGGCCCCGGTTGATCAACGATCATATAATTTGCCGAAAGCGACTGCGCCATCGAGGTTCGAAACGCGTCCGCCAAAACTTTCATATCGTCCGGCTTCATGCCTTTGTACTTTGAGTTCGCTGCGACGAAAATCTCTGGCTGGTCGATCATCACCGCAGTGTAATTCGCCATTTTAGCTGGGGCGTCTGCTGCAACGTATGTGTAATCCATGTACTTATCGGAGGATTTCTTAAGTTGCGAGTAGTCGGATAAGAAGTCTGAGTACTGAAGATCCTGGGCGAGCACAGAACCAAATGCCGCTGTCGTTAAGAAAAATGCCAGGGAAATAGCTCCCACTTTTCTATGTTTCATTTTCAATCTCCTGATTTCGGGTTGACTGATAGTTTGATTTAGTAACCGCAGTCGACCCATTAGTTATTCATTCATGCGTGAAAATTACGTCGTGACTGTTTTTCCAATCAGGACGCCGGAAGTATCGTACAAGCTCCGAAAATGATGAACGCGACCTCATCTCCTGACGCACTTACAACAAACTTGCCCGTTTCCTGATCTACAGAAAAGGTCCAACCAAGTCCGGTCTCGGTACCTATACCCTGCACGATTAGTCTGCCATGCAGATTTTCTCGGTTGCGTAGTTGCGCGGACCGAGGCCGTCCGGAACGATCTAATTTCAGCTCTTTGTTCTTGAGATCAACGGTAATGAACTGAGGTGCGCCCAATAGTGTTGTCCCAAGAATGACAGCCATTACTTTCATCTCGTTTCTCCAGTTATGAGTACCGCAGCCCAACATAATTTTTTTTATTACTCACTAGCCAACTTCTTCATGTTTTGCATGGCCTTGTGCCATGCGTAAACGACCTGAATTCGTACCATGCTGTTATGGATATCGTTGTCGCCAAAAACATTTGAGCTGAAGCTGGTACGCAACGTGAGGTTGTCCGTCACCTGGAAATTCAAGGTAATGCCAATATCTCCGATCTCGAGGTCGCTTCCCGCATCAACGCCGCTGATCTTTGACTGGAAACCGTTGCGGTAAAGCAGATCGATGGAGCCGAAAAAATGCCGGGTAAAGTCATGCGTCCAGTGTGCTTCGAGTTGCCAGAGAGGATCGTTCTCCAGTTTCTGTCCCACAA
>Ga0209988_10003340_pt1 | contig 10632 bp, 9 predicted proteins | sample N075metaG_FD_183115 | JGI IMG/M metagenome (GOLD analysis project Ga0209988, IMG submission 183115) | Deep subsurface microbial communities from Kermadec Trench to uncover new lineages of life (NeLLi) - N075 metaG (SPAdes) (version 2) | ecosystem: Environmental > Aquatic > Marine > Ocean trench... | reverse complement strand
ACTTTTTTCACAGTACCCGAACGGTCCCCTTCCCAGCCGAGTTGTTCCGACACGATGGGTTGCAGCTGCCCTTTGATCATGATATCCGTGAGCTCAACGAGCAGTTTGGCTTTGCCCCTGACTCGTTTTGCCTTGACCGACTCAAGAACCTTCCCGTACACCTGCGCTCCCTTTGGCGCAACCACCACCCCGTTTACCACTAAATTTGCTTCCAGAGCGCAGGTGAAACGCTCACCACGCTTCGTGCTACCGGTATCGAGGTTATTCTCAGTTCTAATCATGAGCCTGGTTCCGGCATTAACGGTGACCAGTCCGGAAGCCCGGGGAGCGGCAGTCGACGGCGCAGGAGGAGGGGGCGGTGGCAATGTTTTAAACGTCAAGGAAAGCACTGTTTCTACAGGAATATCGTGCACCGTGCCGTTCATTTCAAATTTGAGGACACCGGCTGTCCCGCCCTGAAAAGTACCCTCGAGGGCACGACCATCTTTGAGTTTAAGCGTATCTGCAGTCGCGGTAAGACTGAGTACGCCAAACAAAACCGTCACTAAAAGCACTTTTACCCTAACAGATTTTGTCATTTTTGCGCCTCCATATTAAGTCACTCTCTCCAAAAGACGTTTTACTGTCCCAAACGTTTGATTTATGTCATACGAGTGCTGTCAATTAAGCCCTCTCCACCCATTAGGCTGAAGATCGCTTTCTCGGCAAACATCCGGCAATGGTTTGTCTTTTTTATGAACGCCACCGCCGGCTTTTTGGCATTGGCATTGAACCTCATTATGTCCCCGGTACCGGAGGAAACTTCGCCAGCAGCTTGGCCACGCCCTCGTTGATCCGTTTTGTTCGCTTCTCCGGGCTCGCATCGGGGTCAACAGCGCCGCTGGCCACGCCACGCCAGATTATTTCCTTTGATTTTGCATCGACAAAGTCCAGAATCAGGGTGCCTTCGGTATACTGCTGTACAGTAATGTCTCGCCGTCCCCAATAAGCTGCACGGGGGCTGGAATAACCCCAATCTTGAATGTCCAGCTTCTCCTTGGTGGCACCATGCATGGCGATCAGGAAGTCCGGGTTCGAACTCATCCGCAATCCTTTAGCTTCCAACTCGCCGGTAACGGCGTCTCGAATCCGCTTTACAACGAGCTGGTTCACCTCGGCCTTGTCTGGGAAAGACAGCCATGAAAATGTCTTCAGGTTAGTAAAGTTAGCCTGCGGATCGTAGTCATGACTAACGTTTATCGAGGAACAACTTAGCGCAAGCATTGTCGCGCCCAGGGTCAGATAAAAAACTGTGGATTTCATTGTCTTTCCTTTCATATTAGATTAATGGTTGTACAATTTAATGGTTCGACTTCAGGAATTTTAGCAAGCCTGTTGGCGGTCCTTCTTGCCTGAGCGCCGTCCTGGCGGCACAGCCAATGGTTTTGTTAATTCCCCCCTTTGCCGCGCATCGCTTGCACTGTTTCCATATTCCCTTGTGTGATGTCCAACTTAATCTCTACAGGTTTACTCAGAACTTTTGCCGCTCCAAGTAACACACCGAAGTCAGTGGAACGCAGATATCCGTCCAGAAGTCGTCTTGACTGCCATTCCTGAACGAAGCAAAAAATATGTTCGTCTTCGTAGTCCCGGTAGAAATTACAACTCGTACAACCTTCTTTCTCTTTTATCTTAGTCAGCATTGACTCAGCAGTTTGCAGAAACTCCCAACGTTTCGCAGCTCGAATATGTATTCGCATCGTTAGTAGAACCAAGGGCTGGCCAGCCTTTCTAGTTAGAATGTGCAATCTTTGACGGGTTGAAACAAAAACGACAAGGATGAGTTAGCGAGAAGATGTTACAAAGAGTCAATAGTCAAGAAGCGTGCCATGGTTTGCTTCTTTCGGTAAGTTTGTAATAAGGTGACAGTTAGGGGGGGGTTGATAGAAACAAGGAGGCTATTGCAGGAAGATTCCACCATTGTATATGGCAGTTCCACCAAATATGGTGGTTTTGGAAGGGGTTATCTTGCGGTTTTGCTTCGCCGAATATTCAGCTTGAGAAGCCGGTTACGTAAGGTGCTGGGATGCATGCCAAGAATTTTCGCTGCCCCGGCATCGCCCTCAATACGCCAATTTACCTTCTCAAGCGTCTGGGTGATATGCTTGCGTTCGACCTCTTCAAGGGTATGGGACACAACCTGCTCCTCCATCGGCGACTGAAGATCATCCACCAATCTCAGCACAGACCCGGGGCTCGCAACCATGGCGCGTTCAATGATGTTTTCCAGCTCACGGACATTTCCCGGCCAATGGTAGTTTTTTAGGGCTGCCAGAGTTGCCTGCGAAATTCTATCCACATGTTTGCCGAGCTTTTTAGAGAATTTGCTGACAAAATGTTGTGCAAGCACAACCAGATCATCGAGCCGTTCTCGTAGCGGCGGAATTGTTATGGGGAAGACATCAAGCCGGTAAAACAGGTCCTGGCGAAATCGCCCTTCTCTTACCTCGAGGTTTAATTCCCGATTGGTAGCGGCAATCACCCGGACATCAATTTTCTGGGTCTTTTCGCTACCCAAACGTTCAAATTCTCCTTCTTGCAACACCCGTAACAGCTTGGGTTGAAGTTCAAGAGGGAGTTCACCGATCTCATCCAGAAAGATGGTGCCGCCTTTGGCAAGCTCAAAACGCCCGCGCCGGACCGCTACCGCACCGGTAAACGCGCCTTTTTCATGACCGAAGAGCTCACTTTCGATAAGGCCTTTCGGCAGCGTGGCACAATTGATTTTAACAAAGGCAGAATCTTTTCTTCGGCTTTTGTCATGAATCGCACGCGCGAATAACTCCTTACCCGTCCCGGTTTCTCCGAGAATCAGAACATTGGTGTCGGTGGGCGCGATCGACTCTACCCGGTTCAGGACGTAAAGCAAGGCATCGCTGTTGCCGATAATCTCGTGAAAGTCGTGCTCGCTGCTGATCTCTTCCCGCAGGTAGATCGCTTCAGCCTGCAATTGCTCTTTCAGACGTTTGATTTCAGAATACGATTTCTGCCGCTCCACCTCGGCAAGCTTGCGCTCGGTGACATCTATCATAAAACCACGAAGGAGCTGCGGTTTTCCGTTTTCTGACACAACGCTGACCAGGTCGTGAAACCAAACGATTCGGCCGTCGGCGGCCAGCATGCGGTATTCAAACTCGTAATCTTTACAAGCAGAAGAGGACTTCATGCAGTAGTCGATAGTCCACTCCTTATCTTCCGGATGGATGTGTTCAGCCCAAAAGTTTTTTGCATACCACTGCTCCGGCGCATAACCTAAGAGCTCGCCAGCTTGAGGGCCGATATATGTAAATTGCCAGGTTTCGGCATCCGCTTCCCATGGCAGCACTTTGGTCGTTTCAACCAGTTGTCGCAGAGCTTTTTCACTTTCATGCAGCGCAACTTCCGCCTGCTTGCGTTCCGTGATGTCGACAACGACCGTGTTCACTCCCTCTATTAGACCCTTATCCGACATTAATGGATAGTAACTCACCAGCCAGTCGCGGCGCACCTCGGGTTGCGCTGGAAGAGAACCCTGTATTTCATTGTTGATGATCGGCTCACCGGAATTTATCACTTTAAGATATGTAGGGCTCACTATCTTAGCAATGTCTGGAGTCACTTCATAGATAGTTTTGCCAATATGTTCAGAAATTGGTTTGCCATTGATATCCGCTAACTGCTGATTTATGCGGACATAACGAAGATCGCGATCTAAAAGACACAGCCCAACAGGAGCCGTCTTGTACAATTGGTCAATTTCAGTCAATTGCACCTGGGCAATCTTCTCACTCTTGACCAAAGCCTGCCGCGCCATCTCGCTCGCCTGAAGGATCTTTTGCAGTTCTTCTGTCCGTTCCTCAACCCGTCTCTCTAACTCCTCCTTAGCTTGAAGCAGTGCCTCGTCCGCCTGCTTGCGCTCGCTGATGTCTTGAATAGAACCCGACATTCTCGTGGGCTTGCCCTGGTCGTCCCAGAGCGCCTGTCCACGTCCCCTGAACCAACGATATTCTCCCGATTTCGTTTTGAGTCGATACTCCATGTCAAACGGAACACGTTCCTCAAAATGTGCTCGTACATTTTCTTTCACTTTCTCCAGATCGTCAGGATGCAAAAATGCGTTGAAGTTTGAAAAGCTGGCTTCCAATTCCCCATCCTGGTATCCTAACAGCTTATACCATTGCGGTGACCACCACTCGTCATCTCTGGTAATGTCAGGCCAATCCCACATCCCATCGTTGGAACCCTGAACAGCTAGCTTTAAGTGCTGCTCACTTTGCCTTAGCGCCTCTTCCGCCTGTATGCGCTCCCCAATGTCAAGCACAACCACACCGACAGCCTTTACCTTGCCATCTTGCCCTTTGATGGGAAAAAAGGAATCAATAAAATGACGAATCCCATCGGGATCTTTCGGTAATCGTGTACTAAATTCACGACGCGGCGTCGCTTCACCGGTGTCCAATACTTTTTGTAGCACGGGTATAATGTCCTTTGCTGCCTGAGGCAGAACCTCGGCGAGCGGCCTTCCGAGGTGTTCTTCCACGGATAATCCATTGATGGCAGCAAGTTCCTGATTTATCCTAAAATATTTAAAGTCCGGCCCTTCCAGAATGGCCAAACCGGCAGGCATTTGTAACATAATTGTGTCTAAGTATTCCTGAGTCGTTTCTAGTTTTTCATCCAGTTTTCCCGTCCGTTCCTCAACCCTTCCCTGTAATGCTTCCAATTCCTCAGCAAGCATATTCAGTCCTTCTGTAATTGCATCTAAATCATTCTCATTTGAATCCTCCTCAATTCGTTGAAGTCGATGGGATGTATCGCCCCCGGCTAAGGCAGAGATAAACGCAATGATTGTATCTATTTTTTCTTGAGAACTTTTAGGCATTACTAAACTCAGTTAACCATTGTATTGCTTCTTCAGGTTCAACAAACATGCGTGTTGGAGTGATCGGCTTATTCAATCCCATAAAAAAGTTAGCCATCACTTTGGTTACTTTTGATTTTACCAGTAATGCGGTGGCTCGCTGAATGGAGCAGGTTCTTTCGTTGGCATAATACTCACGGGCTTCCCTTGTAATGGATTTCATTTCTCGCATGTCGATCAGCACTCGTGTCATCTCCTTCCCAAGAGCATCACGTATCCTTTCTTGAGCGTCAATATTTTCTATTGCTTTTTCTAGAGTTTGTATCTCAAAAACCAACTCCCCCCAAACAATTTCATTTTCTTCATCCCAATACAGTTTTTGGGTTGATGTCTCTTCCATTAGTTTTTTCATTTTGGAGGGTTCTCAATTACGATTTGATTCTCGTCGCAGCATTTAATTCACAAAAAATATTACAAAAGTACAACAAAATTATCGTTTTGTCAACAATAAATAGCCCGGATTTGCGGCTTCAAGTTTCAGCAAAGGAGCGTTATTTTCTCGAACGCCTGGAATTTGGAGATTCCCTAAAGTTGGGACAAAGGAATTTTTGGACCTTGAGTTTTTAGTTGCATTTTGATGCGAACGTAACTATTTTTATCCTTCTTATTGATTTTGTATGTTCTAATAGAAACTAAGGCAAGATATTGAACATTAAGCCACACCTGATGAGACCGGTTCACAAATACGTTTTTCGTTTTCTTTTAGTTGCGGCATTTTGCAGCAGTGCCCTTGCTAGAGAGAAAAACCAGGACAAGGGCAAGAATATCACCGACAAAGTTAAGCGAGTTTTTAATGGTTTTTCTTTCGGCGCACACGAGCGCTTGTTGCCATATCTGAGCCTTGAAGACTGGTTCGACCCCTATGTTGGCCTGAAGTTGAAACATTGCGTGCTCGGGAGCGCAAATGCGAGAATGGCTCATCATGTAAAGTTCGAGACCGTGCGTGATTTTTTTGGAAATTGAGATACGACCTCAATTCGCTCTCCCAACGGACAAAGTTGAGCTTTCTCTTTAAGATCCGCTTCCATCGGTTGTTTTTCGAAGTTTGAGAATTCAGAATTGTCTTTCACCGTTTATCACCAGTCAGTGCGCGGCAATCGCGGCCAGCATTGGCTGTCGCTATATCAAAAACTATTTGGCGATTAAATTCCGGGACCCGTAATTGAGGAAACCTGTATGATGAGCAAACCGTTCCGCAGCATAATTCTTGTTCTCTTGACTTCACCCCTGTCGCCTCTGGAGGCACAAGTCAGCGACAAATCGAAACCAGAGAATTTTCCACGATACGATCGCACCGTCATGCTTGAAACCACTGCGGAGACCTCGGCGAATGTTGCGTTTGGAGACCTTGATGGGGATGGAAACCTCGATATCATTTTAGCAAAAGGGCGACACTGGCCACTGGTCAATCGTGTGCTCTTCGGAGATGGTAAGGGCGGTGTTGTAAGATCACATGATCTCGGGGCCGTCGCAAACCGGTCATATTCCGGACGACTCGCCGATATCGATGGAGATGGCGACCTGGATGTAATCGTCAGCAACGACCGGCCGGATTCGAAACTGGTGTACTTGAACGACGGCAAAGGATTCTTCCAGGCCGGCTCGGAATTCGGTCGCGCGGATTGGCCTACCAGAAACGCAAGCGTGGTAGACCTGAATAATGATGGCCTTCCCGATATCGTCGTTGCCAACCGGAGCAGAAGCGATGCCGGAGCCAACTATTTATGCATCAACCAAGGCAACGGTAGATTTGATGCCGATTGTATCGCGTTTTCACATTATCCGGCGACGACCATCACACCAGCTGATTTCAATGGCGACGGCCTTGTCGATCTTGCGGTACCGCATCGAGACGGCGGCCAGAGCTATGTGTACATTCAAACCGGGAAGGCTGGCGTCGACTTCAGGCAGGTACCTTTTGGACCACCGGACGCCTCCATCAGGATGTCCCAGGTGGCGGACTTCGATAACGACGGCAGAATGGATCTCGTGACAATCGATACCAGGCGTGGTGTGATTCTCTATTTTCAGCAGGCTGGCGATTCGTTCTCCTCAGGTATGTCCATTGGCAACCAGGCCACGAGGCCTTACGCGCTCGCTGTCAGTGATCTAAATCTTGACGGCCTTGCGGATATCATTGTTGGCCATGTCAAGGCTTCGTCAGTGGTCCACTTTAATGATGGTACAGGAAGAAGTTTCACCCCGATACCGTTCGGCGATGATCAAGGTACCGTGTACGGATTTGGCATCGGCGATTTCAACAAGGATGGACAGCCGGACATCGCGGCTGCACGATCCGGAGCTACAAATATCGTATATTTGGCTAATAAGAAATAGGAGAAGACAATGGATCTGCGTAGACGAGCGTTCGTGCTGAGTGCTTTCGCTTTAATTTTTCTGGGCGTACTGGGAGCCAACGAAGATCAGAACTGGCCTTCATTCCGGGGACCGGGTGGTCGTGGAGTAGCTGATGGTTATCCGGTACGCAGTTCATGGAATGCCGATCCAACGGCCGGAAAGGTTGAGGGAGTCAGCTGGCGGACGCATGTTCCTGGACTGGGCCACTCCAGCCCTATCGTGTTCGGCGATCGGATATTCCTGGCAACGGCCATCGCCGAGGAGGGAGAGGCACCGCTTAAAATCGGTCGAGGTGGGAAGCCTACCGCTGCCGATGACAACGGTGTGCAAAGCTGGGTAGTTCTTTGCTACAACAAGTTAACCGGGGCTGAACTCTGGCGAAGAACAGCCTATAAAGGGCGACCGCGAGCGAGCCGTCACGCCAAGGCAACCCACGCCAATACGAGTTTGACCACGGATGGACGTCATCTGGTGGCCTTCTTCGGCTCGGAAGGGCTTTACTGTTATGATTTGGCCGGCGAACTGCAGTGGAAGCGCGATCTGGGAGTAATCAACATCAGTAAATACGGCATTGGGTGGGGATATTCCAGTTCTCCCGCCATTCACCAGGATCGCATTGCCCTGGTGTGCGATGATCCTGATAATCCTTTCCTGGTGGTGTTGCGACTGTCGGACGGCAAGGAACTCTGGCGTGTGTCCCGAAAGGGTATTTGCGAACGCAGTTGGGGGACCCCGATGATTCACGCCAACTCAGAGAGAACCCAGGTGGTCGTCAACGGCTGGCCCTGGATCGTTGCCTACGATTTGGCAACAGGAGAAGAACTCTGGAGAATTCGGGGTGGAGGTGACAATCCCGTTCCCACTCCTTTTGAGGCCAACGGCTGGATCTATATCACCAACGCCCATGGCGGCCAGTCTCCCATTTTCGTTGTTCGTCCGGAAGCGCGTGGAGATATCTCACCGTCCAAAGAGGAATCGACGAATGAGGCAATTGTCTGGAGCACATCGCGAGGGGGATCCTATATGTCCACGCCGGTTGTGTATCGCGGCTATCTTTACCTGGGAAATTCCAATGGGTTGGTCCGCTGTTTTAACGCCAGGACGGGAGAGAAGATCTACGAGAAGCGACTGGAAACCGGCGCCGCAATCATATCTTCTCTGGTAGCGGCGGAGGGCAAAATATACTGTGCTGCCGAAAACGGAACCGTGTATGTGTTGGCTGCCGGACCCGACTTCAACGTTCTGGCTCGCAACGCTATGGGTGAACCCTGTTTCGCCACCCCTGCCATTTCGCAAGGGGTGCTCTACTTCCGCACCACGAAGAGTCTGATCGCCATCAAATGAAGGGTGGGGAAAATACAATGAACCTGTGAATAGAACCTGACGCGAAAGTTGCTGGGTGATTTTGAGATTTAGCATCTTTTTAAGCTCAGTGTTTTCTGAATGCTCAGTTCCGCTTCGTTTCGCGCGGGTGGCGCTCACATGAGGCGCGGCAAAGTAACCGTTTCGGATTAATCAAATCCCGGCGGCACCGAGGTCACGGTTCGAATCGTTGTTGAAGAAAATGAAAAATAAAAAATGGCCAGATATGCACAATTACAAAAAAAAGACATCCGGGAAATTGCTGGCAACTATGACCTTACCCTAATCAATTATGAGCCAATTGAGGGAGGCGCCGGCAATTCCAGTTACTTACTACGCACACGGCAGGGCAACTATGTGCTGACGGTTTTTGATGATAAAGCGCCAGCCTATGTCGTCAGAATGGGGCAAATATTATTGCTGTTGGCAGAATACGAGTTTCCCACCACGCCTCTCCTGCCTCCGACCAAGGGCGGCATAATATCAATGTATACGGACAAACCGGTGATGTTGAAGGCGTATATTGCCGGTCAGGTCGTTAAAGACTTAGATGAAACTATGTTGTGCCAAGTGGGAGCAGCAATGGCAAGATTACATCAGCTGCCTGCACCTGACTTTTTACCCGATAAACACCCCTATGGTCTGCAAGTTTTTTCAAATGTCATCGGCCAAAATATCAATCCGGACTATGAGACCTGGTTAGCTAAACGACTTGCTTATCTTGAGGAACATATCCCGCCTGGGCTGCCATATGGGTTAATCCATGGCGATTTATTTTACGATAATGTATTGTTTGAGGAAAAGAAACTCAAGGCTATTATCGACTTTGAAGAAGCGTGTCGGTATTACAAAGGGTTTGATCTTGGCATGGGGATTTTGGGGCTGTGTGTAGAGAATACAACTGTGATGCTTGATAAAGCGCGGGCACTGGTGAAGGGTTATCAACAAATCCGAATGTTAGAAAAGCGAGAAAAAGACACCTTACTCCTATTGGTCGAATACGCTGCGATCGCAACTTCCTGTTGGCGCTTCTGGAAATACCACATCCATACGCCTCTCGTGGCAAAGGCAGACGAACATCGGCAAATGATGCATCTGGCAGAAGATGTAGCTACCATTCCGAAAGCGAGATTTGGGGAAGTGGTTTTTGGATGAAGTGCCAGCAAAAATAATTTGGTTTTAGTAATTCCCGGTACTCTTCTCATTAGTGCTTGACGTTATCCTTGGCACCGTGGAAAACCCCAATAGGCAAATATTTGATCACGGATGGACTCATAAAAAGGGTAACCCGGAACCATTTACGAAATTAATACTTAATTTGCTTAGAGGCGTACCCCATAGCCTCATGAAATATTTTGCCGGCAAGAATAGCAGTAAGATTGTTCACATCAAGTTCGGGGTTAACCTCGACGACATCCATGCCAATGAGTTTCCAATGGCCGTTTTGCAAAAAGTTCAAAACCTGCCGCGTTGTCAAACCGCCTGGTTCCGGGTAAGAAACACCGGGAGCATAGGCCGGATCCAAGCCATCGATGTCAAGGCTAAGATAAATGGCAGCGTCTTCAGCAATGTCTTGCAACCTGGGTAATTCACTCATAAGTTCGCGGGCATAATGAATTTCTAAACGATCTCGATACTGGTCTGCAATTTCCTGTTGAAGTGGATTGAGAGTTCGAATGCCGATTTGGGTCACAGACACGATATGCTCCATCTCAAGGATTCTTGCGGCTACACAGGCATTGGAGTAGCGATCACCGTCAAACTCCGGGTAGAGATCCGGATGGGCATCAATTTGAACGAAATGCACCGGCTCATTTAGAACGGCCAGGGCATCAACAATCGGAACGGTTACCGCGTGATCGCCGCCGGCAAAAAATGGGGTCTTTCCTGATTTAAAAAGCTCCGTCGCAAACTCGCGATATGATTCCGCGGTTTCATCCCACGAACCTTGGGAAGGTAAGTCGCCCAAATCA
>Ga0209988_10003337_pt1 | contig 10634 bp, 9 predicted proteins | sample N075metaG_FD_183115 | JGI IMG/M metagenome (GOLD analysis project Ga0209988, IMG submission 183115) | Deep subsurface microbial communities from Kermadec Trench to uncover new lineages of life (NeLLi) - N075 metaG (SPAdes) (version 2) | ecosystem: Environmental > Aquatic > Marine > Ocean trench... | reverse complement strand
TGTTAGGGTTGAAGCCACTTGATCTCGAGCCCCTTGCGTTGCGCGAACTCCTTGAGGAAGTCCTCGACGGTTCGGATGGCCCATTCGGCATAGGCATGGCTGCAACAGCGATATGGGAAGAACGGCATATTATCTGGGAAAAGCGGTGAGGTCTCGATGTTGCGGCCACGAAACTGCTCTTCAAGTTTTCTGGACTCAACCGCGTCGTCGTCCCAACGTGGTCGATAGTGAACTGAACAATTCCTAAGAGTGAGCAAATCCTTGAGGCTCTGAGCGGGCTCTTTGCCCTTTTCAATCGGTGCCTTGCCTTCAAGTTTCAATAACCAATAGAATTTTGTCATTAGATCTGCCTTCTCAAGGAGCTCGATCATACCTTTTTCAAGCTTAATGTCCTCGATCAGTGCGTTGTAGTAGGTTTCAAGTGTCGCGACAGAGGCGGTAATTGCTGCAAAAAAGTAGAAAGACGCTGGATCAACGTGACTTCCAAATTCTTTTCCGGCGTGCTCATCCTCGTATTTCTTTAGTTCTCTGCAGAAATACCTAGCCGCTCGCAAGTTCGAGAATATCGCACCTGTTCGCCGAACCCGGATATTCACATCAAACCCCGACAATTCGTACTGCCCCCCTTCTAGGTTCAAGTGGCGTGACGACATGCTCTCACTCTTACTCGTTTCATGGTTTCTTATCAAATGTCGGCACCAGCCGATCCTCACGGCAGCCAACGCAAATGATATGACTGCTTAAGGCGCTCCGCGCCTTGCGCTGGATCAATACCGTTCCGGGTCCCGGGCATTTGCCTTCAGGTGTGACCGTGAATGTCGCTTCATGGCACGAAGCGGCCGTTCAACGGTGTCCCCTCGGACTTCCGCTGTCGGCCAGAAAGCCGACCTTCGTGCCCCAAAAGCAGTGACGCGCCCCAATGCCAACGCCCGAATACAGATCCAACATCAGGTTGGTTTTGTATTCGGCCAAGGGAAGCTGAGCGGTGATCTCAGCATCCCGGTCGCTCTAGTGCCAACCCCTGGCTGGACTACGAATTTGGGGGTCTGGGGTTCGAATCCTCCTCGGCGCGCCAATCATCTCAATGGGTTACGAAAAGTAACGGTTGGTGCTGCCATGCCGTGGAACCACCATGGAACCACCCCGCCGGGAAATCAGGCTCGTCCACCTTCGTGCGCGCGTAATGGACCGGAAATTTATCCCCCCGCGACAATCCTAGACTCGGCGGGCAGTGCTAAAGCCCCAGCTTCGCCCGCCAGGCGGGGTCGTCGAGAATGGAAGGGTTGACGATCCCGCGCGGGACACGCCCTTCGATCACGTCGATCACCGCCGCCACGTCGGCGGCGCCGATACCTGCGAAGCACTGGTCGGTCCAGCACAGCGCGTGGGGCGTCAGGATCACGTTGTCGAGCTTCAGGATCGGGTCGTCCGGGTCTGGCGGCTCGTGTTCCAACACGTCAAGCCCGGCCCCGGCGATCCGCCCGGCCGCAAGCGTCTCGGTCAGCGCCGCCTGGTCGACGATCGGGCCGCGCGCGGTGTTGATCAGATAGGCGGTCGGCTTCATCATCGCCAGACGCTCGGCGTTCACCAGCCGCGTGGTGGCGTCCGAGAGCGGGCAGTTGATCGTGACCACGTCGGAGCGGCGGAACACGTCGTCGAGCCCGACCATCTCGACGCCAAGCTCGGCCGCCGCCTTCGGATCGACGTAGGGGTCATGGGCGATGAAATCCATGTCCAGCGGCCGGGCGAGCCGGAACATCTCCGCCCCGATATTGCCGATACCGACAGAGCCGAGCGTGCGCCCCACCACGCCCATGCCCATGTGCCCGGCCCGCTCGGCGAAACGCTCCGGCCCTTCGCGCGTCAGCCGGTTCTTGATCATCAGATTACCGGTCAGCGCCAGCATCAGCGTCAGGATCGACACCGCCACCGGCCGCCGCACCCCGTCCGGCGTGATCACCACCGCCACATGGGCCGCGTCGCAGGCGGCCACGTCCACATTGTCATAGCCGACGCCGAACCGGGCGACCATGGCCAGCCGGTCGTTGCCTTCAAGGCTCGCCGCGGTGCATTGCGGCTGTAGCAGGATCAGCGCGTCGACACCGCGAAGCTGAGCGGCCCGGATCTCGTCCACCCGATCGAGAAACCTCAACTCCAGGTCGTCACGTTCCTTCAAAGGGTTCAGGTCGAACATCGGGAAGACGGGCGCGCCCGTCGCATCGAAGAAATCACCGCTGAGCGCAATCGTCTTGACCATGGCCACCTCCTCTTCAAACCTTGCTGCGGAGATCCGCCAGCGCCCCGGCCAGCGCATCGCCAAGAACCCACGCATCGGCGGAATAGGCGATGAAGTCGAAGCCCTGTCTGTAGAGTTCCACACCGCTGGCGACATCGGGAACCAGGCGCCCCAGCGACTTGCCTGCCGCCTTCGCGGCCGCGACCACCTTCTCGTTCGCGGCGATGAACTTCGGATGATCGAACTGGGCCGGGATGCCGAGCGAGCAGGAAAGGTCGAAATGCCCCACCCAAAGGCAATCGACCCCGTCGACGGCAGCGATTTCGGCGGCGTTCTCGACCCCCTCTTCGGTCTCGATCTGCGCGAACAGGGTGGTGCGCGCATTGGCCGAAGCGAGTTTTCCCATGGTGTCGCCGACGGTGTAGCCGTCCAGTGCCGCGCGCACGATCACCCCGCGGCCCCCGCGCGGGGTGTATTTCATCGACTGGACGATTTGCTCCGCCGCCGCGGCGGTGCCCACCATCGGCAGCATGACCCCCTCCGCCCCGGCGTCGCAGGCGCGCGCGATGTCCTTGTAGTCGGCCGAGGGAACCCGGACGATCGCGGGCAGGTCCGCGGCCTTGAAATACTGCAGCAGGCTCTTGACCGTCTCGAATCCGAAGCCGCTGTGCTCCGTATCCAGAAGCACAAATTCGCCCCCGGCCTGCTTGATGATATGGCCGATGCCCGGCGTGGCAAATTCAAAGACGAAATGGCCCGCCTTCAGCTCGCGGGTCTGGGCCATGGCCTTGAGATTCGCGCTTTGCATGGTCTTCCTCCTCTATCACCCGGGCGCCGTGCCGAGCTTGACGACGGCATAAGGGGTCAGCGTCAGCGGGCCGGTGAACCGCGAAGCGGTTTCTGCAAACCCGTCAACGTGGGCACAGCTTTCGAAGGTGTCGGCGTCGAGGGTCCAGATCCGGCTCGGCGCGGCCCCCTCCAGCCGAACGTCGATGCTTTCGCCAGTGAGGTTGGCGAGCCATATCTCGGCCCCTTCCGGCGTCTCGAGTGCCAGCGCCTGAAGGTCGCGCGGGGCGCTGACGGCGGTGGCGAGCCGGTTCGCGCCGGACGCAAGATAAAGTGCGCGCATCACATGGAACACCGGATAGACCCCGCCCGCCTCGTCATACCAAGGCTGGGCGTGGGGCGCCTGCGAATAGAGCAGGCCGAACTCACCCGTCGGTGCGCCGATGGCGAGCGAACCGACGCCCGCCGCCGCCGCGCGCGCCACATAACCGAGATGCCAGGCGGCGCCCAGAAGGCCGCGCTGCCGGGGGTCGGCCCGGGCCATGGTCACGCGGCCCGCGTCCGGGTTGGGCGTCGGGTCGTTTCCGAACGGGCTGAGGCGTGAGCCTATCCCCGCCGGGCTGACCCGGTAGTCCAGGCCGGGATACTGCGCCCGCACGGAGCCGAAGACATAGGGCAGGCATTCCAGCGTCTCGGTCACCGAGCGGTCGTCGGCGGCGTGGACCAGCGCCGAGGTGCCGTGGGTCACGAAATCCAGGCCCCCGGCCGGGACCGGCTTGCGGTTCAACTCGGTGAAATAGACAAAATTGCCGCCGCCTATGCGGGCGCCCCTTCCATGGGCGCGGGCGGCGGCGAACAGGTCGTCGAATTCCTTTTGGTCGGCGAACTCGGTGCCGGGCATGACGAAACCGAGGTCGGAGTCGAGCGAGACGGCGATGTCGGCGAAGGCGACGCCCGCCGCCTCCGCCGCGTCCATGACACTGGCGATATCCTCATCCGGCGAAGATTGGCGCACCACCAATTCGGCCGACAGCGGGGCTCCCATGCGTTGGCCGATCTCGCGCAGATCCGCCATCAGGTCGCCCGCCAGCGGCGTCCGGGTGTCGAGATGACAGTTGATGAAAGCGGGCGAGAGCCTGGCGAGGCCGTCGCCCAGCGCCAGCGTCGCCTTGATGTGCTGCGTCTCCAGCCACATGCCGGTCTCGGGCGTTTGTCCCTCCCGTTCTCCGACGGTGACGACGACGCCCGGCTTAACGGTGGCCGCCGACCCCGCCGCCGATCCGCTGAAGGACAGCGTGACCGACTGCGTGATCGCCTCGCCCGCCGCCAGCGTATAGGGCATGGGCAGGGCCAGCGGGCGCACATAGGTCTTGTAGGAGGCGTCGGTCCAGTTGCGCTGATCCTCCATCTCGAAAGTGTCGCCGTTCATGGCGCATCTGACGCCAAGGCCGGGCGCGACCTGGTGGGTCAGCGCGCGAATGTCCAAGATCGGCTGCTTGGGGTCGATCCGTTCGGGAAACACCGTCTCCACCACCCGGCCGTCCACATGCTCCACCGTCACCGGCTCGCCGGCCACGCCCTCGACCCCGTGCAGCACGACAAAACCGGTGCGGTTGGTCAGAAAGTCGGTGTCGCCCGCGCCGGTCGCGGAAAAGCTGAGATCGCCATTGGCCGACCCGGTGATGCGGGCGCGATAGGTGAAGCTTTGTCCGTCGCCAGCGCAATTGCCGGTGTAGGAGACGGTGAAGCTGTCACTTTGCTGGTCCACCTCGAAATCGCTGATGGTAACGCCGAACGTCCCCCAATACTGGTCGCGCACCACATAGGAAATGGCCCGAATGGCCTCCCGCCCGCCAAAGCGGATGTAGCGCAGGTTGCCCGCGTCAAGCTCCGCCGTCAGGGGACCGGCGCTGAGCAGACGGGTCTCGCCCGGCGGCTCATCGGTGCCGAACAGTTTGACAGCGAGCGACGGCGAAGCGGTCATGAGCGTATCCTCCTCGCGTCAGGTGACGGCGCCGGAATGCGAGATCACCAGATCGGTTTCAGGATCGATGATTATGGCGCGGTTCATGTCGAACAGCAGCGTCAGGCGCTCCCCCCGCTGCTCCACGTCATGCACGTCAAGCTCCGCCACTGTCTCGACCCCGCCGAGCCGGAAGGTCCCGTAAGTGCGCGATCCGGTGAGCTGGACCAGGTCGATGGTCACGTCCAGCGGCACATGCCCGTCCCGCGCGGCAGCTCCGACCGACTTAGAGATATGCTCGGGCCGGACGCCGAAGACAATCTGCTGTCCCACGCGGCCCGCCAACGCCCCGGCGCGGGCGGGGGGCAGCGCCAGGGACGCTCCGCCCTCGAATGCCACCGCCAGCCCGTCGCCGTCCTTTTGCAGGGTCGCCGGGATGAAGTTCATCGACGGCGAGCCGAGGAAACCGGCCACAAAACGGGTCGCGGGGCGGTCGAACAGCTCCAGCGGCGCACCCTGCTGTTCGATCAGCCCGTCCTTGAGCAGCACGATGCGATCCGCCAGGGTCATCGCCTCGATCTGATCATGGGTGACATAGATCATCGTCTTGCCAATCTCCTGATGCAGGCGCTTGATCTCGCCCCGCATCTCGTCGCGCAACTGCGCGTCGAGGTTGGAAAGCGGCTCATCGAACAGGTAGAGCCGCGCCTCGCGCACGATGGCCCGGCCGATCGCCACCCGCTGGCGCTGGCCGCCCGAAAGCTCGCGCGGCAACCGGTCGAGCAGTGCGACGATGTCCAGCATCTCGGCCGCCTGGCGCACCTGCTTCGTGACCTGCGCGTCCGGGGTCTTTCGCGCGCGCAGGCCGAAGGCGATGTTCTCGAAGACGTTCATGAAGGGGTAGAGCGCATAGTTCTGGAACACCATCGCGATATTGCGGTCGCGCGGGCGCATAGCGTTCACCACCTCGCCGTCGATCTCGATGGTGCCCTCGTCCGCCTCCTCCAGCCCGGCGATGGTGCGCAAAAGCGTGGATTTCCCGCAGCCGGACGGGCCGACAAGCACAGTGAATTCGCCCTCCGGGATGTCCAGATCGACGCCCCGCACCGCCGGGATATCGCCATAGGACTTCTTCAACCCGGTGATCTTCAGCCGCGCCATTTTCTACCCCTTGACTGCGCCCATGGAGATGCCGCGCACCAGATAGCGTTGCAAGAACGCGACGGCGACGAAGACCGGGGCCGCGCCCAGAACGCTCATCGCCGCGATCTTTGCCCAGAAATTCGACTGCCCGCCAAAATAATGCGTGACCTGCACCGGATATGTCGTCACCTCGCTGCGGGTCATCACCAGCGCGAAGATGAAGTCGTTCCAGGCGAAAACGAAGGTAAAAACGGCAGTGGCGAACAACCCGGTTCGCGCCATCGGAAAGACCACCTTGACCAGAACCTGCCAGCGGGTGCAGCCATCGACCAGCGCGCTTTCCTCGAGCTCGATCGGGATATCGTTGATATAGCCGCGCATCATCCAGATCACGTAAGGCAGGTTGAACGCGGTATAGAGCAGGATCATCCCGTGATAGGTATCGACCCAGCCGAGCCACACATAGAGCAGGAACAACGGGAAGACGATGACGATGGGCGGGATCATGCGCTGCGAGATGATCCAGATCGCCAGATTGTCGCCGCCGGTCTTGAACCGCGACAGCGAATAGGCGCAGAGCGTGCCGAGAAACATCGCCAGCGCCGTGGACACGCTGGCGATGAACAGGCTGTTCCAGACCGTGACGGCGTCGCCACCCCTGAACAGCGCCCTGAAATTGTCGAACTGGATCGAGGCCGGATACCAGACCGGCGGCGAGGCGAAAATCTCCTCCGGGGTCTTCATCGAGATCGAGAACAGCCAGTAGATCGGAAACAGGAACATCACCGTCAACGTCACCGCGGCGACGTATCGAAGCGCCAGCCGCCACGCCCGGCGGCGGGAAAGCTGGCGCCGGGCCTTCGCGGCGGCGCTCATCGCACGAACTCCATGCGCTTCAGGGCGAACATCACCGACACGGTCAGCATGATGATGACGAGAAAGGCGATCGCCGCAGTGTAGCTCGTCTCGAACTGCCGGAACCCCTGAATATAGGCGTAGATCGAAATGGTCTCGGTCATCGTGCCGGGGCCGCCCTGGGTCAACGCCCAGACGACATCGAACAGCCGGAACAAATCCAGCCCCCGGATCAGCAGCGCGATGGTCATCACCGGCCATATCGCCGGCAGCACGATCCTGCGGAAGATGCGAAGTGGCGAGGCCCCGTCGATCTCCGCCGCTTCGGTCAGGCTGCTGTCCACGTTGGACATGGCCGCCAGCAGGATCAGGAACATGAACGGCGTCCACTGCCAGACCTCCGCGATCAGGATCGCCGGATAGACATAATCGGGTTTGATGGTCCAGAGGATCGCCTGCGGCTCGCCGGTGATCCAGCCAAGGACCTGGTTGATCGGGCCAAACCGGTTGTCAAACAGCAACCGCCAAGTGGCCCCCGCCACAATCGGCGCGATCATCGTCGGCAGCACCAGTAGCGACACAAAAAGCTGGCGGCCGGGCAGACGCTCCAGAAACAGGATCGCCATCAGCAGCCCCGCGATCAGTTCGATCGGCAGGGCGATCGCCGCGATCAGCAGGGTATGGCCAAGCGATTGCCAGAGCCGGGCGTCGGAGAACAGCAGCCGGTACTGCAACAGGCCGCTGAACGACGTGTCTGTTTCCATCATGTTGATGTTCTGAAAACTGACGAGCAGCGTGTAGATCAGCGGAAATATGCCGAACAGCAACAGGATAAGTATAGCTGGCGCCACCACCAGATATTTGAAATTCCGATCCGAGAACCGGCTCAGCCGACTCCCGCCGTCGCTGGCGAGGATGCTCATGGCAAGGTTGTCTCTGTGACGAGATCACGAAACCGGCGGCGGAGGCGAAAGCCCCCGCCGCCCGTGCTTGACCTCACTTCGGATAGGCGTTGGGCTTGGCCGCCCAATCGCTATAGGCGGCACGTTGCTTGTCGACGCCGATCCGGTCGGTCAGCGCATCCCACTGCGCCGCCGCATCGTCGAGAATGGTCTGCACCTCCTCGCCCGCCCAGAGCCGCGACGTCGCCTGGCGCAGAACCTCCTCGTATTTGTCGATCTGGAGGATCGACAGATCCAGCAGGCCGGCATCGGCGCCCTCGCGCAGGGTTTGCAGATACGCCGGCGCATCGTCCCACCGCGAGAGGTATTCCGGGTCGGTGAAATGCGATTCCCGGAACGGGTCGCGCAGCGCATAGGGAAGCTGCACACGCTGCAAGCTGATTTCCTCGCTGTTCAGCCACTGGATGAACAGATAGGCCGCTTCCTTGTTAGGGCTCGACGACGAAACCGAAAGGGAGAAACCCGCCGCCAGCTGCGGAGAACCGCCCGGCGGAAGGGCGTAGCCCACCTTGCCGGCGATCGTGGTCTTGGGCACCCAGGACAGCGCGTCGTCATCGGTGCCGTAGCCCGCGGCCCAGCGTCCGAACGGCGGCCATGAAATCGTCATGGCTATGTCGCCCAAAAGAAACGAGCTGAGCGCCTCGACGAAGCCCCAGCTCTCGACGCCGGGCGGCATGAACGCGTTGTCGTTGCGCATGCCTTCGAAGGTCGCCACCCCGGCGCTGTCATTGATCGTGGCGCGCATCGTGTCCGGATCGAAGAACCTGCCGCCGGTGTTGCGAAAACGCTCCTCGAACAGCCAGATGCCGTAAGCCGGCTGACGGAACTGGCCGGCGCCATACAATTCCGGGGCGAATTTGTCGGTGAAGAACTGGCCGATATCGGCGTATTCCTCCCAGGTTTGTGGCGGCCCGATGTCATAGCCGTGCTTGGCCTTGAACTCCGCCATGTTGGTGGCGTCCTCGAACAGGTCCTTGCGGTAATAAAGGATGAAAAGGTCGCCATCGTCCGGGAAGCCGTAGATCTTGCCGTCGACCTTCATTTGGTTGTCGCGATAGGTGGCCAAGATGCTGTCCAGCTCGCTGCGGTAGCCATATTTGTCCACATACGGGTCCAGCACTTCCAGCGCCCCGGCGTTCACCAGATCGGGCATCCAGCTCGGGATCACGTTCAAGGCGTCATAGGCGCCGGTTCCGGCGCGATGCTCCTGCAGGATCTTGGTGAACATCTCGGAGGTCGGAACCTCGATGACCTTGACCTTGATCCCGGTAAGCTCCTCCCATCTCGGTCCGGAGAAGTTGAGCGGGTCGAGCGACTGAAGCCCGGCCTCCCAGACGATGCTGATCTCGGATCCGGCGAATTGTTTGGCGGCCTCGACCGCCCGGTCCGCCGCCGACTGGGCCGCAGCCGTAGTGGCTGTTGCTGCCAGAATTACGCCTGATATTATGGCTGTTAACATTTTCATTGTGGTCCCTCCCCGTTTCGATCATATCTTCGTATTTTTACTCAAGATACAAAGATGTCTTGAAGACTAGATGCCTGCATAGATTGCGACCTTCGCTCGCTATTGGAAGTCAACATAGAGTGAAGATTATTTAGCGTCAAATCGCGCCCTACAGCCTGATTGTCTCCGTCGGCGCAACACGCTCGCACTTCTGAGCTACTCCCCATCCGTTGGACAGGATTGACGTGATTTTAAGCTACAGATTTGGCCTGCCAGTCGGGTTTCTCCGTTTTTCTTCCGAACCAGTATACGGTGTCCGGGGTCCGCTTGACTCCAGCGTGAAGTGCAACGGTTTCAAGCGAAGCGCAGTCTGACATCTCTTCCGAGTTCGTGGAAGAGGGCCTGGATGGGGGTGAGATAGCCGAGGCATTTCCTCGGCGTGAGGTTGTAGGTCATGATGATCTCCTGGAGGTCTTCGTTGGCGAGGTTGTCGATGTTGGTCTGCCTCGGCAGCCACCGGCGCAATCGGCCGTTGGCGTTCTCGATGCCGCCCTTCTGCCAGGAAGCGTAGGCGTCGCAGAACCATGTCGCCATATCCGCGGCGCGTGGATCGAAGCGCCAGACGACCTCGCCGACCTGCTCCTGGTTCTGGAGGGCGCCAAAGGCGCGGCGGGCGTGGGTATGAATGTTGAAATCCGGATCTTGGGCAAAGCTCTCGCGGAGCGCCTCGGCCAAGAAGGTCGTCGTGTTCAGTCTCAAGGCCGGGACGCCCACTCTTTTGTTTAAGTGAACTATGCCTTGCCGTAACGCCAACGGAGATCGCCGCACTCGCATTGGGTGAATTCGTTACTCGCGTCGTCCAGTTTGTAGACGGGCTTTTTGCACTCGGGACAGTCGAAGAAACCGAGCGCCGTCTCACATGCTTCAATGAGTTTCTCCGCCTCATTCGGCGTGAGGTCGAATGAGTGGGAGGACCTATTGCCCCACGAGAGGAGCAACTTGTCGGCCGCTCGGAAGGCCGCGATCGCCTCGGCATAGGGCTCTTGGTCCTTAGCCCGCTTTCTCTTGAAGCACCTCTCACCGTCCGCGATAAGCCGAGCGAAGAATTCGTGTGCCGTTCTGTGATCGTTCTTCTCACGGTGTGGACTTGCCCCCGTTTGACCGGACAGTCAGGCGGTTTTCGTTGAGGCTCTGATGAACTCGCGCGGCGAGCGCATCTTGAGCCCGGAATGCGGGTGGTTTTCG
>Ga0209988_10003336_pt1 | contig 10639 bp, 12 predicted proteins | sample N075metaG_FD_183115 | JGI IMG/M metagenome (GOLD analysis project Ga0209988, IMG submission 183115) | Deep subsurface microbial communities from Kermadec Trench to uncover new lineages of life (NeLLi) - N075 metaG (SPAdes) (version 2) | ecosystem: Environmental > Aquatic > Marine > Ocean trench... | reverse complement strand
CTGGAAATACATCGACGATCCTGTCAATCGTCTTCGCGGCCGAACTGGTATGCAGGGTGCCAAAAACAAGGTGGCCCGTTTCCGCCGCGGTCAATGCCAGGCGAATGGTTTCGAGATCGCGGAGCTCACCAATAAGGATGACGTCCGGGTCTTCGCGCAAGGCCGATCGCAACGCTTCGTTAAATCCGAGCGTATCGCGATGCACTTCACGCTGATTTATCAGCGACTTTTTGCTTTCGTGTACAAATTCGATCGGGTCCTCGATCGTCAGGATGTGATCAGGCTTGTTTTCGTTGATGTAATCGACCATCGCCGCCAGGGTCGTAGACTTGCCGGAACCAGTTGGTCCGGTTACCAGCACGATGCCACGGGGAAGCATGGAAAGATCTTTGAAAATGGGCGGTGCGCCGAGATCGTCGAGGGTCAGGATCTCGGACGGAATGGTTCGGAATACGGCAGCTGAACCACGATTCTGATTGAATGCATTGACACGAAAACGCGCCAGTTTCGGTATTTCGAACGAGAAATCTGTCTCCAGATATTCTTCATAGTCCTTACGCTGCTTGTCATTCATGATGTCGTACACCATGCTATTGACATCTTTATGAGTGAGCGCCGGCATGTTGATTCGTTTGATGTCGCCATCGACGCGAATCATAGGTGGAACGCCGCTGGAGAGGTGCAGATCGGATGCGTTGTTCTTTACCGAAAATGACAACAATTGAGCAACGTCGACGGCCATATTTCTCCCTCTAAAAAGTACAGTCTGACTTACCATAACTTGGGCTTAATCGAGCCTAGTATAGCGGAGCACCCGGGGCAAAACGTGATAAGAGTCACGGAAAACTTTCGAAATATCCACGATTTGCTGGCAAAAGCTGCGGCAGAGGCTAACAGACGTCCGGATTCTGTGCGCCTGCTGGCCGCGAGCAAGACGCAGAGTGCTGAAACGGTACTGGAGGCGGTATCTGCCGGGCAGCGGGATTTCGGCGAGAATTTTGCAAAAGAAGGCATCGACAAGATGGCGGCGACCGGTCGGGACGACCTGATCTGGCACTTTATCGGCCACATCCAGAGCAATAAGACGCGCCTGATAGCCGAACATTTCGCGTGGGTGCATACCCTCGACCGCCTCAAGATAGCGGAGCGACTTAGCAGGCAACGGCCTGTTTATGCGGATCCGCTGAACATTTGCATTGAGGTCAATATTGACGCAGAGGAGGCCAAGTCTGGCGTTAGCGCCGACAAGGTCTTGCAGCTCGCCCAGGCGATCGTGGAATTGCCAAGACTTCGTTTGCGCGGCTTGATGTGCATACCCGCACTTCGTGAGGATCCGGAGCGACAACATGAGCCGTTCGCGAGACTACGCGAGCTGTCCATAAGTCTTGCCGACGCCGGTGTCGTTACGGATACCTTATCGATGGGTATGACGAGTGACTTTGTTCCTGCTATACATGAGGGCGCAACCATCGTCAGAATCGGCACCGCGTTATTCGGTCCCCGATTGAAGTAGGCGATTCGACGCGATCGGTCGCCACGCAACCAGACCCAAGGAATTAACGAGTTGAAAAGCAGAAGCAACATCGCGTTTATCGGTGGCGGAAATATGGCGCGGGCGATTGCCGGCGGATTAATCCGAAGCGGCTATGACCCCGCGCATATTTTAATCGCGGAGCCACTCGCGAAGCAGCGCGAGCTGTTGCGACAGGAATTTCCCGGCTCGACCATCAGCAGCGACAACAACGCAGTCGTCGCCGGTGCCGGCACCCTGGTGCTTGCCGTCAAACCGCAAATACTCAAATCAGTGTGCCGCAAGATTGAAGACAGCGCACAGGAACACAAGCCGCTGGTGATCTCAATTGCTGCGGGCCCGCGGGTCGACGACATAGACCGCTGGCTCGGTGGCAATCTTGAGATCGTCCGTGTAATGCCCAATCAGCCGGCTCTGGTTGACCAGGGAATCTCGGCCTTGTTCGCGAACGACCGAACGGACGAACTGGGCCGGATTCTTGCTGAAAAGGTGCTTACCGCCGTTGGTCAGGCCGTATGGGTAGACGATGAGTCACTTCTCGACGCAGTCACTGCGATTTCCGGCACCGGCCCGGCTTATTTTTACCTGTTGATCGACGCGATGATTCAATCTGCCATTGGTTTAGGTCTTGACCCGGTCACCGCGAGGACACTCGCCGTGGAGACGGCGCGCGGCGCCGCAACACTGGCGGCGGCTGAATCGGAATCCATGTCTACTCTTATAGATCGAGTTCGCTCACCGGGCGGCACAACGACCGCGGCATTTGAACGACTCGACGCGGCCGATGTACGTGGTATCTTTAACGAAGCCATCATTGCCGCAAGAAACCGGTCCATTGAACTATCAAAAAAGGCCGACGAAATCGAATGAATAACGCCCTTATTTTCTTGCTGGATACCTTTTCGCGCCTGTATCTGTTCATACTGTTGCTGCGTTTCTGGTTGCCTCTGTTGCGCGCCAATTTCAGAAATCCAGTAGCACAAGGCGTCATGCGATACACATCGCCACTGGTCACTCCGGTGCGCCGTTATGTTCCTTCAATCGGTCGACTGGATTCAGCGACCGTGCTGATCGCATTCCTGATTCAGCTGGGCGTGTCCTATTTGATTATGGCGCTGAAACTGCTCGGCCTCGACACCTTCTCTTTGGCAATTTTGGCAAGCAGCCAAACATTTTTCGCGTTAGTTATCCAGGCGATCGTTGAATTGGCGATGCTAAGCGTATTCCTGTTCATCGTGGCGATGATCGTAAGAATTGTTTTGGGCCTGATCGGTCGTTATTTCGGGCCAATTTCAGACTTACTGGTTGACCTTACAGATCCATTGCTGAGGCCGGTGCGTAAGGTGATACCGCCGCTTGGCGTTGTGGACATCTCGGCTTATATCGTGATTGTGTTGCTAATGGCATTGAATATGATACTTGCGGATCTGCAGCCATTGGGGCGGTGAGGTCGCAGGAATAGGACAAGTTGCGCCAATCAGCTATAGTTTGGACAAGGGCTAACGGCTAGTCTCGGGGGTAAATACAAGAATGAACCTGAAAAATATTGCAATCGCTCTGTCACTTTTAGGATTGTTGACGTCTTGTGGCGGTGGTGGCAATGAAATGACCGTGCCAAAAGCGCAGCCGGTTGAGGCCACATTTGCGGATATCGGCGGTTACATCGTGCATTTCAGCGCGCAGTCCACAGACCTGCTCCCAAAGGAAGTTGCCCGCGCATACGACATCATTCGCAGCAAGAATAGAGCAATGTTGAATGTCTCCATCATCGAGAAGGGAACAAACAAGGCTGCATCGGCCAATGTAACGGTCAAAACCGTCAATCTCACCGGCCAGCTCAAGAATGTTGTCATGGTCAAACGCCAGGAACAGGAAGCGATTTACTACATCGGCGTCACGCCTGTGGCGAATCGCGAAACGCTGATTTTCGATATCAGCGTACAGCCCGAAGGTGAGGCTGAGGTGTCGCAAGTCAGGTTCAAGCGGCAATTTTACTCGGACTAGCGACAAGCTGACCCTGCTCCGCCAATCCAGCGAATCGAGAAGGACCTGTCATAAGCGGTCTGCCCTTTGTTTTAAGGGTGTGGCGACAATCTGATTTACCTGTTCGTTAATCCTGTGTTATCGTCGCGCGTCGAAAACGGGTCAGGTCCGACTTTGGACCAGCCCTTTTTTTTGTTTCGACATTTCAATTCGATATTCATTAATCAGGAGTCATTTTTTCATGGCAGCAAATAAATCGGCCGGCAACACGAAGAAGCCGCCAACCAAATCGGAAATTTACACCACGATCGCTGACGACACCGGACTTACCAAGAAGGACGTCGCCGCGGTATTTGATTCTCTATCAGGACTGATTCAAAAAAATCTGGGCGGGCGTGGCGGTCCAGGTGTGTTCACCGTTCCGGGACTCCTGAAGATGCGCGTCGTCAAGAAGGCGGCGACCAAAGCAAGAAAGGGCATCAATCCTTTCACCGGCGAAGAGATGATGTTCAAAGCCAAGCCAGCATCGAAAACCGTAAAGGTTGCGGCACTCAAGGGCCTGAAAGATATGGTTTGAGTCTTTAATCTGACTTGAACGAGAAAACCGGGGCATGTCCCCGGTTTTTTATGTTCATGGATGAACGGTATGCCGCGGGCGCATGGATGCGCAGGAGCGGCGAATGTTCATGGACGAACGGTAAATTTAAGGCTGTCGTTTTTTGCACTCAAGATCAATCCGCGATTATCGAAATGGGAAAAACCAGCGAGTATGGACAGATTGGGGCGCATGGATGCGCAGGAGCGGCGATATTAAAGATTGGAACGAATAAAATCTTCAACCGTGTCTCGCAACTCAATCAGGCGGCCGTGAAAAAAGTGCTCGCCCTGCGGGAATATTGACAATTGCGGACCGGGTTCCAGGCTATTCACATAGTCGATGGTCTCATTGATGTCGACCAACTCATCCTGATCGCCTTGCACGATTAGCCAGGGACATTGCGGTTGCGTTTCCAGGCTATTCGCAAAACGCGAGGTCGCTGGTGCAATACTGACCAACCCTGAAGCTGATGACTGAACAGCAGCGTGGATGGCTATAGCTCCGCCAAAAGAGAACCCCGCAAGCCACATTGGGCCAATCGCAATGTGCTCTTTGAGCCATTCGACCGCTGCCAGGGCATCCTGAATTTCACCATTGCCGTCGTCGAAACTTCCCTCGCTTTTGCCGACGCCGCGAAAATTGAATCGCAGGGACGCAAATTGCCGGGAAGCAAATGCTCGCGATAAGGTATGCACAACCTTGTTCTGCATGGCCCCACCGTGCACAGGATGCGGGTGGCAGATGACGGCCATACCGACGGGCTCACCGCTTTTGGGCAATTCCAGCAATGCTTCGAGCTGACCAGCAGGACCATCGATGAGAAGCGAATCTAGCGCAGATTTGGCAGACATAGGAATTTCTTGTTATTCAGGCGGGTAATTTCAAGGTCAGCACCAAAGTATACCGCCTGGGACCTCAGTCGTGGATCTTCGTCAGTTCGCTTTAGCGACTAGCGCAGCGGACTATTATTACTGTAAAATTATGGCCTTATGCAAGCTGCCTGTAATGCGGCAGATGCGCCGGACGCATGAGACTATGCCAATGAGTTCAACAATCGAGCTTGAAGACCAATATTGCGCGCACAACTACCACCCGTTGCCGGTCGTGTTGACGCGCGGAGAGGGTGTTTACGTATGGGACGACAACGGCAACAAGTACCTCGACATGATGAGCGCCTATTCAGCGGTCAGTCATGGACACTCACATCCACGACTGGTTAACGTTCTCAAACATCAGGCTGGCATGCTCAACATCGTGTCGCGTGCCTTCTACAGCGACAAGCTCGGCCCGTTTCTTCAGCGCATCTGTGAACTGACCGGCCAGGACATGGCGCTACCGATGAACACCGGTGCAGAGGCGGTTGAGACTGCCTTGAAGGCGGCCAGGAAGTGGGCCTACGTGGTTAAAGGCGTAGCCAGGGACAAGGCAGAAATAATTGCCTGCACAGGTAACTTTCATGGTCGCACTATCGCGATTGTTGCCATGTCCGATGAACCGCAGTATCAGGAAAACTTTGGCCCGTTCCCCGGCGGATTCAAACTCGCCAAATACGGCAGCGTTGACGATCTCGAGAGTCAGATAAACGAAAACACAGCTGCATTTCTTGTCGAGCCCATTCAGGGGGAAGGCGGAATCGTAATGCCTCCTGCAGGCTATTTAAAAGCCTGCCAGGAATTATGCAAGAAGCACAATGTATTGCTCATCGCCGATGAAATTCAGACCGGGCTCGGACGCACTGGCAAGTTGCTTGCCTGCCAACATGAGGATGTCGTGCCCGACGGACTGATTCTCGGCAAAGCGCTTGGCGGAGGCATACTGCCGGTTTCAATGTTTCTCGCTAAACGAGAAGTAATGGAATTGTTTACACCCGGAGATCACGGCAGCACGTTCGGTGGTAATCCGCTCGCCGCAGCTATCGGCAAGGAGGCGCTGGATATACTGATCGAGGAAGACTTGCCAAATCGCAGCGCGGTAATGGGCAAGTATCTGTTGGCGAAGCTGAGAGCCATTAACAGTCCGCTTATCACCGATATTCGCGGGGCAGGCCTGTTTATTGGCATTGAAATCGATCCGTCTCAGGCCAGCGCCAGGGAAATCGTGGAAATGCTGATGGACCGAGGTCTGCTCAGCAAGGAGACACACGAAACGGTTGTTCGGCTCGCGCCGCCGCTGATTATTTCTCGCGAGCAGATCGATTGGTCGGTGGACCAGATAAAGGAAGTACTCGGACTAATGGACAAAACCAGACTGGCATCATGATCATTGAAATTGAAATTTGAAAATGCCTGATTTAACACTTGTTCATTTTGGCTTGCTGGCTGTCGCGCTGTTAACAGGCGTCATGCTCGGCTGGATATTTCGCAGTGGCCGGAGCAAGCGCGAAAAGATTGCGGTCAACGCAGGTTGGCAGGCTCAGATTGATTCGCAACAATCTGAACACGACCGCCTGGCCGGGCAAAATAAAAGCCTGATGGAACAGATAAGCCAGTACCAGGCATCAAACATAGATGCCAAAAATCGCGCCAAAGAGCTGTCCGATTCGCTCAAAGAAGCGTTTTCCCGCCGTGACGAGCAGCAGCGCCAAATGAAGGAAATCCGCGGCAATCTGGAGCTTGCAGTCAGGCAACGAAACAAGCTCAAGACCAGCGCGGATTCAAACGCGGCCCGTGACGAGGCGTCAACATCCTTGATCAGGGAAAGAGACGACAGCATCGCCAGCCTGCAGAAGGACCTCGCCAATTGGCAGGAACGAGTGCCACCGTTGGTCGAGCGATACCGCGTACGTGACCTCGAGGCGCAGCAACTTGAAGTCGAACTTCAAAAGGCAAACGACCGCATCGCTACACTCGAAGGAATGGCGCAAGGCGAAGACACCCGGATTGAACCGTTGGACACCAGCGCACTGCCGGAGGGGCTGGACGCGTCAAACGAGGCGCACACCGAGACATCGATTCTTGCGGAAGGAATTCTCAACAGCAGTGCCGACGATCATGCCGAAGACGAACCGGCAAATGATGCTAACGCGCCGGATGACACGCTCGAAACCAGCGATGAAGCTGAACTGTCGGAGCCTGCTGCAGAATCTGCAGCAGTATCTTCGGTAGAATCTTCGGTAGAATCTTCGGCAGAATCTTCGGTAGAAAACGGCGACGATCGCGTCGACGAAGAGTATACGAATACTCCGCGTGAACAATTCGAGCCTGATGCCGACGCACACGATAATCTCAAGAAGATTAAAGGCGTCGGTCCCGCGATCGAAAAAACGCTTAATGGCTTGGGCATTTATCGCTTCAATCAGATCGCGGAAATGAGCGAGTACGACATCGATCGCGTAGCGCAGCACCTGAAGGGCTTTCGCAGCCGGATCTACCGTGAAGACTGGGTCGGTCAGGCACGCACCCTGCAATATGAGAAAAACACACCGCAATAGACGCCATCAGGCGCCCGCAATTTTCTAGTCCGATGCAGCCTCTTCCACAGCCGGTGGCGAACCTTCCAATGCGAGTAGCTCGACTTCAAATACAAGCGTTGACCCGGGCGGAATCGCACCAATATTATCACGATCGCCATACGCCAATTCCGGCGCGATGGTCAATTCACGGACCTCACCGACAGTCATCCCGACAACGCCCTGATCCCAGCCTTTGATGACACGTCCACCGCCCAATGGAAATCCAAATGGATCGTCCCGATCTCGTGAACTATCGAATTTTTCGCCGTGCTGATTTTCGGCATCGGCGTCAAGCAGCCACCCCGTGTAATGAACGACAGCACGCTGCCCGGCAACCGCGGCTTCGCCACAACCGATGCTAAACGTCTTGCTCGTCAAGCCCGGCGCGATCTCTACAACCTGAACATCACTAACTGTTTGCACCGCACATGCGGGCGCTTCTTCAACAGTAGCGGTCTCAACTTCAATCTGCTCTTTTCCGCATGCCGCAAGTACCATGCCTGAAGCGATGACTGCGGCCAATCGAAATTCCTTCATTTGCTAGTGCCTCTTGTTATTTCTGATTTTGATTTTTGAAATTCAGTGACGCCGAGTTAATGCAATATCGCATGCCGGTGGGCTCTGGCCCGTCGTTAAACAAATGGCCAAGGTGAGCATCGCAGTTATTGCACACCACCTCATCGCGAATCATGCCATGGCTTGTATCCCGAACCGTACGTACGTTTTCACCGGCCAGCGGCAACCAGAAACTTGGCCAGCCTGAACCGGAATCATACTTGTGATCCGAGCTGAACAGGTCGTTGCCGCAAACAATACAAAAATACGTTCCCTGATCCTTGTGATCCACATATTTGCCGGTGAATGCCCGCTCGGTCGCCTTGTTTTGCGTGATGTCATACTGCTCGGTGCTCAAGCGCTTATCGAGATCGTCAGTTTTAACGTCGGACATACCTACCCCCAGGATCGACGTGCAGGATAACAAATGAGCGGCAGGCAATCAGGCCGAATCCACATCCAGCAGCAGCGAGTTCATACGGCGAACGTAGTCCGCCGGGTTCGACAGAGTTGCGCCGTCAGCCAACAGTGCGTGATCCAGAACAATATTCGTCAAATCATTGAATCGCTGGTCGTCAGCTTCCGCTGACAAGCGCATAAGCAACGGGTGTTCGACGTTTATCTCCAAAACAGGCCTGGATTCCGGCAACGCCTGGCCGCTCGCCTCAAGCATTCGCCTCAGTTGCGATGCCAGGTCCTGATCTGAAGCGACCACACAGGCCGCTGAGTCGACCAGTCGCTGGCTGACGTTTACCGTCTCGACCCTGTCTTTAAGAATCTTGCGCATCTTTTTCAGGAACGGCTTGTGTTCGTCGTTCATCGTGTCCTGGGTCTTTTCTTCATCGCCGTTCGGCAGCGTCAGAAGGCCGCGGCCAACGTCCTGAAACGCTTTGCCATCGTACTCTGGCAAATGATCAGCCAACCACGGATCAATGCGATCAGACAGAAGCAGCACTTCCAGACCTTTCTCACGCAATTGCTCCAGATGGGGACTTGATGACGCCGTCGCGTGGTTTTCGGCGACGATGTAGTAGATTTTGTCCTGATCTTCTTTCGCACGCCCAACGTAATCTGCCAGGGACTGATCCTGCAGATCTCCGTCACCATGCGTCGTGGCAAAACGAAGCAGTTTCAAAAGTTTGTCTGCATTCGACTGGTCTTCGACTACACCCTCTTTTATTACCTGGCCAAATTGCTGCCAGAAACTCGCATAGTCATCAGTTTTTGCCAGCTTGCCCAACATGTCCAGGACACGTCGCGTCAATGCCGACCGCATTGCATCCAGCTGCGGATTGTTTTGCAGTAACTCGCGCGACACATTCAATGGCAGATCGGATGAATCGACGACGCCTTTGATGAAGCGCAGGTACAACGGCAGAAATTTCTCCGCGTCGTCCATAATGAAAACGCGCTGCACATACAGTTTAAGGCCACGCGGCGTGTCGCGATTCCATAGGTCGAATGGTGCATTCGCGGGGATGTACAACAGGCTCGTGTACTCACGCTTGCCCTCCACCCGATTATGGCTCCAGCTTAACGGGTCTGCGATATCGTGTGACAGATGCTTGTAGAATTCCTTGTATTCGTCGTCGGATATGTCCGCGCGAGGACGTGTCCACAACGCGGTTGCAGAGTTAACGGTTTTTGCCGGTGCTTCGTCATCTGCGAGATTCTTCAAAACCACGGGAAACGCAATGTGATCGGAGTATTTTCGAATCAAGGTTTCCAGTCGGGGGCCTTCGGAAAATTCCGACTCCGACTCCTTCAGGTGCAACGTAACTTTGGTGCCTCGTGCCTCCTGAGTTATGGGTTCGATCGTAAACTCGCCCTGTCCGTCGGAAGTCCAGCGGACTGCCTCGTCTGCCGCCAGCCCTGCCCGCCTTGATTCGACCGTAACGCTGTCAGAGACGATAAATGCGGAGTAAAAACCAACTCCAAACTGGCCAATCAGTTGTGCATCTTTTTGATCGTCACCCGTCATCTGCGTCAGGAACTCGGCGGTGCCCGATTTCGCGATGGTACCGAGGTTATCGACTAGCTCATCTCGAGCCATTCCAATGCCGTTATCGATGACAGACAGGGTTTTTGCATCATTATCGAACTCAATTCGGATCGACAGATCCGTATCGCCGTCGAGTAATTCCGGTGCTGCAAGCGATTCGAATCGCAGCCTGTCCGCAGCGTCGGACGCATTGGATATCAGCTCACGAAGGAATATTTCCTTGTTGCTGTATAAGGAATGGATCATCAGCTGTAGCAACTGACGGACTTCTGTCTGGAACCCCAGTGTCTCGCGGTTCGCGTTTTCGCTCACGTTTGTCTCCCGATGTCGTATATGGCTGGCAAAAGTCCAGCCGAGACCGACAGACACAATAGTGCCAATTACGGGTAAATCAAGCTTCCCTTTTGTGTTGGGGGTCTAGTGTGCGGGGGTTGGAGCGGTGTGACTGGCCGTAACGCCGCGATACAGCATACCGACGACAGTCAGACAGACTACGGCCAGCGCCAGGGGCGGCCTGCT
>Ga0209988_10003333_pt1 | contig 10644 bp, 8 predicted proteins | sample N075metaG_FD_183115 | JGI IMG/M metagenome (GOLD analysis project Ga0209988, IMG submission 183115) | Deep subsurface microbial communities from Kermadec Trench to uncover new lineages of life (NeLLi) - N075 metaG (SPAdes) (version 2) | ecosystem: Environmental > Aquatic > Marine > Ocean trench... | reverse complement strand
CGAACATCGGCTCCTCCGGCGACGACGACGGCATCGGCCTGACGATCTCGAACATCGGCTCCTCCGGTGAGGCCGGTGCCTGGAGCCCATCTCCGCAGGCCACCGCGCATGAAGTGGAGATACTCTCCATGGACCTCTCTGGCAGTCTGCTGCCCGGGGCGCAGCTCGAATTCTCGTCGACGGTGATGACTGCAGCGCGTGCGCACATCGAGCCCGGCGTCCTCGTGTGCAGGAAGGCGGGTGGAGATGCGTGGGAGTTGACGGCGGTTTTCGACGGCGTGACCGGCTACGACCTGCACGTGCTGCTGGGCGGCGTGGTCCAGGCTGCCCTACCAGGACAGACGGGGTTGGTCCAAGCGGCCCACTCGCCGACCCGATTCGGCGGCGGGGAGTACTGGTTCACGGACCTCCGTTCCGGCTACTCGGCCGGCTTCGAACCACCGGTCGGGATCTCGATTCCGAACATGGGCACGATCCTGGCGGACGAGCTCCGGTTCGTCCCGATGGACTCTCCCACGGGTCCAGGTTGGTCGTTCGACTCCTTCGAGTCCTTCCGGTTCGAGACCGACGGCATCCAGAGCCTGACGATCCTGGGCGAATCGAGCCTCCTCGCGGAGAGCTACTGCACCGCCACGCTAGACTCGACGGGCCAGTCCGCCGAGATCTTCGCGAACGGCAGCTCGAGCGTCGCCGCGAACGACCTCGTCCTCCTGGCCGGCCCGGTCCCGAACCAGTTCGGCGTGTTCTCCTACGGCGCGAACCAGGTAGCCATCCCGTTCGGCAACGGCATCCTCTGCGTCGGTGGGCCGTTCCACCGGCTCGACGTCGAGCTCGCGACGGGCAACGTGCTGAAGCACGAGCTCGACAACACGGACCCGCCGGGCCCTCGGTGCGAGATCTTCCCGGGCTCGACCTGGAACTTCGCGGCGTGGTACCGCGACCCCCTCGGCGGCGGCGCGTTCTTCAACCTCTCCAACGGACTGGAGATCGTGTTCCAACCGTGACCAGTGGGGTGAGTCAGGCGCGCTACCCCCATGCGTCGTGGCCTGAGTCGCGAGGAATGCCGCGTGGACCGGTCCGAAGCGCCCTCCAGGGCCCTGCGTGCGCTCCTTGTGGCTCGGCGCTCCTTGTCGCCCGTGCAGATATCGAGCTAGGGGGCAGGCGCCGGTCCCTTCCTTGCCCGCTCGGGGGTGCTCGTCGGCTTGATCGACCGCAGGGGCGATCCTATCCTGCTTGCCCCAAAACCCGCCCATCCGGGGCCGAGGCCCCGCCGCGAGGGGCCCGGCCGGAGACGACGCGCCGTCGCGGGGCCTCGCCTGGGCGGGTCTCCGTGCTGCCCGCGGAGGCGGACCCGCTGAGAGCCATGAACCGCACGCAACCGAGAGTGGCCGTCACGCACGCGCTGCGCACCCCCATCGGAAAGTTCCTGGGCGCTTTCGCCGACCTGTCGGCGGCGGACCTGGGTGCTTCGGTGGTGGCCGACCTCATCGGGCGTGCCGCGTTCGACCCCGGCCGGGTCGGTGAGGTGTTCTTCGGGAACGGCCGCCAGGCGGGCGGTGGGCCCAACGTGGCGCGGCAGATCAGCGTCCGGGGCGGCCTGCCCGAGACCGTCCCCGCGACCACCATCAACATGGCGTGCGGCTCCGGCCTCAAGTCGATCACCCTCGGCGCGGACTCGATCCGGCTCGGTCGCAACCGGATCGTCGTGGCCGGCGGGACCGAGAGCATGAGCGGCCTGCCGTTCTTGCTCCCGCGGATGCGCCGGGGCTACCGGCTCGGGCACGCGAAGGTCGTGGACGGGATGTACAAGGACGGCTTCGACTGCCCGCTCGCCGGCATGGTGATGGGGGAGACCGCGGAGCGCCTCGCGCGCCAGCTCGACATCCCGCGCGACGAGCAGGACGCATTCGCGCTCGCGAGCCAGGACAAGTGCGCGGCGGCGGTCCAGGCCGGGCGCTTCGCCGACGAGATCTCACCCGTGGAAGTGAAGGGGCGCAAGGCGACGATCACGGTCTCCGCCGACGAGCACCCGCGGCCTGGGGTGACGCTCGCGAAGCTCGGGCAGCTCCCCCCGGTGTTCGACCCGGACGAGGGGACCGTGACCGCGGGCAACTCGTCGGGCATCACCGACGGGGCGAGCGCCCTGCTCCTCATGGACGAGGAGACGGCCTCCGAGCTGGGCTTCGAGCCGCTGGCGTTCGTGGGCGAGACGCGCCAGGCGGGCGTCGACCCGAAGCTCATGGGCCTCGGGCCCGTGCCTGCCGTGCGCGCCCTCGAGGAGGCGAACGGGGTCGCGATCCCGGATTACGACCTCATCGAGCTGAACGAGGCCTTCGCGGTGCAGGTCCTCGCGTGCGATCGCGAGCTCGAGCTGCCCATGGACCGCCTGAACGTGAACGGCGGGGCGATCGCGCTCGGCCACCCCATCGGCGCCACGGGGGCGCGCATCGTCGTGACCCTCCTGCACGAGCTCCAGCGGCGGGGGGGCGAGCGCGGGCTCGCGACCCTGTGCATCTCCGGCGGGATGGGACTGGCGACGGCGTTCCACCGAATGGCAATCTGAGGGCGTCCCGGCGTCCAAGCCAGAGCAGAAAGAACCCAGGAGTAGCACGTGATGGAGATCCGCAAGGTCGGCGTCGTGGGCTGTGGCCTCATGGGCCACGGCATCGTTCAGATCGCCGCTCAAGGAGGCTTCGAGGTCCTCGCGTTCGAGGTGGCCAAAGAGCCGCTCGACAAGGGCCTCGCGCGCATCGCGAAGAGCCTCGACAAGCTCGCCGCGAAGTCGGTCACGAAAGGCAAGATGACCGAGACCGAGGCCGAGGCCTACGTGGCCTCGGCACGCGAACGGATCACGCCGACGCTCGACAAGGGGGACCTCGCGGATTGCGACCTCGTCGTCGAGGCGATCCTCGAGAACCTGGACGCCAAGAAGTCGCTCTTCGCCGAGCTGGGCGCCCTCTGCAAGCCCGAGACGATCTTCGCTTCCAATACCTCGTCGTTCCCGATCGCCGAGATGGCCGAAGCCTCGGGGCGTCCGGAGCGGTTCGTCGGGCTGCACTTCTTCAACCCCGTCCAGCTCATGAAGCTGGTCGAGGTCGTCCGCACGGATTCGACGGACGACGACGTCTTCGCCGCGGCCCGAGCCTTCGGGGAGGCCTGCGGCAAGGCGCCCGTGTCGTGCAAGGACACTCCGGGGTTCGTCGTGAATCGTCTGCTCATCCCGTACATGGTCCAGGCGCTCGAGATGCTCGAGCGCGGCGATGCGACCAAGGAGGACATCGATGCCGCGATGCAATTCGGGTGCGGGCACCCGATGGGCCCCATCACGCTGACGGACTACGTCGGTCTCGACACCACGCTCTCCATCCTCGAAGGATGGTGCGAGCGCTATCCCGATGAGCCGGCGTTCTCGGTCCCGAAGATCCTGCGCGACAAGGTCGCGGAGAACAAGCTCGGGCGCAAGACGGGCGAGGGCTTCTACAAGTGGGAAGGAGACAAGCGCGCATGATCCTCACGATGCTGATGTTCGTCCTGCCCGCCCTTCAGATGACGGAGGTCACGTGGAGGGCCCCCGAGATGCTCATCGAGGGTGAACCGTTCATCGTGTCGGTCGACATCAAGGTGGCGTCGGACGAACGCACGCCGTACTCGGCCTGGCTGCTCACTCCAGCCGCGTTCACGTTCAACGGCCGGCCGCTCGGCAAGAAAACCGGCACCACGGTGATCAAGCTGGAGCAGGGCGCGCGGTTGTCGCTGTCCTACGACCTCGGTCCGGCCATCATGGAGTCCGAGTCCTTCGACGGGCACGACTTCCTGCTCGGATTCGTCCCCGACCGGCTGGGCAAGCCGATCGAGGTCACCTATCTGCCCGACGCGGAGAAGGGCATCGACTTCATGACCCTCCCCGTCGAGCAGCTCGTCGAGTACGAGGTGGTCCTGATGACGAGCCGGGGCGCGATCCGCCTCGAGCTCTGGCCGGCCGTCGCCCCGAACCACGTGCGCAACTTCCTCGACCTCGCCTACACGGGTTTCTACGACGGGTCGACGTTCCACCGCGTCATGCCCACGTTCATGATCCAGGGTGGGCGCGCGAAGGGCGGGGGCACGGAGGCGCCGCGCACCGTCGACATGGAATTCTCCGGCAAGAAACACGTCCCCGGCGTCCTGTCCGCGGCTCGCGGCAGTGACGTCAACTCTGCATCGAGCGAGTTCTTCATCGTTCACGGGCCCAGTCCGCAGTTGAACGGGAACTACTCGGCGTTCGGAGCCGTGGTCATCGGCATGGACGTCGTGGATCGGATCGCGCTCTCGGGCAATCCCCGCTTTCCCCCCGCCGATTCCCGTTCGGAGAAGCCGGAGACCCCGCAAGTCATCGAGAAGGCCATCGTCGTGAAGGCGACTCGCCGCAACCCGAAATCGCAGAAAAAATAGGAAGGGATCATTCAATGGCACAGGCTCAGGAAGGCGTCCAGGCGGTCATCGAGACCGGCGCGGGCGACATCACCGTCGAATTCCTCCCCGACAAGGCTCCGCGCCACGTCGCGAACTTCATCAAGCTGTCGAAGGAAGGATTCTACGACGGGACGCGCTTCCACCGGGTGATTCCCGGTTTCATGGTCCAGGGCGGCGACCCGAACACGAAGACCGACAGCCGGTCGAGCTGGGGGGCCGGCGGACCGGGCCACAAGATCGATGCCGAGTTCAACGACGTCCATCACGAGCGCGGGGTGCTCTCGATGGCGCGTTCCGCGGACCCGGACTCCGCGGGCAGCCAGTTCTTCTTCGTCCACGGTGAAGCGGGCTTCCTCGACGGCCAGTACACCGTCTTCGGCCGCATTTGCGATGGATTCGATGCGCTCGACGCGATTGCGAACGCGCCCTGCGAGTCCGGGGGCGAGGGCTCCAGCCCTGTCGATCCGGTGAAGCTGAACCGCGTCCGGATCGTCGAGCCGACGAGCTAGGAGCCTCGCGTGACCTACGAGAATATCCTCCTCGACAAGTCGGACGGCACGGCCCGGATCACGTTCAATCGGCCGAAAGTGCTGAACGCCCTGAACCACCAGACGCTGGTCGAGCTGTCCCACGCCCTCGACGACGTGCGCGCCGACGACGCGGTCCGCGTGGTGATCCTGACCGGAGCCGGGGACAAGGCGTTCGTCGCGGGCGCGGACATCAACGAGCTCGCGAAGATGAAGGCGCTCGAGGCCAAAGACCTCGCGTACTTCGGTCAGCAGGTGTTCACGAAGCTCGAGCGGCTCGGCAAGCCGTCGATCGCAATGATCAACGGGTTTGCGCTCGGCGGCGGTTGCGAGGCGGCGCTCGCATGCACGCTCCGTACCGCGTCGACGACCGCCAAACTGGGCCTGCCCGAGGTGAGCCTCGGGATCATCCCCGGCTACGGCGGAACCCAGCGCCTGGCCCGCATCGCGGGGCCGGGCGTCGCGCGTGAATGGATCCTCACGGGCGACATCTTCTCGGCCGAAGAGGCCTACCGCGTGGGCATCGTCAACCGGCTCTTCGAGCCCGACGCGCTCGAGGAAGGCACGCTGAAGCTCGCTCGGACGCTGCTCTCACGCGCTCCCGTAGCCCTCCGGCTCGGCATGGAGGCCGTGCAGCGCGGCATCAACATGAGCCAGCAGGAGGGCGAGATCATCGAGTGCGACATGTTCGGCCTCGCGTCGACCACCGAGGACATGCGCGAGGGCATGGCGGCATTCCTCGAGAAACGTAAGCCCAACTTCCAAGGCAGATAAGGACTGTCGCGAACAGCGGTCCCGGCCGTAGTTCTCCGCAACGGGGCGCTACGCGGGCACGCACTCCCGAAGGACCGGATAGGAATCGAATCATGCGCAAGGACATCGTAATCGTCGGCGGCGCGCGTACCCCCATGTGCGAGTACGTGGGCACGCCGGGCTTCGGGAAATTCAAGGACGTGAGCGCCATCGAGCTCGCCGTTCACGCTTCCCGCGCCGCGCTCGAGCGCTCCAAGGTCGAGCCCGAGAGCGTGGAGCACATCGTGATGGGCAACGCTCTGCAGACGTCGCTCGACGCGATCTACGGCGCCCGTCACGTCGGCCTCAAAGCCGGCCTCCCGCAGGCGACTCCCGCGCTGACGGTGAACCGGCTCTGCGGCTCCGGGATCCAGTCGATCGTGAACGGGGCGCAGCTCATCGAGCTCGGTGAGGCCACGACTATTCTCGCCGGGGGGATGGAGAACATGAGCCAGGCGCCCTACGTGTTGTACGGCGCGCGGCGGGGTTTTCCGTTCGGCAAAGCGCCCGAGATGCAGGACATGCTGTTCGCGAGCCTCCACGATCCGGTCGGAGACACGTTCATGGCCCAGACCGCGGAGCGGATCGCGAAGCGGCTCGGCATCGGCCGTGAGGAACAGGACGAGTACGCTCTGCGCAGCCACACGCTCGCCACGGCCGCCGTGGAAGAGGGACGCTTCGGTGAGGAGATCGCGCCGGTGACCGTCGCGAGTCGGAAGGGCGACCAGATCGTCGATACGGACGATCACATCAAGCCCGACACGTCGCTCGAGGCCCTGTCCAGGCTGCGCGCAGCCTTCGGCAAGGACGGTACCGTGACCGCCGGCAACGCGAGTGGGATCGTCGACGGCGCGGCGGCCGTCCTGGTGACGACGAGCGAGCGCGCGGCGGCGGACGGCCTCGACACGTGGGCCGTCATCCGTGGGTGGAGCTACGTCGGCGTCGATCCCGCGGAGATGGGCATCGGACCCGTCCCGGCGATCAGGAAGCTGATGGACCAGTCGGACATCGCGCTCGGTGACGTCGACTACTTCGAGATCAACGAGGCTTTCGCAGCTCAGTACCTGGGCTGCGAGAAGGAGCTGGAGCTCGATCGGGCGAAGTGCAACGTCAACGGCGGCGCGATCGGCCTCGGGCACCCCCTGGGCGCGACGGGAACCCGACTCATCATCACCCTCATGTTCCAACTCCGACGCACGAACAAGCGCTTCGGCGTGGCGTCGGCCTGCATCGGCGGCGGTCAGGGGATCGCCATGTTGATCGAGAACCCGAAGGCCTGAGGCGGCTGCCGTGAACGCTCTGTTCCACGAGACGGCCGACGGGCGCAAGGTCGTCCGGTTGACGCCCGGCAAGCGGGTGCTCTTCCTCACGAAGGACCTCGACCTGATCCGGAAGCAACTCGCCGGCGAGGTTGACCTCGCCATGCGCGACGTCGACCCCGGCGACCTGCTCGACGACATCAACACGGACGCGATGACGCCGGCGTGGGTGTGCTTCCGCCACCGCCCGGAGGACATCGCGCTCGACGCGTACGCGGGTCTCCTGGACGAAAAGGGCGAGCGCGTCTTCGGCACGCGCGCGCTCATGGACGGCGGCTTCGAGGTCATCGTCTCGGGTCAACGCAAGGGCACGGGATCCAGCCGCGAGACCGCGCCTCAGGCCGAGAAATGGTCGGGCATCCGGCTGGTGATCGCGCACTCTTTCGCGCCGATCCACGAGCGTAACAACATCAATCTCGGCCAGCTCATGGGCACGTACGCGCAGCTCGAACGGCTGCAGTCGGGCGCGGAGATTCCGCTGGCGGAGTTCACCGAACGGTACGACCCGGTGACGCGCATCATGCTCGCGGTCGGCGGGCTCTTTCCGTTCGCCGCGAAGCACGCGGCCGGCGAGGTCACGGTGCCCGCGCCGACGACGGGGCAGCGGCCCATGACGATGGGGGAGAAGATCCTCGCGTCGCACCTGGTCGGCGTGCCCGCGGCAGGCGGAGCCTACCTGAAGCCCGGCGACGTCTGCCTCGTGAAGGTCGACGGCGGCTACACGCACGAGTTCACGACCGCCCAGGTGCACTACTTCCTCGAGCACGAGTATGGCGCCGACTACCAGGTCACCAACCCGGACAAATTCGCGGTGTTCGAGGATCACCTGCTCTACGCCACGGGCGTGAAGCGCATGGCGCCGTTCGCGGACCAGATCGAGACCCTGCGCGAGCTGCAGCGGGTGTTCCAACGTCACACGGGTGTCCGCGACTACTCCGCGCGGGACGGCGTCTCCCCGGGGATCTGCCACCAGGTCGCCCGCGAGCAGTTCGTCGACCCGGGCGACTTCATCCAGGCCACGGACTCGCACACGTGCATGGGCGGCGGCAACAACGCCCTGACGTACGGTGTCGGCGCCACCGAGTACGCGGGGCTCCTGTACTCGGGCTTCACGTTCGTGGAGGTGCCAGAGTCCATCCGATTCGAGCTCGTGGGAGCGCTCGATCCGGGCTGCACGGCGAAGGATGTCATACTGCACATCCTCGCGACCTACGCCGTCCGGGAGGAGACGCTGGACCGCATCATGGAGTTCGGCGGTCCGGGGCTGGCCTCGCTCGACATGGACGAACGTGCGACGCTCACGAACATGGCCACCGAGTGCTCGGCCAAGTCCGGCATCTGCGAGGGCGACGACGTCACCGCCCGGTGGCTCGCCGCCCGCCGCGCGGGTGCCTCCGCGGACGACGTGCGCGCGCGGTTCGTCCACCCGGATCCCGACGCCGAGTACACCGGCGGCGTGCACACGATCGACCTCGCGGGAATCGTGCCCATGGTGGCCCGCCCCGGCGATCCGACCTACGGCGTGGAGCTCAGCGAGCTCGGCGAGGTCTCGATCGACATCGCCTACGGCGGCTCGTGTACGGCCGGTAAGGAGCGCGACCTCGATTTCTACGCCCGTGTCCTCGCCGATGCGGAGGAGAGCGGCCGCCAGGTCGCGGGCGGGGTCCAGATGGTCATCCAGTTCGGGAGCGAGTCCGTCCGTGACTACGCTCACACCAAGGGGTACATCGAGCTCTTCGAGCGGGCCCGGGTCCAGGTCATCGACCCCGGCTGCGGCGCCTGCATCGGCTGCGGTCCCGGCGTTTCCGATAATCCCGAGCAGGTTACCGTGAGCGCCATCAACAGGAACTTCGCAGGCCGCAGTGGTCCCGGCCGGCTCTACCTCGCTTCGCCGCTGACGGTTGCGGCGAGCGCCGTCACGGGGCGCATCGTGGCCTACCGGCCCGGGATGTTCCGCGCGCAGGTCCCCGTCTGAGACTCTCCTTTTCGAATCCTCCCACACGGTACGAGACATGACTCAATACGACATCGCGGTGATCCCCGGGGACGGTATCGGAACCGAAGTGACCGATCAGGCCTTGCGCGTGGTTGCGATCGCGTCCGAGATCTTCGGGTTTCAGACGCGGATCAATCGGTATCCGTTCGGGAGCGAGCACTACCTCGCGACGAAAGAGATCTTCCCCGACGCCGCGTTCGAAGAAGTGAGCGCACAGAACGCGATCTTCCTGGGCGCGATCGGAGACCCCCGGCTCCCCGTGGGGATGATCGAGTACGGGATCATCGCGAAGATGCGCTTCGAGCTCGACCTCTACGTCAACCTGCGCCCGATCAAGCTGTACGACGCGCGCCTCTGCCCGCTCAAGAACAAGCGGCCCGAGGACATCGACATGGTCATCGTCCGTGAGAATACGGAGGGTGCTTACACCGGAATGCACGGGTTCGCGCACAAGGGGCAAGCACTCGAGGTCGCCACGCAGACGATGGTCTATACGCGCGAAGGGGTCGAGCGAGCGATCCGGTACGCGTTCGAGATCGCCGTGGAGCGCAACAAGCGGAACACGGTCACCCTGATCGACAAGGCGAACGCGGTGCGCGCTCACGACATTTGGACGCGTACGTTCGAGATCGTCGCGCAGGACTATCCGGGCATCGAGACGAAACATGCGTACATCGACGCGGCGTGCATGTGGATGATCAAGAACCCGGAGTGGTTCGACGTCGCCGTCACGCCGAACCTGTTCGGCGACATCATCACCGACCTCGGGGCGATGGTGCAGGGTGGCATGGGCATCGCCGCCTCCGCGAACATCCACCCCGGCCGGCACGGCCTCTTCGAGCCGATTCACGGTTCGGCCCCCAAGCACGCCGGCAAGAACGTCGCCTGCCCCGTCGCGGCCATCCTGGCGGCCGGGATGATGCTGGGCTATCTCGGCGAGAAGCAGGCCGAGCAGGCGATCGAGAAGACGATCACGGACCTCTTGCGGAGCAGCCGGATCAAGGGCGTCGGAACCGGCGACCATCAGACCACCGAAGTGGGTGACATGGTCGTCGCGGAGCTCCGCGCCCTGGCCGCCAAGGTCTGATACGGTGTCGTGATACGGTGTCGCACACTCCCGCGCCGGTCAGCGTGCATCCGGTGCCGCACACGATCTACCCGGACCAGGCCAAGAAACGAGTGAGGGCGCAGACCGGGTAGATCGTGTGCGGCACCGGATGCACGCTGACCGGCGCGGGAGTGTGCGGCACCGTATCGGTATCGCTACTTCGCGCCAGCCTTGGTTTTTGCACTCGCCGCGGCGCGCGCGGCCGTCACCTTGGCCACGACCGCCACGGGGTCCTTCTTGAACTCCTTGATGCAGCTCTTGCAGCAGAAGCGGACGAGGGTCGTGCCGTAGAGTTGATCGATCGGATCCTCGAGCGGCTCGTCACTGATGAGGCAGCGGTCGAAGGGGTAGCTCACGCGCTGAACCTTGATCAGCTCGAGGTTGATGGCCTCGATAGCCTGGCTCGGGTCCGCCTCGAACTTCTTCACGCAGCCCTTGCAGCAGAGGCGC
>Ga0209988_10003332_pt1 | contig 10646 bp, 7 predicted proteins | sample N075metaG_FD_183115 | JGI IMG/M metagenome (GOLD analysis project Ga0209988, IMG submission 183115) | Deep subsurface microbial communities from Kermadec Trench to uncover new lineages of life (NeLLi) - N075 metaG (SPAdes) (version 2) | ecosystem: Environmental > Aquatic > Marine > Ocean trench... | reverse complement strand
GCTTGATTTAAGCGTTTCAAGAGTGCAATATTGTACCAATTTATAGTACCATAATAGGAAACCTGGTTTAGAGGCTGGTGATAATGAATACTGAAAGTAAACAAAGTCAGCGGCTATTCGACCCTGACCCTAAACCGTTTAAAAAAAAAGAGCCTGGTCGCATTGGTGTTACCACCAGTAATGTGGCTTCACAGCTAAAACGCAGGATCCTGGAAGGCCACTATGCTAACGAGGAACGACTGCCGGCCGAACGAAATCTGGCGCAGGAATTTAACGTCTCACGCGGCACTATACGTTCTGTATTAAAAATTCTGGAGGACCAACATCTGGTTACCAGGCATGTAGGCAGCGGCACCTATGTTTCACATCAGGAATTGGCCAATCAGCAGGAGATAGCAAGCATCACCAGCCCTCTCGAAATGGTGGAAGTACGCATTGCACTGGAACCGCAAATTGTGAAATTAGCTATTGCAAACGCCAGTTACCGTGATCTCGAAGAACTACGGAAGGCGCTTCTTCTATGTGAAGACTGTGGCGGCGATCCAGAAAAATTTGCGCGCGCAGATACCGCTTTCCATTTGGCTCTAGCGCATTGCTCCAAGAACAAACTTCTTTACTGGGTTTACGAGCGTATTAGCGAAGTGCGGCGCCACTCACAATGGCGCAGCATGAAATCCAAATTACTCACCCCAGAGCGCATCGAATTTTACAACAGCCAACACCGCGCCATCTATGAATCGATTGCCTCCCGCGATACACCAGAAGCAGTAAAAATAATAAAAAATCATCTCTATGGCGTCCATGATGACCTGCTCGAAACTTAAGTAAGATGACCGAAATAAATGTACCTTTATTAATATCTACATCTCGATTGTTGGTACCAGGGCTAAATACCTTGCCACCTGATACCGAGCGTTATGTGATTAGAGCAGGTGGAATTACCGCACTAGAGCTATTTGCGGGTGACGAAATCGAACTAGTCAATCCAGAAGGGATGCAGGCAGGCGAGATTACGGTATTCGACAATCACGGTAAAAGCGACATGCAATGCATCGGCGCAAAAGTGAATGGTCAGGCCGAGGGGTTTAAAAATATACTGGGTGGAAATGACGCCAGTGCGGTCAAATTGGCACAAACACTCAAATTTCGGAATATATCGCTCGACACCGCGCAAAGCACCGGCGTTTTTGGTCCGGATTCTCCTGCCGGTGATTCGATACGGTTCACCTCAAACGAAGAGCTCACTTGCCTCATTGCCGCACCGGGCGAAGCGATGCGGGTAGATCAGCAAAATACGGTTACTGACCTCACCGTGTTTGTTTACCGACAGCCCCAATCGGCAGAGAAAAGCAGGATTCGATTACCAGATCCACTCGCCGACACCCTTCAGGATGTGCTTATAGAAGCCCGCACCGCCCTCGCATACGAAGTCAAGGCAGGACAATACATCCAGATCATCGACGTCGAGGGCCGCGAATGTTCCGACTTCCAGTGTTTTGACCTGGCCGCACTGGATAAAGGTTTCGAACGCAGCCTGGATACAACCAGCACCCGACATGTGATCGGTGCTTCTTATCCGGCGCCTGGATTGTTAGCCAAATTTTACGACCAGGATTTCGAGCCCATGATCGAACTCATCCAGGACACCTGCGGGCGCCATGACAGTTTTGGAACCGCCTGTACTGCCAAATATTACGACGATATGGGATATCCAGGGCACGTCAACTGTTCCGATAACTTTAATCGGGCATTGAAGCCCTTCGGCATACAATCTCGACCCGGCTGGATGGCAATCAACCTGTTTTTCAATACCAATATAGACGATGCCAATCAAATGTATTTCGATGAACCCTGGTCCCGACCCGGAGATTATGTATTGATGCGAGCGCTCAAGGACCTGGTTTGTGTTTCATCTGCCTGCCCCTGCGATGTCGATCCCGCTAACGGATGGAATCCGACCGATATCCAGATGCGCATTTATTCCGGCAAGAATTCATTTAACAAAGCGATGGCCTACAGAATGACAACCGATGCTGAGAAACAATTAACCAAAGAGACAGGATTCCACCCGAAAACCAGTGAACACACCCGAAATTTCACCGAGTATTCGGGTTATTGGCTCGCCAATAGCTACACCAAACATGGTGCTATCAGTGAATACTGGGCTTGTCGTGAAAGTGCTGCGGTGATCGATTTGTCACCATTGCGTAAATATGAGGTGTTGGGTCCCGATGCCGAACTGCTACTGCAAACCTGTGTCACGCGCAATATTCGCCGTCTCGCAATAGGCCAGGTCGTTTACACCGCGATGTGCTACGAAAACGGCGGCATGATAGATGACGGCACTGTATTTCGTCTGGGTCAGAATAATTTCCGCTGGATTGGCGGAAGCGATACCAGTGGTATCTGGCTGCGCGAACAGGCACAAAATCTCGGCCTGAATGTCTGGGTGCGTAATTCCACCGATCAATTGCATAATTTGCAAATTCAGGGACCAGATAGCCGTGATGTTTTGAAAGACCTCATCTGGACGCGCCCGGATCAGGCCAGGGTCGAGGAACTCGAGTGGTTCCGTTTCTCGATCGCCAGAATCGGGGATGAACATGGAATTCCGATCATCGTATCGAGAACCGGCTATACCGGTGAGCTAGGATACGAAGTGTTTTGTCACCCCAAAGATGCGCCAGCAGTCTGGGATGCCGTTTGGGAAGCCGGTAAACCCTACCAATTAACCCCTATGGGCCTCGAAGCACTCGATATGCTTCGCATCGAAGCCGGTTTAATTTTCGCGGGCTATGAATTCAGCGACCAAACCGACCCTTTCGAAGCCGGAATTTCATTTACCGTACCGCTTGAAACCAAGGAGGACGACTTCATCGGCAAAGAAGCATTGATCAGGCGCAAGCTTAATCCCCAACGCGTACTGGTCGGCCTGGAATTAAACGGCGATGAAATAGCTGTAAACGGTGACTGCGTCAATATAGGGCGCAACCAGGTCGGTGAAATAACCAGCGCGGTACGGTCACCGATCTTACGCAAGAATTGTGCTCTATGTCGCATGTCGGTGGAGCACAGTGAAATTGGAACCGAAGTCGAAGTGGGAAAACTCGACGGCCAGCAAAAACGTTTGCCCGCCAAAGTGGTGCCGATTCCATTCTATGACCCGACCAAGTCCCGGGTCAGGGACGTACCGCCGCCGGATTAGGGCCTGGGAAATAATTCGCCCGTAGGGCCGATTTCATTCGGCCAATAACGATTGCATGGATAGCCGGTCGAATAAATTCGACCCTACTGGTTACTAGATCACGGGTGCTAGAAAAAATCGGTAGGGGTGTGGTGGATACCTCTGGAAGAGTGGCCCTACTCCACTCCCAATGCTCGTTTTCTTTCGCTTGCCCAGGTCCGTAAAATTTGATCAACTACCAAACCAATAAAGGCGACACACAGGCCAAGCATAAGTCCATTACCAATCCCAAATTCATCCGATAAAGATTTCAAAATTAATTGTCCCAAATCATCGGTCCCAATCATGGCGCCGATGATTATCATAAATAATGCAAAAACAACCGTTTGATTTATACCAAGCATGATGTGGGGAAAGGCAAGTGGCATTTCAATTTGGATCCATCTCTGGAATCGATTGACGCCCGACATCGAGCCTGCATCCTGCAAAGCCTGCGGTACATTGCTAAGGCCTTCAACCGTGTACCGGGTTGCGGGGATAGTGGCATAGATAATAACAGCGATTAACACAGATGTATCAGTGACACCGAAAAGCATGATGACCGGGATCAAATAGATGAACGAAGGGAAGGTCTGAAATGTATCACAAACCAGCAATATGCCTTTAGTCGTGAATTTGTTCTGAGCACACAAAGAACCGGAAATCAGGCCAATTGTAGCCGCTACAATTACTCCGAAAGTTGCCATGTAAGCTGTAATCAGGGCCCTGTCCCACCATTCGGTAGAAGCAATGAAAAGCAGTAACCCACCAACAATAAGTGCTGATCTTATGCCGCCTACGATATAGGCTATTCCCATCACCAATACAAAGGTTGCTAACACCGGCATGCCCAGATACGCATTTTTCATTGGTATCAGCACATTTACAATTAACCCCACATTGAAGACTTGAAGACTCGAATACCAGTTGTCCACAATCCAGTCCACGCCAGATTGCCAGAAGTTTTCAGTCGTTATTCCCTGGTTGTGCGGAATGAGGTAAAAATAATTAATGCCATCCTGAAAAATAAGACTCCCAATGAATGCCATTACGATACCTACCAGTAAGATTGCAGCCATAATGAGGGAATACATGTGGCGTTCAACAAAAGAAAGGTCTGCAAAATAGTCGATTTGCTTGTTTGCCCAGCCCAGGGACAGCTTATCCAGTACCACGGCAATCAACACAATACAAATACCCAGTTCCAGCGCTTGCCCTATTCTAAGCTGATTAAGTGCAAGCAATAAATTGAAGCCAAGGCCTTTCGCCCCAATAAAAGAAGCAATTACAGCCATGGCCAGGCATTGCATAATGACCTGGTTTACGCCGATCAGAATATCGTGCCTCGCCGTTGGAATCAGCACCTTGAACATGAGCTGAAACTTGTTGCAGCCATTCATCAAACCCGCTTCAAGTACTTCAGGGGATACCCCTTTAAGACCTAACAATGTCAGGCGAATCATGGGCGGAGTCGCAAAAATAACGGTTGCGATGGCACCAGCATGGTCACCCACACCAAAAAAGACAGTCACCGGTACCAGGTAGGAAAAATGCGGCATAGTCTGGGCGACATTGAGCAAGGGCATCAATGCGGTTTCAAATTTTTGGCTTTTAAAGGCCAAAACACCCACGAAAACCCCGAGCGCCACAGATAGCGGCGCCGCAATCAATACGAATGAGAGCGTTTCCATGGCGGGTTCCCATTGACCAAAAACAGCGATATAGCTAGTCGCGCAACCCACCAGAATGGCGAGCCATCGTCCACTGAGCGCGTAACCCAGAGTAATCCCGACTCCGGCAACTACGGTCCAGGGCAGTGCGGGCCAATAAGCCCAGCTATTTTCACTAACAAAATCCCAGCTGGTGAAAGCGACGATGGTTTTTTGGCCACCTATCAGAATTTCACGAATAAATTCGATACAGAAAAGTACTGCACGCGATATGGATCGGGTGATTTCTATCATTAATGCAGATGTTTCGTAGTCTTCGATTTCCACATTATAGGTTTGGATCGGTATCCAATCGAACATAATGAATTCGACCGATTTACTCAGCATCTCCGGAACAGCTGCCAAAAATGCAGGCAGGCGCCACAGGATATTATTATCCGACGGGTCGATTGAAAAATATAAAATGAAAAATACAACCAGCAAAGCTGCAAATTGTACGAGTTTTGGATGCCTGGTTAAGTGATCCATCTGATTATTTGGCAACTGCTTAATTGGTGCTCAATGTTTCTGAATCGTGCCTGCCAAACAGAATATGAATAATTGATTTTCTGTTTAGAACACCAATCATATCGTCGTTGTCGTCAATAACAGCGATCGATTTAGGTTCGTTTAAAACGGCCTCGGCGACCGTTTCAATGATAGCGTCTTTGGGTACTCTTATTTCGCTAAAATCGGACGTGGTCCCGACTTCTTCCATAACGTTCCCACAGGTCAATACCTTCTCGCGTGGCACATCATTGGTGAACCTGGCAACGTATTCGGTCGCGGGATGGAGAACAATATTGGCCGGTGTATCAATCTGTTCGATAATACCGTCTTTCATGATGGCTATTCTGTCAGCCAACCGCAGCGCTTCGTCAAAGTCATGCGTGACGAATAGAATGGTTTTTTGCAGCATTTCCTGAAGCCGCAAAAATTCATCCTGCATTTCTTTTCTGATCAGCGGGTCGAGCGCCGAAAAAGGTTCATCCAGGAACCAGATATCAGGCTCTACAGCCAGTGATCTGGCGATACCAACCCGTTGTTGCTGACCGCCGGATAATTCCCTGGGGAAGTAATTTTCACGCCCCCCGAGACCAACAAGCTCGACCATGTCCATGGCTCTTTTGATACTATCCTGTGTACTTGTACCCTTTATTTGCAAAGGGAAGGCAATATTTTCGAGTACGGTCTTATGGGGCAACAGTGCGAAGCTCTGAAATACCATTCCCATCTTGTTTCGACGGAGCTCCATCAGTTCCCTGGAATTCATTGCGAGTAAATCTTCGCCATCAATAAATATGCTTCCGGCCGTTGTGTCAGTCAGTCTCGATATACAGCGCAGGAGGGTTGATTTTCCGGATCCAGATAGACCCATGACGATGAGCATTTCACCTTTGTGAACCTCGAAAGACGCACTATTGACACCAAATATACAACCCGCATCCTTGAATTCTTCGACATCGACATTGCCATTTGATTTCGCCATCAGTCTTTCGGTTTGTTCGCCAAATATCTTGTAGACGGAATCGCACTTGATGACCGGCTGAGCATTGTTGTCGGTAGAGGTATTGGTACCTTTGCTGGTTTCAGTAGTCATTTTTTCCCCAGGAATCATCTCAAATCGGAGTCATCTCAAATCGCTGTTGCTGTGATACCAACCATTTCAACACTGCCCCAGGCCTAATGCAAATCTTAGGTGAGCCTGCCAGAAATGAAGGGTAGCCCGGCCCCGGTTCCCCACCCGGCTGGAACAGTAGCCAGAGGTTCCTCCCTGGACCCATGAGAGCCAGGGAGGAGTTAAAACTTTAAAATGCTCCTTCCTGAAATGGAAACACAGGAGCATCGGTATTGCTGAGACCTTACTTCGTGAAAGGCTTCCAGACATCTTCATTGTCAGCCAGCCATTTTTTGGCAGCGTCCTGATGGCTCAGTTTATCGATGTCAACCAGCGCAGCCATTTGACCAACCTGTGTCGTCGTGAATGACATTTTGGAAAACGCTGTATAGGCATGCGGATGGGTCTTCGGGAACTTGTAGTTCGCCGCTTTTTTCAGCCAGCCTTTCGGCGAACCGCAGCTTCCATCACCACCATCGGCAACTCTGCAACCGTCAGTGTATTCAGGGAACTCGATAAATACAAAACCTTCCGCATCGGTAAAGTTTGGCGTCCAGTTAAATGTAATGATGCCGCGGCCTGCCTTCTTGGCAGAAGCCAGTTCTGCCCAGATTGCATCAGCACTGCCGGCGAACTTAACGACATAATCATCGCTCAACCCAAGTGCTGCAAGTCGAACAGGCATCAGGTCACCATGCCAACTTTGCGGGCCTTCCAACCAACGGCCTTTGCCACCAGAATCAGCAGTTGCAAATGCACTTTTACAGTTTTTCAACGCTTCCCAGTTTGGCAGACCCGGGCAAAGATTGTCGTCAATCACGTACTGAGGAACACCCATTTCTTCAAGTGTTGATGCAGCATGCGTGCCGGCGTCGATAACACCACCTTTGGCCATAGCTTTGTAGAATGACTTGCCGAAGGTTGATTGCCAGACTTCGTGCGAGATAGTGATGTCGCCAAGGCGGATAGCTTCATAAACAGCCTGGGAATCTGCCGGCTTGTACTCGACATTGTTACCCATGCTTTCAAAAATCCCGCCTATTACGTAGGCCATCACAACCTGGCTTGACCAGTTATGTGTCGGAATCACGATTGGTTTTTTTGAATCTGTGGCTTTTGATGCCCCTGAAACTGAAACCAGGGCTATGAATAAAACCGGAATCAAAACTTTAAATAAATTACTTTTTGAATTCATTATTAACCTCCTCGGTATTATTAGTATGAACTTCGCGTGTAGTTTACGATAAGACTCACTCTTACACCATAGGATTAAATCAAAAAGGTACCAATATGGCAATAATTGCTACAATTTTAACCGTTATTGGTTCAAAAATGGTTCATTTCTGGAATAACACTGCCAATAATTTCAGCGATGAAGGCATCTTAACATAGATTATTGGTACAAATTTGGCCCAACTTCAGAGTAATGCTACCGATATTAGCCTGCACCCATAATACAATGACCTGTGGACAAGTTCCGTATCAAAACATAGTCAAAATCGGCCAATTAGTTGGCTTACCGGCATATTACTTATCTGAATTGATAGAGAATTCTACCAGAATGAAACAAGTGGAAAAATGGAACTATTTTAAATTATACAGTCCGTAAAATGTACCATGCTGGTACCAGGTTTTCGAGTATTACAGTATTACCCTTAACGAACCACCAGGCAATTAGTTTCAGTGGTGTTGGTTACTTTTCTGGAAACGCTGCCTAACAGTGCTCCTTTTATTTTGCCAAGTCCGCGCGTTCCGATTACGATTAAATCGATATTTCGTCGCTTGGCAAAGCCGATAATGCTAGAAGCTGGATCGCCACTACCTATAGCGGACTGGGTATTTATCGCCCCCGCTTTTTCCGCTATTGCTTTCGCCCCTTTTAAGGTCGACTCTGCGATACGACGTAAAATGTCTTCGCGAGTATGGCTAAACGACTCAAGCTCGGGCACTTCCCTGATTTCGGGGGGCAACTGCATATCACGAATGACGTGGATTATGAGTAATTCGGCATTGTGCAGGGCTGCCAGCTGCGCCGCCATTTTCAACGCTCGATTAGAAGCGGCTGAAGCGTCGGTTGCTATTAAAATTTTACTAAACATTTTGATTAATTTTCCGGTTAATTCAGAGTACGGGTATTTAAGCCTAAAATTGTTCAGCTCTGCAAGTACAGGGTTTCATACCAGAAGGATGTTCGACATTTCTGATTTCTCTCCAGGATGCTTTTACCACCCGAGAGAATCACAATACCCCTGGCGGACAGCGATGGGCTATCAGCACGTCGCACGGATTTCCGCCAACATGACGAGGCATATTAAACTAAGCTCGATAAATTGTTGCATTTATGATTTGGTGTCGAAATAGTATAGTCTTTTATCAATTTTTTTCCCCCTTCGGCGTTTTTTAAATTTGTTTGCTTCAATAATTTCCTCTGATTTTTTTATCAGATTTAAATCTTACAAATCAACACCTTAATCTACTCATCCTGAAATTCGATGCCCATTATTCTGACCTGATTCAACTCTTCCGCTGATTGAATGGAGTCGAATTCATTAGATCGATAATTATTGTAGGCCGATTAAATTCGGCCCTACTAGAATTGGGGGAGGGTCTTAAAATATGGCCTGATTTTAGTGCTAAAAAAGAGTGAATTGTGCTTGTTATGCACTAATCTTATCTAATAAACTCCACTTAACCCCCAGGACCAACCCAGGAAGCCCAGCTATGACGCAACAAACTGTCACAGGCATCGCCAAAGCGACCGAAGCTAAAAGCGGTGAAGCTGAATTTCGCTTTTTCGACAACCGTCAAAAATATCTTCTTTTCGTTAACACCTGCTCAGAAAAATGGGTAATCGGAGAGCGTATTGCCCAGGACCTGAAGCATATCACGCCAACACCTCCATCGATTCGCATTTTCGACGCTGGGGTAGGCGACGGCACAGTATTGTCTCGTGTCTGGCGCGCTATGCACCATCGATTTCCCAATTATCCCTTTTCGATTCATGGCAAAGAAGTCAGCCTGGAGGATGTGCGCCTGACACTGGAGAAACTCCCCGACCGCCTTTATGAACATCCGGCCAGCTGCGTGGTATTGACCAACCTCTACTACTCGGAGGCCCCGTGGCTAACCCCTCGTTCTCCCGAGGCAGCCAACAACATGGTGTGGAAAGAAGTCGCGTTGAAAGGAAATAGCGCCTACGAATTTGAACAGCAAATTGTCGATTTGCATAGCTTTCTTTCAGAAAATTGGCAGGCAAAATCAGGCAAGCTGGGAAACCCGATATACGAGCGGCCAGTTGCGCTGATTCTGTATCGCGACGACCACCGTTTCTTGCTCGATAGCGTTATTCCCAAACAGGATTCACCCCGTGCCGATTTTGACCTGATCATCGCCTCGCAGCCCTACCGTGCGATCGCATCGGCCGAATCAAAAGCAAAAAATGTCGTTACCCCTCTAGTGCGGGCGCTGGCACCAAACGGCCGGCTGATTGGAATTCATTCCCTGGGCAACGACCCAGGTATGGAAATCGTTGAAGCCGTCTGGCCAGGGCTCAATCCATTTATTGTGAGTCGTCAGGAAATCATTGAAGCGGTAAAAGAAGAACTGGGCGACGAGGCCGAAGATTATTATTTTTCTGCGGGAAGCAATATCGAATCTCTATTCAACTACGAGATGCATACCCTGCCCAATGAAATTGGCAATTCGATTGGCACTTCAACATTACTGGCCGCCTGGAACGCAGCAACCTATGTCGCCCAGATTGAGGACAAAAAACTCGAAGCGGCCATGACCGAAGACGTTTATATAAACGCCACTCGCCAGGTACTGAAAAAACGTGGCGGCCTGTGGTTTCAAAACGAGTCGTATACGATTTTACGTAAGTGAGTAAAAGCACTTGATTGATGCTTCTACAAAAGGCTAAAGACAGGATTCGTCTGGAATATATAATCTTTCTACTACCGTCTGGTCACACTCATGGCTCAGTCCCCACCGCATTCCCGGGGTTGGTATCGGTTATATTCACCATGATGGAATTACGAAAGTAAGTGTTTTTTCTCTATTACGCTCTCCAGAAGACCAATATATTGTCACTGCG
>Ga0209988_10003331_pt1 | contig 10648 bp, 14 predicted proteins | sample N075metaG_FD_183115 | JGI IMG/M metagenome (GOLD analysis project Ga0209988, IMG submission 183115) | Deep subsurface microbial communities from Kermadec Trench to uncover new lineages of life (NeLLi) - N075 metaG (SPAdes) (version 2) | ecosystem: Environmental > Aquatic > Marine > Ocean trench... | reverse complement strand
AGCGGTGTCGGTCATCGGAGGCCCTCGGCATGGAAAATCGGGATGCCGCCCCGATACCCCAGAACGAGCATCAAGAGAACACCCTGTTTCGTCGCGCCCGCCCGTTTCGGCTATGAGCTCCGCCCGGCCTTCGTGCGCAACGGCCCCGCTAGCCGCCCCCTCTCCCCTCCGGGGCTTCGCAGGGGACCGTGGCCGCAGATGCGGCCGCGTAAGCCCCGGAGAAGGGCCGGGGAGGGGGCGGCCTCAACGCTTTACGAACCGCGCCGCGAAAAACCCGTCGATGCCGCCGCGTTCGGCCCAGAGGTCCGGCCGGGTGCGCAGATCGCCCTCCGGCGTCAGGAATTCAGCCGGAATCCCGGCCTCGCCCGGCTCGATCGGCAACCGTTTGAGCCCTGGCGACCGCTTGAGGAACCGGCGCGCCTGGTCCTCGCCCTCGGCCCGGCTGAGCGAGCAGGTGCAGAACACCAGCACGCCGCCCGGCGCCAGCCAGCCCGCCGCCCGGTCCAGAAGCCGCTCCTGCAACCCGGTCAGCGCCTTGAGATCGGGTCCCTTGCGTCCCCTCGTCAGCCGGTGCGGCAGGTCCGGATGGCGCCGGATGGTGCCGGTGGCCGAGCACGGCGCATCCAGCAGGATGGCGTCGAACGGCCCCGCAATCGCCAAATCGGGCGCCCACTCCAGCGCGTCCGCCACCACGCATTCCGCCGCCAGCCCGGTGCGGGCCAGGTTCTCCCCCAGCCGCGCCATCCGCCCGGCCGAGATATCGAGCGCCGTCACCCGCGCCCCGGCGGCGGCGAGCTGCATGGTCTTGCCCCCTGGTGCTGCACAGAGGTCGAGGACGCGTTTGTCCTTCGCCTCGGGGATCAGCCGGGCGGGCAGGGCGGCGGCGGCGTCCTGCGCCCACCAGGCGCCCTCGGCGAAGCCGGCCAAGGCGCTGATCTGGGGCCGGGCCGCCAGCCGCAGGCTGCCGGTCGCCAGAACCTCGGCCCCGATCTCCCGCGCCAGCGCGCCCACCTCGGCTTCATCGGCCAGTTTCACGTCATGCGGGGTCAGGTCATGCGGCGCCGGGGTCAGATGCGCCAGCGCCATCGCCCGCGCCGCCGCCGCGCCCCAGTCGGCGGAAAGCTGTTTCCACAGCCAACCCGGCGTGTTCAGCCGGGCCGCATCCTGCCCGGCCGCGATCTCCGCCCCCTGCTCCGCCAGCCGCCGCCCGACCGCGTTGACCATGCCGGAGAGCTTCGCCGCCCCCCGGACCCGCTTGACCAGCCGCACGCCGAGGTCGACCGCCGCATGGGGTGCGGTGCCGGCGAACAGCAGTTCCGCCGCCATCAGCCGCAGCACATGGTTGACCGGCGGCTTCGGCGTCCGCCCGACAAACCGGCCCAGCGCGTCATCGATTTGCCCCAGGCGGCGCAAGGTCAGATCGGCCAGCCCCCGCGCCTCGGCCCGCTCCGCCGGGGTGCCGCCGAGGCCCGCCTCGTCCAGCATCGCGCCGCGGTCGAGCACCGCGCCAATCAGGTCCAACGCCCCGGCCCGCGCCACCAGACCCGGCGCGGCGTCCCCGCTTTCCGCCTTGGCGCCCTTGCGCCCGCTCATCGCCACGGCCCCTGGCGGCGCGTCACCGGCGCGCCCCACCGTCTTGGGTCCGGCTCATCCAGCCCGCCCAGCGAGGCGCCCGGAGTCGGGGAGCGCCCCATCTCCGCCGCCTGCCGCTTCAGCGCCGCGATGCGGTTCTCGGTTTTGGGATGGGTGGTGAACAGCCCGTCCATCCGCCGCCCCGCCAGCGGGTTGACGATGAACAGATGGGCCGAGGCCGGGTGGCTCTCGGCGCTCTCCATCGCGTGGCGCCCGGCGCCGCCGGAGATCCGCGCCAGCGCCGAGGCCAGCCACAGCGGATTGCCGCAGATCTCGCCGCCCAGCCGGTCGGCGGAATATTCCCGCGTGCGGCTGATCAGCATCTGGATCAGCATCGCCGCGATCGGCGCCATCAGCGCCGCCAGGATCACGCCGACGAAACCCAAGCCCCCCCGTCCGCGCCCGAAGAACAGCCCGAACTGCGCCAGCATCGCGATTGCGCCGGCCACGGTGGCGGCCACGGTCATGATCAGGGTGTCGCGGTTGCGGATATGGGCCAGCTCGTGCGCGATCACCCCGGCCAGTTCCTCGCTCGAGAGCTGGCGCATGATGCCGGTGGTCACCGCCACCGCGGCGCGCTCCGGGCCGCGCCCGGTGGCGAAGGCGTTGGGCTGGTCCTGGGCGATGACGTAGAGCTTCGGCATCGGCAGCCCGGCGCGCCGCGCCAGCCCCTCGACCATGCGGAAGAGATCGGGCGCCGAGGCGCGGCTGACCGGCTGTGCCTTGTGCGCCGCCAGCGCCAGCCGGTCCGAGTTCCAGAACGCGAACGCATTGGTGGCGATGGCGATCACCAGCGCGATCAGCGCGCCCGCCGTGCCGCCGATCAGCCAGCCGACGCCGAGGAACAGCGCGGTCATCGCCGCCAGCAGCATCATTGTCTTGAGCTGGTTCATGCGTGCCTCGTCACTCCCCTTGCCATCCTGCGCTTGCCATATTACCGGGCGCGGCCCTATGGTCCCGAGCCCAGGTTCCGGAGCAGATATATGACCGACGACAGCGCCAGGAAAGACCGCATCTCAGCTACGATCACTGGCACGATCACGGCCGCCGCCCGCCGCGCGCTGGCCGAGGCCGAGGCCCGGCGCCAGGCAGCGCCCGCATCCGAGCGCCCAAAAGAGCTCGGCGGCCGCAAGGGCCCGGAGCCGACCCGCTTCGGCGACTGGGAAAAAGACGGTATCACCAGCGATTTCTGAGAGTCGGTCTCGATCGGCCGCCCGCCACCCCGGCTCCGGAATTCCGGCCCAAAAACGTCCTCGGAAAACGCCAACGGGCGGCCACCGGGGCCGCCCGCGTGAATTCCGGATATGGGCCGGGCCTACTTGGCCGCCGTCTCGGCGGTCTTGGCGCTTTTCTTGGGCCGGTAGTTGGTCTTCTCGACGATCCGGGCCTTCTTGCCCCGGCGCGAGCGCAGGTAGTAGAGCTTGGCCCGGCGCACCCGTCCGCGGCGCACCACGGTGATCTCGGCGATCTGCGGCGAGTAGAGCGGGAACACGCGCTCGACGCCCTCGCCGAACGAGATCTTGCGCACGGTGAACGAGGCCGCGAGCCGGTCGCCGCCCTTGCGCGAGATGCAGACGCCCTCGTAGTTCTGGATCCGGGTGCGGGTGCCCTCGGTCACCCGGAAGCCGACCCGGATGGTGTCGCCGGGGGAAAAATCGGGGATGGTCTTGCCCAGTTCCTCGATATGCTCGGCCTCGAGCTGTGCCAGCAGGTTCATTTCTCATCGTCCTTCGTCTGCCCGCCTGTTGCGGCGGAGGTTGGCGCGTCCGAGAGCTCTCGGTCTCCATCGGCTGCCCGCCCCCCTTCGGAGATCACCTCGCCGGAGGTATGGGCCCGCCAGAGGTCGGGACGACGTTGCTTGGTCAACCCTTCCGCCTGGGAGAGCCGCCACTCGGCGATCCTCGCGTGATGGCCGGAGAGGAGAATCTCCGGTATCGCGCGCCCCTCCCAGACCTGGGGCCTGGTATAGTGCGGGTGCTCCAGCAGCCCCCGCGAAAAGCTTTCCTCGACGAGGCTCTCCTCGTTGCCCAGAACCCCGGGCCGGAGCCGCACCACCGCGTCGATCAGGGCCATCGCCGGGATCTCGCCGCCGGTCAGCACGAAATCCCCGATCGAGACCTCCTCGACCTCGCGCGCCTCCAGCACCCGCTGGTCGACGCCCTCGAAGCGGCCGCAGAGCAGCGTCATGCCCGCACCCGCGGCCAGTTCCCGAACGCGCGCCTGGGTCAGAGGCCGCCCGCGCGGGGACAAACAGATCACAGGCCAACGCCCCCGGTCACCCGGCGCATCCGCCTGCGCATGATCGATCGCCGCCGCCACCACATCGGGCTTCATCACCAGCCCTGGCCCGCCACCGGCGGGGGTGTCGTCGACAGTGCGGTGCTTATTACCCGCAAATTCGCGGATGTCCAGCACTTCCAGCGACCAGATTCGCTGCGCCAAAGCCTTGCCGGTCAGCGAGGCCGCCAGCGCGCCCGGGAACATCTCCGGCAGAATCGTCAGCACACGCACCCGGAACCCGCCCGCCGCCGTCTGGTCCTGCATCAAGGGCCGTGGCTCGGCGGTTGCGCGGGGCTGGAACATGCCGTGGGAACGGGGTTTGGACGGTTCACCCACCGGTTTCCCCGCCGACCCCGTCCATCAGCGCCATCACCCGCTCGGCGGCCCCGGTGGCCATGCCCGGGCGCCGCTGCAGCCCCATCTGTTCGCGCTCGACCCATCGCAGATAGGCGGCGACCCGCTCGACGGTGGTCGCCGGGTCGGTGACCAGCGCGTGCAACTCGCGGGCCACCGCGTCGTAGTCGTCCGGCGTGCCCGGTGCGTCCGAGAGGCCCATCGGGTCCCAGTCGCTGAACAGCACCTCGCGGATCAGGGCGAACAGGTGCTTGGGGCTGTCCTTGTCGGGGTGGGGGCTCATGCGTCGGGTTCCTCCCCGTCCTGCGTCCTGGCCTGCGTCCTGGCCTGCGTGCCGTCCAGCGTGCCTTCCGGCGGGTCGGCGACGATCCGCCCCCGGCCAAGATCGACGGTCGGCACCGCGGCCCGGGTGAAGGGAATCAGCACCATCCCGCCACCGGGGGGCGTCACCTCCAGCATATCGCCGGCGCCATGGTCATGGATAGCACGAACCCGCCCGATCTCCGCCCCCCCGGTGTCGAGCACCGTCAGGCCGATCAGGTCGGCGTGGTAGAACTCGTCTTGCGCCAGGGCGGGCAACCGCTCGCGCGGGGCGTAGAGCCGGGTGCCCTTCAGCGCCTCCGCCTGCTCGCGGGTGGTCACGCCGGAGAGCCGCGCCGCGAAGCCGCCCTTCACCGGGCGGGTGATCGAGAGGGTGAATTCCCGTGCTCCGTCCTCGGTGGTGAGCGGCCCGTATCCGGCGATCGCGTCGGGCTCGGCGCAGAACGACTTGATCCGCGCCTCGCCTCGCACCCCGAAGGCGCCGGCGATGGCGCCAACGCAAATACGGCCGCAAATACGGTCTTCACCACTATCCGCCATCACATGTCACCTCGCCCGAACGCCAACGCAGACGCCCCCCGGCAACTCGCCGCCGGAACTCGCCCACTGGCCGTCCCATTGGCCGCCCCGGCCGAGGCAGGCATCGACCGCGAGCCGGTTCCGGACCGGACATCCGCCCACAAAGGACGCGATCGGCAGGCACGACCGTAACAGGCGCCGCATTTCCGGGGCCCGGGCCCGCCACCGTCAAGCTGCCGCGATCACTCGGCGGCGGGTTCCTTCGCCGGCTCCTCGGCGGCGGCGGTCGCCTTGGCGGCCTTCTCCTCGGCGCGCTTCTTGGCCTTCTCGCCCGGCACCGCCTGCTTGGGGTTGGCGCGGGTCGTGGCCGGCACCACGCCGGCGGCCTCGAGCATGCGCGCGACGCGGTCGGTCGGCTGCGCGCCCTGGCCCATCCAATACTGGATGCGCTCGACGTTCATCGTCACCCGCTCCTCCGAATCCTTCGGCAGCAGCGGGTTGTAGGTGCCCAGCCGCTCGATGAAGCGCCCATCGCGGGGCATCCGGCTGTCGGCGGCGACGATGCGGTAGAACGGGCGCTTCTTGGAACCGCCGCGGGCGAGTCTGATCTTCATAGCCATGGTCTGTTCTCCTTGGACGTGAGCCGTTGGTTCCCTCTCAGGTCAGTTTTCCTGGGGGGTCATTTCTGGAACTGCTGATGGTGGTGGATCACTTCATCGACGATGAAGCGCATGAACTTCCTGGCGAAATCGGGGTCGAGCCCGGACTCCACGGCGAGCCGCTCGAGCCGGGCGATCTGGACCGCCTCGCGGGCAGGATCCGCCGCGGGCAGGCCGTGCCCGGCCTTGAGCCGCCCGACCTCCTGGGTGCAGCGGAACCGCTCGGCCAGGGTATGGACCAGGACCGCGTCGAGATTGTCGATCGAGCGGCGCAGGTCCGCCAGGAGCTCCTGCGCGCGGGTTTCGTTGTCGGTCATTGCAGCGCCTCCGGTCCGGGATGTCGGTAGACGAGGCAGCGCTCGTTCTCGGGGTGCGGCGCGGCGTCGTCGCGGGTGGCGCCGAGGCGTTCGGCGAGGCGGATCGAACGGGCGTTGTCGGCGTCGATGTAGCTGACCAATGTTTTCAGGCCGAGCTTGCCATAGGCGAAGGCGCGCACCGCGATCGCGGCCTCGTGGGCGATGCCTCGGCCTTCCGCAGCGGCGACCAGCATCCAGCCGAGCTCCGGCTCCGGGTAGCTGTCCTCGTGAAACACCCCCACTTCGCCAAGATAGGCGCCGCTGGCACGGTCCTCGATCGAGAAGCCGCCATAGCCGCGCAGCAGCCACTGACCGGCCACGGCGCTGAATTCCTTCCAGGCCCCGGCCCGGTCGCGCCGGCCCCGCTCCAGTTCCGCCCTTTCCGAGGCGAAATAGGCCGCATAGGGCTCGAAGTCCTCGAGCCGCGGGGCGCGCAGCGTCAGCCGCTCGGTGTTGAGGGTCGGAATCGTCGTCATTTCTTCTTGCCCAGCCCGCCGAGCCCGGGCGGCAACTGCAAGCCGCCCGCGCCGCCGCCCAGCCCCGGGAAGCCCGCAGGCAGCCCGCCGCCTGGCGCAGCACCCGGCCCGCCAGCCAACCCCGGCGGCATGCCCCCACGTCCGAACATCTGGCCGAGCGCGCCGCGCATCAGGCCCTTCTTGCCCATCTTGCCCATCTTCTTCATCATGCCCGCCATCTGGCGGTGCATCTTGAGCAACTTGTTGACCTCCGGAACCTCCAGCCCCGCGCCCGCCGCCACCCGCCGCTTGCGGCTGGCCTGCATCAGGTCGGGCTTCCTGCGTTCCTTCCTGGTCATCGACTGGATGATGGCGATCTGGCGCTTGATCACCTTGTCGTCGAAACCGGCCTCGTCCATCTTCTTGGTCAGCTTGCCCATGCCGGGCAGCATGCCCATGATGCCCTGCATGCCGCCCATCTTGAGCATCTGCTCGAGCTGGCCCTTCATGTCGTTCATGTCGAAGCGGCCCTTCTGGAACCGCTTCATCATCCGCTCGGCGTCGTCGGCCTCGATGGTCTCCTGGGCCTTCTCGACCAGGCTGATGATGTCGCCCATGCCGAGGATGCGCCCGGCCACGCGCTCGGGGTGGAACTCCTCCAGCGCGTCGAGCTTCTCGCCCAGGCCGACGAACTTGATCGGCTTGCCGGTGACCGCGCGCATGCTGAGCGCCGCCCCGCCGCGTCCGTCGCCGTCCATCCGGGTCAGCACCACGCCGGTGATGCCGAGGCGGGTCTCGAACTGCTCGGCCACGTTGACCGCGTCCTGGCCGGTCAACCCGTCGACCACCAGCAGGGTCTCGTTCGGCCTGGCGGTGTCGCGCACCGCCTCGACCTCGGCCATCAGCTCGTCGTTGACATGCATGCGCCCGGCGGTGTCGAGCATGACCACGTCATAGCCGCCCAGCGTCGCCTGCTGCTTGGCCCGCTTGGCGATGTCGACCGAGCGCTGGCCCTTGACGATGGGCAGGGTGTCGACCCCGATCTGGACGCCCAGCACCGCCAGCTGCTCCATCGCCGCCGGGCGGTTGGTGTCGAGCGAGGCCATCAGCACCCGCTTGCCCTCGCGCTCGGCCAGGCGCTTGGCCAGCTTGGCCGTGGTGGTGGTCTTGCCCGAGCCCTGCAGGCCGACCATCAGGATGGTCGCGGGCGGCGTGTCGATCCTGAGTTTGCCCGGCTCCGGGTTGTCGCCCGCCAGCACCCGGATCAGCTCGTCATGGACGATCTTGATCACCTGCTGGCCCGGCGTGACCGATTTCAGCACCGCGCTGCCGGTCGCCTTTTCCTGGACCTCGCGGATGAAGGACCGGACCACCGACAGCGAGACGTCGGCCTCCAGCAGCGCCACCCGCACCTCGCGCAACGCCACTCCGATGTCGCCCTCGTTCAGCGCCCCCTTGCCGGTGAGCTTTTCGAGGGCGCCGGAAAGGCGTTCCGAGAGGGTTTCGAACATGGGCCGCTCCTGACTGGTCGAACCTTGGCCAAACGTCGCCAAAACACATGCGGCGCCGGTGGGCGCAACGCGCTGACCGGCGGCGATCCCGGGTGATCCGGGACCGGAAGCCTCTACACTTCCGGAATCCGCAGCGATCTAGCGTCAATGGGGGCGCAAGTCAATCGGCGCGGCCAAGGCGAATGCATGACACCACACCCGCGCCAATAGCGCAGCGCAACCCGCCACCATTTGACTCCGGTCAATGCGGGTCCGATCGTTTTCCCGCAGACTTGCTGCGAATTGAACGGAGGCGGCCACAGAGGCACACCATGTATAAACACATCCTGGTCCCGGTCGATCTCGGCGACACCCCCGCCGCGGCGAAGGCCGTCGGCGTCGCCAGGCACATCGCCCGGCGCGACGGCTCGCGGATCAGCATCGTCAGCATCGTGCCCGCCTGGCCCGAGGATCTGGCGCAGGAGCCGCGCGACTACCAGCCCGATCTCGACGCCTATGTCGACACGGTTCGCGAGGGCTGCGACATCGAGGGCGAGGTCAAGGTCGGCGGCTCGATCAGCGGCCGCATCATCGAGATGGTCGAGGAGAAGCAAATCGACCTCGTCGTGATGGCCTCGCACGACCCCCGGGTCACCGACTACCTGATCGGCTCGAACGCGGCCCACGTGGTGCTGCACGCCCCCTGCTCGGTGCTGGTGGTGCGCTAGAGCGATTTCAAGCAAAGTGAAATCGCTTTGCGACTCGGAAATCGCGGAAAACCAATAAGTTCGAGCCTTTTCGGTGAATCAGGGATCACCGATAAGGCTCTGAGGGAGGAGACGATGTACAAGAAGATCCTGATCCCGGTCGATCTCGACTACCCGGAGGTCGCCGGCAAGGCGATGGAGGTCGCCAAGGCGATGGCGAGCGCCGAGGGCGCCGCGCTGACCGTGATCAGCGTCCAGCCCATCGTCGTCGACGAGAGCGGCACGCCGCCGCCCAACTACCAGCCGAAGTTGGACGCCTATCTGGCCAGGTACGGCGAGCCGGGCGAGATCAAGGGCGTGCTGAAGCTCGGCGGCTCGATCTCGGCCGAGATCCGATACACCGCCGAGGAGCTCGGCTGCGACCTGATCGTGATGGGCTCGCACGACCCCCATTTCACCGACTACCTGATCGGCTCCAACGCGGCCCATGTGGCGCTCCACACCCCCTGCTCGGTGCTGGTGGTGCGCTGAGCGTGCAACCGGCGCGGCGCGAATCCCCCCTCCCCTCGTGGGGGAGGGTCAGGGAGGGGGGGCGGCGCGAAGCGCCGTTTTTCCCCTCTCACCCCGGTCGCGTCAGCCACTCGTTGACCGCGTTTTCCAGTGCCGTCCGGTCGGCGCTGCCATAGCCGTATTCCAGCGCCGCCACCCCGTCCTCGGTATCCAGCGCCAGCCGGGTCAGGCGCACCCTGTTGCTCCATTTCGCCTCCAGCCGCGCCCCCCCGACCTTGGCCAGGTCGATAAACCTGCTGCGCGAGCCGAACGGTCTGAGAGCCCGGTGCTCGACTTGACCCGCGTCCCGGTCGAAGGTGATGCGCAGGAAGGCGAACCACCGCCAGGCGGCATAGGTCACACCCACGCCGAGCGCCGCCGCCAGAATATGCTCGCCGAGACTGTCGATCTGCGTGCCGGTGATCGCCCTGTAGAGCGTCGTCAGCCCCAACGCCCACACGATCCCCGCCTTCACCCAGGGCCGATGCTCGATCACCAGCCGCCGGTCGGTGTTCTCGACGATCTTCATGCCCGCCTCCGCGATATCGCGCAGCCAGAATAGCTCGATTCGCGGGACGGCGTGAGGCTGCTTTGCGGCCTCACGCCGCCTGCAACCCGCTCCGCGCCTCGCGGATCGGCAGATGCACGATGGCCGAGAACGCGCCAACCCCGACGCCGATCCACCAGACCGCCTCGTAGGAGCCGTAGAGGTCGTAGAACATGCCCCCCATCCAGACCCCGAGGAAGCTGCCGAGCTGGTGCGAGAAGAACACGATCCCGAACAGCGTGCCCATGTAGCGGAACCCGTAGATAGTGCCGATCAGCCCGGCGGTCAGCGGCACCGTGGCCAGCCACAGCGTGCCCATGGCGAGCGAGAACACGATCACCGTGACCGGCGTCATCGGCACCAGGATGAACCAGGCGGCGAGCACGGTGCGCCCGGCATAGATCAGCGCCAGCAGGGTCTTCTTCCGGTAATGGTTGCCCAGCTTGGCGGCCAGGATGGTGCCGCCGATATTGGCGAACCCGATCAGCCCGATCGACCAGGCGCCAAGCTGCGAGGTGGTGGTGATGCCCAGCCCGGCCAGCAGCCCGCCGGGGTCGATCGCCCCGCACACCTCGGCCACGAAGGCCGGGAAATGCGCGGTCATGAAGGCGAGCTGGTAGCCGCAGGAGAAAAACCCGAGGAAGATCAGGGTGAAGTTAGGGTCCCTGACGGCGCGGCGCAGGACCGTCCCCATGCTTTCCTCGATCCCGGCCCGCGAGGCCGGCCCGGGCGCGCGCAGCATCGGCAGCAGCATCAGGCTGGCCAGCACGACCCCGGCG
>Ga0209988_10003329_pt1 | contig 10653 bp, 5 predicted proteins | sample N075metaG_FD_183115 | JGI IMG/M metagenome (GOLD analysis project Ga0209988, IMG submission 183115) | Deep subsurface microbial communities from Kermadec Trench to uncover new lineages of life (NeLLi) - N075 metaG (SPAdes) (version 2) | ecosystem: Environmental > Aquatic > Marine > Ocean trench... | reverse complement strand
CCGGCCGGCCATGATGGCAAGATCGGGTTATCAGGTTGAGGGATTTCGCGTTCCTGCGGGTCAGGATCGATGACGGACACAGCACCTGCGCAATCCTGTCCAAAGGCGAGCAGTAGTTCAAAGCGAGACGCCCGCCGTGTAGCCAAGAAGGCGTGTCTGTGCTTCTTCCAGCCAGCCTTCAGCAACCAGGTTGTCGAAGAATGGCGGCAGGCCAGACTGGCTGATAAATGGCTCTGGCCGTAACGACAGGGTGTAGGCGATGGCTGGCTGTTCCGCGTTCAGATAGCTTGTATCGTAGGTAAAGGACATCCGCTGCCCCGGCTCCTGTCGCAGCACACCAACAAAGTCGTTTTTTGTAATAGACCTGCCCCCAGAGCAAATTCGCCATAATTAACTATAATTTACCAATGAAAGGATTAAATCACAATTAGTAAAATATATATTGCTGTATTTTTCATATAAACATTTTACGGACAACATAGTTTACCAAGATGCTGTCAGGTTCCACTGGTCACTTCCATGGACTTGCGCAAACGCCGAAAGCCTTCATTCAGACTAATGAGGGGTTGATAGCCTAAGTCCTGGCGCGCTCGATCTAACTGAAACCAATGGCTGGTTGCCAGTTGACGGGCGACGAAACGGGTCATGACGGGTTCGTGTTGCGGCCACAGGCGGCGATATAGTATTTCCAAAACAGCACCAGCCACGTAAGCCAATTGCGGATGGATGTGCCTGGTAATCGGCGACAGATCGGCAGCGGCGAGAATATGATTCAACAAGGTCTCCATGGTCAGCGGTTCGCCATTGCTGATGAAATAGGCCTTGCCGGAACAAGTCGTTTCCGGCGCTAATTTTTCCAGTGCCAACAGATGTGCCAGAGCGGCATTCTCGACATACGTGGAGTCCACGAGATTTGAGCCATCACCAACCAGTGCCAGTTTTCCAGCACGAGCCCGGGATAGGACTCGTGGCACGAGATGGGGATCTCCCGGCCCCCAGATCAGGTGTGGACGCAGTGCGACTGTGGCAAGCTCCGCATCGTTAGCAGCCAGCACCGCCTGTTCAGCCAGAGCCTTAGTGCGGGGATAGTCGGCGAGAAACCGCTGGGCATACGGTGTGGATTCATCAATGCCGTCTTCATTACAACCCATGAACACCACACTGGGAGAACTGGTGTAGACGAGACGCTGGATCTGTAACTCTCGGCAGACCTGAATGACATTCCGCGTGCCCTGGACATTAGTCCGTTCATAGTCTTCAGCAGGCCCCCATACACCGGCTTTCGCCGCAGTATGGATGACAGCATCACAGCCACTGGCCGCCTGACGCAGGGCTTTCATATCTGTCAGGTCACCACGCTGAAGATCGATGCCGGTGGCGCGCAGATGAGAATAATCTCCCCGGCTGAAACTGACCGTTGTATGACCGTTGCTCATCAGCATCCGGACAATGGCCGAACCTAGGAAGCCAGTGCCTCCAGTCACCAGGACTTTCATCAGGAACGCGACCTGGCCCAGCGGCCTAAACGCTCTCGATCAATCTTCGCGTTGTGGCGTATGTCGACGGGAAAGGCCGGATGAAAAAACACCTCGCGTATTTCACGGGTCTGTTCAAAACGACTCCCCATCTCCAGTAATTCGGCACAAATCTTCTGCCGTGAGACGGCAGTCACCCTGGTTTCGAGTTCGACACACAGGCCTGGGCGGATGCCGCCTGGAGTCTCCAGACGAATCAAGGCGCTGCGATAGACCCGGGGATGATCGTTAAAAACCCCTTCACAGGGTATGGGGTAATAGGTTCGGTCACCGGTAATGACACAATGCGCCACCCGTCCACAAAACCATAGTCGGCCGTGATCATCGATATAGCCGGTGTCCCCCATTCGGTGCCAGTTACGCCCCTGTGAGTCAGAAAACCTTGCCAGACGTTGCGCCTCCTCACAGTCGTCATAGCCAAGACTCAGATTCGGCCCGTTGACCACAATTTCACCAACTGTCCCGGTATTCAGCCACACAGGATCACCATGTGCTACGACCCCAAGGGTCATGCCAATAATTCCGACCTGGACTTCGGCAACAGGTCGGCCAACACAAATCCCCTTGCCAAGAGCAGTCTGCGCTGCGGTCTCGGTAAGAATTTCGTCACTCGCGATACTGGTCACGGGCAGAATTTCCGTAGCCCCATAGGGGGTATGGATGCGGGTTCCCGGAGCCAGCATCGGCACCAAATCGGCTAACACCTCTGCTTGTACCGGCGCTCCAGCCGATATGATTCTGCGCAGGCTGGGCAGGGTGTGATGGTATTTCCGGTTCCAGCGTCCCAGCCGACGCAACAGGGCCGGAGAACCAAACAGACTGGTGACACCGTAACGATTGATGGCCTGAATGATATTTCGGGGGCGAACTCTGGCCGGACGGGTAAAATCCATCTTCGGTATCACCGCACTCATCTGAAGGGCTGGTGCGAACAACGCAAATAAAGGAAAGGTGCTGAGATCAACTTCACCCGGTAAAATATCATAGCATTCACGCAGCATGCGGACTTGCGCCTGAAAGGTGGCATGCGTATAGATCACGCCCTTCGGAGGGCCGGTGCTGCCACTCGTGAACAAAATGGCGGCTGGATCTTCTGCATTGATCACGGGTAACGGGATCGTGTTTTCTCGTTTGCCGGTTTCGGCGATGCTGTGAAGTGACCGGTTGGCTTGCCTGTATCCAGGCAAAACAAAAGGAATGCGGGCTGTATGAATATTCAAGCAGTTACTGTCGCGACCCCACGCAAATACTCGGCATGCCAGATGCGCTTGACGGGATCCAATAATCACTCGTGGTTGCGCATGAGTGATACAACGGCCAAGCGCCTTCAATCCGATTCCTGGATCGATGCAGATCATGATGGCGCCGGATTTCATCAGGGCAAATACCACGGCAAAGAATTCTGGACTAGGAGGCACTAGCAGAGCCACCCGAGTGCCTTGACCAACACCTGCCTGGATCAAGCCCAGAGCAATATCATGGCTCCAGTCATCAAGCTGTTTAAAGCTCAATTCAGTGAAAGCCGTGGACCAGGGCCATGCTCCTGACACCGGACAGGCAATCGCCAGCCGGTCAGGCTGTATGGCAGCCATAGAGCTCAAGTGGGAAGCGATATTTGCGTCAATCGTCGAGCAGGCGTCTCTACATTGCCTCGCCATTACGATCCGGTCTCCAGGAATTCTTCGAGTAAAGGAATAATCTGTTCATGCGCATCTTCCAGAACATAATGACCAGCCTCGGGAAACCGGTGCACCTCGGCCTGTGGCCAAATTCTCCGCCACTCGGCAAGAAAGTCATCATCAAAGACAAAATCCTGTCCACCCCAGAATATCCGTGCCGGGCAGTCCATGAACTGTTCAAGACCCCGTTCGATACGTTCAACCTCTGTATAACTCGTGTCGCCTGGATGCAAGGGAATGTCTTGCACGAATCGATGCACGGCAATGCGATGTGCCCAGCTGTCGTAAGGCGCGAGCAAACCTGCCTGATCAGCAGGTGAAAGACGGACGGTCTTGATGCACTGGCGCACCGCACCCAGGCAGAACAGGTTCAATCCTCGCACAGCCACAGCACCGAGCAGCGGGGTTCGACATACATTCAATGACCAGGGCAACGTTTTCCCCTCGGGCAATCTAAATGCTGCGGTATTCATCAGCACCAAACGTGCGATGCGCGAACGGTGACGCACAGCATAGCCCATGCCAATCATGCCGCCCCAATCATGGAGTATCAGGGTCAGAGGGCCATCAGGACACAATTGCTCAAGAAGGTTGTCCAGATCCGCAATGCGTTGAGCTAGTGTATAGGAATAGGTCTTGTCGTCCGGCTTACTAGAGAGGCCCATGCCAATGTGATCCGGGACAATACATCGATAGCGGTTGCTGAGGTGTGCGACCAACCGGCGGTAATAAAAACTCCAGGTCGGATTGCCATGCACCATAACCAATGTGCCGCGAGATCCTTGCCTCGGGCCTTCATCGATAACATGCATCTGCTGGCCATGAATATCCAGCCATTGGCCCTGCTGCATATTGACAGGTGTGCCAGTATCGCCAACGCTCTTTACCATTGCCACCCGAGCATCATGCAGTTCAGTCCGCTGCCGATGCCCAAAAAGGCCACCCGCTGTCCGGTCTGCAAGAACCCCCGCTGAGTTGCGAGTGCAGCCGTCAATGGCAGAGACACCGTGCCCATGTTGCCCAGATAGGCATAGCTGGAAAAATCTTTGTCCTGGTCAATACCAAAAGCCTGTAGCACCTGAGTCTGATGACTGGATCCTACCTGATGACAAATGACCCGATCCACGGTCGCTCGTTGCCAGCCGAGGTGCGTCAGGAATTTCTCCCAGGTTTCTTTCCCGAGTTGAACCCCATGCTTCAGCACTTGGACGGAATCGGTTTGCATACGTTGGCGGTCATGCCGTGGGTGCCCATCGGTCTCAGATTTGGCAGCGTCGGAAAACACACCCCAGCGACACAGTCCATGGTACTCGGGACGAGCCCTGACGACAGCACCCAGCAATTGAGGTCTGTCTGATTTGGTAAAGGTCCCATCGGTCATCAGCACTGCGGCAGCCCCGGATCCTCCGGTCAGAGTGGCCAGAGATAAACTCAATTGCTCCATGCCTTGATGGCTCAGCATCTCTTCAATCATCAGATCATTGATTTCCCTGGCGGATTCGCAGCTCACAATAAGTCCGGCGCGAATTTGTCCAAGTTCAATGCGGTTCGCAAGATCGATGATGCCATTCAACATTCCCAGGCATGCATTGGAAATATCATAGATCTGGCTGCCGGACGCTAACTTCAGCCTGTCCGCGACCGCGCAGGCAGTGGCAGGCTCAAATAATTCCCGGCACACACCAGCGTAAATCAGCACTTCGATATCGGCACCAGCCAACCCTGCCTGAGCCAGGGCCTTTTCACCGGCAGCAGTGGCGCCATCGACCAGGGTTTGCTCCCGGGTCCACCAGCGCCTCTCGCGAATTCCCGTCAGTGCTTCGAGTTGCCCCGTGGAGAGATGCAATTTTTCATACAGAGGCGCTAAACGCTGCTCCAACTCGTGGCTGGTGACCACAACCGGCGCCAGTTCATAACCAATGGATTCCAGCCGGGCACGGGTATACTTCATATGCCTCCCCGAACGATCAAACTAAGATTGTCCACGCTGTAAATAATTCGCCCATCCACCGCCAGGTATCCATCGGCAATCAATGTTGCGTTCTCGCTGTCGATCTTCACAATGTGAATTTGCACCGAGACTCGCTCATTGCCGGGAATGACCTGACCACGGTATGTCCAGCGCATTTCTACTCCAGGAGCCGGGCATTGGAACTGGGCAGCGGGATCATTGTTATTTTTTAAATGCGGCCAACGTTCCAGGGCAAAGATTTTTAACAACTGGGCCATGGATTCAATACCGAGCGAACCGGGAATGACCGGGTCCTGGTAGAAATGCGCCTTGAAATACCAGGCTTCCGTGTCAACCAGGGCATGGCCTTCAACCCAGCCAAGCCCGTGCCGTCCTCCTGTCTGACTGAGGACTGACACATTGTCCAACATCCGGAATGTGTCGTCTGGAAACGGCATCTGGGCAGGATAGGGACGTTGCCAGGAGGAACTGGTTGCGACCTGTTCCATCGCATACCACTCAGCTTCACGAACTCCAATTTGCTGTTTGAGCGCCGATTTCGAGAAAAACCCGAATACGGTTTCACATGTGTACAGATCGCCCACAGCATCATACAAACCCACACTGAAGGTCTGAATGATCATGCCCCCGGAACGTGAAACCTTGTTGATTCTGATCTTGGCCTGAATGAGACCTGAGCTTTTGGTCATAGGTCGATATAAAGTTGCTTGCCCGTCAAGATTGCGAAAGGACAAGTCTGATTCGCTGGTCAGGGCCGAACCCAGATAAGCCGCAAGCCACCCGCAGGGCTGTAACGCGATTTCCATCAAGATTGCCAAGGGCACTGCATGCTGACGATTGGCCTCAAAATACCAGTCTTGATGTGCAATATGATATCTGGATTCAATCTCCCCTCCAGCATTCATCTGCCACTGTTCGCATTGTTCGATCTTGTCGATCTGATCCAGAAACAAATACGGCGGGCGAGGGAGGCGGGCAAGCACCCGTTCCTGATCGAAAATCCGGTAGCCCTCACCAAAACCTTCTGAAGGCCGGCCTTCGGCATAGGCCAGGATCGAAGCATGCTCGAATAATGGCGCATGGGCCGTAGGTTGAAATTTCCCGGGCGCTGTCTGCCAGAGGGCTTCAATGGTTTCGCGAGTCAGTCCTCGTAGACACAAGGACATGTTCTGCATTTCCACGATGGGATGACCATCCGCCAGCATCAGCGCATCAGCAATGGCATAGGGAGTGCCATCTTCCTGATAGGCGGTTTCCCGGATTGTAATCTGATATTGCACCGTGCGGGTCGAGGCCGTCACCTGACCACGGCATTTGAGCTTACCGCAAGAGCCCGGGACAGACTGATACGCAACCTGGCCCTGTTCACCGATCCAGCCCATGCGCAATAAATATATACGCAGAGTATGCAGGCAACATTCATACATCAACGTGCCGGGCATCACCTGATCGTCAATGAAATGGCACGTCAAAAACCAGTCATCAGGATGGATATCCGCCTCACCGGTAATACTGCCATCCTGCTCACCACGAGGCGCTTGAATATCCAGGATTCTATGCACCAGGCGCATGCGGCTACCAGGCAGAGTCTCAGCCATCTTGATGGGCACGGCTTCGAATCCAGGGCCGAAACAGTCGGCCAGATCCCCATGACGCAGAGCATCCAGTTGCTGATCGCTGTACCGCTCGCCAGTTCTGAGGGCTGGGGCAAGCCAGGCAGCATATGTGTATGTTGCGGCCTTGGCTGTCATCAGCCCTGGAGAGATGCGTGGACCGACAATCCCCTGACCAGCAGCCAATTCGTCCCTGGTGAAAAATCCTGCGCTGCCAGTGCGCATGGTTAGCAACAGCTTCCCATTGACCGTCGCATCAAATTCAAACTGAAAGAGGTGTGTCGATCCCAGAGTGAAGAAACGATTGATGCGGATATCATAACGGATGCATGCACCAGGACCTGGTAGCTGATCATGAAACGTGATATCGGCATCCAACAAACGGTACACAGCTTCGCCACGGGTCACCCGGTCGATGCCAAGCCATGCGCATAAAAACAAATCAGCCTGTCCGGCCTCCACGGCAATACAGGTCGGAATCCGGTTCCCGTCCAAATACCATGCGCCGTGTTGGATATCATGCTCAGTAACAATCCGTGCCGCCCCTAATGCGCCAGCCTTGCCTTCGATGGTGATAATTCGATCCACCAGCATGAGAGGCTCATCGGGAAGGCGCACCCGGGTGGAATGGTGATCGATGTCGGCAAAATCAGCGCCCATCACCTCCGCAATCCCACCCACAGCAAAACGCAAGCAATCTGCACGGTCGAAGAGAATCGGTTCGGTTCTCACTGGAGTCCTCTTGGTAGCGGCCGGAACCGTCTGACGGCCCACGTCGGAAAACGCCGTAGGCATCGATGCAGGTGGAGCCGCCAGGCGAAGCTGTAACACATGGCTCAGGCTATGTTCGATGCTGCTTTGTAATGTCAGATAGGCCTGATGTGCCTGATGCCGGGATTCCAGCATCGCCAGCATGCCATGCACCATAGGGGTTGGCCAGTCGGCCTCTGATCCACTTGTGAGGCTAGGGGCAATAGGAACTGACGGCGCAGCGCCTAACTGATCGAGAGGTGCCATGTCAGAGATAGGGTCGTCAGTCGGTCGTTGGGGAACATCCCAGGATTGCAGTCCCGGCACCAGGGTCAAGACCTGTTGCCGCCGCTTACGCCGATCAGAGACAGGATGGTGCTGACGCCAGCCAGTAATTTCCAAAACCACGCCATGGGCAGCGATGCGCGCAGCAGCCTGGAGCAAACTCGTATACTCATGAGCCCGTCCGTGGCTAGCGCTACAGGCCAGATGCGGGCGTTCCGCAAGGATATGATCGATCATTCGGGTGCAGGCGTCGCCCGGTCCCGTTTCCACGAATAACCTCACCCCATCAGCATAGGCCGTTTCGATGAGTTTCCGGAAATCAAAGACTTCCAGGGCCATACCAAGTATTGAATCGGCGGTAGATTCACGATCCACCTGATAGCTTTGACCCAAATGACAACTGTAGTGAGTGATTCCGTCTACGTGTCGAGTCTTCTGAAGATGCAAACTCCGATAGGCTTCGGCCACAGGCCGCACCACCTCACAATGGACAGTTGTGGCCCCGCTGACCGGATGGAAGACCACGCCCAGCTCCGCCGCAAAGCGAGTAAGGGTTGCCCCATCACCTCCAACCACGCATTCAGCGTCGGTATTGATGATCAACAGATAGATCCTGGCATTGGCAAACGGCCCGGCCAGGACTTCGCGAACCTTGTCAATCGGCGCCTGGATCATACCCATTCGCCAATCCACCGGGTCTGACGCGTCCAGCCCCCAATGCTCACGAACTGCGGCAAAGCCGGAACCCAACTGATGGGTAAACAAATCCGTGTCACGGATCCGTGCCAGCATGAGATCCCGCTCCGGCCAGCAACCGCTGGCAAACAGGCTGGCAGTTTCACCCAGGCTGTAGCCGATCATGGCTTCGCCCTGTACTCCAAGATGGCGAAAAATGTCATAAACGAAGGTGCTGCTCCAAATATGGGAACACAAAAGCTTGGGATGATCATGATCGCTCACCGGAATATTTTGCCAAAATGCGCCGCCGGCAAACTGATCAAGTAAATATTGATTGCCGGCATCATTCCGATCAAGGACAGCCGTGGCAGGCAGGCTCAATTGCCGACTCATCCCGCTATAGTGAGTGCCGGATCCTGGAAAAACAAAAGCTAGACGGCCCTTGTGATTGGTCAGGGGGGCTGGTTCATAAAACAGCCCTGTGCTTTGCGGCCGTGTTCCGGCCTCAACGCAGTCACGGGCTTCTGTCAATAAGCCGATGAAACGCGAAGAGTCCGCAGCCACCATGCTCACAGTCAGTCCATCAGGTTCACGAACATTATGTTGATGCCAGCCATCAGCGATGGCAGCGGGCATGGCATCCGGAGCCTGGAGAAACTGTTGGCGACAGGCGTCAATAGCCTGAAGAAGCGCATCGGTATTCTGCCCATGCACACACAGCAAGGTACTGACAACGGCAACGGGAGACTGAGCATGTGACTCAACCCCTTCAAGGATAAGCTGCATGGTACCACCAATGAGACTATCCACACACAACAAGGCCCGGCGAGGTCCCTGAGCGCGGTTACGCAACCAGTAGTGGGATTCACCCGGACAATAGAATCCGTCTATGTCACGCATCCAATCTTGGCGATGAAGAGCGGGAGTCGCTGGCAACACACGGTAGTGCAGGCACAGGGCAATTCGCAGCAAGCTGACAATACCACCGGCAGCTCCGGTGTTGCCCAGCATATCACGGCTGAATGACACGGCTGGAACATTCATTGCCGATTGTCCCAAGACTGTTTTCAACGACCGCAGGCCAGCTACGGAACGGCCCTGGACACCATCCAGCTCAACCAGGCCCGTACGAATTGCATTCAACCCCGAATCACGCAAGGCCTCATCCAGACATTGACGGTAATGCTCAGCATGGGGTTCGCGTGGAGTTCTGCCTATGGAACGCTGGCTCATTCCTCGCAACAGACAATAAATTCGATCACCATCACGAATTGCGTCACAATGACGTTTCAGCACCACAGCTCCAGCACCTTCACCAAAAACGCCGCTGGCCAGAAGTTCATCCTGAGCCTGCAAGGCGCGAGGCTCGGCATTCAGATCGACGCCCCCAACCACTGCCAAATTGATCTCCTGACGGCGCAGGGCACGCATGGCAATCTCCAAAGCCTTGAGTGCCGAAGCCTGTTCACAAGAAACGGTAAAACTTCCCGCCCCGGCGCCTAGCCAGCGGGCAAGGCGGCTGGCCACAATACCCCCCAATGCGCCCATCGTCCGATCAGCATTCAAGTAAGGGCCGGATGCATTCTTCAGTCCTGCCAGCAACTCCGTCCCTAATTTCCAATCCCGCAACTGCCGCTCACATTGCCAGCGCCAGTGGAAATTGCAGGTGTTCATATCCAATTCAATGCCGACATACACACCGGTGGTCAGATGCGCGTTGTGATCCGTATCGACGCCAGCATCATCTAGAGCATCGGCGGCGGTTTGCAGCATGAGGGCCTGTTGAGGCAATAATTGTTCAAGTTCCCTTGGTGGAATTCTGAATCGCAGGCTGTCAATATCGATTCCCTGAAGCGAATACCCTCTGCGCGTATCATCTCCGGCAAGGCCCAGTTGGCGGCCGAGACCCGGAGACTGTTCCGCTTGCGGATCACCCAGTAAGCGGGCGGTCAATGAAGCCGGATCCGTCCAAGGGCCAAACTGGCCACTCAGGCCCACTATGGCAATGGGCTCATGTTGCGCTTGTGTTGTCGGCACCCGGGACATGCTTGAGGCAACGGCTGATCGTGTCTGTGCCGGAGACCATTCCTCTACCAGCACATGAGCGTTGATGCCGCCAAAACCAAAGGCGCTGACAGCGG
>Ga0209988_10003328_pt1 | contig 10653 bp, 10 predicted proteins | sample N075metaG_FD_183115 | JGI IMG/M metagenome (GOLD analysis project Ga0209988, IMG submission 183115) | Deep subsurface microbial communities from Kermadec Trench to uncover new lineages of life (NeLLi) - N075 metaG (SPAdes) (version 2) | ecosystem: Environmental > Aquatic > Marine > Ocean trench... | reverse complement strand
GAGGCCGGGAAATCACAGACTTCGATTGATGACCTGAAAGCCCGTTCGCGGGATTGTCCGCTAGCGCGGGGATTTGAAGCTTCACTCAGAAGGGCCGCTTTACGTGGTCCCGCGGTGATTGCGGAGGTCAAAAAAGCATCACCCAGCGCGGGTGTCATCCGCGAAAACTTCCAGGCAGATGAAATTGCAAAGTCTTATGCGGAATCCGGCGCCGCTTGTTTATCCGTTCTAACCGATCAGGATTTCTTTCAGGGCAAGCCGGAGTATTTGCAACTGGCACGCGAGGCTTGCCAACTGCCGGTACTACGCAAGGATTTCATCATCGATCCCTGGCAAATTTATGAATCCAGGCTGATGGGCGCAGATTGTATCCTGCTTATCGTCGCAATATTGCAGCAATCGGCGCTCGAGCATTTGCTGGATAATGCGAAGCTGGTCGGTATGGATGTGCTGGTAGAAGTCCACGACGAAGCGGAAATGGAACGGGCTTTGCGTCTTGATCACGATCTCATTGGCGTTAATAATCGAAATCTGAATACATTTGACACGTCACTGGCAACCTCCGAGCGTCTGAAAACGATGTTGTCCTCCGGACAGTTGCTGGTAACGGAGAGCGGCATCAAAACCACGGCTGATGTGAAACGCATGCAGGACGCCGGTATTAACATGTTCCTGGTGGGTGAGGCTTTTATGCGCGAAGCAGACCCTGGCCAGGCTTTGAAAAGGATGTTTTTTTGATATGAAGGCTTCAATCTTCACGCGTTTGCTTTTCGGATTAATCGCTTTCTTTGCCGGATTGCAAAGCGTAAATGCGCAGGTGGATGAGGGCACGCTTTGGCGTGACGCGGTCGTTACCGAGTTGGATGCAGATTTTGGCAACACAGGCTTTCATGCCCGCTGGCAATATCATCGCTGTCATTGCGGTGATTTGCAGGTGAAGGTGGAACAGATAGCTCCCGATGGTATTCTGACCGGCGAATTATTGATGGTTGACGGGCAGGTGTTGTTGTCGCGTGGTTTTGAACAGCAGGGTGAAGACATTGAACCATTGATCCAGGCGCCTTCATTGATGTTGCAACTGGTCTTTGAATTACTGAACCGTAGCCGGCCTGAAGGGCCCAGCTCGGTTGACGGTAAGCAGGCCCTGGAAAAGACCGAAGAGAGCCAGGATTTCAAGCTCGACACCGGTCTGGCCAGCGGCACTTTTGCCGCTCCGTGGAGCGTCATGGGGTCAGCATGGAAAACAGAGCAGGGTCATCGCCGCTTCGAATTTCAATTTCAGTTCAGCACCCGAACACCTGACAAACCGGATGAAACTACATCCATCACCTTTTCCGGCGATCTCGATTTTCGCAAACAGGGGTTCCCATACCCGGAGTCCACCAGTCTTGAAGGCTGGCGGGTGCAGTGGCTCTCGCTAAATGAACGCGAATCTGAGCCAGCCGCCAAAGGGCTTACACTGAAAGAACTACGCCAACAGGCAAAAGACCTGTAACCCTCGCGTCATTCCGGGCTCGACCCGGAATCCATTTTTTCCAATCAATGGGCACCGTCAAAAAAATGGACCCCGGATTCGGTGCATGGATGCACCTTATGTCGTGGGAGCGCATGGATGCGCGGAACGACCAAGTCCGGGGCGAGTGCGCGACCAGGGTGACAGGTGTTAAATCCTGTAGGCCACAGACTTCATCACTTGCGCTGTCGCTTTCATTAGCTGGCGTATCGGTTCGGGCAGGTCATAGGCACCGGAGTCTTCCGCCATTTGTGCGTGTTTGGCTTCATCGATTTTCATCTGGTCTAAAATTGCGCGACTACGGGCATCTTCGGGCGGCAATTGATCAATGTGCCCTTCGAGATGTGCTTCGACCTGGTTTTCTGTCTCTTTAAGAAAACCCAGGCTCCAGCCATCGCCCGCCAGACCAGCGGCTGCGCCGATCGCAAATGATCCTGCATACCACAAAGGGTCCAGCAGGCTGGGCTTGCTTTCCAGTTCATCAAGACGTTGTTTGCACCAGCTCAAGTGATCAATTTCTTCATTTGCTGCCTGTTGCATATCCGCTTGAACATCCGCGCTGCGTGCGGTCACTGCCTGACCGGCGTATAAGGCCTGGGCACAAATCTCGCCAGCGTGATTGATACGCATCAGACCAGCCGCGTGTTTGCGTTGTTCTTCCTCCATAACGAGATCGGGTATTGAGCCTGCAGGATTGTCCCGCCTGGCTTCAAGGGCCTGACCCGTCGCCATGCGAAGGGCATTATCAAAACTGATAATCAGGCGATCCATCGGTGAGTAGCTGCGTGACATGAAAATCAACCTTATTTGAGTGGGTACCAATGACCCAATTATAAATCAGGGAGACACATGATGATAAGTAGGCATTTACGGTCTCAAGCTATATAATTCGCAAACTTTTTAATGGCTTCGGAGATGTTGGGATGTGCAAATGGACCAATATAGTTGTGCTGGGCGGCTTATTTTTGTTTGCTGCTGACCTGTTCGCACAGGATGAAGAAGAAATCAAGCTGGGCTGGGAAGGTAGTGGTGAATTCGGCTTTGTCAGCACTACCGGTAATACAGATACAATTGCCCTGAACACCAAATTGAATTTTGTCCTGACGCGAGAGAGATGGCGTCATCGCTTCACTGGTACGGCACTGCAAACATCCGAGGACGGTATCCAGGATAACGAACGCTACACCCTCGAAATTCAAAGTGACCGTAAACTGAATGAGAAAAGCTGGCTATTCGGCGCATTCCGCTGGGATGCTGACAAATTTGGCTCCTATGATCCGCAAATGTCGTTGACCGCTGGTTATGGTCGTCAACTGATGAAAAGTGAAAAACACGAACTCAAAGGTGAAATCGGTGCGGGTTATCGCAAACTGGAAGAACGAATGACGGCTGTTTCAAGCTCCGAAGCGATCCTAAGATTCCTGCTGGACGATACCTGGCAGGTGTTTTCGACAACGACATGGACCAACCGCCTGTTGATCGAAACCGGTTCCAGCAACACCTTTACCCAGTTCAACACCGGCCTGGCAGTCTCCATGACAGATCGTTTTGCAGTGAAACTCGGTTTCGAGGCACGTAACAATTCCAAGTTGCCGCCAGGTGATACAGAGAACACCGACACCATCACATCCGTAAACCTGGTCTATAACTTCTAACCAGGACACAAACGCGTATAGTCAACACACTGATGACCCATTACTACCAACGACACCTGTTTTTTTGTACCAATGATCGCGGCGCGGATGCCGAGCGTCCGTCCTGCAATCAATGCGGCTCCGCTGCATTGCGTGAATATGCAAAGGCCCGGGCCAAGAAACTGGGTTTAACCGGTCCCGGAAAACTACGTATCAATACCTCGGGTTGTCTTGATCGTTGCGAGGAAGGGCCGGTTTGTGTGGTCTACCCGGAGGGCGTCTGGTATACCTATATTGATGAGGATGACGTGGATGAAATCATCGACAGTCATCTCATCAATGGCAAACCAGTAGAACGACTTAAAATTTAATGACAAAAAACCTGAAAAATAAGTATATGGGTAGTTGAAACTGGGGCGCTAAGCCAGTAAAATTCCCGCCCTTCACCCGGTGACCCGGGTAATTTATAGAGAATGGTGAAAATGAAGACTTTTACAGCGACACCTGCAACGATTAAACGCGAGTGGTGCGTGGTCGATGCAACCGACAAAACCCTCGGCAGACTGGCCAGTGCGCTGGCCCATCGTCTGCGTGGCAAGCATAAACCTGAGTTCACACCGAACATGGACACAGGTGATCACATGGTGGTGATCAATGCTGAAAAAATCAAGGTAACCGGAAAAAAACTGGAAGATAAAATTTATTATCACCACACCGGTTATATCGGTAATCTGAAATCAATCAACCTGGGTAAACTGCTGGATACGCACCCCGAGCGTGTACTCCAAAAGGCAGTCAAAGGCATGTTGCCTAAGAACCCATTGGGTCGCGCCATGTTCCGTAAGCTGCATGTATATGCCGGTCCGGAGCATCCACACGAAGCCCAGCAACCGACCCAGCTCGAGCTGTAAGTCGACAAACATACGGATTTAAGAGACATATGGCTACTGAACAGTATTACGGCACCGGACGACGCAAGTCTTCCAAAGCACGGGTTTACCTGACCAAGGGTAAAGGCGAAATCACCATCAACAAGCGTCCGATTGATGAATTCTTCGACCGCGAAACCGCGTGCATGATCGTGCGCCAGCCACTTGAGAAAGTGGAAATGGCAAAACAGTTCGATGTCACCGCCACGGTTGCGGGCGGCGGTATTTCCGGTCAGGCCGGCGCGATACGTCTTGGCGTAACCCGCGCGCTGATGGAATACGACGGTGAATTACGCGGCGTGTTACGAAAAGCAGGTTATGTAACCCGCGATGCTAGGGAAGTCGAACGTAAAAAAGTCGGCCTGCATAAAGCACGTAAGGCTACCCAGTACTCCAAACGATAAGCCTTACCCAGGTTTTCTGGGGGTTCGTCTAGTGGTAGGACTGCGGACTCTGACTCCGCCAGCGGGGGTTCAAATCCCTCACCCCCAGCCACACAGTCTGGTCTCCGACGGCAGTCTCCGTCGGGGACCAAGAATCTTCCAACTAATCAGCTAGTTACAGCATATATAATCACTGAAAAGCGAACTATATTTGTACTAATCTACTCAAATTTACTCATTTCTTCCCGCTTGTCTCTTACGCCAAATTCAGTAGTTCGGTTCTGTAAATCTGAATAAGAACATATAGTTATGCATCATGAGCAGAATCTGGTCCTGTAATATTAAGAGAGACTAATGTACGTGAATAAAATAGCACTTTTTTCCATGGTCTATTAGCACCTAAATTACTAAAAAATAGCTATTTAGGATTCCCAAGTTAACTCCGAATCTAAGCTGGCATGTGGTGATGCTTTTCAGGACGCCAATTGGAGCATTTCAGCCGACGGCTCGTAGATATCACACAGTAGGGAGATTGCTAATAGGTAGGAGTCCAGTAATTGTGCCTCGTCTCGACTATATTTAAAAGGAAACATATGAAACAAGCAGTAAAGCTTGAATAGTTTTTCTTAATAAAACCGTTGGTCAGTTTACTGACATGGAGCATGACCGTGCGATATGTTGGATTTTGCCACAATCTTTTTCGACCGCTTTTCGTAGTGGTTATGATTGTCTCCTTGGGCGCGCTGGAACAGGTGCTTGCTCAATATAGGTCTACTTTCCCCATGCCCAACGTGATCGGACTCACCGTTTCCCAGGCAGAAAGAGAAGTATTGTCTGCAGCAGGCCGTAATTCCGGAGCAACCAGCGCCAGAGCGGTTATTAACAGCCGCCGGACTGATGCACGGCCCGCGGGTCAAATCATCCAGCAATTAGATGCCCGCGGTTCACCAATGCGGCCCTATATGGACGACGTTGGAGGAAAATACGGCGAAGTCACATTCAGGGTGGTGGTATCTACGGGTCCCACTACTTTTTCGATGCCAAATGTCATTGGCATCACGGTTCCTGTAGCTGAAAGAAAGGTATTGTCTGCGGGCCGGCAAGTAAGAGTAAGCAGTGCAAGGGCTGATGTAGTTGACCGTCGCCCCGATGAGAAACCTGCGAATCAAATCATCCGGCAATTGGATGCAGTCGGTAAACAAATGGGTCCCGACTTGGATGATGTGGGTGGGAGATACGGTGAGGTCGTATTCAGAGTGGTTGTGTCGACCGGTCCAGAACTGGCACCTAATTTTCTTGAGAAAGATATAAATACCGCCCAGCAGTATGCCAGCCAGAAAGATGTGAATCTGAACGTTGGAGCGCCTCAAGAAAACTCAAGAATACCCCGAGGAGTCGTGGTGCAGCAAAACCCAGCCCCGGGCCAGCCCATGCAAGGAAGGAGTGTTACCGTCAATCTATCCGCCGGCTACCCGCTCCCGAACTATGTGAACCGACCACTTGAGGATGTCAGGCGTGACTCGCGAAACCTCCGGTTCAGACTGGAGCAACAGAACGAAGATAGCCTCGACATTCCCAGTGGCATAATTTTTGAACAGGATCCCGGCGCAGGTACACTACTCCCCTTAGGAAGAAGACCCGTCAGGGTTAAGGTTTCGCGCGGTTGGCCCGTTCCTGAATTTGTCGAAAGGAATGAGGCAGAAGCGGACGAAATTGCCAATGAAATCAGGCTTAGGCTTAACAAGACAAGACAGGATAACTTTGAGGTGCCGGTCGGAGTCATCTTCTCTCAGCAACCGCCGGCGGGGGATCTTCTACCTCGTGACCGAGTTGTCAACGTAACGATCTCTCGTGGTTACCCCTTACCGAACCTTGTAGGCAGGCATGTAAACGAAGCGCGTCAATTAGCGTCAGAACTGAATTTCACTCTTGACACAAGACGCGTGCCCATAGTGGATCGTATCGCCGACCACATCGACCGACAGAGCCCTGAACCCGCTACTCGTTTACCGCTCGACAGACTTGTAAGTATTGTTATCTCAGAAGGTTGGCCTACCCCGAATTTCCTGACGCTCGAAGAAAATGAAGCAAGAACCCTGGCTGGAGAGAAACAAGTAAACCTGACTGTCGCCGAGCGCCGCCAAGACAGAGAAATGCAGCCGGGTATCATCATTAGCCAGAGTCCTCTACCGGGCACTCTGCTTCCCCCAGGTCAGGCTGTGAGTGTAGTGGTGTCTACCGGCTACCCAACTCCTCGCTTAATTGGCTTCGCGGAAGCTGAAGCAATGTCCCTGGCGGAACGTGAAAGCATCATTCTTGATACGGCAACAAAGGCGAGCCTGGACTTTGCTACCGGTGTTGTCACCGACCAGTTCCCCGAGCCGGGCTCTCCATTACCGGCAGACAGTAAGGTTTTTATCACTATTTCTTCTGGTTGGCCGACACCTGATTTTGTGGGGAAGTCTGAAGAAGAAGCAAACAGCATCGCCGCAGGCAGCAAGATCACACTGTCCATGATTACCCCCAGGGAACATTTTAAACGGTTACCCGGACTTGTCATTGAACAACAGCCGGCAGCGGGTGCGGTAATACCGGTAGATCGACAAGTCAAGATCTCACTTTCCCTTGGTTGGCCTATAGCACCGGCTGCGGTGGGTCAGCTGGCCAGCTCAGTCACGCAGGAATTTCTTGCTAGGCATCCCAATGCCATTATTGATTTAAACGAAAGTATTTTGACATTTGAGCCCACTGGTACTGTGATCTCCCAGCACCCGGCGGCAAATGTCAAACTCGGCCCGAAGCAACGGTTGAAACTCGTTTCATCAGGCGAAAAGCCACCCTGGTTATGGCCTGTGATTGGATTGCTCGTATTCGTTGCCGCCTTTAGTGCGTTTAAATGGTCAAAACCCGATGTAAGTTCTTCATCACAACAAAACTCACCCAGGACCGACGACCTGGGAGGGGTCCGGATACGTGTGACAAGAGACCACGGCATTCAGACAACAGACAAAAAAGATGGTGACGAAACAGATCGAACAGGAACTGAGGAGATAGTGAAAATAAGGGTAAATGTTGATCTAGGTGAACAGTCAGCAGGCCCCGTTGACGAAAAAGGTGACTAAAGATGAAAGCTCAGACATTAGCGGATGTATTTGACGGCCCTGATTTAAAAGGCTCGACAAAGCAATTTTTCAGCCTCGAAGACATGGAAAAAACTGCCAGTATTGCGGCAGCAGAAATGGTCGACAACACACGCAATCTTGTTGACTCGTTGGTGGCAACAGCAACAGACCGCCTTCTCGATATCTCCCTCATCGATATTATGATTGGTGCCTGGACCAAAATGCTGGCTATACAGGAGTTTGCTACCGGCGAAAAACTACAGTCAAACAAGACTCACAAATTTGTGCTTACAGAGCATAAAATTACGTCGAAACATTCACCGAAGATTGAGCTTTTTGTTTATGACAATAAAATTGCGGAAGTTACCATCGACATTACGCTGACCCTCATTGTTGCCAAAACAAATCTGAAGATTAAACAAGGCCGAATTCTGGAGGTAAGAATTTCAGGTTGCCAGGCGATGGGAAAACTCAGCTGTCATGGTCAAAAAATTCTTGAGAAAAAATCCACTGAACTTGATTTCCCCTCCGCCATAAAGTTAGGTGATGGCATCGAGATACCCCCGCCCCTGAAGAAAAAAGTGGCTTAAACATGATTAGAAATAATATAGGATATTTCTGGCCCATGCCTTCATGGAATCATGATTATGAAAACGGTTTTCTTGAGTGTTTTGTTATTTCTTTTTTTCCGTTAACATCATCGGCTACCCATTCCCCTTTGACAACACAATAAGCCGAAAGCGGAAGTTAAACCGAACCAGTTAAATCTGATAATCAATGACATTTCAGACAGAAAGTCTCTGGCTTAATAATGGCTATTAATAGTTGCCAACAATTAGCAGCTTAGAGATCCAAAACCGAACTAGGGGTTCGAATGACTGTCTGCCAGCCACACAGTCTGGTCTCCGACGGTAGTTTCTGTCGTGGACCAAGAGATAGAAGACACCCATTGCTTTATTAAGACATTGTAAGTGAAATTTGAAGGGCGTCTTGTTTCTTCCTCGTTAATGCAGCATCTAGTGATAGAACAGTAGGTCGAGATTCGGACGTGCGAGTTCACCCGAAGCGGACATTCAGATACCGTCGTATTCACCCGCCTGGATAAATCGAGCGGCCCGAGGGAGTGGTTGGAACCCCGGGCCGCCCGGCCGCTGTTTACGCCTTACGGCTGTGGGTGCAGGTTAGGATCGTATGCATCACAGGACACATTCGGGTTATCGCCCGCAAATGTGCCGTTGGGGTTGGCCTTCCACGCCCAGACGTTCAGCCGTAACCAATCAACGGGTATACCGAAGCGGTTCGGTGCGACCATATAGTTTAAAAGGTGCCCTTCCAAATGTTGCGGCGTAACCGGAGGGTCACCAAAAGGAAGCTCGATGTACGCGTACTCGGCGCCGACGAGCCGAATCCTGCCGCCGGGCAGCGGTTCGTAGTACAGGACCTCGGGTTGCGCTGCGTTCAGCACGTCGTCAACCAGAGCGCCATTCACGAAGTGAATACCCACCGCGCCTCCATTCTCGCTGCTGGCGCAATACGCGTCCGGGACGTAACCGGGTGGTGCGCTGTTCCGGTAACTATTTCCCAGGCTTGCGCGCAAGGCGTTGACCAAGCCATCATCGGCTATGCCCACGGTCGGGATGACGAGTGACAGCAGCAATGTGAGGGGCAGGGCCCATTCGCGAGTTTGCATTAGTGTTCTCCTTTGAGGGTGTCCTCGAATGGTATGCGACGGCCCCGGAATCGTCCTGACTTCAGCATGGTGTTTGCCTGACGTTTGCCTGCCGACGCGCTGGTTAACGCAGCACCTGATCCCATAACGCCGAAGGAGTTGTTGGAGCAAGTCTGGCCTGACACGGTAGTGGTCGACAATGTTGTTCACAAAGCAGTTGCGCGCCTCCGGCGTGCGCTTGGCGATGATCCGCAAAATCCTAAGTACATTGAGACAATTCCACGGCGGGGCTATCGTCTGATCGCGCATGTCGAGAAGGATGTTCGAGCAGTGCCCGCTGACGCTCGCGCTCACCCCACCTCAGATTCGGAACCAGGGGCAGGTGCGTCAAAGCGCGGTCCGCTGTTTGCCATCGCCATTGCCGCTGTATTGGGTATCACCGTTGCAGGCGTTTGGTGGGCGGGGTTCGGTGTTCAAAATGACACGCTCGAGACCATCGGGGAACTCGAGCCGTTGGTACCCGACGCCGTTGAAGCGTCGCCCAACTCTATAGCGGTGTTGCCTTTCGTCAACTTTAGCAACTCGTCGGAAAACGCGTTCTTTGCTGCCGGTATGCAGGAGGACATTCTCAACAGCCTCGCACATATCCCAGAGCTCCTCGTCACTTCTCGCACGACGACGTTGCGGTATATCGATAGTGGTCTTTCGCTCCCGGAGATCGCAGCGGAGCTGAAGGTTGCCTACATCATGGAGGGCAGCGTGCGGCGCGTCGACGACGAGATACGAATCTCAGTGCAGCTGATCGAGGCAGCAAACGACAAGCACGTCTGGTCCCAAAATTTCGATCGTGCGATTCAAGACGTTTTTGCAATACAGGCTGAAGTCGCCGAGCGGGTCGCGGAGGAGCTTCAGCTCAAAATTGTCAATGAATGGCGCGGCCAAAAGCCGACGGACAGCGTCGTCGCGTATGATCTATTTCTCCGGGGACGGGAGCTTGCGAGCGAGTTTTCGACCTCAAGCCTCGAGCGGGCACTCAATCTTTACGAGTCGGCCATCGAAGTCGATCCGGGATTCGCGGACGCGTACGCTGGCAAGGCAACGGCCCTCGCACTGGTGGGGCATTACTACCCTGCGCAGTGGCAGGTCCAGCGTGACCTGGCGTTTGCTGCTGCAGAGAAAGCGCTCGAGCTCGATCCTGAATCAGCGGAGGCCAACCTCGGTATGGGCAGCATATTGACGGTGTCCGCCGAGGCTCGCTATGGGGAAGCTGTTCCCTATCTGCGGCGCGCGGTGGCGAAAAACCCAAATGATACGTTGAGTCGTTGGTATCTCGGGATCGCGAATTCGTTTCTGGGGCGGAAAGATGATTTTTCGGTGCAGATATACGAAATTTATCGACGTGA
>Ga0209988_10003326_pt1 | contig 10657 bp, 6 predicted proteins | sample N075metaG_FD_183115 | JGI IMG/M metagenome (GOLD analysis project Ga0209988, IMG submission 183115) | Deep subsurface microbial communities from Kermadec Trench to uncover new lineages of life (NeLLi) - N075 metaG (SPAdes) (version 2) | ecosystem: Environmental > Aquatic > Marine > Ocean trench... | reverse complement strand
TGAGGACCTTGCGTTGGGTCCTGGTCATTCCCAGGACTCGACAGAGCTGAATCGCGCGATCCCGTCAGTCGGCACTTCCACGGCCGGCAGCACGCGGTACAACGAGTAATAGAGCGGCTCGTCTTGAAAGATGAACATCTTCCAAAACGGCAGGCTCATCACGAGAACGAGCGAAAGATCGGGGCCGTTCGTCTCGAGCCACTTCGGATCGGGGTCGATGCTGATGATGAACTGGGGCGGGTTCTCCTCGAGGAACCGGTTGATTTCTTTGTTGCGCTTGTACGGGATCAACTCCGGCGTGATCAGGCCGTTGAGATCGAGGATCTCGCGCTGCGAGACGTACCCGATCGCACCGATGTCGGGAACCGCGATGACGGTCCCCGGCGCGGTGTTGTCGCGCAGCCATTCGCCGATCGCGATGTTGACTCGCTGTTCCGACTCCTGGTAGGCGATCGTGGCCGGCCGGATCACACGAAAATCAAGCACCGTGTTCTGGACCAGCGCGACCGCACCGATCACCAGCACCGCGGATTGCCGGCGCCCACCCCTGCGCCACCACGCAACGAGCGGTGCAAAGCCTCCGATGACCACGAACGGCATGAACATCAGGAGGTAGCGCGTGTACACGTTGACGCCACGCACGCCATACAGACCGATCACACCCAACGACCACGCCGTCATCAGCAGCACGAATGCCGGGTCGCGCCGCTCCCATAGCCCGCGCCATCGACCTCGATAGAGCCATACCACCGCGGCGACGCCGAAGAGCGCCATCTCGAGCGCGGAAGTCGATGCGACGATCTTGAGTTGGCGTTCGACCGAGGGGATCAGCTTGGCCAACCCATGGACCATCGCTCCCTTCGCTTCCGCGGTATTGGGGAAGATCCGTCCGAAGTGGAGGTACAACCCACTGAGGCCCGCGCCGAGGATCAGCGCCGGCGGCACGATCGTCGCGATCACGTTTCGCCGTCGCGCGGCGCCCGTCGCCGGATCGGTCAGGAACCAGAACACGGCGAACAGGATCGTCAGCCCGATCATCTCCGGCCGCACGAAGGGCACCAGACCGACCGTGATCCCCGCGCCCCAGGGAGCGGTGCCGCGTTCCCGTGCGCGCATCGCGAACAACACCACCGCAAGGGCCAACGTGGCCGACAACCCGGCTTCCAAACCGCTCGCCGACCAACGCACCAGCCACGCGTTCCCGGCCCACACCAAACCCGCCAGGAACGACAGACCCGTCACCCCGGTCAACCGGCGCATCACGAAGTAAAGCAGGACAGGGCTGGTCGCGCTGGCGACCAGGCTGATGACCTTGCCGGCGAGCAGCGCGTTCCCCGTGACCTTCGCCGCGGCGCCCAACACGAGCAACCACAGCGCACTGGTGAACCCGTAGGTCGGCTCCCCCGGGTTGAACGAGAGTTCGCCGTGTTCGACGAAATTCTGAACGAACCTCAGGTAGATGTAGTAGTCGTCCGGAGAGAAGAAGAAGTAGGGCCAGGCGCGAACGAGCGCGATGAAGGCGAGGGCCCACGGCACCAGGCGTTCGAGTTTGGACCTCGGTTCCATCCGGGGCCCAATCTAAAGACAAAGGCCCCGACCGGCAAGACCGAAAAAGGCCGGTCGGGGCCTGGGGCGAGCCGTGTCAGTTGGCGGCGTGGCGCTGGGCCGCTCGTTTCACGCCGCTGGCTGTTCCGATCAACTCGAGGAATTCAGTGCGATAGCCGTGCCGATCCCGGCCGAGGCCGTTCTCGGCCAGCGCCCTCACGTCGTCGAACGTCATGTCACCCGCGAACTCGGAATCGCGCAGCAACATGCCGAAAGCGGCGACGGCGGCAGCGAAGCGGAAGTCGTCACTGGCCGCGCTCAGACGCCGGCCGCGATCGACGACCGCGAGTTCCTGCAGCCGGCTCCTGGTCCCGTCGGGGGCCTTCCAACGGATCTTGACGGTCAGCAGTTCGCCGGAAGCCGCGGCCTCGGTCAAAGCCGGCGGCCCGGTCCACGGTTGTCGATACTTGAGCGGATCCACGAAAGGGGTCGGGTCGCCGACGCCGTGCGGGACGATCTCGTAGAGCGCGGTCACGGTGTGACCCGCACCGATCTCCCCGGCGTCCTTGGTGTCATCGTTGAAGTCCTCGTCGCGCAGCGCACGGTTCTCGTAGCCGATCAAGCGGTACGACGCGACCTCGGCCGGGTTGAACTCGACCTGGATCTTGACGTCCTTGGCGATCGCGATCAGCGTGCTCCCCGCCTCCTCGACGAGCACCTTGCGTGCCTCGCGCAGGTTGTCGATGTACGCGTACATGCCGTTGCCGTGGTCCGCGAGTTGTTCGAGTAGCGAATCCTTCAGGTTGCCCATGCCGTAACCGAGTATGGTCAGGAAGATGCCCGTGTCGGCTTCCTTTTCGATCAACCGGACGAGCGAACTACGATCGCTGATCCCTACGTTGAAGTCGCCGTCGGTCGCCAGCACGACGCGGTTGACGCCGCCCTCGATGAAGGAGCGGCGGGCCTGCTGGTAGGCGAGTTGGATGCCCGCACCCCCGGCGGTGCTTCCACCTGCGCGCAGGGATTGGATCGCGCGAAGGATCGTCTCGCGGTCCGATGCCGGAGTCGGTTCCAGGACGAGCCCTGCCGCCCCGGCGTAAACCACGATCGACACCTGGTCGCGCGCGTTCAACTCGTTGACCAGCATCCGCATCGAACGCTGGACCAGCGGCAGCTTGTTGGGCGTGTTCATCGAACCAGACACGTCGATCAGGAAAACCAGGTTGCAGGCCGGGCGCTCTCGCCCGCGCAGTTCCTTGCCCTTGAGGCCGATGCGCACCAGGCGATGCCGCGGGTTCCACGGCGCCTCGCTGATCTCGACACCGATCCCGAAGGGCACGTTGCCGTCCGGCTGTGGGTAGTCGTAGTTGAAGTAGTTGATCAGTTCCTCGATGCGCACCGCGCCCGGGGGCGGGACCACGCCCTGGTTGAGCAGGCGGCGGACGTTCGAGTACGAGGCCGTATCGACGTCGATTGAAAAGGTCGAGAGCGGGGTCGTGGCGACCGAGCGGAAGATGTTCTCGACGATCTCGTCGTAGGCTTCGGTGTTGCCCGGCCTCTTGCCCCAGCTCATCTGCTGGCCGATCAGGGGGTCGACGTTCGAAACGCCGCTGACGATCGCCTTGAAGTCGCGGTCGCGGGAGCCGTGGACGTTCGGGTTACCGTCGCCATCGGCGTCCTGCACTCCCGGAGCGAGCGTGAGCACATTCTGGTAGAAGCGTCCGGGGACCGGCAGATCCTGGACAAACTCCTCGGAGAACTTGGTCGTCTTCTGCGTTTCCTCGAGTTTGACCACCCGACCCTCCGCCACGACCTTGACGGTTTCGACCATTTCCTGAACCAGGATCACGGGGATCTCAACCGATTCCCCTGCCTTGATCGTGATATTGGTGATCACCTGCGTCCCGTAGTTGGAGAGACGCACTTCGATCCGGTAGCCCGTACCGGGCCTGAGCACGGGGAAAGAGACCTGTCCTTTCACGTCCGCCTGGACCGAGGTCGTCTTGATGAAGCCCGTGTCGTGCGAGATCGTGACGATCGCTCCGGGAAGCGGCCCCACTTCATCGGAGACCGTAACGACCAGGCCTCCGCTCTTCGGCTTTTCCGCGGCCAGACCGGCAAACGCACCGGTGATGAGAACAACGGCTAGTCCGATAAAAATGAGTTTTCGCATGGGACGATCCTTCCTCGCCAACGCTGGATTCAGGTTACGCGTGCCCACACGGAAGCGCGACATCACACTCGAATCGCTGGTGCATCGGCTCCGCACGGCGGAAATCCAAGACTCCGGGGTGTTTCCTTGCATGAGAATCCCTCCTGCAAGGATCGGACACCGCTGGGCGGGCGGAGTTCCCGGTGGAGCTCTTTTCTTGATCCGGAACCCGGGTCGTTGAAGAGAAGGTTCGTGACGCGATCAAGAGAATCGAGCAGAGGCATGCGGCGGAATAGGTCGCAGCTGTGCTGGTGGTTCACCGGCCAACTAGCGCAATGCGGCTGTCGGATCCGGCCTGTCACGCCCGTCCGACCTATGAGGCCGTGCCCGCAACGTCCAGGTAGTCCTGGTTCTGGGTCTTCAGAGATCGGGACGTGGCCATCGATACGATGATCAAGAGCACGACGTTGACCACCACGCCGTAGATCCCGGCGTGAAGCGGCCACGGCCGCAGGCCGCTGTAGAGCGTGAACAGCACCGTGACCGTCCCACCGGCAAGCAGTCCGGCCAGTACGCCGGCCCCGGTCGCGCGTTTCCAGAACAGCGTCGCGACGACCACGGGGAAGAACTGCCCGACCGGGCCGTAAGCCCACAGCAGCAGCGAGACCAGATCACCCTTGTAGAACACGGTGAGCAGGTACGAGCCGAGCAACACCACCACGACGGCGATGCGAATCCACTTCCGCTGCGCCGCGTCGTCCAGATTCCATCCCAGCGCATGCACGCCGCCATCGCGTACGGCGATCGCCGCCGCCGCATGCACCATCGCGTCCCCCGATGACATCGAGGCCGCCAGCGCCCCGGCGCAGAACAGACCGACGAGCACGGCGGGAATCTCCATGTTCATCAACATGTGCGGGAGGATCTGGTCGGCGGTCTCGGGGACGGAGCCGAAATTCACGCCGGCGAAACCGATGAGGAACAACGGAACAAGGAAGACCTGGAACGTCGGGTACAGCACGACGGTCCTGCGCAGCGTCCGCTCGTCCTTGGCCGTGAACGCCTTCATGAACAGGTGCGGCCAGACCGAGAACCCGATGATCGACATCAACACCGCGCTGGAGTACTCGCCCCAGCTCCACGACTCCCCCGCCGAGTTCAGGCCCGGGGCCAGCAGGTGCTGCGGCTGTTGCGCTGCGATTTGTTCGAACATCGGTTGCACGCCGCCGTAAAGTTTGTACGGCAGGTAGAGCCCCAGCCCCCAGGCCAGCAGCATCATGAAAATTCCCTGGAACGTGTTGGTCCAGCCGACCCCGAGCACGCCGCTTCGCAACACGTAGATCAACACGACGCCGTAGACCAGCGCACCGCCGAGCCACACCGGCAACTGGCCATGGGTGACCGCGAACAGCACGTACCCCGCGCCTTTGATCTGTATCCCCAGGTACGGGATGAACGCCGCCACGCTGATCACGGCCATCACACCCGCGATCGAGCGCATGCCGTAGCGCTGCGCGATCATCTCGGCCTGCGAGACGAACCCGTACTTACGGCCGAGTCGGGCCGCGCGTGGGCCGAGAAAGTAGAACGGTACGAATCCGAGCGCGCCGTAGCCGAGGATGTAGAACGCCGCGGCGCCCCTGCTGTAGGCCCAGCCGGGACCGCCGAGGAAGGCGAACGAGCTGAAGATCGTCGCACCCGTGATGAAGTACATCACCAGGAGACCGAGCGAGCGATCGCCCGCGACGTACCCGGCGGTGGTGCCGCTGGCCTTGCGCCCGGGCCACATGCCGACGGCCAGCGAAACGACCAGGTAGGCCACGCTGATGCCGATCACGATCCAGGACGCGGGCACGGGCTAACCGTCCTTCTCGCCGGTGTTGTGGTAGATCACGAGCACGACGAACGTCGCCACGACCCAGGCGACGACCCAGAAGAAAGAGAACGGCAAACCGAGAACGTAGGGCTCGATTCGGTTCCCGAACGCAGCGTAGCCCGGCCAGGTCATCGCTCCCAGACAGGCGAGCGCATACAGACCGAACAGTGCGTTGCGCAGGGTCATCCGCGCATCACTCCCGGGTCCAGCGGTCGAGCCACTCGATCACGGTGTCGTGCCACTGGATCGAGTTGTGCGGTTTGAGCACCCAGTGATTTTCGTCGGGGAAGTACAGCAGCTGGCTGGGAATCCCCTTCCGCTGGAGTGCGGTGAACGTAGCCAGCCCCTGCGTCTCCACGACGCGGTAATCCAACGCGCCGTGAACGACGAGCATCGGCGTCTTCCAGTTCTTGACGAAGTTGACCGGATTGTGTTTCTCGAACGCCTCGGGGACGTCCCACGGCGTGCCGCCGCGCTCCCATTCGGGAAACCACAGTTCCTCGGTCTCGTAGTACATCGAACGGTCGTCGAGGATGCCGTCGTGGTTGACCAGGCAGCGGAAGCGATCGGGCCAGTTACCGGCGATCCAGTTGATCATGTAACCGCCGTACGAGGCGCCCAGCGCCACGACGCGGTTGCCGTCCATCCACGAGTAGCGCGCCAGCGCTTCGGCCAAGCCCTTCTTCAGATCCTCGAACGGTTTGCCGCCCCAGTCCCCGCTGATCGAGTCGGTGAACGCTTGCCCGTAGCCCGTGGAGCCATGGAAGTCGACCATGACGACGGCGTAGCCGGCTCCTGCGTAGGCCTGCGGGTTCCAGCGGTAGTGGAAGTTGTTGCCGAACGAACCCTGCGGACCACCGTGGATCAGGAACGCAACCGGGTACTTCTTGCTCGCGTCGAGACCGGCGGGAGTCACGACATAGGCGTAGACCGTCTCATCGTTCCAGCCCTTGAAGGTGAACTGATCGGGCACGCCCATCTCGGCGACCGCGACACGTTCGTCGTTGAAGTGACTGATCTGCCGGGCGTCGCCGGCCCCGGCGGCCATCGTGAAGAGTTCGACGGGCGAGTTCAACGTGTCCAGACCGTAGACCAGCCGACCGGCGGCCTCGCCGATAGAACGCACGGTGCCCTGATCGATCAGCGCCGCCGCGTGACCGGTCCGCGGATCGACGGCGAACAGCGCGCGCTGGCCGAGATGGCCGGCGATCGCGTAGATCTTCTTGCCGTCGGCGGACCAGGCGAGCGAACCCGGGGAACGGTCCCAATCCTCGGTCAACGTCCGGACTTCGCCACCGGGCCAGTCCATCAACTTGATGCGAAAACGGTCGGCCTCGAAGTCGGGCCGCAGCATCGCCAGCCAGGCCAGCGTCTTGCCGTCGGGCGAGAACACCGGCTGCGCATCCCACGCCTTGTTCGCTGGAGTCAGGTTGCGCGGCGTGCCGCCGTCGGCATACGCGAGATAGAGATCGAAGTTGGTCGACCACGCCTCCGACGCCCCCGCGTCCCTCGCAGCCAGCACCAGCGCTTTGCCGTCCGGCGTGAACGTGTAGTCCTCCGGGCCGCCGAACGGTTTCGCCGGACAGTCCGCATCGAGGTTCTCCATCATGTCGATCGGATCGCCGCCCGCGGCGGGCAGCGTAAACACGTGCGAGCGACGCCCGTCCTTCCAGGTGTCCCAGTGCCGGATGAACAAGCGCTCATAGAGCCGCCCGGTGGTCTTCGATCCGTCGCGTTCGTCGAGCCGGTCCGCCGTGCACTGCACCGTGTCGCAATCCACGAACACGTCCATCGAGATCGCCAGCCGTGTTCCGTCGGGGGAAACGACCAGGCTGCCGACGTCGAGCGGTAGATCGGTCACCTGTTGCGACTCGCCTCCGTCGATCGCGATCTTCCAGACCTGCGACGATCCGTTGCGCGTCGAGAGGAAATAAATCCAGGATCCGTCGCCGGCCCAGCGCGCGTTGGATTCGCTTGCGGGGTCGGTGGTCAGTCGCCGCGACCCGCTGCCGTCCGTCGCGGTCAGCCACAGGTCGGAACGACCGCGATTCGCCTCGAGATCGGTGGACCGCAGCCCGTGCAGCACCCACCTCCCGTCGGGCGAAACCTGCGCATCGGACACGCGCTGCATCGCCAACATATCGTGGATAGAGAACGGGTGCGTCTCGGCGCTGCCGCCGGCCGAAAGGAAAAACGCCACCGCAACCACGATCAACACTCGTTTCATGATCGTTGTCATCTCAGAGGAACGTGTTCACGCGAGAAGTATTCCTTCGTCAGCTTGACCACGAAGCCCGTCAGGAACAGCAACGCAACAAGATTGGGGATCGTCATCAGCCCCAGCGCCACGTCGCCGAAAGTCCAGACCGCCGAGAGTGGCAGGATCCCTCCCATGAAGAAGAACGCGACAAAGGTCCAGCGATAGATCGGGATCGCGCGCGCGCCGAACAGGTACTCGACCGAACGGTCGCCGTAGTAGGACCACGAAATACCTGTAGATACCGCGAACAGGATCACGGCGATCGTCACGAGCAGCCCACCCCATCTGCCGGGTAGTCCCCGGGTGAAACCCATCGAGGTCAGTTCGACCCCGTTCATGAGGGCGTTGCCGACGATCTGGGGCGGCTCGCCGTCCACGGTCGCGCCGCCGGCGGCGTCCACCGTGAGACGGCCGCTCCAGGGTGCGCCGTCGGCGCCGGTGAGTGCGGCGTCCTCGATCATCGCGTCGAGATAGACGAGCGAGGCGCCGAAAGCATGGCCCTTGACGACCTCGATCGTGCCGGCGCTACGCGACTCGCGCAACGCGACGAGTTCGCTGTCCTGCGCGGACTCCGACATCACGATCTCGACCGCCGAGAGGTCCAGCTTCTGTTCGACCTTGTCCTTGTAGACGCCGGTCATCACGATGACCAGACCGGTCATCGTGCAAATCACCAGCGTATCGATGAACGGCCCGAGCGAGGCGACCAGCCCCTCGCGCACGGGCTCATCGGTCTTCGCCGTAGCGTGGGCGATGGGGGCGCTGCCCTGCCCCGCCTCGTTACTGAACAGGCCGCGGCGGATACCCCACATCAACGTCATCATGAACGAACCGACGGCGCCACCGACCAGCGGCTCGGGGCTGAATGCCTGCGTCACGATCAGCTTCAGACCGCCCGGAATCGCTCCGGCGTTGAGCGCCAGGATCAACATCGCGCCGGCCACGTAGAGCAGGGCCATCGTCGGCGCCAGGATCGAGGTGACCCGGCCGATGCGCTTGATCCCGCCGATGATCACGAAAGCCACCAGGGCGGCAAAGACCAGCGACGTCCAGACCGTCGGGATGCCCCACTGGTTGCGCACCTGGAGCGCCAGCGTGTTCGACTGGTTCATGCAACCACCGCCGAACGAGCTGATCGCGGCACACGCGGCGAACACCATCGCCATCCACTTCCATTTCTTGCCCATGCCCTGTTCGATGTAGTACATCGGGCCGCCCGAAACCGAGCCATCGGGGTGCACCTTGCGCATCGACACCGCCAGCGTGCACTCGACGTACTTCAGCGCCATACCGAAAAACGCAGTGACCCACATCCAGAACAACGCGCCGGGACCACCCATGCGAATCGCGATCGCCACGCCCGCGATGTTGCCGATACCGACCGTCGCCGACAGCGCCGTGGTCAGCGCCTGAAAGTGGTTCAGATCACCCGCATCCTCAGGGTTGTCGAACTTGCCTCGGGTAATGTCGATCGCGTGCTTGAAGCCGCGCACCTGGATGAACAACAAGCGTAACGTGACGAACAGTCCCGTCCCGAGCAGCAACACGGCGAGCAATGGAACCTGCTGCGGCCAGTTCCAGACGTACTCTTCAAGGAAACTCGCGAGCGGACCGAGCGTTCCGTTGACCGCTTCGGAGATCTTCCCGGCCAGGTCTTCAAACACTTGAACCCCCAATCCAACATCGAGCGAAGCGCACCGCGCGTTCCGTCGATAAGGCCCGAAATCCTACCATCCTTTGCTAAGGTGACCGGCGTGTCGTTTCCGCCCGATCTTCGCCGCAATTTCACCCGGCTCACGGCCGTCAACATCCTCTCCAACCTGACGGTCCCGATCACCGGGCTGGTCGATACGGCGATGCTCGGACACCTCGCCGACATCCGTTTTCTCGCCGGTGCCGCGTTGGGTGCGATCCTGTTCGACTACGTCTACTGGACGTTCGGCTTCCTGCGCATGACCTGCACGGGCCTGACCGCCCAGGCGGTCGGCCGTGGAGATCGCGACGACGAATACGGACACCTCATTCGCTTCGTGTTGCTCGGGCTCGGCGCTGCCGCCTTCGTCCTGTTGCTCCAGGTCCCGTTCCGCGACGCGGGGTTCGGCCTGCTCAGCGGAGCGCCCGGTGTCGAGGCCGCGGGGCGCGACTATTTCAACGCGCGCATCTGGGGCGCTCCCGCCACGCTGCTCAACTTCGTGCTGATGGGCTGGTTCCTGGGACGTGCGCAAAGCCGCAACGTGTTGATCATGACGGTCGTCGCCAACCTCGCCAACATCGGCTTCAATTACCTGTTCATCGTCCGGCTGGGTTGGGCCGCCGCGGGCGCCGGTTGGGCCACCGCGCTGGGGCAATGGCTCAGCCTCGCGACCGCGCTCGTGCTCTACGTGCGGCGTAGCGATCGCGAGCCGGTTGCGTGGCGCACAGCCCTGGCCCGTAAGAAATTCAAGGGACTGTTCGCACTCAACCGAGACCTGTTGATTCGCACGGTGTTGCTGGTCTCGGTGTTCGCGTCATTCATCGATTTCAGCGCGCGGCTCGGCACGATCGCGCTGGCCGCAAACTCGATCCTGCTCCGCATGCTCAACCTGGCGGCGTACCTGATCGACGGCGCCGCCTTCGCTTGCGAGAGCCTGGGCGGCATCCTGCTCGGCCGGGGCGACCGCGACGGACTCAAACGGCTGGTTCGGCTGGCTCTGGTGACGGGCCTGTTCTTCGCTAGCCTGTGTCTGATCGTGTACCTGGCGCGACCACGTTTTTTCCTCGGCCTGCTCACGTCCCACAGCGAGGTGATCGAATTCGCGCACACCTACGTTTACTGGCTGGTCCC